>Ga0209390_10002111_pt1 | contig 36042 bp, 12 predicted proteins | sample BON01_FD_187212 | JGI IMG/M metagenome (GOLD analysis project Ga0209390, IMG submission 187212) | Freshwater microbial communities from Lake Bonney liftoff mats and glacier meltwater in Antarctica - BON-01 (SPAdes) (version 2) | ecosystem: Environmental > Aquatic > Freshwater > Ice > Glacier...
GGAAGGATCGGGGAACGAGCGAGAAGCGATGGGGCCGCCGCCGTCTTCTGTCCAGGCTTCGTTTTTTTTTCGGGGAGAATCGAATCGAATCGAATCGAATCGAATCGAAAATCTAAAAGAGACACGCGTTTGTGTGGATTCGCGGTGCGTCGTCGGTCAAGGAATGCCGCGGTGTCGAAAGAGGGGAGAATTGTCGGTAAGGGGCGCCTGGGGGGGAAATGGGGAGGGGGCAAACAAAACGGCAAAAAGAAAGAGGCGGCGGCAGCGGCGGCGGCGCGCAGACCCCAAAGAGAGAGAGGCGCGCGCGCTCCGTCCGCTCGCTCGGAGAAGAAAAAGGGGTGTTCGTGTGTGTGTCGCATTCGGTGTGTGTAATTTCCTCCGGTCTCCGGCCGTTTTCAGAACATGCGCAGGGCGGCGTGCTGGCGCTGCTGCTGCTGGAGGCGATACTGGTGCTGCTGCTGCTGCTGCTGGTGGTTGCTATTGGCAGCAGCCGCGGCGGCGGCAGCGGCGACGGCGGCGGCGGCGGCGGCCGCGGCCATCCGCGCCTGCTGCTGCTGCTGCTGCTGCTGCGCCTGCTGCTGGCGGTGGTGCAGCAGCACCGAGTCGAGGAAGGCGCTGTTGCCGCCGCTCTGCTGCATCGCCAACAGCACCTGCTGCTGCATGTGCTGCTGCTGCTGCAGCATCGCCTGCTGCTGCTGTTGCTGCTGCTGCTGCTGCTGGTGCTGGTGCTGCTGGTGCTGCTGCTGCTTGGGGCCGCGGCGCCCGGCGCCGTTGCCGGCGCCTCGCGCGTCGGCAGCGCCGCCGCCATAGGGCTGCGGGCTGTGGCCGCCGTTGCGCGCCGCGGGCGCGTACTGCCCCTGCGGCTGCTGACCCAGCAGGAGGGACGCCGCCGCGGCCGCAAGCTGCTGCTGGTAGTGACCGTTGGCGCTGCTGGCGCCGCCGCCGTGGACGCCGCCGCGGCCGCCGGCGCTGCCGGGCGTGCCGCCGCCGCCGCCGCCGCCGCCGCCGCCGCCGCCGCCGCCGCGCGCGGCGCCGGCGTGCTTGTTGTGCTGCTGCTGCAGGCGCAGGTGGTGCTCGATCAGGTACTGGCAGTAGGCGGCGTCGTCGCTCGCGGCGCCGCCGGCGGCGGAGGAGGGCTGCTGCTGCTGCTGCTGCTGCTGATGCTGCTGCTGATGCTGGGCGGCGGCGGCGGCGGCCGCGGCGACCGACGCGGCGGCGACCGCCTCTTGCTGCTGCCACTGCTGCGGCTGCTGCTGCTGCTGCTGCTGCTGCAGCTGCTGCTGGCGCTGCTGCTGCTCGTGGCGCTGCTGCTGCTGCTGCTGCTGGTGCTCCTGCTGGTGCTGGCTGTGCAGGTACTGCTTCACCTGCTCCTGCGCGCGCTGCATCGCGGCGGCGGCATTGATGGTGCTGTCGTCGCCGCCGCCGCCCGCGCCGCCGCCGCCCGCCTGCCGCGGCTGCTGCTGCTGCGCCTGCTGCTGCTGCATGAGCGCCCGCTGCTGCTGCTCAAACTGCAGCTGGGCCTGCGCCATGGCGGCCTGCGCCTGCGTCGACGCGGGCTGCTGCGGCTGCCAACCCCCGCCGTTGCCGTTGCCGCCGCCGAGGCGGTAAGCGCCGTTCCCGCCCATGGCCACGGCCGCGCCCGCGCCCCCGCCGTGCTGCTGCTGCTGCTGCTGCTGCTGCTGCTGCTGCTGCTGCGGCTGCGGCTGGGGCCGGCCGCGGCGCCCGTCGTCATCACCGCCGCGCGGGGCGCGGGCACCGGCGCCGTTGCGCATCTGCTGATGTGGGGCGAGGAACTGCTGCTGCTGCTGCTGCTGCTGCTGCTGCTGCTGCTGCTGGCGCAACGACGAGGCGCCACCGCCGTGGTGGTGGTGCAGCGGCTGCTGCTGCTGCGGCTGGCGGTGCTGCTGCGCGGCGCTGCCGATGCCGAGCAGGTCGTCCTCGTCCTCGGGCAGGCCCGCGAGCGCCGAGGCCGTCGCGGCCGACGCGCCGCTGCCGGCCAGGCTGCCGCCGCCGGGCACCAAGGGCTGCTGCTGCTGCTGGTCGTCGCTGGCGGCGGGCGACACAAGCGCCGACGACGGCAGGCCGCCGGCCTCGCCCTGGACGGCGGGCTGCGGCGTGGGCGGGGGCTGGGGCGCCGCGGCGGCGGCGATGGCCGCCGCCGCCGAGACGTGCGAGAAGAGGCTGCCGCTCGGGCCCGGGGGCGGGCGGCCGGCGGCGGCGGCGGCGGCAGCGCTAGCGTGGCTGCTACTGCGCGCGCCGCCGTTGTACGCCTGCTGCTGCTGCTGCTGCTGCTGCTGCTGCTGCTCGAGCATCATCGCCTGGTGCTGCTGGTAGTGGCTCTTCTTCACCAGCTGCTGCGGCTGCTGCTGCTGAGGGAAGGACGAGAAGGCCTGCTGCGGCCCGTCGCCGCCGCCGCCGCCGCCGCCGCCGTCGCCCCAAGAGCCCGCGCGGCGGTGGCCGTTGGGCGGCGGGCGCGCCTGCTGCTGCTGCTGCTGCTGATGCTGGTAGTGCATCGCCTGCTGCTGCTGGTGGTGTTGCTGCAGCGCGGCGGTCGCGGCCGCGGCCGCGGCCGCCGCCACGGCCGAGGCCGCGGGGTGGGGGTGGGGGGGGCCGGCGAGGTCGCCGCCGCCGCCCTCGCCGCCACCGCCGCCGCCGCCCTTGTCGCTCCAGCGCTGCTGCTGCCGATGCTGCTGCTGCTGCTGCTGCATCAGCATCATCTGCTGCTGCTGCTGCTGCTGCCGGTGGTGCAGCATCGCCATCTGCTCCTGTGCATGCTGCGACTGCACCACCATGCCGCCGGGCGGCGAGGCGTCGCGGCTGTGGGGGCCGCCGTTGGTCGTCGGCCAGGGCGGCGGCGCTAAAGGAGCCGCGGCCGGCGAAGAAATACGCCCGACGGAGAGGCGCGGCAGCGACTGCTGGTGCGCCTGGTCGTGGAGCTGGTTCTGCTCGCGCAGCGCCTGCAGGAGCGAGGCGGTCGCGGCGTCCAGCCGCTGGCCGCCGTTGCCGTTGAGCATGGTGAGAGGGAAAGAGGGGGAGAAGGGGGTGGCAAGAGGTGATTATAGGCGGCCCCCGGTACGGAGGATGAGCGCGCGCGGTCCGGGTCAGGTTGCGGGGCCGTGCGCGGCGGGCGGGGAGGACGAGGAGGGGGGGAAGGGCGCGAAGGAAGCTGCCCCGGCGGCCCGAAGAAGGAACAAACAAAAATCAGGCGCTTTTGTTGCGCCGCGTGCGTGGAAGCAGGGGGTGGTCTGCGGACGATGGCCGCGCCAGGGGACCCCGCACGCCGACGCAAGAGGGGGCCGGGTGCGTTCGCGGGGGAGATGCGGGAGGAAAGGGGGCTCAAAAAGGGGGCGGACAGAGGGGGGGGAGGGGCGAAAGCAAGGGTGGGGTTGTTCTCGTGGTGTGGTGCAGGGGTTGTGTGAAGGGGGGGTGAAAAGGAGCTGGCGTGAACACTAGCGGACGGTGGGCGGAAGGGACTGCGAGAGGGAGGAGGTGGCTTCGCCGGATCTTGTTGCGGCGGCGGTCCGTCCGCTCGCGGCTGCTGCTGCTGCGCCGCAGCGTCATCCCCCGCGCCGGTACACCTAACCGAGCGGCGCGCCTTACAACAAAAACATCCTCCCTCACGCATGAGGCGCCTCGCGCGCCACCGCCGCCATCACCGCTTCGCCCAGCCTCAGCAGCGCCGCCCTGTCCCCGTCCTCGCCCGCCGCCGCCCTGTCCTCGTCCTCCCTCTTCCCCGCGCCCGCGCCCGCGCCCGCGCCCGCGCCCGCGCCCGCGCCGGCGCCCGCTCCGCCGAGCGTTGCCGCGGCCGCCCGGAGTCTCACGACGGGCCAGCCCCAGCGCCGGAGCAGCCACGTGCGCGCGACCGTGGCGCCGTCGGGACGCTCGAGCCAGAAGGACGGAGGGGCGGTCTCGATCTCGTCGTCGCCGCCGCCCTCCGTCCCGCCGGCCTTGGCCGCCGTAGCCGCCGCCGCCGCCGCCCCGCTCGCCGCCGCCGCCGCCGCCGCCCCGCGCGCCACCGCCCCCCCTACCCCCCGGATCGCCACCCCCTCCCCCTCCTCCTCCTCCTCGAGCAAAAAGTGCGTGGGCCCGTCCACCTCGACGCCCGCGCGCGCCGGGCCTGGGCCGGGCATCGAGAGCAAGGCCACGTCCACACACACGCCGGAACCCTCGGGACCGACGGGGTGCTCGAGCCGCACGTCGGGCGCGCCCGCGAGGCGCGCCGCGGACGCGACGCGCCGCTGGGCGCCGCTGGGCGTCGCGGCGCGGGCATTGGCGGCAGCAGCGGCGGCCCACGCCCGCGAGACGGCGGGGGAAACGTCGCCGGCCAGCCCAGGGCGCGCCGCGGTGAGGAGCAGGCGCGCGTGATGCAGCTGCGCGCGCGCCGCGGCGGCGGCGACCGCTTGGGGGTCGGGATTGCCGCCGCCGCATTTGCCGCCGCCGCCGCTGCCGCCGCCGCCGCTGACGCCGCCGCCGCTGCCGCCGCCGCCGCCGCCGCCGCCGCCGCCGCCGCCGCCGCCGCCGCCGCCGCCGCCGCCGCCGCCGCCGCACGCCTCTGTTTCCATCTCTGCCGCCGCCCGCAGTGCCCGGGCCGAGACGTCCCAGGCCGCGCGCGAGACGGGGTCGCCGTCGTCGTTGCTCTCGCCGAGACCGCTGCGGCAGCAGGAGCAGCACCCGGCCACTGCCGCGCCCCAGGACAGGCGCGCGGCGGCGCGCAAGCACGAGGGGCCGCCGCCGCCGCCGCCGCCGTCGCCGCCCCCGTCCGAGAGCAGGAGCAGCAGCCGCCCAGGAACGTACGCCAGCCGCGCAAACAGGCCGAGCGCGTCCGCCGCCGCGTCGGGATCGTGGCCGAGCCAGACCGCCCGCTCCAGCGCCCGCAGCGCGCGGGCGTCGCGCACGCCCAGCGCGCAGGCCAGGCGGAGGAAGGCCAGCAGCGGCGCCGCCGCCGCCGCCGCCGCCTGCGGCAGCAGCGGCGCCCCGCCTCCCGTTGCGGCGCCGCGGCCCTCTTTCCGTGCGTCCAGCACGGCCGCGGCCGCGGCGCCCCGCAGGGCCCAGGAGACGAGGCGGGGGTGCCTGAGCGCCGCCGCGCTGGCTCCGCCCGCCCCAGGCCGCGGGTACAGCCGCACAAGCGACCGCAGGAGCGAGCGACGGTCGGCGGGCGTCAGCGCCCGTTGCTGTTTCTGTCGCCGCCGTCCCCTCCCGCCAGACGCAATAGCGGCGGCGCCGGCGCCGGCGCTTCCGTCGCCCCGTTCTTTCTCGCCGCTCTCGTGCTCGGGCAGCAGCAGCAGCAGCTCGCGCTCCAGGCCGCGCACGCACGCCTCGAGCGCCGGGTGCGGCAGGCGGAAGGGGTCGCGCCCGCGGGCCAGAAGCTCAAACTCTCGCCGGCGACGCTTGCGGCTGTCGTTCTTCTCGTCCCCGTCGCCCGCTCTCCCGGGCGGCGGCGGCGGCGGCGACAGCGCGCAGGCGGCCTGGGCCAGCAGGCGCACGCGCTGCCGCGGGCCGTTCGGAGCGCCCGCGGTCGTCGGGGCGGACGCGGGCGCGGCGTCAAAGACGGACCGGGGCAGCGACGACAGCACCTCCAGAGCGCGGGCGCGGGAGGACGCGGCGGCGGCCCGCCCCTCGTCGGCGGCGGCCGAGGCGAGCGCGTCGGCCGCCTCGCGCGCCGTCCTCGGCGGCGGCGCCGTCTTTGCTCTTTGTCTGCCGCTCGCACCGCTTGCTGGCGCGGCGCGCCTGCCGGTCGCCGATGTCACCGTGGTCGCCGTGGCGGCGGCCCCATCCAAGGAGGGCTGCTGGCGGTGCCTCGCTGCGGGTAGGGGGTATCGGAGGAAGGGGAGCGGGTCGGGATCGTGGTGGACACGCCGATATTGTGCCGCGCGTATTCGCCGCGGGGCGCTGCCGCTGCATCTCAATGTCAGGTGGGCGGTCGACGACGACAACGCGCTCATTTCGTAGGTTGTCTCTCCACGGGACGGCCGGCCTCGGTGCCGCCGCTGAAGGCCAAAGCGGGGATCAGGCTCGGCGTCGGCGTCGGGCGTCGGCGTCGGCGTCCGGCGTTCATCGCCGCTCAAACCCGTGGACGTCGACTCGAGCCCATTCTCACTCCTCCTCAACAATTCCCTTCATTTTGGCACGCTACTAGGCGCTGTAGTCCTCCACACATATACAGACACATGCTATTGACAGGCGTGGCCCAGCCACTTTGAACGAGCTTCGCACATGAGACATAAGAAACGGCCAACGACCGCAATGCCGCACCCGCGGCTTCTGTCGCCCGTCGTGATCGCCGTGGTGCTCGGGGCGCTGCTGAATGTACTGGCTCCGCAAGGCGCCCTCGCCGTCGCCCAGCCCAAAACAGAGCAGTGGCGCGATCATACGTTGAATCAGGCGGGCCCTTCGTGCATCGCGTCGTTCTACCGGGTGATGGCGGACGCGTTCCCGCCGCGCGATCCTTGCGCGGTCCCGGTGCAGCAGGCGTTCGCCGGTCCCAAACAGGGCGCGTGCCCGGGCAACATGACCTTTGTGCAAGAGTGCATGAGCGTGAGTTTTTTTTTGGCGGGGGGGTTATCGGTCGCCGCCCGGTGCCGACGCCCAGTGCCGACACACGAATCCCACCTCCGCCTCCTCCTTCTCCTTCTCTTTCCTCTTTCTTTTCCTCACGCAACCCTCTCACGCCAAAACCAAACCAAAACTTCCGAAACAGCCCTCCGCCGGCGCCTTCACCGACCTCGTCGCCCGCTGCCCCCTGCTCAACGTCCGGAGCCGCAAGGAGGGCGAGACGGTCGACACCGACCATTTCTCGTGCTTTGGCGTCTTTTCCGACGCCGACGCCTTTCGCGCCTACGCCGAGGGGTCGGCGGCGGCGCCAAAGGGCAGCTACGCGGCCAAGAGCGGGGCGGCGGCGGCCGGGGGCGGGGGCGGGCAGGGGGCGGGACGGGCGGCGGTGGCGGCGGCGGTGGCGGCGGTGGCGGGGGGCATGCTGCTGGGCTGATGACGTTGTTTTGTTTTGTTTTGGAGCGCGATTTTGCGGGCGCCGTCAATTTCGTCGAGAAATGACAAACACTGACGTTCCTTCCGAAGAAAAACCAATTTCTCTTTTAGTTTTGTTTCTAGCCCCTCCCGAACGCCCTTTTCCCTTCCAGCTCGCCAGCAAACCACTCAACTATCCTAATCCAGTCCTCGTCCTTGCCTTGTGCGTGTAAACAGGCACAGCCGCATCGGCCGCCTGGCCGCCGACACAAGACACACAGGAACGACGGCGACAGCCCCGTTCTCCCTCGCGCGATTTAAAAATCAAACTGATCGAAGAAGAAAAAACAACAAACAAAGAGACGAAACGATGCAGGACGACGTCGACGACCACCACCAGCACGACTTTTGGGGGTGCTCGCCCATGGTGGACGCGGTCGCGGCGGCGCGGCTGGCGCGGCGGGAGCAGGGGTCGGCGCAAGAGGGAGGGGGACGCGCGAGGGCCGGCCTGCGCGGGGCCGCCGACGCCGACGCTCGCTCTGCCGCCGCCGCCGACGAGCGCTCGCCCTCGCCCTTGCAACCACCGCAGGGACAGCAGCAGCAGCAGCAGCAGTCGCGGTCCGTGCTGCAGGTCGGCCCCTCGGACGCGCGGCACACCCTCGCCACGCTCGCCTCGTGGGCGGCCCTGGAGCGCGGCCGCCGCCGCCGCCGCGAGCTCGCCGCCCAGCCGCCGCAACTGTCGCCGCTGACCATGTCGCCGTCACCGTCGCCGCCGCCCATGCCCCCACCGGCCGCCGCCGACGCCGCTGGCGCGCCTTCGCCGCCGCCCCTGCTTCCCCCGCCTTCCCGCCTCCTCGTCGCCGTGCTCGAGCCCCACCCCGAGGGCCTCGCCCGCCACCTCCTGCTGCTCCACGCCCTCCTCGACCCCTCCGTCTCCCCGGGCGAGCGCGCGTGCCTGGTCCCCGAGCTGCACGCCAACGCGGCGCTGCCGGCCTCGTCGCTGCGGTATTTAGAGCGCGCGGCGGGCGAGCTCGAGGAGGCGGTGTACGCGGCGGCGGCTTCAGCGTCGGCGTCGGCAACTGCGCCGCCGTTCTCGTCGTCGGCCGCCGCCGCCGCCTCCGCTGCCGCGCTCCGTGGCGGCAAACGAGGGGGCGAGGCAGAGGAGGAGGAGGAAGACGGGCGGCAGCACGAGGCGGCGACGGCTACGAGCGCGCCGGGGGTCAGCCCCGTGGCGCGCCTGCTGGACGTGGGGGGCATGCGGCACCGAGAGCGCGACGCGCTGGCCGACGTGTTCGCGCGGTGGCGGCGGGGCGGCCTTGGCGGCAGCGGCCTTGGCGGCAGCGGCCTTGGCGGCAGCGGCCTTGGCGGCAGCAGCCTTGGTGGGGCGACGGCAGGTCTCCCTCCGTCGGCGACGGTAGCCCCGTCGGCAGCAGCGGCGCCGCACACGCACCTCTGGGAGGGGCGGCTGCGGCGGTGGCTCGGGTCCAGGTACGACAGCCGCGCCGAGGTGGCCGACTGCGACTACCACCTGCGCGCGCGCGACCGGAGCCGCTTTGTCGCTGACGCCGGCGCCGCCGAGCGCGCCGCCGCCGAGCGCGCCGCCGCCGCCGGCGACGCCGCCGCCGCCGCCGCCGCCGCCTCTGCCTACGCCGCCCGTCCGCCACCGGTCCCCTGCTCGCTGCTGTGCGGGGAGGACTACGTCTACTGGCGCCTGACGGGCGTCGCCTACGAGCTGCGCGGCCGTGGCGAGTACGCGTTTTCCAACCCCTCGCTCGTCAGCGCCGCAGAGGGGCGCCTGCGTCCGCGCAGCAGCGGAGCGGGCGGCGGTGGCGGCGGCAGCTGGGCGGCACACGCCGCCGCCGCCACCCCTCTCGCCGTGCGCTCGGCAGGCGCAACCGTCTTGGCAACCGGCTACTGGGGCGACGTGGCGACGGGGCCCTTTGCTTCGTTTGGCGGCGCTCCCCTCGCCCGCCTAATTGGCCCCGAGGGGGACGACGACGAGCACGAGGAGAACAAAGAGGCGGAAGGCGGCGGCGACAGTGACGGCGACGACGGCGACGACGACGACGACGAGGGGGGCCTGGGGGCCTGGGAGCGCGCCGCGGGCGAGGCCATGGCGTCCGCCGCCGCCGACGGCGAGGGCCCCGGCCTGCGCCCCCGCCGCAGTACCGTCGACGCGGCCGAGCTCAACGTGCTGTGCCTGCTGCGGCGGCTGTACGGCCGTGAGGAGGGAGGAATCGGCGGGCACGGCGGGCGGCCGCTCGGGGGCGACGCGGCGGGGGCAGCGGCGGGCGCGCACCTGGCCCTCAAGGCGCGCGGGCCGACCACGGAGGAGGACCTGCTGGCGGCGGCGGAAGCGGGAAGGGCGGCGGGGGCGACAGAGGCGCCATATCGTCCGGCGGTGGCCGAGGCCGAGGAGGAGACGCGGCGGCAGCAGCAGCTGCGGCGCGACCGGCGCGAGGCGGGGCTCTGGCGCACAGGGGGAGAGGAGGGGCTGCTGTCGGGCGTCCGGCTCGCACTCGGCCTGCTCGCGCCCGCCGCAGCCTCCTCGTCGCCCGGCGCCCAGGGCGTCGCCGCCTTTGCGGCCGCGGCCCTCGCGCGCGCTGCGGCGATGGGGCCGTCTGCTCCTCGCCCCGCTCGGACTGGGGAGGCCTTTGACGTGGTCGTCGTCGGCGCCCGCCAGACGGCGCACCTGTCCGGGCGGCCGCCGTCGCTCCCGACCCCGCCCTCGCCGTCGTCCTGCCTCGGCCGCCTCACGCCGCCGCCGCCGCCGCCGCCGCCGCCGCCGCCGCCGCCGCCGCCGCCGCCGCTTCCCTTCCCGACGCCCAACCTGCTGCTGCTGGTCGAGGACGCCGGGGGGATGGTGCCGTTGAGCGAGGCGCGCGTCAGGGCCTACAGGGAGCGCGTGCGGGCGATGGTCTCGCCGGCGGGAGCGGCGGGCGGAGGAGCAGAGGGAGCAGAGGCGGCGGGCGGGGCGGGCGGGGAGCTCGGCGAGGCGGCGCCCAGGAAAGGGGGCGGGCGCTGGGCGGTCGTCGCGCCGGGCCATCTGGCGTTCGTGCGGCGGCGGCGGCGGCGGCGGGACGTGGCCCAGGTCGGTACAGATTAAAAGTGACGTCAAGGTTTCTTTGGCCGTGCGTGGTCTGTAGTTTTTTTTGTCTGCTCCCGGGCGGTCGATTAGTTGGTCGGTCTGTCGGTCGGCCGGTCGGTCGGGCGGTCGGGCGGTCGGGCGGTCGGGCGGTCGCTAGCTCGCTCGCTCGCTCGCTCGCTCGCTCGCGCGTCGACAGGGCCCGTCGTCAGGGCGCCCTGATCTCTCCTCCTCGGCGATGTTCGCCCCTCTCTTTGCAATCAGATCTTCATCTCCTTGCTCCTCAGCAGCACGGCCTCGCCCCGCGCAAACGCCTCCCGGTGCAGCGCCAACTCGCGACGGCTCATGCTCAGCGGCGACGGCGGGCCGGCGGCGGCCGCGAGCGCGAGCGCTGCGGCCTCGTCGCCCCCGCCAGCTGCTGCCGCCGCCGCCGCCGCCGGGAATAGCGGGACGGAGACCGTCAGCAGCGCGACCGCGTTGGCCGCGCCGCCGCCGCCGCCCGCGTCGCGCAGCGCGCGCTCGCGCCACTCGACCTCGCGCTGCGCCTGGAGCTCCTGCTGCAGAGCCAGCGCGCGGCCGCGGCGCTCGGCCTCCGCCCGCCGCCGCTGCGCCCCGTCGAGCGCGGCCGCCTCGTCGGCGGCCGCCCTCTCCTCCGCAAGCTCGCGCCGGCGCGCCTCCTCGCCCGCCTTTTTTGCGGCGGCCAGCGACGCGGCGGCGAGCGCGGCCTCCGCGCGCGCGGCGCGGCGACGCGCCTCCTGGGCGCGCCGCTTCTCATCGGCCGAGAGCCTCTCCCGTGACTCGCGCTCCCGCGCCAGGCGCCCCTCGCGCTCTTGCGCCAGGGCCGCCCGCGCGCCGGCGAGGGTGAGCAGCAGGGTCGGGCCGCCGCCGCCGCCGGCCTCGTCACCGCCGCTGGACGCGGGCGCGGCGACGAGGAGCGACGCGGCCGCGCCCGCCACCAGGGTCTCGGCGCGGTCCTGCGCGGCGCGGCGGCGCGCCTCGATCGCCTCGCGGCGCTCGCGGTCGCGGCGCTCGGTCAGCGCGGCCTGCGCGGCCTGCGCGGCCTCGGCAGCGGCCGTCTCCTCGCGCTCCTGGACTTTCTTCGCGAGCGCGGCCTCGGCGTTGGCGCGGCGCGCGGTCGCCCACTCATGCCGCGACGCCTCGTGCGTTGCGTGCAGCGCCGCCGCCGAGGCGCGCTCCTGCTCGCGCGCCGCCTCGCAGGTCTGCTCCGCCGCGCGCCGCTCGCGCTCGCGCCGCTGCTCGGCCGACGCTGACGCGGCCGCCATCTGCCCCAGGCGCGCCGCGGCGTCGACCGCGCCCGCGGCGTGCTGCGCGAGACGCCGGCTGGCCTCGTCCTCGCGCGCGCGCGCCGCCGTGCGGTCGGCCTCGGCCTTGTCGCGCGCGCGCTCGAGCGCCGCGCCCTGCCGCTGCCGCGCCGCCCGCTCGAGCGCGGCGGCCGCCAGCCCCCGGGACGCCTCGGCCTCGGCGAGGCGGCGCTCGCGCGCCTCGCGCGCGTCGAGGCGCTCCTCGGCGGCGCTCGCGAGGGCCAGGCGGGCAAAGCTGTCGGTGGCAGCCGCGGCGAGGCGGAGGCGCTGGAGGCACACGCTCATGGTGGCGGCCGTCGTCGTCGTCGTCCCAGCTGCTGCCGTCGCCGTGCTTGTGGATTGCTGCTGAGGGCCCGAGTGGCCAAACGCCTCGTTGTAGCTGGTCGGTGCGTCGGACAGCATGGTCACGTGATGGATGGGAGGCTTGTTTGTCGCGGCCGTGGTGGATGCCGTCGCGTGGGCAACGGCAGCGGGCGACGACGACGACGCGGGGGCGGGGGGGACAGGGGCGGCCGAAGAAGAGGCGGTCGGCGCCTTTTTTGACGAGCGGCGCTGCGGCGGCGGCGGCGGCGAGTGCGCCGCCTTTTTCGCCGCCGCCGCGGCCACCGCTGCCTGCGCCTCCGCTCCCGACGGCGGGAAGGGGCGCTCCGTGTCGACCATGAGCTGCGCACGCAGCTTGGCGGGCGCAAAGTTTGCCGGCACGCGAGAGGCCGCGGCGGGAGCGGCGGCGGTCAACGCGCCCGCCGGCGGCGCTCGAGTCAAAATATCATCGGGCGACATTTTGGGGGATGGGCGTTTCGGCCGTCGTCGCGAGAGCGCTTGGCTCCTGAGTGTGCGCTTGACGTTCGTGTGCTTGGTCTGGCGTCGGTGGGAGGATTGGGGCGCTTGTGTTTGTATGGGCAGTGCGGTTTTTAACGGCCTGGAAGTTTCGCTTTCGGTTTTTTTCGTCGGCGGGAGGGGCTGCTCACACCGCTCACCGCCGCCGATCGGCGGGAGGGGCGCTCCGTGGCGGCAAACGAGGGGGCGAGGCAGAGGAGGAGGAGGAAGACGGGCGGCAGCACGAGGCGGCGACGGCTACGAGCGCGCCGGGGGTCAGCCCCGTGGCGCGCCTGCTGGACGTGGGGGGCATGCGGCACCGAGAGCGCGACGCGCTGGCCGACGTGTTCGCGCGGTGGCGGCGGGGCGGCCTTGGCGGCAGCGGCCTTGGCGGCAGCGGCCTTGGCGGCAGCGGCCTTGGCGGCAGCAGCCTTGGTGGGGCGACGGCAGGTCTCCCTCCGTCGGCGACGGTAGCCCCGTCGGCAGCAGCGGCGCCGCACACGCACCTCTGGGAGGGGCGGCTGCGGCGGTGGCTCGGGTCCAGGTACGACAGCCGCGCCGAGGTGGCCGACTGCGACTACCACCTGCGCGCGCGCGACCGGAGCCGCTTTGTCGCTGACGCCGGCGCCGCCGAGCGCGCCGCCGCCGAGCGCGCCGCCGCCGCCGGCGACGCCGCCGCCGCCGCCGCCGCCGCCTCTGCCTACGCCGCCCGTCCGCCACCGGTCCCCTGCTCGCTGCTGTGCGGGGAGGACTACGTCTACTGGCGCCTGACGGGCGTCGCCTACGAGCTGCGCGGCCGTGGCGAGTACGCGTTTTCCAACCCCTCGCTCGTCAGCGCCGCAGAGGGGCGCCTGCGTCCGCGCAGCAGCGGAGCGGGCGGCGGTGGCGGCGGCAGCTGGGCGGCACACGCCGCCGCCGCCACCCCTCTCGCCGTGCGCTCGGCAGGCGCAACCGTCTTGGCAACCGGCTACTGGGGCGACGTGGCGACGGGGCCCTTTGCTTCGTTTGGCGGCGCTCCCCTCGCCCGCCTAATTGGCCCCGAGGGGGACGACGACGAGCACGAGGAGAACAAAGAGGCGGAAGGCGGCGGCGACAGTGACGGCGACGACGGCGACGACGACGACGACGAGGGGGGCCTGGGGGCCTGGGAGCGCGCCGCGGGCGAGGCCATGGCGTCCGCCGCCGCCGACGGCGAGGGCCCCGGCCTGCGCCCCCGCCGCAGTACCGTCGACGCGGCCGAGCTCAACGTGCTGTGCCTGCTGCGGCGGCTGTACGGCCGTGAGGAGGGAGGAATCGGCGGGCACGGCGGGCGGCCGCTCGGGGGCGACGCGGCGGGGGCAGCGGCGGGCGCGCACCTGGCCCTCAAGGCGCGCGGGCCGACCACGGAGGAGGACCTGCTGGCGGCGGCGGAAGCGGGAAGGGCGGCGGGGGCGACAGAGGCGCCATATCGTCCGGCGGTGGCCGAGGCCGAGGAGGAGACGCGGCGGCAGCAGCAGCTGCGGCGCGACCGGCGCGAGGCGGGGCTCTGGCGCACAGGGGGAGAGGAGGGGCTGCTGTCGGGCGTCCGGCTCGCACTCGGCCTGCTCGCGCCCGCCGCAGCCTCCTCGTCGCCCGGCGCCCAGGGCGTCGCCGCCTTTGCGGCCGCGGCCCTCGCGCGCGCTGCGGCGATGGGGCCGTCTGCTCCTCGCCCCGCTCGGACTGGGGAGGCCTTTGACGTGGTCGTCGTCGGCGCCCGCCAGACGGCGCACCTGTCCGGGCGGCCGCCGTCGCTCCCGACCCCGCCCTCGCCGTCGTCCTGCCTCGGCCGCCTCACGCCGCCGCCGCCGCCGCCGCCGCCGCCGCCGCCGCCGCCGCCGCCGCCGCCGCTTCCCTTCCCGACGCCCAACCTGCTGCTGCTGGTCGAGGACGCCGGGGGGATGGTGCCGTTGAGCGAGGCGCGCGTCAGGGCCTACAGGGAGCGCGTGCGGGCGATGGTCTCGCCGGCGGGAGCGGCGGGCGGAGGAGCAGAGGGAGCAGAGGCGGCGGGCGGGGCGGGCGGGGAGCTCGGCGAGGCGGCGCCCAGGAAAGGGGGCGGGCGCTGGGCGGTCGTCGCGCCGGGCCATCTGGCGTTCGTGCGGCGGCGGCGGCGGCGGCGGGACGTGGCCCAGGTCGGTACAGATTAAAAGTGACGTCAAGGTTTCTTTGGCCGTGCGTGGTCTGTAGTTTTTTTTGTCTGCTCCCGGGCGGTCGATTAGTTGGTCGGTCTGTCGGTCGGCCGGTCGGTCGGGCGGTCGGGCGGTCGGGCGGTCGGGCGGTCGCTAGCTCGCTCGCTCGCTCGCTCGCTCGCTCGCGCGTCGACAGGGCCCGTCGTCAGGGCGCCCTGATCTCTCCTCCTCGGCGATGTTCGCCCCTCTCTTTGCAATCAGATCTTCATCTCCTTGCTCCTCAGCAGCACGGCCTCGCCCCGCGCAAACGCCTCCCGGTGCAGCGCCAACTCGCGACGGCTCATGCTCAGCGGCGACGGCGGGCCGGCGGCGGCCGCGAGCGCGAGCGCTGCGGCCTCGTCGCCCCCGCCAGCTGCTGCCGCCGCCGCCGCCGCCGGGAATAGCGGGACGGAGACCGTCAGCAGCGCGACCGCGTTGGCCGCGCCGCCGCCGCCGCCCGCGTCGCGCAGCGCGCGCTCGCGCCACTCGACCTCGCGCTGCGCCTGGAGCTCCTGCTGCAGAGCCAGCGCGCGGCCGCGGCGCTCGGCCTCCGCCCGCCGCCGCTGCGCCCCGTCGAGCGCGGCCGCCTCGTCGGCGGCCGCCCTCTCCTCCGCAAGCTCGCGCCGGCGCGCCTCCTCGCCCGCCTTTTTTGCGGCGGCCAGCGACGCGGCGGCGAGCGCGGCCTCCGCGCGCGCGGCGCGGCGACGCGCCTCCTGGGCGCGCCGCTTCTCATCGGCCGAGAGCCTCTCCCGTGACTCGCGCTCCCGCGCCAGGCGCCCCTCGCGCTCTTGCGCCAGGGCCGCCCGCGCGCCGGCGAGGGTGAGCAGCAGGGTCGGGCCGCCGCCGCCGCCGGCCTCGTCACCGCCGCTGGACGCGGGCGCGGCGACGAGGAGCGACGCGGCCGCGCCCGCCACCAGGGTCTCGGCGCGGTCCTGCGCGGCGCGGCGGCGCGCCTCGATCGCCTCGCGGCGCTCGCGGTCGCGGCGCTCGGTCAGCGCGGCCTGCGCGGCCTGCGCGGCCTCGGCAGCGGCCGTCTCCTCGCGCTCCTGGACTTTCTTCGCGAGCGCGGCCTCGGCGTTGGCGCGGCGCGCGGTCGCCCACTCATGCCGCGACGCCTCGTGCGTTGCGTGCAGCGCCGCCGCCGAGGCGCGCTCCTGCTCGCGCGCCGCCTCGCAGGTCTGCTCCGCCGCGCGCCGCTCGCGCTCGCGCCGCTGCTCGGCCGACGCTGACGCGGCCGCCATCTGCCCCAGGCGCGCCGCGGCGTCGACCGCGCCCGCGGCGTGCTGCGCGAGACGCCGGCTGGCCTCGTCCTCGCGCGCGCGCGCCGCCGTGCGGTCGGCCTCGGCCTTGTCGCGCGCGCGCTCGAGCGCCGCGCCCTGCCGCTGCCGCGCCGCCCGCTCGAGCGCGGCGGCCGCCAGCCCCCGGGACGCCTCGGCCTCGGCGAGGCGGCGCTCGCGCGCCTCGCGCGCGTCGAGGCGCTCCTCGGCGGCGCTCGCGAGGGCCAGGCGGGCAAAGCTGTCGGTGGCAGCCGCGGCGAGGCGGAGGCGCTGGAGGCACACGCTCATGGTGGCGGCCGTCGTCGTCGTCGTCCCAGCTGCTGCCGTCGCCGTGCTTGTGGATTGCTGCTGAGGGCCCGAGTGGCCAAACGCCTCGTTGTAGCTGGTCGGTGCGTCGGACAGCATGGTCACGTGATGGATGGGAGGCTTGTTTGTCGCGGCCGTGGTGGATGCCGTCGCGTGGGCAACGGCAGCGGGCGACGACGACGACGCGGGGGCGGGGGGGACAGGGGCGGCCGAAGAAGAGGCGGTCGGCGCCTTTTTTGACGAGCGGCGCTGCGGCGGCGGCGGCGGCGAGTGCGCCGCCTTTTTCGCCGCCGCCGCGGCCACCGCTGCCTGCGCCTCCGCTCCCGACGGCGGGAAGGGGCGCTCCGTGTCGACCATGAGCTGCGCACGCAGCTTGGCGGGCGCAAAGTTTGCCGGCACGCGAGAGGCCGCGGCGGGAGCGGCGGCGGTCAACGCGCCCGCCGGCGGCGCTCGAGTCAAAATATCATCGGGCGACATTTTGGGGGATGGGCGTTTCGGCCGTCGTCGCGAGAGCGCTTGGCTCCTGAGTGTGCGCTTGACGTTCGTGTGCTTGGTCTGGCGTCGGTGGGAGGATTGGGGCGCTTGTGTTTGTATGGGCAGTGCGGTTTTTAACGGCCTGGAAGTTTCGCTTTCGGTTTTTTTCGTCGGCGGGAGGGGCTGCTCACACCGCTCACCGCCGCCTCGACGCTCGCCACCGGCGCCGTCCCAAAATCTGCTTTTGAACCCGAGCGTCTCGCCTCCACTTCACGAATCACGGCGACCTGCAAGCTTTGCGCACACGCGCCTTGACCATGACTTGTCGTTCAATCTCCCACCAAGCCAAGGCGCGCTCGATTGGAAAGACAACAGACCACGACAGCTGCGCGATCCTCTCAAAGCATGGACGACGGATGCGTGCTGTCGCCGACGCGCGTAACCTCCGCGCAGCAGCATCATCAGGAGCAGCAGCAGCAGCAGCAGGAGCAGCAGCAGCATCAGCAGCAAAAGCCGGGCCGCGACCCCTGGCAGGCGCAGGAGGAGGAGCAGCAGGAGCAGGAGCTCAAGGGAGCAGGAGGAGCACACGCGGATGAAGCGCGCGCCACATCACCGCCGGCACCGCTCGAGGAGAACCGCGACGCGGCAGCAGCAGTGGCAGCAGCAGCAGCAGGAATAGCCGCAGGACCCGCGTCACCGCCCGAACGAAAAGGAGTCGGAGCGACACAAAGGCGGCTCTTGTCGGCAGCGGCGGCCGAGCGGCAGCGCGCTTCGCTTTCGCCGGAGCAGCAAACGCACCAGCCCCCGCGCCGTATGCGGCGGAGGCGGGCCCCGCACGTGGTCGTGATCCGGCGCGCCGCCGTCGCGGACGACTCCAAGCCCCTGTTCTTTGCCGAGCTGGGGACGGCCACGGCGGCGGCGACGTGCGTGCTTCGGCCGCCGGGCGCGCGATTTTGAGCGTTTGTGTTTCTTCGTTTTTTGTGATTTTGTTCTTTTTTTTTCGAGTGTCTTTAAAGGGGACCAATAGGTCGGATGCATCGTCCGAGGGCAAGGGGGCGGCGTCGTCCCCTAGGAACGGCATGTGCGCGTGTTTCCGACTTTCATTATGGGGGCTCGCGCGCAAAGGAAGGAGAAAAGGGCGTCGGCGTTATGTTTTTGTTTGTCTTTCTTTGCTCTGTGGCTTGCATTGGGTCTTGACGCCGAGGAGCTTTACCCCTCCGCCTCCTCGTCGCGCGCCTGCGCCTCGGGCGACTGCGCCCGCGCGGCGGGCGCGACGTCCTCCTCCGCGGCCGCGTCCTCGCTCTTCAAAAAGCTGTCGACAGCGGCGGCAGCAGCAGCGGCGGCAGCGACGGCTTGCTCGGCCTCGGCCTCGCCCTCGTCCGCGGCCGCCGCCGCCGGCTCGGCGGCGTCAGCATCGGCAGCAGCAGCAGCTGCGGCCGGAGCAGCAGCCGCCGGAGCAGCAGCCGGAGCATCACCGTCGACAGGAGCATCACCCGGAGCAGCGCTGGCGGCTGCCGCCGCGCCCGCCGAGTCGCTCGCGCCCGCCGCCGCCGCCGCCGCTGCCGCGTGCCCCTCCTCGTCCTCCTCGCCGCCGCCGCCGCCCGCCGCTCCCTCGTCGTCCTCGCCCGCCTCGTCCCCCGCCTCGTCCTCCTCGTCCTCCTCCTCGTCGTCCTCCGGCTCCTGCGCCAGCAGCCCCGTCAGCGACGCCACCAGGCCCGCGTACGCCTGCGTGTGCGCGCGGCGCGCGCCCGCCAGCGTCGACGCCTCCAGCACCGCCGTGTGCATGGCCGCAGCGCAGCGCAGCGCGGCGACCACGGCTGTCGCCGAGGGAGGCGTCATGCCGCCGCCGCCGCCATTGCCGCCGCCGTTGCCGCCGCCGCCGCCGCCGCCGCCCAGCGGCGCGGCGCCCCCCGGCGGCGAGCCGAGCGCGGCGGCGACGCCCGCCAGCATCGCGGCCGCGTGCGGCGACACCACCTGCGAGCGCGAGCCGGGCGGCGAGGGCGCCGCTGGGGGCGCGCCGCCGCCGTACGTGCCGCGGTGCTGCTGCTGCTGCTGCTGGTGGGAGGGCGGCGCGCGCGAGCCCGGCGGGCGCCCGGGGCCGCGGCGCGCCTGCGGCAGCGGCGGGAAGGGCGCGGCGCCCCCGCCTGCGCTGCCGCCGCCAGGGCGGCAGCCGTAGCGCCGCTTGCCGCCCGCGGCGGCCGCGGCGGCCGAGGCGGCCGCGGCGGCCGCGGCGGCACCCGCGGGGTCGGCCGCCGCCGCCGTCATCGCGAGCAGCGCGGCCACTTGGGCGTGGTCGGCGCCGCCGCCGCCTCCGCCGCCGCCGCCGCCCGCGCCCGCGCCGCCGTCGTCCGCCCACCCGCCGCCGGGACGAGCCAGCGGCTGCGGCGGCCGCCACGACCCCGCCGCCGCCATCAGCATCTTGTGCTGCTGCTCCTGCTGCTGCTGCGCCTGCGCCTCGGCCGCCGCGCGGTCGGCCGCCTGCTGCGCCGCCTGGTGCGCCGCCTCCTCCGTCTCGCCCGCCGCCAGCGCGGCCGCGTGCGCGCGCTGGGCGGCGGCCGTGACGGCGGCGGCCGCAGAGGCGGCGGCGGCCATGTCCTCGTCCTGCTGCTGCTGGTGCTGTTGCTGGAGCTGGTGCTGGTGCTGCTGGTGCTGGTGCTGGTGGTGCTGGTTGTGCTGGTGCGCCTGCTGGCGCGCGTGCAGGTGGAGGTGCTGCTGCTGCTGCTGCTGGTGCTGCTGCTGCTGCTGCTGCATCAGCAGCTGCTGGTGCTGGTGCTGCTGCTGGTTGTGGTGGTGCTGCACGGCCTGCGCCTGCGCCGCCGCCTGCGCGCGCGGCTGCGGCTCGCGCCCCTGCGCCGAGCACTCTGGGCAGAACCACTCCCACCCGGCCCGCGGCGCCGCCGCTGACGCATCGCCGCCCGCCGCCTCCTGCGCGCAGCCAGGGTGGTAGGCCGCGGGGCACCCGTCGCACAGCAGTAAGGGAGGGGCGGACGGGTCCAGCGCGGCCGCCGGCAGCAGGCCGCGACGCGCCTCGTCCTCCTCCTCGATCCCCGCGAAGCCGCCGCCGCCGCCGCCGCCGCCGCCGCCGTTTCCGCCGCCGAGCGCGCCCCCGGCCGCGCCGCCCCCGCCGCCGCACCCCGGCGGCCCGTGCGCCACGCCGCAGCCCGGCCCTAGGCACGCGAGGCAGTAGCCCAGGTTGGCGAGCGCCGGGTAGGTCATGACCAGGGCCGCAAACTGCTTGAGCGACAGGTCGACCGCCCGCACGAATATGTACTCGGCGGGCCTGTGGATCTGGGACCCGCTGTGCGTCTCAAACTCGCTCATCGTGACGTCCATGCCGTGGCACCGGCAGCGGATGAGGCCCGCGGGCGTGACCACGCCGCGGTTGTGGTCGTTGGGCCCCACGCCGCGGGAGCGGCGGCGGTACTCGACGACTTTTCCTGCGAGGACGCCGGCTTTCAAGAGGCGCTGCACGAGCGAGGCGAGCGTGACGGCATCGGGCGACAGCGCCTCGCCGCCCAGCGCGCGGCGGGCGGCCTCGGCCAGCGCGCGGCGGTTGCGCAGGAGGGCCATGTCGGCGCCGACGTCGGGGGCCGGGGGCGTGCCGGGGCGGGGATGGCCGCCGCCGCCGCCGCCGCCGGGGCCCAGGGAGCCGTGGCGGGCGCGGTCGCCGCCGCCGCCGCCGCCGCCGCCGCGGCGCGGGCGCAGGCTCATGTTTGGGGCGCCGGCGCCGGCGCCGGCGCCGCCGCCGCCGCCGCCGCCGCCGCCGCCGCCGTCTGGCTCCGCGGAGCTGGCGCCGCGGCTGGCGCGGAGGGCGCGGCGGCCGTAGGGCTGCTCCTCGCCATCGTCGGACGACTCGTAGCGGCGGTTGGCCTTGCGCGCGCGCTTTGACTGGCGCTGCGCGGCGCCGCCGTCGCCGCCAAAGCCGCCGTCGCCGTCGGCGCCGTCGCCAGAGCCGCCGCCGCCGCCGCCGCCGCCGTTGCCGCCGCCGTTGCCGCCGCCGCCGCCGTTGCCGCCGCCGCCGCCGCCGCCGCCGCCGACGACGCCGCGCTGCTGCTGCTGCTGCTGCTGCTCGGCCGCCATCGCGTTGTGGTAAGCCTGCTGCGAGGGAGGCGGGTTCTTGCGGGAGCGGCGCGCCGCGGCCGGGGGCAGCGGGGGCGGGCCGCCGGCGAGGGTGCGCGCGAGAGTTGTGCCGCCGCCGTTCTCGGCCAGAAGAGGGGCGGCGGCCGCGGCCGCCGCCGCCGAGACGGGCGGGGGGCGCGCCCCTCCCGCCTCTGCCGCCGGGCCGCCGCCGTTGGCGGGCGGCGCGGCGGCCGCGTCCTGGTCCTGGTCGCGCTGCCCGCGCGCGTCGGTGGGCGAGGTACTCGGGGCCCCGGCCGCTGCCGCGCCGTCGAGCGCCTGCTCCTGCGGCGGCGGCCGCTGGAGCGGCTCGTGCTGCTGGGGGATCTCGACCTCCAGCTTTGCTTTGGGTTTTGGGTTTGGGGTTTTGGCCGGGGGGTGGTCGGGCGGCGCCGGAGGGAGGAGGAAGGGGAGGAGAGAGGAGGAAGGGGGGCCTCTGAGGGGGGGGAAGGAAGCCCAATCGGCGCTCGTTCTGTCCGTCAGAGCGCGCCGCCTGTCGCGCCTTTGGCGGCGGGCGGTCCGACGCGTGGCAGATGCGCCCTAGGTGCCGCTAGCGCGGGCGTCGCGCGCGGGGGGCGGGCCGTGGGGAGCAGCAAACGCGCGGACGACGATTCGAACGAAAGGCTTTTTCTATCGCTCCTCTTTCTCCTGTTCCGCCTCGCACGTACGTCCGGCCTCGATGCGAGGGGGCTCGAGGGTGCGCGCGGGCGGTCGGGGACGAGCGGCGCTCAGGCACGCCAAGCCGCGCCGGGGGCGGGCAGGGAGGCGTGCGGGCGATGGGGTGCGGAGAGAACGGCGCGCTCGGGTGCTTTTTTTTTTTTTCGCCCTTCGGCTGCAGGGGAGGGGAGTCTCTCGAGAAAGCAAGGAAAGGCGCGTGCGTGTTTGTGTGTGTATGCGGACGATGGAGAGAGGGCGCGTGTTTTGGTGTGATAGTGTGTAAGGCTGGTGGGTTTTCGGGGGCGAGCGAGGCTGGAGACACCGGAGGAGAAAATCGGAGCTCCCCGATTGATGCGGCTCCTTTTCTGCTCCCGTCTCCCGTCTCGCTCTCCCTCTCGGCACAAACGCATCCACCTGGGACTCGAGACAAGGTGTGTCAGCATGCGATGTTACACGTGGCGTTCAAGCGCGCGCGAAGGGATGAGGGGGAACGAAGGGCGCGTGCGCGCGCGAAGAGATTGGGCCGAAACCGAGGAAAGGCCGTCGCCGCCGCCGTCGAGGCGGCGGGCCTCTCTTTGCGCCTCGCCGCCACACGGCAGCGAAGCGCAATCACACGCAAAGATCGATCACCGCGAGCACCGCCACCGGCCGATCCGTGCCGCCCGGACATTCAGCGGCAGCAGCGGCGCGGCGCGAGGGCCTGCTCCTCGGCCGCGCAGCTGGGGGCCCGCTCGTCAGCGTTCAGCGCCCGCGCCCGGGCGCCGCCCACGCGCCGGCGCCGCTGCCGGCCGCCGCTGCGAGCGCCGCCGCCGCCGCCGCCCGCCCGCCGCCCGCGACGGCCGCCCCCAGGCGCCACGCCCGGTCGATGGCCTCGTCGCCCGACGCCCCGGCGCGCGGACAGGTCGCGGCGCCCGCCAGGGCTTGGGCGCGGGGGCCGGCGAGTGCCAGGAGGGCGCCGGCCGCGAACGAAGCCGTGGCGGCGGCGGCGGCGGCGGCGGCCGCGCGGCCGTCGTCGCCGGCGCCCCCGCTGCCGAGGCTGTGGCGCAGCGCCGCCGCAAAGAGCGCCTCGCCGTCGCCCTTGCAAGCCTCGGGCGCGGCGGCGGCGGCGGCGGCGGCGGCGGCGCGCGACGCAGCAGCCGGCACTACAGTAGCAGCAGCAGCAGCAGCAATGGCAGCAGCAGCAGCTGCCGCGGCTGCGGCGGCCTCGGCGGTCGCGCCGCCGCCCAAGCGGCAGAGGCCCTGGTCGCCCGCAAGGCGCCCCCAAGGCGGGGAGGCGGGGGCCGTCGCCGACGCCGTCGCGCTGCCCGTGTCGTCGTCGTCGTCGCCGTCGTTGCTGCTCGCGGGCGCTGCGCACGGGCGCGGCGAGCGGAGCGCGCGCGCCGCCGCCGCGCTCTTGAGGCGGGACGGCGACCGCGCGGCCACCGCCGCCGGCGAGTCGGGCCGACAGGCGTCGGAGGCGGCAGCGGCGGCGGCAGCGGCAGCGGCGGCAGGCGCCTTTGCCGGCGGCCCGTCCGCACCGTTGCTGATGCTGATGCTGCCGCCAACGCCGCCAATGCCGAGGCCCAGGTCGGCAACAATCCCCAGCGCGAGGCCGGCGGCCGCCTCAAAGGCCCCGGGCGGGCCGGCAGAACGCGGGGCGGCCACCTGCCGCCACGCGTGCAGCTCGGCCGCCGCCGCCACCAGCACGGGCAGGCCCCGCGCGACGTCGGCGGCGTCGGGGCCCAGCAGCAGGCGCTGGAAACGGCTGCCGCCGCAGCGCGCGCCCTCCTCGCGTTCGCGGCCGCCGTCGGCGTCGGAGCGCTCGTCGCGAGGCGGCGGCGGAGGCGGCATCCGCAGTCCGTCCCCCCCCAGAGACGCACGGACGCCGAGAAGCGGGGCCACGGCGGCCACCGCGGGCGCCGAGCGCGCGGACTCGGCGGCGCCGACCGTCGCAAGCAGCGCCACGAGCACGCCCGCCTCGCGCAGGGCCTCCAGGGCCGCCGCCGCCGCCGGCGAGGCGCGCGGCGATCCGAGTTCGGCGGGCAGGGCGGCCGCGACGGCGGCAAGCGGCGCCGACAGCGAAGGGCGCAGCGCGTCGAGGCGGGCCGACAGCGCGCGCGAGGCGGCGCCGACGCCCCGCGCGCCGCACAGGGAGCGCAGGGCGTCCACGTGCGCGCGGCCAAAGTAGCCGCCGCGGTGGGGCGCGGACAGGGCCGCGACGGCGGCAGCCGCTGCACTGGCGGCCGGTGCCGCTATCGTTGTCGCGGTTGTCAGGAACCCTGCCGCTGCCGCCGCCGCCGTCGCCGCCGCCGGGAAGCGGACGGCCATCGTCCCCGCGACGTCCACCCACCCGCCCCGCGCGCCCGCCGCCAGCGCCGCGACGGCCGTAGCCGCCGCCTCGTCCAGACGCCGGTCGGCGTCGAGGGGCGTGGTGTCGCCGGCCAGCGCCCAGAGGGCGAGCCAGCCGTCGTCGCCGCCGCCGTCGCTGCCGTCGCCGCCTCCGCCGCCGCCGCCGTGAGTTTCATCCATCGCCGCCGCCGCCGCCGCCGCCGCCGCCGCCGCCTCGGCGACCGCGGCGCGGAGCGCACGCGGCGGCAGCTGCCCCCCCAGCCAGCGGTAGGCCTCGGCAAGCACGCGCGCCCGCAGATCCGCCTCATCTAGGGACAGGGCGTCGCCGGCCATCATCTCCCAGACGGCCGCGGCCTCAGCGCGAAGCAGGGCAGCGGAGCGCGCGGCGAGGCCGCGGGCGACGCGCTCGGGCGCAAAGGCGGCGGCGCTGCCGTCGCCGCCGCCGTCGTCCTTGTTGCAGGGGGTCGCGGACAGCTGCAGAGTGGCCAGCAAGCCCGCGTGCGGGTCGAGCGCGCCGTCGAGAACCAGGGGCAGCATCTCGGGCAGCAGCGCCTCGGGCCGCGAGGCGGAGGTGGCAGCGGCGGCGGCCTGCCGTGGCAGCGGACGCAGGGCGGGCGCAGAGGCGGCAGCCGTCCCGGCGACCAAAGCGGCAGCGGCGGCGGTCGCGGCACGCACGCGCTCCGACCCCACGATGCGCCACAGGGCCACGCGCTTGGCCTGCTCGACGGCGAGGCCCGCGATCTCATCCAGGTGCGCGTCGACGGCCGCCTCGACCTCGTTCGACGGGAAGCGGCCGGCGGCACCGAGGCGCCCCGCCGTCGCCGCCGCCGCCTGCCATCCGTCGCGGGCAACCCAGGCGGCCGCAAACAGCGGCGTCTCCGCGGGCAAGCCCGCCAAGCGTGCGGCAGATCCCTCCAGCAGGCTCCGGGACCACGAGGCCGAGAAGATCGGGGGCGCGGGGCGCAGAAAGGCCGGAACCGGGGCGTCAGCGGCCGCCGCCGCCGCAAACGCGGTCGCGGCGCCGAGGGACAGGCCAGAGAGGTCGGCGGCGGCGCGGCCAAAGCAGGAACTTGGGGCGGGAGGGCCGCCGTCGGGAGCGGCGCAGAGCGCCGACAGGCGCGCCGCCCGCTCGAGGGAGCGCAGGCACCGGCGCAGGGCGAGCACGGCGGGGACCGCCGCGTCGGCGCGCGCCGCGCCCGCCGCCGCGCGCGCCAGGCGCCAGCGCCGGTCCGACTGCTGTAGCTCGCGCAGCAGCTGCTCGGCGAGCGCCGCCAGCAGGGCGAGGCGCGCCGGCGTCGGGGGACCCGCTGCGGCCAGGCGCGCGTCGACCTGGTCGGGCGGCAAGGGGTCGTAGGTGCTGCTGGCGCTGGCGCCGCCGTTGGCGACGCTCGCGCCGCCGCCGCTGCTGCTGCCGGCGGCGCCGCTGCTGCTGCCGGCGCCGCCGGCGACCGACGGGGCGGCCTGGCGGCGCCCGAGGGCCGCGGCCACCTTGCCGAGGAGGACAAACGGGGCGGCGGGCCCCGGCTGCCGCTGCCGCTGCTGCTGGAGGGGAAGCGATTCGGTGAAGTCGGCCGCGGCCTCGATCGCGTCGGCCGCGGCCGTCGTGTCAGACGCGGTAGCAGCGGCCGTGGTCTCCTCAGCGGCCGCGGCCGCGGCCCCCGCCTTACCTCGCCGCCCCTTGTCGTCCAGCAGGGCGCGGGCGCCGCGCCACCCGCCGCGCCAGCCGCCGCGCTCTACGGATGCGGCAGCAGCAGCCGCAGCAGCGGGGGCGATGGTGGCGGCGTCGGGCGCAGGCGCGGGCGGCTCGTCGTTGTCGCGCTCGTCCTCCTCCGCCAGGACTGACAAGGACGCGTCGCCGGCGCCGCCGGCTCCGCACGACGGCGCCGCAGCTCCCCGCGGGGCAGCAGCAGCAGCAGCAGCAGCAGCAGCAGCAGCAGCAGCAGCAGCAGCTGCGTCGTCGCTGCCGCGAGCGGACGCGCGGCGCCCGGCGCCCTGGCTGCTCCTCTCGTTGAGCAGCAGCATGCTAAAGGAGAGGCGAGGCCGCCTGCGGACCGGAGCGGTGGCGGCGGCAGCCGCGCGCTCTTGCTCGGTCGGCGGAGGAGGCGGAGGCCGTGCCGGCTGCGGCTGCTGCTGCTGCTGCTGCTGCTGCTGCTGCTGCTGCTGCTGCTGCTGCTGCTGCTGCTGCTGCTGCTGCGGCTGCTCCTCGGATCCGCCGACCTCCGAGGCCGCAACGGCAAACGACTCGTGCGAGAGGAGGGCGCTGTCCGTGGGCAGCAGCAGCGGTCCGTGCCGCTGCACCGCCACCGCCGCCGGCCGGGTCGGCGACAGCATCGCCGCCACCGCGGCCGCCAGGGTCGCATTCGCCGGCGCTTGTCCGCTCTGCGGGACGACAGGCGCCGCGTCCTCCGCCTCCTCCGCCTCCTCCGGCGCCTGCTCCTCCGCCTCGGCCGCGGCGTCCAGAGGCCCGGGCGCCAGCACGGGCGGGGCGGGCTGGGGCGGGCCGCCGCGCTCGGACACGCGGCGCTGGCGCCGGTTGGCGGCCGCGAAGGACCACGCGCGCGAGAAGTGGCCGCGCGCGGACAGCGGGCCGCCCCGGCCGCTGCCGAGGCCGCCGCCGCTCGCGGCCGCCGCCGCCGCCGGCGAGGGGGCTGCGGCGCCGCCGCCAAGGAGCGCTGAGGCAGAGCCGCCCCCGGAGCCCAGGGGGATGCCGAGGGGCGGCGGGCGGCTGCGCACCCAGGGCCGCCAGGACGACTGAGAGGGGAGCGCGGGCGCCACCGCCGCGGGCGAAACGGCGGGGGCTTCCGGGGCGTTGGCGTCGGCGTCGTTGCCTGCGTCGGCAGCGGCAGCAGCAGCGGGAGAAGCGGGGGCGCCGCCAGCCGCCGCCGCCGCCGCTGGTACCGCCGCCCCCGCCCCCGCGACCGCCGCCTCATCCTCTCCCGCGGTATGCGGCTCGATCACCGGATCCCACGCCGAAGCGGGTCCCGGCTCGATGCCGCCGGCCGCGACCGCCGCCGCAAGCGCCGAGGCCGTCGCAAACGGAGAGGCCGAAGGGCGCGACGGCGGCGGCACCGCGACGGCCCCTGCACTGGGGGCGGTAGCGGGGGCAGGGGCAGCGGCGGCAGCGGCAGCCGCGGCCCCGGCATCGAGCCCCACAAAGTGCTGCTGCGCGGCCTGGCGGCGGCACTCGGGGTCGTCCGAGGACCCGCGTTCGCGGCGGCGGCGGCGGCTCTGGCTGTGGCGGTAGGCCGCCAGCGGCGCGCCGCCAAGCAGCGGCGAAGGCGCGGGTGCTGCCGCCGCCGTCGCTGGGGCTGTCGTCGCCGCCGCCTCCGCGTCTGCTGCCGCCGCCGCTGCCTCGTCCGGCACCCCCTCGTCCTCCTCTCCCTCGACCCCCTCTGCCACGGGGCCGCCGACCGCGCGCGCGGCAGCGACGGCGGCGTCGCGCCCGATCGACGCGCCCGCCAGCGACCACGCGCCGACGCTGCCTCCGAGGCTGCTGCCACCACCCCCCCCGAGGCTGCCCCATGCGCTGCCGCCGCCGCCGCCGCCGCCGCCGCTGCCCCCTCCAGCGGAGGCCGGCGCGGCGGCGGCGGTCGCGCTCGCGATGGCGGCGGACGCCTCCCCGCCCAGGGGCGCGACCAGCAGCGCCGCCGTCGCCAGCGGGGCCTGATGCCGTTCCTCCCCATCAACAACATCCTCGCCCAGCGCCACGGCCTGCATGGCGGCGCACAGTCGCCGCACGCGCGCCGCCCGGTCGCCGCCGTTGCGCCCGTGCCCGCGCGCCACCGCCGGCAGCGCCGTTGACAGGGCCGACCTGACGGCGCCCGCCGCGTGCGCGCGCAGCAGGGGGGCCGCCCAGCCGCCCTGCCCGCACGTCTGCAAGTTCTTCAGGCACGCGATCGTCTCGGCGGCCGCGAGGGCGTCGTCCTTGCCCGGGCGCGCGTCGAGGGCGCAGCGGGCGCCGCCGCTTTCGCTTTTGCTTTCGCTTCCGCTTTTGCCGCCGCCGCCAGTGCCGCCAGTGCCGCCGCCCCCCCTCTCGTGCAGCCGCCACGCGTCCAGCTCCAGGACGTCGGCGCGGGCGGCCGTCGCGGCGTCCAGAGCCCGCTCTAGGGCCGAGGCCGCGGCGCGGGCCAGGTGGGGAGGAAACGGAGGGGCGTCAGCGGCGGCGGCGGCGCCTGCGGCGGCGGCGGCGGCGCATCCGTCGGCGTGGGTGTTGGCCGAGGCGGCGGCGGCGGCTGCGGCGGCGGCAGCAGCGGAGGCGACAGACAGGCGCAGGCTCGAGAGGGCGTCGCAGATGTCGTCGTGGCGCGCGCGGTGCGCGGCGAGCTTGGACGCCGTCAAGCCGTACCTGCCCTCGGCAAACCCGGGCGGGCCCGTGGGGGCGGGCGCGGCGGCAGCGGCGGCCACGGCGCCGAGGCCGCCGCCGTGGTGGCGCGAGGCGGCGGCGGCGGCGGCGGCCAGCGCGCGGCCGAACCGCGCCCGGGGCCCAATGAGCAGCGCCGCGGGCCGCGCAACGACGTCGCCGTAGCCGGGGAGCACGGGGCTGGACGCCACCAGGGCCAGGGCGCAGCTCAGGAGGCGCGAAGGCAGATGCGGCGCGGCCAAGCTTGCCGCCGCCGCCGCCGTTGCCGCCGCCGCCGTCGACGACGGCGACACACAAACCCCGCCCGCCGAGGAGGCCGCGGCGGCCTGCGCCCGCTCGGCCGCCGTCAGCTGCAGGCCGATGATCCAGGGCAGGGCGCGCCCGTACGCGTGCACCTGCTCTCCCGTCAGGCGCGGCACCAGCGGCGCCTGCTCGTGCGCGGCGGCCGACGCGAGCGCGGGGCAGGCCGCCACCGCCGCTGCAGCCGTTGCCGAGCCGCCGCCGCCGCCGCCGCCGCCGCCGCCGCCGCCGCCGCCGCCGCCGCCGCCAAAGGCCCCGGCGACCGCCGCCGCCGCCGCCGCTGCCGACAGCAAATGCGGCCGCCGCTGGTGCGCCGCCGCCGCCGTCAGAGCAATCACCGCGTGCTCCGCCAGCCGCACGAACGCGCGGGCGGCCGGCGCGGGGTCGCACGCGAGCGTGGTCTCGGCGCGCGCCATCGCCGCCGTCGCCGTCGCCGTCGCCGTCGCCGTACCCCGCGTCGGCGTCGGGAGGCCGGTGGCGCGCTCGTCGTCCTCGTCGTCGTCGTCCTCGCCTGATGCGCCAGTCGGCCCCTGAAACGCGGCCGACACGGCGTCCAACATCGCGAGCCGGTCGACGAGGTGGACGAGCAGGGACGCGTGCTGCGCGGACGCGGCCAGCAGCAGGCCCGGGGCAGCGTGGCGGCCGCCGCCGTCGCCGCCGCCGCCGCTGCCGCCGCCGCCGCCGCTGCCGCAACAGCAGTCGGAGAGGGCGGCGAGGGCCTCGTTCTCGGCGCGCGAGGGGCCCCCGTCGGTCGATGCTCGCCTCCCTCCGGCCGCGGCGTATGTCCCGGCGATCTCGCGGTCGAGCGCGGCGATGGAGGCCTGTTTTTTGTTTTGCAGGTTACGTTTTCGGGGGAAAGGCGCAGAGGATTTGGTTTTATTTGGTCGGCGGCGGCGGCAGCGAGCGGGCGTCGACGACACCGCGACGGCCGACGGCCGACGCGGGCGCTAGGGAGGTCGCCTCTTCTCGCACAGCGACGTGCCTCCGCCGGCGGTCAGGCGCGCAAAGCCCGACGATGCATCCCTTTTCCTCACCTTGAGCCGCAGGGCCAGGGGGTCCGCGAGAGCGGGAAGGAACGGATCCATGTGTGTTCTCCGCGCAACAACCGGAAGGTGGCGGTTGGAGAACAGTTGTGTTCTCCCTCCTTTTGCTTGTAGCACGCAGCCGCCGGGACGCCGGATCCAATCGCGTCTTCACGTAGCGCTCTTGCTGTTCAACGTGCCGTGCGGGGGGCGACGCGTGTGTCCACTGCGCAGACCCCTCTCAACGGAAGTGTTTTTTTTAGAGTCCCGTGGCCTCCTCTGAAAGGAAGCTCGATCTCGAGAGAATTCCAGTCCGCGAGCGAGCGGGTGCCGAGTCAAGCGACGCGATCAGACGCGATCATGTCAAGGGGGCGTGACGGCCAAACAATTGAACTTTCACTTATATTCTCGTTTCCAGACGCCGAGCCAAACGCGCGCGCGCGCCCACCCCCGCCGCCCCGCCGGTTTCCGAAACCGGCGGGCCAGAAACTCCACACCACCTCCCCTCGTCACGTCCCGGGCTCCGACCCGCCCGGGAACCCATCCAGCGCCCTGGCGTCCCCGTCCGCGTAGTACGCGAACACCGCCCGCATGCGCGCGTGCTTGTCCGGGTGGTAGTTTATGTGCACCATGCAAGGCTTGCCACCCGAAGGCATATCGGCTACAGCCCGGTGCCTCACATCTTTGAACAAAACTTTACTATTCATGAACTTGTAGATGTCCATGACGCGCACGGTCGCCTGCGGCGACCGGTACTCGCTCCCGTGCGACAGGAAGAAGAGCTCCTCGTTGTAGGCGGTCTGGTCCCAGTACTTCTCGCGCGACAGGCGCGCCTCAAGTCGCCGCATCAGCTCGACCGTGCGGTCGTTGCTCCGGGCGAAGAAGAGGCCGCTGTTGAGGTTGAAGCGCTTGTGCAGCTGGGCGTAGCTGTCGCGATTTGTTTTGTTTGTTTGTTTGGTGTTGTTTGATGTTTGTTTGGTGGCGGGGAGGAGGGGTGAGAGGGAAAAAGGATCGGAGATCGCGCACGTCTGAAAAATGACGGGGAGCGACAAGGCGGGGAACAGAAGGCAAAAAGATAGAAAAACCTCTCGTCCTCACCGCGACCACCCCATGCTCACGTCCTCGTAGCCGTCGATCGCCCCGTACGCCGTCGGCCCGTCGAACCCGTCCGACATCCCCTCGACGTCGCTGTCCCGCCACAAACCCCCTCCCCCTCCCCCTTGCGCCGCCGCCGCCGCCGACAAAAACGGATTCGAGAGCACCGCCACGTCAACGTCGCTCAAAAGCACCGACCACCCCAGCGCCAAAAACTTGCGCAGCACGCCGAATTTCAGGGCGGAGATGGCGTGGTTGGCGCCCGCGTCGCGCTGGCTCGCCGGGATGGCGGCGGGCATGTAAAAGGCGTTGCGCCCGCGCGACTGGAGGGCGAGCTCGGTCTCGCGGTCGAGCGCGACGATCACGTAATTAGTCACGCCGGCGACGTCGGCGACGCCTTTTAAAAAAGTGTCGAGCATCCCCTCGCGCAGGGGGCTCGCGTCCGACAGGGCCACGAGGACCTCGCGAGTGGGCGCTATTTTTGCCAAGTAGGCCTCGAGGTCGGCGAGCTCGCGGCGCTCGCGCGCGGGCAGGGGGGTCAGCCAGCTGCTGTGGTTTGAATTCGCGGCGGCGGCGGCGGCGGCGCAGGCGCACGAGGACGGCGAGGGCGGCGGCAGGAGGGCTGTTGACGCAGCTGTTGCTGCCGCCGCCGTCGCTGCTGCTGTTGTTGCTGCCGTCGGATGCCCGGAGCGTGCGGCGGCGGCGACGCTGAGGGCGCCCGCCAGGTACAGGCGCTCGGACGCGACGATGCCGAGCGCGACGCCGACGCAGAAGACGGCCAGGAGCGGAAAGGAGAAGAGCGGGGGGCGGGCGCCGCTCCCGCTGCCGCTGCCGCTGCCGCTCGCTCCGCCGCTGCCGCCGCCGCCCGCGCCGTTGCGCCGCAAGAGCTGCAGGCGCGCCGAGACGTCGCCTGCAAAGGCGCCGAATCGGCCCGGGCCCGCGTGCCCCTTGCGGCAGCTTTCAAAGTCCTCGGGCGAGGAGGACCGCGGCTTCATTTCACGCGGATGAGGGGAGAGAGCTGTCGGAAGCGCCTATTTCGGGAATCGCCACACCGCCTCGCGCGTCCCTCCCCCCTCTATGTGTTCACGCGTCTTTCAAGACACAGAGAGCGCGTGGCGGTGAAGCGGGCCTGCTCGCGGGAGGGAGAGACGACGCGTTGTCCTGTTCGCGTCGTCGACAGATGGGGGGGATCGCCAGGGGACGACGGGAGACCGGAAAAATCAAAAAGAGACTGGTATGTGTGTGTCGCGTGTAGTGTGGTCACAACTGATGAGGTCGATATACGCGGAGCAGGAGCTTACGTGCAAGCGGATGGCCGACGCGCGCGCGCGTCACCATCAAGGTGCCGCCGCCGTCTCTGTCGCCTCTCCCGCCGCCGCCGCCGTCGCTCCCGTTGCCGCTGCCGCCGTCGCCGATGCCGCCCGCCTCGACAGCTCCGCGTGCGCCCCCTTGCCCGTGCACGCCTTTGTGAGCTCGCGCACGAGCATGGTCGCGTAGCAGCTGGGCGGCAGGTCGAACGAGAGGTCGAGCGCGAGCAGCGGGCCCGAGCCGGAGATAGTGGTGAGGGGCCCGTCGCCGTTGCCGCCGCCGCCGCTGCTCGGTCCATCGCCGCCGTCGCTCCCCGCCACAGCCGCTTTACCCCCCGCCCCCCTGTGGCCCATCGCCCTGTCCATGTCGGTCTCCGTGAGCGTGTCGTCGTCCGGGTCCGAGTAGCGCACCAGGCGCCAGCTCAGCTCGCGCGGCACGTGCACCAGGCGGCGGTAGTCGCCCGTCAGGCCCGCCTGCGTGAAGGCCGGGTCGACGCCGGGGGGGGGCGGAAGGCCTCCTCGGCCGCCCACGCCGCCGCTTGCCGCCGCCGCCACGCGCGCGACCGCCGCGCGCGCCGCCGCCGCCGCCGCCGCCGCCTCGGCGCTGCCCGGCCGCAGGCCCACGGCAGCGGCGTACGCGTCGTCCAGGGCGCGCGCGTACTCGTCCGCGAGGCCCGCCTCCCGGCCGCGCCGCTCGTGCTCGGCCTGCGCGGCCCGCTGCGCGGCGGACAGCGCGAGCGCGACGCCGCCGTGCGCGGCCGCCGCCTCTGCCGCCGCCTCTGCGTCGCCCGCGCCACCCGGCGCCGCTGCCCCCGCCAGCACGGCGCCCGACGCCGACAGGCGAGCGTACAGGCTGGCGTCGATTCCTCTGGCGCAGGGGTAGCGCACGCGCGACCCGGGCAGGGGGAGCACCACGTCCTCGACGCGGTAGCGGCCGGACGCGGCCTCCTTGGCCGTCACGCGGTGGATGCGCGGCCGGCGGCGGCGGCGCGCGGCGGCGGCGGCGGCATGGGCGTCGCCGCTGCGGCCGCCGCCGCCGCTACCGCGGCCGCCGCCGCCGCCGTCGCCCTTGGCGCGCTTGCTGGCCGGCCCGTCCTCCTTCCCGGCCCGCTCGTCCTGCTCGTCCGACGCCGCGTCCTCCAGAAGCTCGTCGGCATCATCGCTGCCGCCGGCGTCGTCATCCTCCTCCTCGTCGCTGCTGCCGCCGCCGCCCGCGCCTGCGCCCGCGCCCGCGCCCTCGCCCCCCTCCTCCTCGCCCCCCCCCCCCCTCCTGGCGGCGCCCGGCGGCAGTGAGACCAGGTCCCCCTCGACGGCCCGCTCGACCCCGTGCAGCGCCACGCGCGCGCTCGCCGCCGCGTTCCACAGCGCCGACTGCCACGCGTGCAGGTACATGCGCCGCATCCCGCGGGGCACGGCCGCGAGCGCAGACGCAAACGCGCCGGGCGCGATCGCGTCGGCCGGCGGCCTGCCCGCGCGCGCCGCGGCCTGCGCCTTGGCCCCGGCGCCATTCCGTGCGAGCGCCGTCAGCACAGAGCGCTCGGCGACGCACTGCCGGGGCAGCAGGCCGAGGGCCTCGGCGGCGTCGCCGCGGCGCCAGAAGGCCTCACGCGCCCGCTCGAGGGAGAAGAGGTCGTTGGCACCGCCGGGGCCGCCGTGGCGCTGCGGGGGCTGCTGGTGGGACGGCGGCGGCGGCGGCGGCGGAAACGCGGGCGGTTGCGGCGGCGGCGGCGGAAAGGCGGGCGGAGGCGGAAGCGCCGCGGCCCCGTGTTCCGCGCCCTCCTCCTCCGGCCTGTCCTCGGTGCCGCCCGCCGCCTTCGCCGCCGCCTCCGGCACCGGCAGACCCAGCAACATCTCGACCGCGCGCCGGAACTCGCCGCGCAGCAGGGCGCCGCCGACCGCGTGCGTTGGCGCGAGCGCGCCCGACGGGCCGACGCCGCCGGCAGCCCCGGCCCCCTGGCTGCTGCCCATGCCAAAGCGCTGAAGCCCAAAGTAGTTGACGAACCCGCGCTCGCGGCACGCTCGGCACGCGGCGTCCACGGCGCGCGCGACGTCCGGGCCGCCGCCGCCGTCGTTGTTGCCGCCGCCACCGCCAGAGACGAGGTCACGAGGGGCCGAGGCGGCGGCGTCCGACGGCGGCGTCGGAAGCACCGACGGCGGCGGCGGCCCCACCGCCCGCATCAGCAGCCGGAACCGGTTGCCCCCGAGCGCGCCCAGGTCGAGCGGCCGCGCGCAGTAGGCCATCCTCCCGCCCAGGCGGACGCCCCGCATCACGCGGTTGAGCGCCAGGAGGCGCGACGGCCGCGTCATGTGGAGCGTGACGAACTGGCTGGTCACGCCGCGCTTGTCCTTGGTGCCCGCGTATCCGATAAGGGCGCTCATCGCCGACGCGCTCATCGGCGCGCCGCCGCCGCCGCCGCGCGCGCCCCTGCCGCCGCCGCGCGCGCCCCTGCCCCCGGGCCCGCCGCCCGAGCCGCCCGGGCGGAGCATGCGCGCGATCAGGGACGCGGCGACCTGGGTGTCGGTGTTCTCCTTGCACAGGACGGCGCGGACGTACCGCAACCCGCGGCCCCCAGGCCACGCCGGGCCGCCCTCGCCGCCGCCGCCGCCGTCGGCGCCGCCGCCGCCGCCGCCGCGCGCTCCGCCGCCGCGGCCACCGCCTCGGCCGCCACCTCCTCCGCCGTTTGCGGGGCGCTTGCGCCCGGCCCCGCCTGGGCCGAGGGCGCGCAGGTTGACGCCGACGCGGATGACGGTCGCGGGCGCGCCCTGCCCGCCGCCGCCGCCGCCGCCGCCGCCCGCGCCGCCAGACGGGAGGCCGGCGGCCGCCTCGGCGGCCGTCAGCGTCTCCGACTCGAGCGGCGGCAGGCGCGGGTCCGTCTTGAAGAACGTGTGGATGGCTCGGCGGGCGTCGCGGTCCGTGACCGGGTCGAGCAGGACGCAGAGGCGATTCGCCGAGGGGCGCTGGACGACCGCGGTGGCCGCGGGAGGGGCGCCGGCAGAGGGAGCGGCGGCGGCGCGGGCGGCCGCCGTGGTCGCTGCCGCCGCCGCTGACGCCCCGTCATCATCTTCCGCCCCGTACAGCGCGTCCAGGCCGGCGCACTCCTCCTCGGCCGCGGCCGCCGCTGCTGGCGCGGATGGTGCTTGCGCAGTCGCTGCTGCCGCCGCCGCCGCTGCCGCCGCCGCCGCTGGTGCTCCTGCCAGCGCCGGGGCCGGCGCCGCCTCTGCTGCCGCCGCCGCCGCCGCCTCTTCGCTTTGCCCGGCCCCTCTCGGCGCCGCCAGCGCCTCCAAGGCGCTCGCGAGCAGCAGCCTCAGTCTGCGGCCCCCCTCGGCCGACGACCCGGGCAGCGCGGCAAAGTCGCGCTCAAGCGCGGGCAGCGCCTCGGCGCAAAAGGCAGGCGCGGCGGCGGGGGCGCCGGGCGGCGGCGGCAGCGGCGGCGGCGGCGGAAACTGGGCCGCCGGGCCGTCCGGCGGCTGCTGCGGCGGCTCGCGGGGCGGGGGCGCCGGGTCGGCGTACTTGCCGTCCTCGTCGAGGCGGGGGATCAGGGCGTCGTCGCACCGGCCGCTGGCGTGGTTGCCATTTCCGGCGGCCGAGCGGGGGCCGTCGCCGCCGCCGCTGCCGCCCGCCGCGCCCGCCGGCGCGAGCTCGGCGACCTCGCCGCTCTCGGCGATCTCAAAGACCTGGAAGTCGCGGAAGCGGTGCTTGAGGATGCACGTGAACCCGGCCGCGTCGGGCGACGCGTACGCCCGGATGAAGACGGCCTGCTCGTCGGCGGACATGACTTTGTGTCGTCACGGCCGCCGTCACTCTCTCGGATCCCCGCCGATCGTGGAGCTGTGGTGGCGTGTGGTCGCGAATGATGATGATGATGATGATAACAGGTATAGAGGGATCACAAAACATGAGAGGGAGAGACAGTGTGCGAGGGGGAAGGACGGGGAAAAAGCGCGCGCCGCCGCCCGCCGAGGAACCGATCGGCGACCGATCCACACGGCACGCGAGCGAGAGAGCGAAAGAAAAACACTCCCACCGCGCCGGCCGGATCTGCTGCTGCGGCACGCCCTCCCCATGCAAGGCTTCCTCGTGCGCGCGGCACGGCCAGCACAGCCACTCGCTCTCGGGCACGCGCCGGATGCCGTAGCAGTCCTGGTGCACGGCGACGTCGCATTGCTCGCAGAACAGAATCTGGTTCGGCGCCTCGGAGTGTCCGTCGGCGCATACGGCGCACAGGGCCTCGTCCTCCTCGTCGAGGCGGGTGGCGAGGGCGTCGGTGAGGGTCTCGTCAGGCGGGGGGGTGGCGGGGAGGGCGCGGTGGGAGGAGGCGTGGGGGGAGAAGGCGCCGCCGCCGCCGCCGCCGCCGCCGCCGCCCGCGCCGCCGCCGCCCGCGCCGCCCCCGGTCCCGGCGCCGCCGCCGCCACCCCCACCCCCACCACTAG
>Ga0209390_10002113_pt1 | contig 36033 bp, 33 predicted proteins | sample BON01_FD_187212 | JGI IMG/M metagenome (GOLD analysis project Ga0209390, IMG submission 187212) | Freshwater microbial communities from Lake Bonney liftoff mats and glacier meltwater in Antarctica - BON-01 (SPAdes) (version 2) | ecosystem: Environmental > Aquatic > Freshwater > Ice > Glacier...
CACACGGAAAACCCCTCGCCGCCACGCTCCCGTGGAGCGGATTCGGTCCCCTTCCATCAGGGCACCGCCATGAAGATGCCCTTTAAGGCGTAGTTGGATTTCGCGTTCATCGGATTGCCGGAGCCTGGCCATGAGCACCGGCATCGGCTCCACGATGTGACGACCATTCAGTGCAGCAGTGAGGTGCCAGCTTTGGATCAAACGATCCGAAAAGATGAAGCGGAGCACGAGAAGTGAAACGACGGCAACGAGAAGTGCGGGTGCAATTCCGTACGTTTTCCACACCACGATGGCCATCGCGAAAGGAGCCGTCAGAAGCACCAGTCCCCAAACAGGAATTGCAAGCCAGCGCCAAGGATCGAAGTCCATCGTTTCATTGGGAGCCTGACGCACAATGAGCACACGGCCGCTGACCTGATTCGTCCGTTGCGAAATCCATTTGTCCACTTTCTGTAAAAATCGGAAGTCGGGAATTCTACGGACTTGGGCAACGCCGTAACTACGGGGTTCGGGCGTGAACATCGCGAAGGCCGGCTGCCGGGGGATTGGAGAAGGTATAACGGTAGCCACTTCCTCACGTGACGGCAGTCGAAAGCCCGACCCGCATGTGCCGCAAAGGCCGTTTTCGACAGACCGCCGACCGCAGGCCGGGCAGCGGGTTACCGTATTGGAATTACCAACGGTCATACCGATCCCTCCTTTCTCCGAAACGATGGTGACGCCGATGCCATGGTTCGGGCGAGCCATACTGATTGTATCGACGCCTTGAACCGCCAAAAACGCCCCGGAAAATCAACAGAAGCCCGAGAATGACGAAGAACAGCGTCAGCAAAGGTTCGGCCAAGGGCTCCAGATCCTCGCCCAACATGGCCGCAAGTGGATGCCCGGAGGTCAGAGCAACGATACCCAGCAATGCCGGCCAGCGCAGAAAGTAAGGGCCGCGACCGAGCCAGCACCAGATTGCTAGAAAGATACAAATTAAGAGGAGCATGGGATTATCTGACTTATTGCTGTAAGGCGTTACAAACCGTGTCCTCCCTCTTCAGGATTCCTGCGTGTCTCAAAATAATCATCTTTGACAACGAGCGTTGGGCCGCCTTTGAAGCACGCTTGACGCCTGGCTGCAATCCGAGCCACACAGTCGGAAATAGTTCTTTCATTGTCCAGGGGGATACAGGTGCCCCTATCGTAAACAATGGAATCGGTCAGTTCAGCCAACTGGAGCCATTTGTCCACTATGGGACGAAAGTCTTCTTCATTCCAGACCTTCGAAGTGAAGCCGACGTAAACAACAGCGCTGGGAGGAATTTGTTCTGTCCCGTTGGTCATCCTGATAACTCCCAGCCCTGGGTTATGGAAGCAGTTTGAACCTTCCCTGGCTTCGAAGCCATTTGCAAGGAATCGAGCTAAGTAGTCCGAATCAGAGATGGATGATTCCGGATTCGGTTGGAATTTGAGGTTATAGGCCATACGTTTTATTTTTTGTTAGAGTGTTTGTGTTCGGATTTCCGTTTGAGTCAGATGGTGCCGTTACTGCGTAGTCTATTCAAAACCGCCTCGCGGGGAATTCCATAATGCGTTCCCAACCGATTGGCTCGGTCATGCAAGGAACCGTGACTCGGGCTCCATTGATTGCCCGTGCGTGACAGTGTCCAGGCAATGTGGGCGGCAAGATCGAACCCGGCATCCATTGCGTAGCGGGCACCGATCACGTCAGCTTCAAACTCCAGATCCGGATTGGTCTGGCCGTGAGTTCCCAGTTCATGCGTGCGATGTGCGAATTCGTGGCCGATGATAAATGCCCAAGAATTTGGCGGGATGGTGGCTGCCGCCCGTGGATTGATTTGAATCTCTCCGGCATCAAGTGGACCCCGGATCCTGGCCAAGGGGCTTTCCTCGGAAACGATGATGTTGCCTGAGACCCGCTGACCTGTGGCCTTGGCCACCATACTGGCGACACGGTCGATTTCCCATTCTCCGTAAGATGGTCGAAACCGCGGATCAGGAAGTCGCTGATGAGACATTGATGCAGATGTCTGCTCGGCTGGCATGAAGTCGGCATCCGCCAGCGGATAGGAAACACAAGCAGTAAAGCAGAGTGAGCTAACGGCGCTGGAGAGTATGAATGCTGGCTGGGTTCTCATCGGGGTGTTTGTTAGGAGGGTGCAGATGGATGGCGGGACAGACCCGGGCACGACCGTGTCGGGATTTGTCACGATTGGGCATCAGGCTGATTCAGAAGGGGACCAAATCCTGACTGATCATTGCCCAAAGAGCTTGATCACGTGGGCAGGGTTTTCATTACGAACGGCCCGATCGGCCCCTCACCGTCCATCATGCGAACCAATGCATGGAAGTTGGGAAGATCCTGCATCTGTTCCGGCGTAAATGGCTTGAGAAAGAGCCGGAGTCGCTCGGCATCCGGCACTCCGAGACGGAAAGCGATCATATTGCCTACATTTCCAAGCACGCTTTCCAAGAGATTCTGTCGTCCCCGCTTCGCATTGAGCTGGGACAAGGTTTGGTTGGCGAAATTAAGGCGTAATCCGAACTTGCGCGCCTCGGACAGCATCGACGCCACGTCGTCGGAAACGAAATTCTGGAACTCGTCGATGTAGACATTCACCGGGTGCCGTTCGGCAGAGGGTAGCGTGGAGCGCTTCAGGCCGGCGGCGAATATCTGCATCGTCAGCATGACCCCGAGGAACCGGCTCTCCAATCCGCCAAGCAGTCCTTTGTTAAGGTTCACGAGAATAATCCCGCCTTTATTGAGCCGTCTCTCCAGACTGACCTTGTCTTTGGTTTGGCCGATCATTTCGCTTACGAATCCGCTCTGGGTCAGCAGCGCGATTTTGCTAATAATGTATGGGGAGACGTTCGCCAGAGAAATTTCGCCGCTGGCTTTTTCTGCCACGCCTCCCCAGAAATTACAGACCGTTGAGTCAGTGCAGCTTTTCAGCAACTCCCTTCGGAAATCCGAATCCGAGAAAACACGGTCAAAATCCATCAATGTGAATACCTTGGTTTTCTGATTGATCAAGAGTCTGAGCGCATTGCTGAAATACAGCTCGAACATCGGTCCGAAGGCATCGGGATTGTCGCCCCACACCTCGCGGAAGAAGCGGACTAACTCTCCGATCAGAAATTGGGAGCGCCGCCTTAGGAACCGATCCCTTGGAATATCCAGAACATTGAACGGAATGGCGCGTTTGCCGTTTGAGGGGTCGATGGTAAGCAGGTCGGCACGTCTCCTTTCAGGCACTGCCTCCAGGATTTCATGATAGAGATCCCCGTGGGGGTCGAGCAGGACAAGTCCTTCGTCCCGCTGCAGGTCATCAAGGATCAGTCTCTTCAAAAGGGTGGTCTTACCGGTGCCGGTGGCTCCCACCATGTATACGTGGCGATCCCGTGCGATCATAGGAAGCCGGACATCAATATCATCGATCCGGCCTACCAGCATTCCGTTTGTGGGAAGCGCGGGAAGTTGGCGGTTATGCATCCGCTCGGCGGTCAGAAGGCCTGACTGGAATGGAGAAGGCAGCAAGGATGGGAGGTGCCAGCCTTCTGGAAACGCCTGAGCCAAAGAAAAGCGAGAATGCGAGGGAGCTTTGTCCGACGGGTCGCACAGCCTGCATTTCGTGCCGAATATTTCCTGTCCTAACACTTCCAGTATTCCTTTCGGGACATCCATCTTCGGATCCAGCATCAACCTGCAGCGCATGCGCCAGCCAGCCCTTCGGTTCCACCAAAGACCAAGAAACGATGTGATGGCATTGACCGGAAAGTCAGCGCCGCGGATTGTTCGCCCAAGCTCAATTTCCTGTTCAAGCGCACGAGCAACTGAGTCCACTTGCGACTCTGGGAGGCACATGAACGAAAATCCTATCTCCAGCTTGCGGACGGCGGCCGTCTCTGCGAGCAGGTCGCATGGATGATCCGCTAGTCTCGCCCCTCCGTTTGAGGGAAACGCCGGCACCAAGACGGCAGCTTCATGAACTTCCGGTGATTCATGTTCAGCGGCGGAAAATCCCATGTGAGCCGACTGAGGCTGACGAATCTCATGCGAATCGGGCCGGAGTTCGATCCAAGTTTCCTGATCCTGTTTCACGACTTGAATTGGGGCATCTAGGATCTCGTCACAGCGGAATGAATAGCCCTCCCTACGAGATGCCTCCAGCAGCATGGCTATCCGTTGGGTGAAGGCGGAGGGCTCCGGTCCATCGCCCTCAATCGTCAAAGAAAACCGGTTCTGGGTGCCTCGCGCAAAGACGAACCGAAGCATTTCTCCGGGTCGCAGCGTGGTCAGCAACCGAGATTCCAATTGGCGGGCTTGGTGGTCAGAATTCTTCATAGGCTCTCTCGATGTTCGGGTGCTGAATTTGCAGTGGCTTGCTCGGGAGGGGATGGCCTCTCAAACGCATTCAGATCTCCCCGCATGTCGGCAATTCCAACCAAACGGAAGCGGAACGTGGCCGGTCGCCATTTTTCCGGGTCGGCGAAAACCTCGATTCCATCGATGGAAACTGGAGATCCCGTCCTTTGACTGGATTCGGCTTCGATTCCTGATTCGGTGGACATGTCTATGCTGCGTGACAAGTCCCTGCCTTACCGTGACGGCAAGCGTCGGTGCAAAGATCGGCGCGAGCAACATACCAAGCTGTGTGCGTGTGGGGTGTAGCGACCTCCTGCAATACACTTAGAGGACACTCCCATCAAGAGGAGCAAATTGCTCAAGATTCTCTCGCTCCGACCACCCCTTAAACCCTGTTGCGGTGTGTTTCGGAGCCTTATAACGCTGCAAAATGAGCATTTTAGACGTCTTTTTTGAACTTTTTTACCAGTGATTACACTGGTAATTGTGTGCTAATTAGCGCATGAAGTAAATAAAAATGAACTTTTTTTGTTGCGATGCATGTGGTCTATGTCAGGATTCTGCCATGACTTCACCAGAGCAATCGCACTCCTCCCCCGATCTGATCGGTGGCAAGGTGACGTGTCGTCACAACGCTAGCGGTTGGTGGGTATACTACCCGGTCGAGAGCGACGGCAAACCAGCGCGGGGACGCAAACGATTCAGCGACGAGGACCCCGCCCGACAATTCGCACAACAAAAAGCCCAGGAGATCGCGGCACATGGGGTATGCTTCGGTACGTTGCCTGACGAGGTTCGTAATGCTTACCGGTCTTATCGGGAATGTGCCGCCAAGTTCGCCAAGAAAGAAATCGAAATGCCCCCTTTCGAGATGCTGATGCGGAAAGCGCTCGATTCACTCACCGCAGAAATGATGCCCGGCGATTCCGCATTGGCCGAAGGCGTAGAACGCTATCTGGCCAAACGAAAGCCAGAGCTTAGGGACAAAGGATACCAGAGTCTCCGGATCCGACTCCTTCCATTCACACGCAGCATGGGAAATCTCTCCATGCCCTCGATTACCACCCAGAAGATCGAGGAATGCTTGTCCGGCCTCACCCGGCAACGCGTCAGCCAGGGAGATGACCCGAGGTTCTCAAAACCAGGGCTTTCCGCGCATTCACTCAACGACTATCGCGCGGCGCTTGCCACTTTCTTTAATCACGCCAAGAAACAAGGTTGGGTCGCTGCAAATCCGGTGAAAAGTGTTCGGCGAGCAGTCCCAGCCCAGCCGAAACCCGAGGTGCTTTCCCCGGAGCAGGCGGCTGCCTTGTTGAGAGCGGCGCTCCAGGTGCGGCCTTCGGTGTTCCCGGTTATCGCGCTACAACTGTTCGCTGGCTTGCGCTTGGCGGAGGCGATCAACGTAATACCGCACGATATTTGCGCCGCCCAGGGTGCGACCTTCGAACTCGCCATATCAAAGGCCGGACCACGGATGGTTCCTATTTGCGATGCATTGCGCGCTTGGCTTAGCATCTCACCGCGCCCAGCCAGTTCGGCGTGGCCGGGGTCCATCCCCATCCTGCGCCGCCAGCTTGGGGAAGTCTTTGCTCATGTAGGCTGCCAGGCCAACCTCGAATCATTGAGAATCACTTGTCTGCGTTACCGCATGCAGATGACAGGCGATCTCGCACGGCTAGCCGCCGAAACCGGATCCTCCCTCGCGCTCTTCGCCTCCCTCGCGCGGACACCGGTTGCATCTGGAACAGCCGAAGAATTTTTTCAACTCCAACCCCAAGATGATTGGTGAATTGCCCTCACCCGTCCCACCCACCGATCAACGCCGCCGAAATAAAATCTCTGAGGGAACCCAGTCCTTAGCACCCCGTCATCGCCTTTGCCTGTATCAATTTTTCGACAATGACTCTGTAGCTTAACAATTTTGTGAGCCTGCCCACGTACTATGGGCATTTCACCGGACCGGAACCCTCCCGGATCCGGTATTTTTTTGCCTCGAACGAACATTCTCCAACCCAGAACCCAGAATAAAAAACCATGAAAATGAACCCAAAAAACACCAAGTCCACACCGTTGCATATCACCGACGGATGTTCCGATCGCAGCACGATGAACGGCAAGCCCGTCCTGTATCGTGATGCACAAACCGTCCTCAATGTCTCCAACGAAGCATTTCATGAGAAATTGCTCTGCGACGGACCAATCTACAACGCAGGAGATGCATGTGCCTACAGTTGCGCCTTTTGCTATGTGGGTTCGATGCTTCGCTTCCAAGCCCCTCCAGTTCTCAGAGCCTATGAGCGTCAGTACGGCGAAGCTCTGAAATTCGAGGGAGTTGTCATCCGCCGGAGGAATGCCCCCGAACTCCTGCGAGTCCAGCTCCTGAAGAGCAATGGGCAGCGGAGGTATCCGAAGGATGATGACACCCGCGTCATATATTCCTCAACCACGGTCGATGTCGCCGCAAACATGGTGCTGCTTCGCGAGACCGCGGAGATGTGCAACATGATTCTGGAACACACAGGATGGCAGGTCCGGCTGCTTTCAAAGAGCAACCTTTTGCATAAGCTGGTTGCCGACGGAATGATTCCGGAGCGCCATCACCATAGGCTCATTTTCGGATTCTCCACCGGCACGATCGACGACCGGGTGGCCATGGCTTTCGAAAAAGGAACGGCTCTCGTTTCAAAGCGAATCAAGTCTCTCCACTGGCTTCAGGACAACGGATTCCGCACCTATGGCATGATTTGCCCGAGCCTCCCCCAGGAGGATTACGATGAGTTCTCCCGAGAGGTCTGCGCGGCGATCCGCGTCGAAAAGTGCGAGCACGTCTGGGCGGAGCCCATCAATGTCAGGGGTGACTCCTTTGTAAGAACCCTCTCGGCTCTGCGCGGGGAAAAGCTGTATGCGGAAGCCGAGCGATTGGCAGCGGTTTCCGGACCCGGTAAAAGCAAGGCTTGGGAAAACTATTCCCGGGAAACTTTTCTGGCGCATACGCGGAACATACCCGACGAGAAACTCAGGTTCCTGCAGTACATAGATGGGGCCTCCGCCAGTTGGTGGGACGCGCAACGTAAGCACGGTGCCATTCTGCTCGGAAAGAAGGCGAAAGAGCTTGGGCTTACGAGTTCAGGGCGATCGGCCTGCGTGGACGCAAAACCAATCAGAACCCTTTGAAAATTATAAAGTTGAAACCATGAAACCAAGGAAATTCACCCCCAAGCAAAGCGCATGGATCAATGGTTCTGCGGATTTTCCGATCCCCACAAGTGCACTTCCGCCTCCTCTCAGGGCGATGGTGCGATCCATCGCTGATGTATATCATCTCCCCGAGGTTATGCCTACCGCCATCGCTCTGGCGATGGTGTCGGCGGCGCTGGGAAAGGGGCTGCAAATCGCTAGCGCACAGGGTCGCACAACCATGGGAAACCTTTACTTCCTGATTTCAGCCGGCTCGGGAACCGGCAAAAGCACGATACTGCGCATCTTGCGAGAACCGCTCGATATGATTCAGGTCTTCCTAAGGGAATACCCGGACAATCCGGAGTTCACGTATCCTAATCCGAATCGTCCAACAGAGGACGAAGGAGGTATTGACGGTATTGAAGGTATTGTAGGTTTGCTTCCGCCGCCAGGGAGCGAAGCTGGCCCCAAAAGTCAGTGTCGCGGAACTTCCGGGGCGGAGGAAAGTGTGCCGCGGCTCATCTGCTCGGAGGTTACGGCGCAAGCCCTGATAAAACTACTCGCGGAAAACAATGAGACCATTCTGAACGCCACAGCCGAAGCCGGGAACCTACTCGATGACGCCTCCAGGATGACCAGCCCCCTCGGGCAACTGCTGCTCAAAGGCTATTCGGGGGATCAGGTCGAAATTGATCGCGTAAGCAGGAAATCTGTTTTGCTGGTCGAGCCCTGCATAAGCGTATGCTGGCTTTGTCAGCCACACCGCATCGAGAAGTTTTTTTCCTCCGAGCGGCTCATGGACGACGGCCTATTGGCACGCTTCCATGTGGCTCACAGCGAGGCAGGCATGGCCGCCTTGCGGAAGGAGGATAGCGCCATTCCTATCGCAGTCAGCGACAGCTACGGTGCCACGATCAATTCGCTATACATGACCTATGGCCGGAGATCCGAGGATCGGGTCATCGTCAATGCCACTCCCGAAGCGCGTGAAATATTACGGATCTACCAAAACCACTGCGCGGAGCGATGGCGCACCCATGAGGGCTCTCTGCACTCCTGTATCTCCCGATGGACAGAACAGGCATGGAAAATGACCTTGGTGCTACATGCCGCCATACATGGAGCCAACGCCCATCTGACCGAAGTTGATCAGCAGACCGCCGAACAGGCCGTGGAGCTACAGGGGTGGTTTGCCGATCAGCAGATGCGGATCATCCGAGGGACAACAATGCAGCCGGAAATCGATCGCCTCGAAAAGCTCTGCAAGCTGCTTCTTAAAGCTCCAAAACACGAGATTACGCTGCGAAACCTTCATAACTCCCATGGATTTCCGGGTGATGAGGTGCATCGACTGGTCGAAATGGCACCGTCACGACTGTACCTTAAAACACGTAAAAACCCACGTGGGGGACCCACCTCTCTCGTGCTCAGCCTGATTCAGAATCCGCTCTGATCGCTTCTGCCATGTCCATGCCCCTTCAACCACTCCAGCTCGCAGAAAAGGCGGCGGTGCTCTCACAATTTGAGGTTTTAACGGAAGTTCCCCCTTCAAATCGGACATAATCGTCTAATCGCCTTGTAAATCAACGGTTTCAGTCATTTTCAGCTTGAATTTGTAGCCACTAATTTTTGTATGGGAGGTTCATTTATTCCTTGATAAAAATCAAAAGTTGTCTATTCTACGTAGTCACAGCATGTTTATCGATGCCTCTAAAGTTCGTAGCTCTAACGGCAAAACCTATTCCCGGGTTTTGTTGCGCAGTTCCTATCGTGAGGACGGTAAGATCAAGCACCGCACCCACGGCAACCTCTCCTCCTGCACACCCGGGGAAATCGAAGCCGTCCGACTCGCCTTGCGCCACAAGAGCGAACTTTCCGACTTCATCACCCGCCTTAACCAAACACCAGTTCCGCAGGAGGCACCAGCACCCGATCCATCCTCCCCCTTCACCCAAGGGCCGAGCGTCGGTTCCATTGCCGCCCTCGCTGCAATCGCCGAACAAATCGGCATCACCAAAGCCCTCGGCTCCGACCGCGCCGGCCTTCTCGCCCTCTGGCAAGTCATCGCCCGCGCCCTTGAGCAAGGCTCGCGCCTCAGCGCCGTGCGCCTTGCCCGCGATCTCGGAGCCGCCGCCGTCCTCGGCTTACCATCCTTCGACGAAGACGATCTCTACGAAAACCTTGCCTGGCTTAAAAAACAACAGCCGCACATTGAGAACACCCTCTTCAAGAACCGCCACATCGACGGAGAACAGCCCTCACTTTTTCTCTACGACGTCACTAGTACATACCTCGAAGGACAGCACAACGCCCTCGCTGCATTTGGCTATAATCGCGACGGGAAACGCGGCAAAAAACAAATCGTCGTCGGGCTGCTCTGCGATGAAAATGGCATCCCTTTGGCGATTGAAGCTTTTCCCGGAAATACCGGCGACACCCTTACCGTTGCCAACCAGATCACCAAACTCCAGGAGCGTTTCAACGCCAACCACGTCACCCTCGTAGGCGACCGCGGCATGATCCGCGGTCCGCAAATCAAAGATCTTCACGAAGCCGGCTTCCACTACATCAGCGCGATTAGCAGACCGCAGATCGAGACCATGCTCGTCAATGGCGCCCTGCAAATGGAACTCTTCGAGAACGAACTCGCGGAAGTTTTCATCCCCGCCCAAGCCGACGGTTCGGTCCCCGCCGAACGCTACATCCTGCGCCGCAATCCCGTGCGCCAAGCCGAAATCCAAGCCAGCCGCCAGGCTCGCCAGGCCGCCCTCCAGCGCGACATCGATCGGCTCAACACCTACCTTGCCGAGCACCCTCGCGCCAAAGAAAGCACCGCACAAAAACGGTTGGAAAAACGCCTCACCGCCCTCCGCCTCGCCACACACCTGAGCATCCATATCGCCGAGCGTCAGATCAGCCTCGTGCAGGACGACGATGCCCTAGCCGAACTCTCCAAGCTTGACGGCTGCTACGCCTTGCGCACCGATCTGACTCCCGCTCAGGCAGACAAACACCTCATCCATGCACGCTACAAAAGCCTCGCCCACGTCGAGCAAGCCTTCCGCCGTTCCAAGACCGTCGAACTCGAAATGCGTCCGGTTCACGTCCGCAAAGAAGACAGCACCCGCGGTCACCTTATGGTTGTCATGCTCGCTTACCAACTCATGCAGGAACTCGGAAAACGCTGGGCCAACCTGGATCTCACCGTCGCCGAAGGTCTCGCTCGTCTCAACACCTACTGTGCGGTCGAAGTAGCCGGAACCATCCAGCTCCTTCTCGAACCGCGCGCCGATGTCCAAGAACTCCTGACCGCTGCCCGCGTCACTTTACCCACAGTCTTGCCAAAAACAACCACTCGTGTATCCACTAAAAAGAAGCTCCCAAAAAGTCGTGCAACCCGCTTAAAATAAGGGAAAAACGACCCATCACCCCCTCTGCGAGAGGGGGAACTTCCGTTTTAAGGTTTTGAAGGTTTTGAAGATACTGACGCTCCCAGCGGAATGTCTAAAACCCGACCAGTGTGTCCCCGTTTTCTCTGTCCGGAGTTCCGAGAAAACCCAAGCCCAAAGCCACTGTAACGAACTCTCGGTTGCTGAAGGAAACTTTCCAAGATCCGCTTAATTTTACCGCATCTGGTATCGAGGCCATTGACCCGGAGAAACTGGTGATCACTCATACTGACAAAACGGGGCGGGCTGCCTACTTCAGTGAATGCGAATACCTCAAGGTCGCCACCGAAACCTAACCGGGATTTGTCGAGTTTTAAAGCGCCCGACCTAGAACGTATCGATCGCGAGAACCTCACTATCAATGAGCCTGACAAAAGAGGGAGGAACGGCTGCTTCCAAGGTTCTCAAACCGGTCTTTTCCGATTTCCCCCCTGCTTTTTCAGGAATTCTTACGTCTGTAACAATTCCGAAGTTAATCCCTTGCCCCGCAGGCTGTGGCGTCATCGACGAGCAGTTAAATGATAATTCCCTGAGCATAGTTTATCCCGAAATGGCGTTGTTCGATGAAAAAATGGGCGTTTCCCCAGAATTATTTTCTGGGGGAATTTATTAGTGATTGAATATCAATGATTTACGAAGGTTCGATTTATTTGACTTTACGGTAGTTCCGTCCCAAAAAATATACTGAACGCCCTTACGGCTACTTATTAAATAAAATTATGAAACGAATTACATCTGAGCAATTTCAAAACCTCGTGCATCAATGTCCCTCATGGCCAATGCAACTGAAGGAACCCATCCAAATAAGCGGCTATTGCTGCATGTTTGAGTCACCCATTACCCATCTCTCCCCATACCTGCACTTCACGGGCAAGGACGAGCATGGCAAGTGTGCAGATTTTACATTGTGCCAAAATCTCAACGTAGCTGAAGGCATCTTCGGAGGTGAGGTTAATTTTTCATACTCGTCCATCGCTAAAATTGGCAATCTGACCATTAAGAAAGCCGGGAAATCCGGTAACGCGGCAGACTTCACGAGTTGCAATAGGCTGCGGGTAGCCACTGGCAATTTTCCCGGAGCCGTGACTTTCAGGGGTTCAGGAATCCGACGTGTCGAGAACCTGCACATTCAAGCGCCCAATAAGGCTGGATTGGCTGCGGAATTCTATTTCTGCAAGCATCTCCGACATGCAGAGGGATCGTATCCAGGCCACGTCTGTTACCACGAATCAGGAATCCAACGAATCGGTGAACTAAACGCGAGAACCGCGGATTTCTCGATGTGCGAAAAACTATGCGATGCATCTAGCCCTGCTAGGTGGCTAGACAACCTCGATGTGAGCTTGGACCTAGGGACTCGGTTGCGATTGGAAGCGATTCGAAACTTGTGAGGCGATGAATCAGTGGTCACTCATTTAATGGAGTCAATTAACTCACATCAATGATCTCTCCAGCCATGACATCCCAACCAAACCCGTAGCCCATGTTTAATCCCCAAGCGGATGAGGAAAGCACTTTGATGGTGGGAGCCCCCCTGATAGCCTGCTTCATCGGCATCTGAGAACATTCGTTTTCGGAGGCGTGAGGCGGGGGGACAGGGGAGGCTGGGACCCAGCTCCAAGTGATCCCGCAGGCCGTTGGATGGCGTCGTCTCTTCGGGGCGTTGCGGGGTGTCCCCGCTGAGATGGGAGTGGACAACAACGTGTCCACGCGGGAAGAGGCGTCTTCCCGGCCACATGATTACATCGATGACTTCAACGGACTAAATGGCAGAGTTATCACAGCTATTCACAGTCATTCCACAAAAGGAAAAAATCTTCCCCGATCCTGAAGGAATTCAGAACGAGTATGATACAATGGTGTCCTCATGAAGAAAGAAGAACAGACCATCGTGATCACACTGTGCGGGCCGGGTGATGTTTCCCGTGAAATTGGAATTGCTGAAAAGGTGATTACCGAATGGAACATGACCAACTGGGAAGCTACCGGTTGCGGACTGAGAACACGGCATTGGCGCAACTCTACCACCCCTGATCTGTCCGGGAGGGCGCAGCGGGTGATCGATGAACAGATGGTCGATGGCTCCGACCTGGTTGTTGGGATTTTCTGGAACCGGCTGGGCACGCCGACCGGCCTTGCTGACTCGGGGACTGTCGAGGAGATCGACAGGGCGCTTCACAAAGAGATCCGAACATTGATCTATTTTTCGGATCTGGAGGATCCGAGCCGGAGCTGCGATACAGATCAGGAGGCGGCTTTGGATGCTTTTCGGAAGAAAGCGTATGCGCTGGGATTAGCAGGAACATTCGCGAGCCGGAAAAAATTCGAAAGCGATTTTCGCCTCCATCTTGGACACGTGGTGCATGAGATTCTGGCAAAAAGAGTCGAGGTGAAAACAAAGGTTAAACGCCCGCGCCAAGCCAAGACAACGATCTCCCAGAAAGGAAATAACAATTTGCAGCTCGTAGGAGATGGCAACGTGGTGAAGCCCGTCATGCAATTCCGTCCGAAAATCGTGATCGAGCAATCGCCCGGACAACTCACCCCATCGGAACAGAAGAAGGTTTCCGACTGGGTCAACGAGCTCGCCAAATTGACGGTGGAAATCAAAAAGAAGTCAGAAGGTGCTGCCATTGCTGAATGGCGAACCAAATTCAGAGACCATTTCGACGTGCCGCGCTATAATGCCTTGGAATCATCCCGGATGGGAGACGCCGAGCAGTGGTATAAGGTTTCAAAGCGAAATCTGATCCGGACCCCGAAAGCGAAAAGATCAGGGCTTTCCGACAGCAGCTGGAAAATAGCAATCAAGACAATGATGAAGGAGATGGGGCGAACGAATGAGGACTACTACCCTGAGATCGCAGCCCGTCTGGAAATCCCGCGTTTCAGTTCCATCACAAAACTTTCCTCGAAGCGTCTCGAAAAAGTTTACAACCTGGTGCGCCGGGATGCGAAGAAGTAGCTCGTGATTCTGTGCAGACCGAAGAGAATTTCCCGGAAGCTTCTTTGGGTATGACTAGGAAACAAAAAATATCTTCTGCGGACGGGGAACGTCGTGCTCAAATCGGGTTCGACGGACAATACCGTGCTCAGGCCTGCCTCCTTCTCCGTGCGCTTCAGGCAGGAGATCTGGAATGGATTAAAATCCTCGATCCAAAAGCAGAGAAGCTCGATGATTTCCAATTAGGCCGTTCAGGTCGAATCGATGCTTATCAGGTAAAGTGGTCGGAGCATCCAGGCGCAAACACGTTACACAGTCTTGCCAGCAACGGATTACTAAAGGATATGGCGAAAGGATGGCGCGCCCTCGGGCGAGAGTATTTTCCCGCGCGTTTGGTTGCTCACTTTGTTACCAACAATCATGCAAGTTCAGACGCAGAAATGATCTCTTTTGATCCGTCAAGAAAACCGAAGCCCGCCCACTTCCGAGCATTTCTGAAACAGGTCTGGGAACCGATAAAAGAAAGGAACCTTTCTAGATCTCGGATTCCCGAAGAATGGATGCCCGCTTGGATCAAATTCCAGGAGGCTACGGGTCTCAAAGGCGATGAATTCGACGAGTTCACCGAGAATTTCGAGTTGGATTTGGACTTTCGGGCAGAGGCTGCTCCATACGCCGACGGAAGGGACGCCGCCAAGTGGGAAGACAGGATCCGTGAGCTGGAGGGATTCTTCGTTCGCCTGGCCGCAAGCCCGGAACGTGCCGTCCATCTGACGAGGGATGAACTTCTACGCAGACTTGGCTGGGCTGCTCACTATGAATTCCGAAATCTTCATAAGTTCCCGGTTGACCTTACACGCTACGAGCCTCTGGAGGAAACTGCGGAAGACTTGAAGCAAGCCTTGGAAGAGAACAAGCAAGGCTATGTCTGCGTGCTAGGTTCACCGGGTTCGGGCAAATCAACCCTTCTGACAGACATATTGGGTTCCGCAACCGAGCGGGTGATTCGCTATTACGCCTTTATCCCTGACGACATGGGGTCGTCTACCGTACGGGGTGAATCCGCGAACTTCCTCCATGATGTCACACTTTCCCTGGAAAAGGTGGGTTACCGTCCCGATTGTGTTCTGGCACAAGCGGAGACTCGCGAGCTTCGTGATGCGTTCTACCATCAAATCCAGCTTGCCGGGGCGCACTTTCGTGAGACGCAGTGCAGAACCCTGATTCTCATCGACGGGCTGGATCATGTGCGGAGAGAACAGGCGCAGTATCTGGAACGGGAATTTTTCGGAGACCTTCCCCTGCCAGCACAAATTCCCGAAGGAGTTCTCTTCGTTCTGGGTAGTCAGACTCTCGATCCGTTGGCACCACAGATAAAGAGACACCTGGAATCCCCGGCGCGAATCGTGACGACGACGCCACTAACGCCGCTCGCGGTGGGCATGGTTTTAGACCGGTCAGGATTGCACGAATTGTCGTCAAGACAAAGAAAGCGGGTCTTCGATCATTCAGCCGGGCATCCTCTCGCGTTGCGTTTCATCGTAAACCTTCTTGTTTTTCGATCTGGCGGGGTCGATGAAATTCTGGAGACCGTTCCCCAGTTCAGCGGGGATATTGATGCCACCTACCGCGTCTATTGGGAAGACCTTGTCGCAAACGATGACGACCTCTGGGAATTGATGGCTTCGATAGCACGCCTTCGCCACCAATTCGATCTTCGTTGGGTCATGAAATGGGCACCTCCAGCGGCCGTACGAAAGCTAGAAAGGAAATTCGCGCACTTTTTCACGCTGGAGGGCGAACGGTATTCCTTTTTCCACAACAGCTTCCGCCAGTTCGTCGTCATGATGACCAGCCAACCGTCGAATGATGAGGGCAGAGATCATCATCGCCGTTTGGCTGAAATCTACGGGAAGTTTCCGTGGTCATGGAACAGCGAGCGCCTCTACCACCTCGCCGAGGCCGGGGCCCATGAGCAAGTATTGGAAACTGCTACCCAGGAGTTTTTCAGGATTCAGTTTTTCAACTCCCGTCCAGCGGATGCGGTTCTTCAGGATATTCGGCTGGCAAAGCGTTCCCTTCGGCACGTCCACGACCCGGTCGCGGCGGTGCGACTCAGCCTCGCGAGTAAGGAAATCTGGAAACGGGAAGATAATCTAAACACAGGGAGCGAATCCCGGGGAGGCCACAATCTCCTGTTGGCAACCGGCCATGTGGAAGAGGCGATAGCCCAGGTGAGGCGAGGTATGAGTCTCCTGATCTCGTCTCGGGGGGCGATCCGATGGAGTAGGGACTTTCTGACGTCAGGTCATGTCACTGAGTCGAGACGCCTCTTTTCACTCATTGACCCGATTTCTGGTGCGAAGGAACCTCACGGCATCCATCCACAAAACGATCAACGGGATTTCTTGGTTGAATGGGCTCTGGCAGCTTTGGATGAGAAGCTTAGCTCCTTTTCCATCGACCGTGTCATCGAAGTCATTCTTTCGTGCGAATTTAGTGTCCCTGAGAGCTACCGGCTCGGCCTTGAAAAAACACCCCGGGAGATGAGGAACGAGGTAATCACGCGTATCGGTCTTGCCCTGTTGGATGAACGGAACAACGAACTCGTTACCCGGGTTGAATCTTCTCTTGATCAGGAAGATCAATCCTACTCCGGCTGCATTCATGAGCTTGAAATGGCGAAGGCCAACGGGTACTTCGAGCGTGGTGATCTAACGGCTTCAAAGGCGACACTGGAGGCGGAATTTTCGCGGGTAAGAAAAGAACGTCTGTCGCTCAACAAAGCCGCTGTTTTCAACGCGGCAGAACTGTATGCGAAGCTCCACGAATTCACCAGAACCCGTGAGCTGATGAAGGCAATCGAAAAGCCAACTCCTCCTCGGAATTTCGGCACCGGCAGTTCAGCGTTCGTTCCGCTGTTTCGCTACTACCGCCTCTCTCACGTCCTAGGGCACGCTCATGAAGCAAGCGAAGTAAAGAGCCTGATTGAGAATCGGAGCCTTGGGAACTACGTGAAATTTGATGGGCATCTCAATGACCTCGCATGGATCTCATCCCAGTCGTGGATCGGAAAAATGCTTTCATCCGAGACGCTGGAACCGCTGATCCGAACATTTCTCGATTTCTATGAATCTGCCGAAATTGAGTGTCACAATCAGGACTTCTATTTGGAAATCAAATACAGTCGCTCCCAGTTCAATGATTGGCTGATTGATGCATGTGTCGCGCAAGGTGATTCTGCGATCAGGCTGTTAATTACAGAACTCGAAAGACGCTGGGCTGATCCGAGGCAGCATGGATACTGGTATCCCCATATTCAGCGGCAGTTTGTGACTGATTTGTTTCAGGCTGGAGCTGGCAAGGAGTGGGCTATTCGATGGCTCGAGGCATTGGAGTCTGGAATTTCAAAGGTCGAGGGAGGTTCCGGTATGGCATCGGAATGCGCAGAGCAGGCAGATGCGTGGTTAACGATTGTGGAGCCTCACCGTGCGGATGCGATGCGCGACAAGATGATGCGGAGTTCGTTTCAGGTGGGATACCGGAAAGACAACCAACTGGTGGTGTGGTTGCGTTTGGTCGGAATGCTTCTTGCAGACCAGCCTGATAACCTACTTGGGACTCTGCGCTGGTTTTCGAAATGCGTTGTCGGCTTGGATTGGGCTGTCGAGTCATCAACTGTCGATGATGCCGCAAGTGAATTGGTTGGCGTCTGCGCTGAAATTCATCCCGCGCAGGCATATGCCTACCTCAGATGGTTCGGTAAGAATCGGGTAATCCATGGGCAGGACGCACTGGTTGGTTTTCTGCTAGCTCTTGTGAACCACAAGGAGGCACCTCTCGATGAGATCGCCAGGATCATCGGTCAGATCCTTCTCCCGCGTTTGGAAAATGGGAACTGGTATCTGATGGAACGCCTTGTTGTAAGAGTCTTCGATTCGTTGGAACACGATTCTGTACTCAAAATGACAGAGGCGTTGGTTGAGGCAGCCAATTTGCTTGAAGGCGAGAGTAGAGCCCTTTGGTTTTACGGACTGGCGCGGGGAACATTGCTCTCTGGCGTAACCCTTGAGAAGGTCGGTCTTACCGGTGAAGCACTTCGGTTTCATGCGAAGGAGAACAGCAGGGACAATTTGCAAAGAGATGCGGGAGTCCTAACGATGGACGAACTGGAGTTCTCAAATCTTACGGTCAAAGACCTGCGGGACATCCGGCACGGCGCACGGACTCGGGCCGATTTTAATTGGCATCGCCTCATCAAGCGCATCGCCTCTAAGTTTGATAAATTGGAGCTTCTCTCCATCACCGAGGACTTCCGCGACGATAGGAAATTTATCCTGATCATCGAAGCAATTTCAGAGCGATTGGTTGCTCTTGGAGGGACGGATGAATTGCGAAAACTCGCACGAGAGGCATTTAAGAATTCCAATCCAGACGGTTGGAGTCGCTATTATGATGGGGGGACGAGGATGGCCGCGTTCAACCTCCTGTATATGACGGATAGGCCAGCAGCGCTTCGCTTGCTCTACGAAGACTGTGCCGACCATGAACCACTCGACCCCAGTAACCTCCAGCACCTCCTACCGCTGATAGCTACATCTGAACAAAGACGCGCGATCTGGCTGGAAATACAAGAGCATCTCCAGAACCTGCTGGAAGGGTTCGATGAGAATACCGACGAACCACCGGAGGAAGAAAGACCCGAGAGTCCCCTTTCCGATCAGTTCTCGGCTATTTTATCTGAGATCTTCGGGCGGAAAGATTTCTGAACGGAATGAAAAACAGTTTAATGCAAGATATTGGCACCAGATCAAAGGTATATCGACTCCCTCCGCATCGCCATCCGTGCCGCGTGCCGCCGCTGCCACTCCTCCTTCGCTCCGGGATAGGCAATCCATTCGCCACCAACGTCGATGTAAGAAGTGTAGAAACCTTCTGCGCTCCGGGTGTCAAAATCACCGCCCACTGAGCGAAGTTTCGGAATATCGATTTCCTCTACCGATCCAGCCAGGAAACTCCCTTCTACGGAACTCAGCTTTGGCGCGTGAATTTTCTTGGCAGGATGTGTTGTAAGGAAATCACCGCCCACAGCCTCCAGTATCGGTGCGATGATCTCGGTGGCTTTATGAGGGTACAAACTGCCTCCAACATGCACAAGTTTTGGAGCATGAAAGGCGAACGCCCATCGTATGGCGTAGCGCCCTCCTACGGTTTCCAATTTCGGGAGCACGTTACCCATAACCAATACGTTGCCGCCAACTCTTCGCAAGCGGGGCGCTTGAAGCCGGAAACAATTTGGAGCATTAAAGTGGCTTTCAACCGAGATCAGGTTGGGCAAGTAAGCCACTTTTTCTGACCGCGTGTAGAAATGTCTTCCGACATGACGCAGGCTCGGGGCATGGATGATGGTGTTCGCTACGACAACAAAACTTCCGTCCACCCCACAGTGGGTCATCGATACAGGTGCCCTATTGCGCCAATGGAACGAGGTGAGTAAGATTGTCCCCGACCGGCACCTCCGGGTGCGTCGTGGCGATGGCAGGACCGCATCCCGCATCCGCCTCCGTGAAGTCACCCATATGGGGTGCCGCCAAGTGGCCTTGTCCCCTAGCCACTTGCCTTTTTGATCGAAAAATTGGATCAGGGAGTCATTGATGATTCCGGTGGATTCGTATTGCTTGGTATGTTTTAGTAGTTCGTATTCTTTCATTTCGTATTTCTTTTTTATGGTGATTGGCCCGTATTCTCTCACATGAGTTCATGCAGGGGCACTTCGATTCTCTCGATGATGTCCGGGATCTCGCGCCTGACCCGGGACAGGTGCTGGTTTATGCTGCTGCGGTGAACTTTGAGACGTTCCGCCATGGTCCTTACGGACGTTTGGTTCGCGTATATCTCCAGGGCGATGCTCGCGTTGGCGTGGCTGATTCGCCCGAATTTGAGCGCAACCCTGATCGCCTCCCCGATCATCGTTCTTATGGCCGGGGACGGCCAATCGCAGGTGCGCTTGAGGGCGGGGTGAATGATTGTGGCTTCTTTGTCCTCGGCAATCGATTTCATGGCTGTGAGTTCACGTTTTCGCTGCTTCAAATAATCCCTCTTCTGAATTTTGAGAGCGGCAGCGATGGCGCGTGGGGCAAGCCACGGGTATTCCGGTGGGAATGGAGATTCTCTGCGCTGCCGTATATACCAGCTCAGAGCCAGTAGAATGCCATCCTGCCGGATGTCAGCCTCAAGCCCCGTCAGAACCCCTCCCAGAACCCTATCCGGAAGACGCTTTCGCGCCAACTCGACGAGTTCCCCGGCGACCAGATTTAGTTCCTCTTCGCAGTCCGCATCCTTGACTGATGCGCGATGCTGATTTGATGTATGTGGTTTTAATGTTTTTTTGTAATGTGCTTTCATGCACTCACCGATTTGCTTTTCCGAATGGACGGGGCGAAAGCCCCATCCATTCGGAACCCCAAACGAGGTTCAGGTGAATCCGGAGGTCACGAAAATCCGATGACCTCCAAAACGCCCGGCCTACCGGTTCTTGCCCCACCCACACGGACGGTGAGGTTCGGTAGGATCTCCGTCGTGCTTGAGCTGTGCGAGTGCCCGGACAGGATGGTCACACGCCGTTTCGGAAATGCGCTTGCGATAGCTCGTATGGCCAATCCAGCAGATAAATTGACAAAATGCGGTAGGTGGGTCCGGGCGCATGGCTTGCTGTTGTAGATCACGGCATCCGGGAATGGTGGCACATGCGTAACAATCACCACATGGCGGAATCGTGTCAGGGCGAGTGGCAATGTCTTGCGGATGACTCGCGCGGACTCGCTGCCTAGTTCCCTCATCCTTTGCAGCATCCCGTTGCGACACAGGCCGCTGAAATCGTTTATTTGTGTCCGGTCGCTGGAGTCGATGACCGTCCTGGTACCATAGCCAGCCCGTGCATCGGCCCAGCCGCGGTGCCCCATGAGACAGACGCCATGTCCCAGTGGGATGATCTGCCGCCCGTCTAGGTGATGCAGGTTCGCGACCGTCCGGCACAGCTCCGACACCTCCGATTCCACTTCCAAAAACCCGGATCCAAAGTAGTCGTGGTTGCCCAAGACAAAATACATCGGTCGCGGCGCGCACGCCGACGCCAGCTGGCGCAGGTGTTTGCAGAGGTTCGCTGCATTGGAGACGTCGCCGGAGATGACGACTTTGTCATATTTGATGCCGGCCAGGGCATCAAGTAGCAGGCTCTTTTGCTCGGGGGATGCCCGGTCAAGATGGAGGTCTGTGAGCCATAGGACTTCGGTGGTTTGCGTGGGTGATTTCGTTTTCATGTTTCGCTTGGTTCGATGAGTGGCGGAATGCCCCCATCTACCTGTATTAGGCGTTTTTCCGCCCATGTGTACAGCTGCCGTACGAAATTATTTTTTCATAAATCATCTGCTCCAAGCTGTACAGGCAGCCCCGATTCGCCCTAATGCAGATGATGAGAGAAAATTTACACCAGTTTATGGGCAGGGGATTGGGAACCGGCAGCGATGACGACAACTGCCGCATCATCCAATGCACAGCAGGCACCGTCATGGTGATTGTTGTGAGCTGCGGCGGAGTGGACTTTGTCCATGCCCACTGCCGGAAGGCGATGATTGACCGATGGGGGGTGTATTGCGGTGATCCGTTTCGCCGCGCCAGCAATGCGGCGCTCACCAGCACCTGGGCCGAGCCAATACCGAGAGGGTTGTTTATATTTCGGCCCATCCGCTTGGAAATCGTGCCGGAGCAGGATTGGATGCAACGGACAGGGTGAGGCGCGAACATTACAGAGTGAGTACATGAGTGAGAGCCGCGCCATTGCTGGCGCGGCTCTGTTGTTTACCCAATGCAAGGGTCGCTACAATCGTAGCCAGTTTGTCGGATCAATCGACCGACGAGCGGATTTCACGAATCGTTTCCGGGTCGATCACTTTTTCGAGAAGCTGCCACTCCTCCTCTTCAGTTGGGAGGTGAACTACCTGTTCAAGCGGGGCGAGGGCAGCCACCTCTTCCGGATCCATTTTCGCGAGCATATCGGCCATGGGTGCGGGAACCCGACCAAGTCGGAGCGAGTAGCTGGGGTAGCGGGCTCCGGGGCTTTGCTTCTTCTCGATACAAATCTGGGCACCTGTATCCGGATCGGCCGGATTGACTGTGGGATTGCCATCCTCATCGGTCTCCTCCGACAGTTGCCAGATTTGGTGGCCGAGACCGGGAACGCCGCCTCTGCTGCCATCGTATCCGCTGGCAATAAGCAATCGGGCAATGGTCTTACCGTCCTCCTCAACGAGCATCCAAAACAGGCAAACAGGATCTGCCAGAAGCTTGTATCCTTCCTTGTTGGATTTGGAGTACAGGGCTTCCTTTTTGTGCTCTTTGCACCAGATGTAGGCGTGGTCAAACACGCCTTTAGCTCCAGGATTTATGGTTCGCGGGTGGGCGTGGCGCCCGCCTGAATAGTTGAGCGCATGCACGCCCAGCATCCAGGGTTTTTCGCTTGCCTTCAATGCCGGAACAATTCGGAACCACGTGGTTCCTATCGGGAATTTGTAGCGAAGAGCTGCAAATTCCGGCTTGAGCAACAAGTCCTCATACGTGCTTTTCACCGGCAAAGCCCAAGGGGATTCACTAGTAGTTGGGTCGGCATTCGGCTTATTGAATTCTATGGTTTTCGTATTCATGTTTGTGTGTTGTGTATTGTATTGTTAATGTTCTCTCTGGAATCTTGGAATCTTGGGATCTTCCTTCGGAACCTTCTTCTCTAAAGAACAATAGCGATCTTTCCCGTAGCTGAGTGCGTCCCGAAAGGGGCCGCTCAATCGTCCGTGAGTCCGTGCCTCCAGCGGAGGCAAGCTTCAAAATATCCCCAGTATGTCATCATCGTTGTCGAAAAATGGCGTCCGCGACTTGCTGTATGTGGCAAGCCGACGCAGTTCCAACAGCAGGTTGGACTGCGTCTGCTTGCCTTTGTGCTCAATGGGCGGGGTGAGTCCGAGCACCGCATCCCGATCAATCACCAGCGCGCTCACTCCCTCCAGAGCCATGTCCGGCAACCTGTGCTCAACACCCCGAAGAATCTGATCCACAACAAGCCGAAGGGCGCGCGCACCCGTGCCATGATCCATGGCTTTGGACACCACTGCATCGATGGCATCATCGGTGATTTCCAAGCGAACGCCATGCACACCGAAGAACTCTTTGCGACGGGAAAGCACGTTTCCATCGGCTTCTGTCAGGATCCGCCGCATCACGCTTCGATCCAGTGGATCAAGCGTGGTCAGGCGAGAAAAGCGACCAACAAATTCGGGAAGAAGGCCGTAGCGTATGAGATGTTCCGGCGATAGCGGTTGCAAGGCCTCCTGCCCAGCGACTGCGCTGGCACCGAACCCGATCACCGGCTTGGTCTGGGGGTTACGGATTGCATCCATGCCGACAAACGCACCGCAGGCGATGCTCAGGATTCGGGAGGAATCCATCTCATTTTCATTACCGCATTTCGTCCCATCCAGAAATGTCAGGAAGTCCATCTGGATCATGCGCCGATAGACGGCGGCTGCAGAATCGTTGTCGCCATAAATCGACAATTTATCCACCTCATCCCAAACCACGATGGCCGGATGGGTGAACTTCTCGTCTACGATAGCCGAGCTTATAGTTTCCAAGTGTTGGCTGAAGTCCTTACCTTTATATCCGTTATTTGCGATATTCGTGCAGGGGATGAAAAACAGCGGTAATTTAAGCACATCCCCGAGGGTTCGCAGAAGCAGCGATTTGCCCGACCCTGAGGATCCGAGGAGAAGCACGTGGTTTTCTGTCTCCACGCGCCCTCCATAGGTGTCGCATTTCGCGGAATTCAGGAGATGCTGGTAAACCGCCACAGCGATGCTTCGTTTGGCTTGCTCGTGGCCGATGACTCGCTTCGACAGCAGAGCCACCAGTTCGTTTGGGGTTGGCAGCAATTCTTGCTTGCCGACTGATTTCCCACCTTCCTGCGACGCGCCTGCGTCGTGACCTGGTTGTTCTGGATTGGGTGAATTTGATTCATTTTGTGCGTTCATGCACTGGGCTATTTTCTCCTGCCGTGCCTCCCCGGAAACGGCGAGGCTACGGGGAACGGAAAAGCAGCGTGCGTGGTTTCTATGATGCCGTTGTGACGGCATTCGCGATGCGCGGTGGGGCGCTTTGGCGTCTAAGCGTTAGCGCTGATCTCCATACAGTCGCTTCGCCTCCTCATACTCGGCGGCGATGTTGAAGCCGATGTCCACTCCACGGTCGGGTCGATGATCTTGAAGTCGACGTATTAGATTGGAGGCAGAGCAGGTGCAGGCCGGAGAATTTGCCGGGCAGTGAGGTGGAGGGTGTATTTCCCCGAGGGATCGTTCACCGACAGCCCCTTGGTTCCAAGCGTCGCGATCTCGACGGCGATGCGTTGCTCCTCATTCTTGGGGATCAACCGGGCAAGGAGCGTCACCCTCGGCCTTTACGGGAACGGAAACGGGAAGGGGAAGGGATCGCAGACCCTGCTTCCCGCAGGCAACGTCACCATCCCACCGAACCATGACATCCCGCAGATCGGCTCCGTTGTGGAGGCCCGCTACCTCTACGCCTACAGGGAAAGCGGCTCCATCTACCAGCCCGTCTATCTCGGAGAACGGGACGACATCCCGGACACCGACTGCACCATCGCCCAACTAAAATACAAATCCGAACCCATCGCCGCATGAAGCCACCCGCCACGGATTCGCATCCGTGGCGGGAACGGCTTTTTTTAGCTATCGAATCATCCGATGTGGGATCTCGCGCCGCCGGATCCCCGCCATCCCGTCTTGCTTCATCCTCAAGGTCTCCCGAACCCTCGCCGATCTCGCCGGGAAACAAAACATCACCGGCAACGAAATCCTCGAAGCCATCCAGTTCCGTTCATTGGACAGGAGGCTTTTTGAATGATTTCCTGTTAATCAGAAGTGTGAGTACCAGCGACTGCAGGGTCTTGAGTCATTTTGATAACCCCTTGGCCATGGGCACAGTCCCGTCTCATAATGGAACCTGAGCTTTCTGAACGGCGGCCACCCTTGCCCTCACAAGGATGAGCGAGGCAGCCATAAGCCCGGCAACCCCGCAGAGCACCCAGAGCAGCTCTGGGCTGTTGCCGAAGATCCACAATCCGACCATGGGGCCGACTCCGACAGCCGTGTTAAAGCTGAATCCAAGCACGCCCATGTAACGACCACGCATGTCATCGGGGGCGAGGTTTGCGACGTAGCTACTGGCGATGGGCATGGCGATCATTTCACCGATGGTAAGCACCACGATGGAGAGGACTAGCATCGGAAGGCTTGCCCCGAATGCAAGCAAGCCAAGCCCTCCGCCGATCAGCACATAGCCAAAGGCCATGGTTCTCTGGGGATCGAAACGCCGTGTCAGATTCGTCAGCGGAAGCTCCATGAAGACGATCATCAGCCCGTTCATCCCCAGGAGAAACCCGAAGGTCTTTTCATCGAATCCCGAGCCTCCCGTGACCTGGAGGCCGAAGGTGCTGCTTGTCTGCCAGAAGATCAAGGCCGTCAGGAAGGACGCGCAGACGACTCGAAGAAACGCCCGGTCGCTGACGATTACGGGGATGGCCGCACCCCAACCGGAGTTTTTCGAAGGTGCCCTGCCGATACCCCGTTTGAGGCCGAATAGCACAATGATCCCGAGGATGGCAGTCGTGCCGGCATCCGCCACGAAGAGCCAGAAGAATGAGGACGCAGCGACCAGTCCGGCGGTCATCATGCCGCAGGCAAAAGCAAGATTGATGGTGAAACGCTGAACAGCGAAAGCCCTTACCCGCAGTTCTTTTCCGATGAGGTCGGCGATTAGTGAACTACTGGCCGGATAGTACAAACAGGTCATCAGCCCGGCAAGGAAAGCGACGGGAACGAATGCCGCCGGCGTTTTTGCGAAGCTCAGGAGCATCATCGCCACAGCTGCGCCGAAACATGAGATCAGCAGGGTCGGTTTTCTTCCTATCCTGTCCGCAAGGTAGCCTCCGAGCGCAGACGCACAGAATCCTCCCGCGCCATAGGCGGCGAGGGTGTAGCCAGTCACTGCGGGTGCGAATCCAAGCTGGCGGAGGTAGATCGCAAGGAATGGAACAACGAAGTGCCCGAAGCGGTTGATGAAGGTGCCGACCACCAGCAGGTAGAAGGGCTTCGGTAACAGCTTAAGGTCTGCGATCAGTGTCCCCGTCTTCGGGGGTGCGTGTATGTCTGTGCTCATTGGTTCATTGGAAAAACAAAAAGCCCCGCTCACCGGTGAAGGTGGCGGGGCTCGTAAAAGGAAAATCCGGTTTCTGTTTCTTCAGTTCAGGAAACAACCGGGTTCGCGATGCCCCGCATGGGTAATGTGAAGGGAGACTAGGCGGTCACACGGCTTCAGCCACGATTGCACAGCCATACCTCCGCCAAAGCGGGAATAGGATTTTGCTGTGTGCGTTGCGGAAAACATCGGGTGGGCAAACTGCGGATTTCTTCACTGGGGTCAATCCAAATTTTTCTCATCAGGAGTTGGCGTTGCGACGAGTTCTTTGGAGATGGTCACCTTGTCGGAGCCCGTCACTCCCAGCTTCTTCGCTAGATTGCCCCCATTGATCTGAAGGACCAGAAATCCGTCTGGGGAGACGTATGCGGCACCTTTGCCTTGTGGAAGGAGACTGTAGTGTCGGGTGAGTGTGACAATTTCCGTGGCATCTCCGGCACTCACCACGAGCTTGTCCTTCAATTTCACGCCCAGCGTCTCAAGGTCACTGGAAACAAAGGAGGTGGTGAGATTGCCCCAGGATTCACTCAGGTTCGTGATAGCTCCATTCATTGAGATTGAGGCGGTCGATGGATGCTCGGGAATCGGTGTGGTGGCATCTTTTTCGCGGGCGATCTCCTTGCCATCCAACCAATCGTCGAGTCCTCGAATGGCAGCGAGTTTCTCGCTATCGCTGGTATTGCAGTGGCCTGGGCGCTCGATTTTCCAAAGTGCCGTAAACTTTTCCCCCGCCTTCTTGAAATAGGTCTCCGACATCGGGCGGTTGGCTTCCTGATTGATGAGCAGGATGAACGGAACCTTGGGTGAGTAACTCAGCAACGGACTGAAGTTCTTCTCGGGGAAATCCTGTAGCGCGCTACCGATTCCAATCGCCCCATCGACTTTGAGTTTACCCTCCGCTGCAAGAGCTGCGATCTGACCACCCATTGAACTACCCATAATGTAGGTGCGACCCGCTGCTCCATGGAGCTTGACGACCTGCTCCTGAAGCGCGCTCAAGTCGGTGAAAGCATCTTCAATGATCCATCCGTTCCTGCGGTAGGAGGTCGAGGCAATGACCCAGCCCTCATTCGACAAGGTGGTAGCCAACGGCCCATCGGTATCGAATTGCGCACTGAGTGGCGCATCGGCAGGCCGATAGCCATGCGCAAGCAGGAGGACTTTCCCGCTCGGCTTTTCGGGAGAAAGAATCAGGTACCGTGCTCCCTTGATTTCGCCTTCATGCAAGAGAGTGCCCGAGAAAGCAGACGAAATAATTGCCAAATAAAGGATGAGGATTTTCATGTGGAATATCCGGTGTGGTGTCAAAGTGTGGCGCGGCGTGGGTCGGAAGCACTGCTACCGTGGAGGCTTCGACTTCGGGTTGAGGTTTTAGCGGTCAAGACGGCTGAAACTGAAAACTCATTTCGATTTTTTCCGTGGCGACTCCAGTGTCGAAAATGGCGACTTCGAAATCAGATGGGTGATCGTACCGTTCTCACGCACAAACTCTAATCGCGTCCGCTCCATCCTGAACCCAATCACATCCTCGGTCACTTTGTAAGGTGTAATCCATTTCGGAACATCACCTGCCTGAACGTAATACACTTTCCCCTCCCGAGCATTGATAGTGATCGTCAAGCCCTCCACCGGTGGCTCGTATTCTCCCACCAGCGCCGCGATGTCATGTGCGGACAGTTCAACCGCTTTGCGTGTGAAAAGAACGTTCTCAACGGTCGGCTCGATTGGGATGGAAACCGCGTTGATCTCTCCATTGTCATTGATCATAAAATGGATCTTCATCCAGAAATCAAAATCCGCGAGATGCCACTCAAAAATATTGTAATGGTAGTGCCGCAAAGAGGACGGCGCTAAACTTCCGACGGTCCACGCTGACAATGCGCCATCCTCAAATCTCACCGTAAAACCCGGATAACCATCCGCTTCGTAAGTGCCTGCATATGTCTCCAGGGAATGCGTCGCCACAGCTTCTTCAAGACGCTCGGCAGCCGAAGTATTCTTGGCCTTCGCTCGGGCGGCAATAAGTGGATCCCACACCTTGTGGTATCGGGTGTTCCAATTTCGATCCGGAAGATTCAGTGCGCGATCCATCCCCTCATAAAGCAGCACATCCCGCAATGGCATTCCGGCGATGTTTGTCAGCGCAATCACACCGATCTTTTCCTGAGGAATAAATCCGATAATCAGACTATGACCTTCCACATTCCCACCGTGTTGAATCAACGTGTGTCCCCGGTAGGGTTGGATGAACCATCCCATTCCGTAAGTCGCTATGGTGGTTCCATGCAATGATTCGTGAAGGCCACCGCCCGGTATGATGGTCTGCGGTAGATGCATCTGCTTCAGATTGTTCGCAGAAATGAGCCGCACATCACCCGACTGCCCCGCATTCACGTGGGCCTTGAGCCAGTGTGTCAAATCCGCCAGCGTGGAAAATAGCGCCCCGGACGCGCCCGGAGAAACTTCCGTATGTCTCCCAAATGGCATATGAATCAGCCCACGCACGCGTCCCTCTTCATCATGGTCAGTGCGATACCCCTTGGCATTCATTAGCGCAGCTTGCGGGAATTCTGGCTCAAAATTGGTAGCATCCATTCCAAGCGGCGAGAATATGCGCTCCTGCACAAAATCTTCCCAGCGTTGCTCCGCGATCTTCTCAACCAGATAGGCCGCCGCGCAGTACATCAAATTGTTATACTGGAACTTCTCGCGGAATGTAGCGCTGAACTTTAAATGTCTCATCCGCCTGACAAATTCAGCTCGCGAAAGATCCAAGCGCCAGGCGGAAAGATCGTGTCTCGGCATGCCCGTCCGATGACTGAGCATATCGCGCAGCGTCACGTGCTGAGTGACATACGGGTCGTCCAGAATGAATTCCGGCATGTACTTCTTCACTGGCTTATCCCACTCCAACTTCCCGTCATCCACCAGAAGCGCCACGCTCATGGCGGTAAACGACTTTGTCACCGAGGCCATCGCGAACCGGGTCTGCACCGTCACTGGAAGCTGCTCTTCCACATCCAGAAAACCGTACGCATTTTGGTGCAGGATCTCATCCCCTTTGATTACTGCCACGGCCACACCGGGGCAATGCCAGGAAGCCATCGCATCTTGGATGAATTCATCATAGCCCTCTAATTGAGTCACGTCACCCCCCGAAGGATGACGACATAGTGGAAATTGGGAGGAAATGGTGTTGCTCATGGCAGATGTTTACGATCTGGATGCACGTTCTGGATTACGAGAAAAATCCATCGGAGAGACTCGCTTCGGTTACGGGTGATCATGCAAGCGGATTGCTACCGTTAATTTGAATTTGCCACGTCCTCGGAAAACGCGACACGGAACTTTCCGACCATCTCCATCATGCCTGCATGAGGATCCTGCTTCCAGCGGTCGGGCCTCATTCCCTCGAATCCTTTCTTCAGGTCTTCCTCGGATGCGTAGTCGCAGATAATTTGATACTCGGGAGTATCACCCTGTTCCGCGTTGCTTTCGAAGCGCATGATCCGATAGGCGCACAAATGGTTCCCGACGATCTGGGTATCCAGAAACCTCTTAATTCCGTTCTCAAATTCTTCGGCGGTGACACCCGGCTTGGCCGATGCATAAACGTGGTAACTCCTATTCATGTCTCAGGTATGGGGGATTGGATGCTTTTCGACATGATTTCCGCGACCTCATGGTCGAGCGGGCAGCTTGTCGCCGAGAGAGAATCGATGACCTTTCGCTGGTCCTCTTCGCTCTTGTTCTGGTTCATCTTGAATGACGCCTCGACGCTGTCCATCGAGACGGAAAAGACGACGATGCCGGAAAGGAGCTTCACGTAGCGCTCGTCACTCAGGTCGAGTTCCCAGGGGGCGTCCGATGTCTCGTTGGCGGATACGAGTTGGTCGAGAAATTCCAGCACCTCGTCTTCGCGTTCGATGATCCGGATGCGGCCGGTGACGGAAACCGCCGTGTAGTTCCAGGTCGGAACCGCAAATTCGGATACGTAGTAGTGAGGCGAAATGTAAGCATGGGGCCCGGTGAAGATCACTTTTGCCGGGGTCTCGCAGGTCCATGCTTTCCACTGGGGATTCGCCTTGGCGATATGGCCGAGGAGTTCGCCCTCTTTCGAAATTAGAAACGGCGTGTGCGTGTCGTGAATCCGATCGCCCTCAACGGTCAGCAAAAGCCCGAAGGAATGCTTCTCGATGAAAGAACGGATCACTTCCGGGTCATCGACTTTGAATTTGGGTGGGGTATACATGGGAATGTTTAAGAAATTGTAGGTTGCACACGATGCCGATCTCACTTCTCGGAAAATCCATCACCTTGCCTCATGAATTCGATCCGGTTGCCGAAAGGATCGTTCGTGTAAAATCTCATCCGTGAGGGCAGTGCATCGTCCCAAGCAATCTCGTGGCCGTCGGCCTTCAAGCCATTCGCCAAATTTTCGAGATCGGGCACGTGAAGAGATCAGCGAGTCGTCGAGAATCGCTCTCCACAAGTGGTTCCAGCCTGCAGATACCCGGTGTGCTCATCATGTTATTTTCACGAACCTCCCTTCGCTTGTATTTTGAAGAACACAAAGCCGCCATCCAATTCCGCGGCACTCCTGAGTTCACCAAACGTTCGATCCCATTTGCCTGATTCCAGGTCACTGGAAAGCCGAGCGACCCCGTTTGCAATCTCATCCCGGTCGCCCGATGCGAAATGGCAAATTCCAGCGGGATACCTTTCCTCCAAATAAATCTCCGGTCATCTCTTCCGGGGATTGGTTGAAGCTACTGGGGTTCTACTTTGGAGAGGATGAAAGTGTAACCGTGGTCATATTCGGAAAGCTCTCGAACATGGGAATATTTCTGATCCCATTTACCAGATTCAAGATCCTTGCGCAAATGTTCCAGTCCGTAGCGACAAATTTCGGGGTCAAGCTGTCGAAAAGCAGAAGTGCCATCACGGAATTCTTGATCAAAGTAGCGTTCCGGGTATCTCCACGCTGCACCAGCAAATGAGTCACTCAGATCATGAGGAAGCGGAAAACCCTGAATCGACACCGTGCCTCGGGATAAAAAATGGGATGAAAGGAGGTCAGTGGACGGAAATGAGTTCTTAATCTGAACCTGAAAAACGGGAAAATACTCGAAAAGCCAAGGCTCTTCGATCTGCGATGGATCGTAGGTGAATATCAAAATAGGGCCAGTTCCTGCAACTCGTGCGGCTTCTGTTAACGCCACCTCTAAATTGGAGAAATGGTGGATACAGAGAACCAAAATCGCAGCGTCAAAGGATCCTGATTCAAATGGAAGCTTCTCCGCCGAACCTGTGATCCAAGAGACATTAGAATGTTCCGAAGCTTGCGCGGACATTACTGACGATGGCTCCAATGCGGTGACTTGAAAACCTCTCTCAGCGAGAGCGAATGAGTAACTACCCGTGCCAGCTCCTATATCCAACACACGAGCGCCGAAGGGTAGGGCTAGAAGGCTGACGATCCGATCAACGATTCTTTGATCGGCACGGCGTGTGCGACGGTATGTGTTGCCTATGTTGTCGTAGATTGCGGTCATTTCTTGGAACGTTAGGAATGGGGCGCCGGGGAAAATCTCAAAATTAATCAGACGGATTACTCGGCGTCGCCATCTCCGCCTTGCTCGCTTTGTTGTTTATTAGGATAGCGTAGACTTCGTGATCATACCATTCGGAGTAAACCCGTTCTGCCCGACGAAGAGTTCCTTCATGAGAAAACCCTAGCCTCTCTGGAATGGCTCGACTTCGAAGATTGCCGCTGGCGCACCTAATATCGATCTTCTGCAAATCATAGAACTCTTCACCTAGCGTAATGAGATCCCGCACGACGTTCGTCATGATCCCCTTGCCTGTGAACTCCTCGCCAAGCCAGTAACCGATGTATCCGATTCCATTGGCCTTGTCCAACGAGTTGAAGCCAGCAACACCTGCGATAGTACCATTGTGAAAAATTGTAACGTGAAGGCTCTCACCTCGGGAAAATCGTTCGACTTGGCTAGTCAGGAAACCACGAGTGTCATCGACAGTCTGTATGGCATCCAGCCAAGGAAGCCACTGCTTCAAAAATGCGCGATTGCGATCTGTAAGCGTGAACAACTCTTCTGCGAATTGTGGAATCGAGAAACAGACTTCGATTGAATCTGTAAGCTTTCGGGTGAACATAATTTCTTTGGAGAAACGTTTGAAGTGTGGGACGGCGGAGACATGGCGTCCAGAGCGAAGCCAATTAGCGAGCTTGCCCGCCATTATCTCTACTGGCTTGTTCTCCAAGTTTGATTATTGTTGTTTGCAGTCGCTTTGCGAGATCGGAATGCTCGATATGCGAGAACTTCGGAGCACTATTCCAGTCGTAGAACCAAACCGGCATCCGGCGCTTATCCTCAGGCTCATCAGCAAAGCGAGGGAAAATGTGAGCATGTAGCTCTGGTTCGGTGTTACCCAAGATTTCGTAGTTGATTCTCGCCGCATCAGTGACTTCCAAGATGGCATCGCCGATCAGCGCCATGTCGGCTAGGAAGTCTAAACGCTTACTAGAGGATAGATCGTTCAAGCTCGTTACGACAGGATCGGGAAGCAGCAGACAGTAACCTTCCAAAAACTGAACGTCACCAATGACCGCCCAACCAGACTTCAGTCGGCAAAGAACCTTGTCGTTTGTCCCTTGATTAGCAGCGGTAACGCGGTCTTGGATCAGTGGCATGTTTCTATGGAACGTTATAGGAATGGCCCGCCGGGGGGAAGCTAAACTTAATCAGGTGCCTTCATCGGCGTCGCCATCTCCGCCTTGTTCGGCTTTTCGATTCTTGCCGTCACACACTGCCAAAGAAGTATCTGGTCTTACCTGACACTACGTCGTGCTTCTTGTGTTCTTCGAGATTCTGCAAGTCTTGGGGAGAGGCTCCCGGGAAGACAGGATTGATGAGGTTTATCGGAATATTCGGCTCATGGCCGTTGAGGAGCACATAAAAATTCACGACCTCAGAGTCGCTTATCTGAATGCCTGTCACTCGAAATCCCAGAAGCTTCGACACATCCACTGGCTTCTCTGATCTGTTGATTATGACTTCGGCGTTATCGATTGGAGAAACGTAATCGCCTGGCACAAGTGCTCCGAATAGATCCCACAGTGATAGCACTTGGGTGAAACGATGGCTCGGGGATACTTGAGCTTTGGGAAAGGCACGCTTGATATGAAATGCTTCGTTGAACATGGTGACTAGCACGACGTATGTGGCGAAAGGCAAAACCAACAGCGTCATTATTGCTTTGTATCTTCGTCTCATTTTTCTGCCGAACGCTAGAGGAATGGCGCGCCGGGGTCAAGCTCCGAATTTAATCAGACGGATTCCTCGGAGTCGCCATCTCCGACTTGTTCGCTTCTTTTATTTTATCGGCTAGGATACTTATATGATAATTAGGATTTTCTTCTTTGGTAGGATATAATGGATTAACTTGTCCTCCATGAATTTTGGTAACTCGTCCTGATTCAATCGTAAGAATATCCCCCCAAACTTGAACTGTGATCTTCTTGCCAATGTAGCTTCTTAATCTCTTTTCGTATTTCTCTGGATCATTGATAAAAAATGTAGCATTCCCAAAAGGTTGAGTTACGACAGCGTGATCAGCCTTTAATCCTGTTACAGTTCCAATCCTGATGTCTCCTGAAACAACCAATGCGAACCCAGTCGGTGTCTTGCGGACTTCGTGAACGTAGGCCTCAAGAATCTGGACATTCGGTGCGCCTGCAATGAGGCTTTGGATAGGTAGAGTTAGGATGGTGATAAGTAAAAATAATTTTTTCATGATTTTCATTTTAGCATGGGTAAAGGTTAGATGTGTAAAGAGGGTGTAAATTTTTTAGCGAACGTTAGAGGAATGGCGCGCCGGGGGGAAGCTCAAAATTGATCAGACGGCTTCCTCGGCGTCGCCATCTCCGACTTGTTCGCTTTCTTTCTGATTAGTCCGTCACGAGCTTGCCGTAGACGACGACATCTTCATGTTTGCCCCATCTGAAAGCATGACCTCGCAAAATACCTTCTCTAGTCATACCGATCTTCTCCATAATTCTACCGGATGCTGAATTGCGAGCAAGATACTGTGCTTCGACTCTGTGCAGCTTGAGTGTGGGAAAAGCAAAGGCCACCACGCTTCTGGCCGCTTCTGTGCAGTAACCTTGACCCCAAAATGGAACCCCGATCCAATAACCCAAGGAACCCCTCTGGAACTCGGATGAAATTGTGACACCAACCGACCCAATCAACGTCTTGCATGAACTCAAAGTGATCGCAAACACAGCAAGTTCGTGTGCGTCATACTTCGCAGCATGGCTACCAATCCAGTTCTCGGCAAATCCATCTTGGTAAGGGTGGGGCACGTTCAGGGTCGTATCCGCAATAGCTCGGTCTCCAGCTAGCCGCTGAACGTCCTCCGCATCCTCCAGGCAAAATGGTCGCAGTATCAAACGCTCTGTAGTAAGAGTTGGCTGATTCATTTCTTTAGCGAACGTCGAGGTGTGGCACCGGCTACCGGCAGCGCCACTCCGCAACAGGGTTAAAGGTTGTAGTTATGAGGGTCATTTCGACTCGGGGCGGGTAGCCGGTTGTCCACCACCGTCTTGTTTTGTTTTTGTTTTCTTGAGAAAGTCGACGACTATGGCTCCCAAGCCCTTGTGGAGGGGAAGATCGGGTTTGAAGTATGATGGCATCTGAGCGCTTAAATCCCCATCAACTTCCTTTAACACATGATTCATTCCTTTGATAATTATCAGTTGGCTTCCCTTTGCCTTGGTATGCAGTAGCTCCGCATCCCTCAGGGAGACTTGGAGGTCAGTTGAACCTTGAACAATCAAAATGGGAACCTTAACTTCTGATATGGATTTTGCTGGATCGATCTGAAACCAAGAAATGAGATAGGCTTGAACGCTGTGACGAAACAGCGCATCCAAGGCGGGCGGGTAATCCTGTACTGATTTCCCCTCTGTGAGGCTTGATATGGTCTTGTCTGCCTGAGTGTAGAGTTCTTGGGGTAATTTGGGCATTAATTGTTCCCGCAGAATGTCGGAAGCTGGGCGACCTGCTCCGGCAATGCAAACCAACCCCGTCACTGATTCAGACGAGGCAGCCAGTGTCGCCACCAACGCCCCCTCGCTATGACCAATTAATACAATCTCGGAATATCCCTGATCCTCCAGAAATTTGATCCAGTGCTTAGCATCTTCAACATAAGTTGCGAAGCGAAGATCAGATTCCTGCACGGCCGCAGATGAGCTGGCTCCAATACCGCGCTTGTCCACTCTTAAAGCCGTAACACCTTCCTTGCTGAAGACATCCGCAAGATATTTTAAACTGTTGTTCTTCCCTAGTGCGCCGAGCGTATTGCCATCTCTGTCAGTCGGCCCAGATCCGGAGAGAATGAAAACGGCCTGTGACTTATCCTTCCCGGCAACGCTCAGCTCACCTTTCAGTGTTTTGCCTTCAACGGAAATGGATACATCCTCGGCAAAAAGTGACGAGCACGTTAGGAAAATGACAGGTAGTAGCAGTGATTTCATTTTTTTTACAGAACGTCAGAGGAATGGCGCGCCGGTGAGAAGCTCGAATTTAATCAGACGGCTTCCTCGGTGTCGCCATCTCCGACTCATAAGATCGCTTTCAGCCACAAAAGAGGCTATAACACTCGTTCCATGATAGGAACCCAAAACGGCCGCACCACGCAATCTGAAGCTCCGACAAGACCTCCACTACAAACGGAAGAGT
>Ga0209390_10002115_pt1 | contig 35996 bp, 34 predicted proteins | sample BON01_FD_187212 | JGI IMG/M metagenome (GOLD analysis project Ga0209390, IMG submission 187212) | Freshwater microbial communities from Lake Bonney liftoff mats and glacier meltwater in Antarctica - BON-01 (SPAdes) (version 2) | ecosystem: Environmental > Aquatic > Freshwater > Ice > Glacier...
GCGGGGTCAGGGTTCGTCTCTTGTTTCGTTTCGGCATGGTTCTCGTCGCTTTCAGGGTTTCTTTGGAACCCCGCCTCCATCCCTTTTTCAAGCTTATTCACTGGCTCCGTTTTCACCTGCCACCTTAGTCAACACGAAATTTGAGCAGTCACATTTAAACGGCGTAGAGATACACCTAAATGAGTTTGCGCACAGCGGTGTTTCAGAGAGGCTCTGGTTTGCATTTTGCATCCCTATTCTCCGCTCAGGTGACACGATTGACTTGGCTGGGCATCGCTTTGATCGTTTGCGAAAGGAGGCGTCTCTGTTCGCTGCCTTTTGAAATTAAGAAACTTGGCTCGCGCGATGTGCCTCGGCCCAGCACTATTTGGGTTCAGGCATCGTCCCGTGCGAAGACTGCTTTAGTTCAATCGGTATGTAGAGCGTGGGTGGTCCAAATTTCTTGGCGCTATGTTTTTTGAGTTCAAATAACGGCTTTTCAAAGGAAAAATGCAAACGGCAAAAGGGCAAAGAACGAACCGCCGCTCCGCGCGGTCCGCGAAGGGCGGTGAGGGTCCGGGTTGGACAACGGTTCTGAACGTTCGAATCCACGTCCGGCAGGCGGCGGCTCGCGCGGAGCAACGCGGCCCTACCGGACGAACCGGCAGTTTTTCCGTTCCCGTCCTGCCCCGCACTTTCAAACGCACCCGGCTCGGGTTGGAGGCGAAGAATGACGAAAACCCCATCCTGTCTGCCGTGGAATTCCGGGCTCTCTCCGCCGCCTACTCGTTCATCAGATTCGCCAGAAACGCGGGAGATCCGCGGGTGGCGACGAGGTAAACATTGTCGTCATCCTGCCAGCCGGTGGTCGCCCATTCACCCTGCTGCGCGGGTTTGATGCTGTCCGGCAATTCGAGAAGTTCGTTCTTGGGAAGGATCATCAAGTGGACCAACTCGCGATTGACGGTAAAACATATCAACGCCACGTGCGCGCCATGCCAGTCGATGATCCGACAGCCGACGCCGGTTTTTCCGGCCAGCTGCGTCGGCACCGTGTAATTGACGACCTCATGTTTTTCGGCCAGATGACTCCGCAGCTTGTCGAGCTGAGTGCTCTGCAGTTCCAGACTAAAATAACCCGAGAGGAACTCGGCCATGTCCCTGCGAAGCCCGGCGAATGTTTTTTCCCCGTGCAACGAGCGCGGGAAAAACTGCCACGCAAGAACCGACAGCAGGAGAACAAACCCCGCCGCCATCTTGAGCATTGATAGCCGCGACCAGCTCCGGCGCGTCCGCGAAACGGCCTCACCGGCGAGGATGCGGTCTTTCAATCCGGCGGGCACCGGTACCTCGTTCAATTTAGCATGCAGCACATCGGTCACACGCTGCTGTTGCCGCATCCAGTCGAGCAGTTCGGGACTCTGCTCGGCGAGGTTCATCGCGTCGCGAAACGCCTCCTGCTCCGCGTCCAGTCCTCGCGGCTGCCCGGCGTTTAGAATGTATTTTGCCTTTTGTTCGTCCATCTCAGGCGGTGTTTCTGGCGGAAAGCGCGACGATGTTGTTCGCCGTTTCTTCCGCCTTGTTAAACAAGTTCAACAAATGTTCACGGCCGCGCGCCAGGCGCGACATGACGGTGCCGATCGGCAGTTTTAAAATCTCCGCAATCTCACGGTAGGCCAGGTCATCGATGTGATAAAGCACGAGCACTTCGCGAAATCGTTCGTCCAGCCGTTGTAACGTTGCCATCAAAATCTGTGCGTCGAGTTTCACGACGCCTTCGGGTTCGATGGTCGGCAACTCGTGTTCCATCATCTGAATCTCGAACTGCGGATGCCGGCTGGACTTTCGTTTCAGCGCGATGAATTCCCGGTGCAGAATCGTGAACAACCAGGCCTTCGTGCGGCGCGGATCACGGATCTGGGAGCGTTTGCGGGCATACACGTAAAACGTCTGCTGCGTGAGATCGGAGGCGAGGTCGGGATCACCGCCCAGACTGTAGGCGAAGCGGTAGAGCTTCTCATAGTGCTCGTCAACCAGTGCTTCAAATTCGGTGTTCGCCATGAGCGTGTGCGGTGGTTGGGAAGCAACGACAGTCCGCTTTATTCCCCGCCGTCTGGAAAAAGAAATTGGCGGGTCTCGGCCGACACACAATTATCGCCGAGACCCGCCACCGGCGCCTTCACCAAAAGAGCCGGTTGACACCCGGTCATTCGACGCGGATGAAAGTAAACGTGCCGAGAGGCGGCACCGATCCGCCGACGCTCAACGGCGCGCCCGTGATCCGGCTGATGCCAACTGCGGGATTGCTGGCCGAGTTGGCCGAAGTATACGTCGCGCCATCGTCGGTGCCCGCATCGTACGGAAACAACGGCACGACGAGCTCGCTGGCCCAGGAACCGTTCGCGAACAGGTTCAGGTCATGCACGCCGACAAACCAGTCCGGGCTCGGTGCGATCATCGACGTCAGCGAAACGAGCGGGTGGGCCATCGAAATTTCAAACGTCAGATTGACCGTTCCCGGTGAAGGATTGATCCCGCCGCCGGACAGAAGCGTTTCCGCCATGCCGGCACCGATCGCCGTTTCCAGTTCCGATTGCAACGGAGCTTTGCCGCCGGTCTCGGCCATGTTTTTCACACCCACCGTGGCGAGTGCTCCCGGGCCCCACATGCTGAACGTGGCGCTGTGCGTGGCGCCGATCAAACCGGAGAAATGCGGTCCCCCCGGAAAGTCGGTCGGATGAGTGGCCGCACTCCACGTCGCGTTGAACGTGACCGTGTAACGCGCAGTTTGGGACTGTGGCGCCATGCCGTCTTCGACCCTGAAGAAGGAAGTTTCTCCGCCCAGTGCAACGGTCGTTGACATCGTGGACAACGGCTCGCCGAGATCCGTCCAGTCCCCGGTCGAGAACGAATCACGGGCCTGCAACTGGAACGGAACCATGCCGCCCTGCCAGCTCAGTTCGGCCGTATCGATTCCTGGCGTCAGACCGGTGATCTCAAGTCCGGCCTGCACGGTGATGCGAAGCACTCGATAACCCGTCGCGGTGAAATCGGCATTGGCAAACATCGGTTCGTCGAGAATGCCGCCCGCGCCCGCCGCCATGAATCCCGGATGCGGCTGGACTGGGCTTCCCTCGGTATCGCCGGTATTTGGAGCGGCCTGTGCCAGAAACGCCGTGTTCGCCGGTACCTCGTCATTCACCTCCGTGCCCGCGTCGTAAACCATGCTTCCCATCACCAGATATTCGCCGGGTTTCAGGTTTCCCATTTCGTCAAAAATCTCAATCGCCATTGGATCACCGTTGGCCACGAACGCGTCGTTGCTCGGGATAACCATCGACGCGTAGGAAAGATAGCGGTTGAGCGAATTGTTGCCGTCCAGCACCCAGGTCCTGGCCGCAATCTGACCCGGCGCCAGTGGGGGAATCGTACCACCGCTCGTGATCACGTCCTCGGCACCGGCGTATCCGCTCGCCTGAAATTCCTCTGAAAGCACCGCCGCATTCCCGTCCTCTGCGAGACGCTCCAGTCCGGCGCTGGCCGCTTCGCCCATCGTCTGGACATCGAAACCGCCCGAATGAAATCCGACCCACACCGGCGTCAGGTAATTGCCGTTCGCGGGCGCGAGGTTTTCCACCTTCACGGTAACGGGCGTCGCCTTCTTGGGAACGAGGCGGACGGTGACGCGGGCCACCTGATAATTTGCCGCCTTGAAGTCGGCGTTCTCAAACGTGTGCCCCATGAACGTGCCGTCCAGAATCCCGCCCATGCCCGCCGCTTTGAAACCGGGATGTGTTCCGACGGTGCCGTTTTCCATAACCCCGGTGTCGGGCGCCGCCTGTCCGAGGAAGGCGGTGTTGTCCGCGAGTTCATCATCCATCTCGGTGCCCGCATCGAGCACGGCGCTTCCCATGATCATGAAGTCGGCTCCCAGAAAATTGCCGCTCTCGTCGAAGATCTGCCACGCCATCGGATCGCCGTTGGCGACGAACGCATCGTTGCTCGGAATTACCATCGAAACGTAACTGAAGTAACGGCTCTTCGTATCCGTCGCGTTCAACCGAAACCGTTTTGAAACGCTCGCACCCGGCGCAATGGGCCCGATTCCGTCGAGCGTCCCTTCGACTGATCCCGTCATTGAAGTGTCAAACGCTGTCGCCAGCGGACCAGTGTTGCCGTCCTCGGCGAGGCGTTCCAACGCAGCGCTCGCCGCTTCGCCACTGTTGTAGGGGTCGAACGTTCCATCGTGAAAACCGACCCAGACCGGGGTCAGCAATCCGCCGTTTGCCGGTGCGAGATTCTCGACCGTCACCTCCACGTCCACCGCAGATGCGGACATCGTTCCCAACATCAACAGCCCTCCCGCGATCAGAGCTGAACCTCGTTTCCCGAAATTCAATGTGAAGGGGTCGATTATCCAGCGGGCAGGCCGATCGACGAACCGACAGAGCCGGAGCTGTCGCCGACGTAGGGGAAGCAAAGCGGATCGAACGTGCGGAAATATTGATGGTGTTTGCATGGTGTGCGATTGGTTTGGTTTGGAAATTCGCGGTGTGAAGTCGAACTCCTGAAGAATATTCCACGAGATTTCACATTTCTCCAATTCGCAGACCGACGGCCGCTCAGAGCGACACAGCTCCCGCTCGCGACCGAATCATTTTTTGGAAAAAACAGAAGATCTCCAGCCGTTGACGCGCGTCAATTCGCTCCCGCCCGCGCGACTATTCCTTGCCACTGCCGTATGTTTCGAACCAGCGGGTCTCTGATTCGCCGTCACCGATCAGCACGATCTCCACATCTTTTTCCAATTTACGATTTGGATCCGGGTTGATCTGAAGATCGCCCTCGTGCTGGGCGGCGATGACGGTGCAGCCCGTCTTCTTCCGGACATCCGATTCGATCAGTGATTTGTCGGCGAGCTCGGCGGGCAGCTTGACTTTAAAGATGTTCAACCCTTCCGCGATCATCAAAATGTCACTCCGTTTGAGATAATTGAAAATGATGTTCGCGCCCATCGATGCGTAGGACATCACGAAATCCGAGCCTGCCCGATGCAGCGTGGAAACGTTCCGGTCGCGCACGGCGCGTGTGATGATCTGAATGTCGGGGCGCAGCTTCCGATAGAAGATCGTCAGGTAAATATTCGTGTCGTCGTCGTGCGGAGTGATGATGACGGCTGGAGCTTCATTGATCCCAGCCTGCTGCAACACCTCAAGGTCACCGGCGTCACCAATGATCGCGCGCTCGCCGAAACGTTGCACGCGTTCGGGAAGTTTCTCAACGATCCGAAAATCGATCCGTCGCTGCTTCAAGGCATCCCCCGTCGCCCTGCCCACCCGGCCACCACCGATAATCACCACTGGGTTTTGGTTGATGTGGTAGATACAGAACAATTCATCATACTGGCGAAATTGTTCGGTCGAACCACCCATCACCAGCACCGTGCTGCCGGAGATCACCGTCTCAGGTCCGGCGGTTTGAAACACACCGCGTTCCCAAACCCCGATGACCGAGACGCCCGCCATGCTCCGTAGTTTTGCCTCCGTCAGGGTCTTGCCCACGAGCGGCGTGCCGGAGGCGGTTGCTTCCGCTATCAGCAACTTGTCAAAGTGTCCGATCACGTGCGCCACCGCGTCGCCACCGGACGTGCGACGGGCAAGCGCCTGGCCCATCAGGTCGCCAAGTTTAAACACGCGCGTGCTCCCGGCCAGTTGCAAGATGTCGACCGCCGTGTCGGTGTTCGCCGTGGTAAGAATCGGTAATGAATTGCACTGTTCACGAATCGTAAATGCGATGTTGGTGTTCGCCACGTCGCTGCCGGTCGCCGCGACCAACGCCGCGCGGTTGAGCCGGATTCTGTCGTACGTGTCCGGATGATCGGGGTCACCCACCATGACGTTCACACCGTCGTCATGGAGTTTTAGCGCCATCTCGGGATCGCCGACCAACAGCACATAAGGATAACCAAACTGGTCGAGCTTGCGGATCAGTGTTGAGGTCACCGCGTCGTAGTTGGTGAGGATGACGTGTGAGTGCGTGTCTGAGGGAAGTTCACGTGGTGCGCGGGCCCGGGCCTGCGCTTCCACCCACGGAGCATAGAAAAATTCAATCAGCGTGAACGGCATCAACATCAGCAGAAACACCATGCCCGACAACAGCACGATCGTGGAAAATATCCGACCAGTGTCGGTGTGGAAAATGATGTCCCCGAACCCCAGCGTGGACATGACAGTCAACGTCCAATAGAAGCCCGTAAACCACGTATGATTCCGCCCCTCCCAAAGCATGATGATGTGAAAGATGATGCTATAGGCGAAGATCATCCCGACGAGAATCGCCATGAAGCGGATCAGCAGTTTGAAATTGCGACGGCTTTGACCTTTCTTAAGAAACGCAGCGACTTGTGAGGAGAGGAATTTCATCGATTAGGCGGTGTTCCTAGAGACTATCGACAACGTTTCCTGCGATCAACGATAGGATATTCTAGGAATTTAGTGGCTGGGTAGGGGAGGAATGGAAAGCAGTTTATGAAGTGAAGGCTGTGCGGGCGATCTGATTTCATGCTGGGGATTTTCTGTTGGCGTGGAACCAAACCGCTTTGCGCCGGACTTTGCTCCGCTGCGCTGCGCGACGCCGGGCCACGGTTTGCGTTGGCCCCCGGGCCATGAGCATGGACACTGAACGGCAGAAACATTACGCGTTACTTTTAGGTATTGGCAGCCCATGGGAGGTCAAGACCGTGGAAGCCGGGCCATCGCCGGAGTTTCGATGGGTGGCGCGCAAACGTTGAATGTTGGAATCCCAAACCTGGAAAAGTTCGCTTACCTCGGAGTCTACAGCTCGGGGGTGTTCGGCATCATTCCAAATCCGAACCGGCCCGCCCCGGAGGGCCCGACGTACGAGGAGCGACAACTGGCGATCCTCGACAACGCCGATTTGAAGAAGGGACTCAAACTATTCTGGTTTGCCACCGGCAAGGATGACTTCCTGGTGGAAACCTCACGGGCCACGGTCGACATGTTCAAGAAACACGATTTCAATGTGGTGTACAAAGAGGGTGAAGGCGGACACACGTGGATCAACTGGCGCGAGTATCTGAACGAGTTTGCCCCGATGTTGTTTCAATGATTACTGCTTGCCGCCGTGACCGGTACGGATTTCAATGCTGGGAAATCCAATGAATCTCAAATTGCTCACTTCCGTTTCGGCTATGCTTTTTCTGGCTGCCGTCGACAACACCAGAGCGGCTGATCCCTCACCGATCCGAGATCTGAAAGTGGTGGTTGCCAAATCTCCACCGTCGGTTGCTCTGAAACTCGTCGCCGAAGGATTTGGCGCTCCGATCGCGTTGAAATCTCTTGGTGACGGCTCCGGGAGGTTGCTGGTTGCTGATCAGGCAGGTGCGTTCTACCTGCTCGAAAAAGACGGAACCAAACAGGACCAACCCTTCCTCGATCTACGTTCCAAGATCACGAAACTCGGTTTGGGCATGGAAGAACGTGGCGTGCTGGACGTCGCGCTGCATCCCCAGTTCAAAGAGAACCAACAATTCTATGTGGTTTACAGCGCACCCAAACGATCCGGCGCTCCCGCGGATTGGGACCACACCATGTACTTGAGCGAATTCCGTGTGAGCGAGGACGACGCTGGATCAGCTCTTCCTGATTCAGAACGCGTCGTCCTCCAGATCGATGAACCGGACTTGAATCACAACAGCGGACGGTTGGCATTCGGTCCGGATGGTTATCTCTACATGACCGTCGGCGATGGCGGTGCTCCGAATGATGTTGGACGACGCGGCCACGCTCCTGAAGGCAATGGCCAGAATTTGCAAACATTGCTCGGCAAAGTTCTGCGCATCGACGTCGACAAGGGGAAGCCCTACGCAATTCCGTCGGACAATCCGTTCGCTGACGGGAAGAAGGGCTTGCCGGAGATATACGCTTACGGTATTCGCAATCCGTGGGGGCTTTCGTTTGATCGCGGTGGCAAACATGATCTGATTCTCGCGGAAGTCGGACAGGATCGTTGGGAGGAAGTCAACCTGATCGAAAACGGCGGTAACTACGGCTGGCGTTTGCGTGAAGGTTTCGACGGGTTCGATCCAAACAACACCAGAACCAAGCCGGAAAATTCCGCGAAGACCGGCGCGAACGGCGAACCGTTGATTGACCCTGTGCTCGTTTACAAAACACTTCGAGGCAACGCCAAAGATCCGAACGCATACGGCGTTACGATCACGGGCGGCTACGTCTATCGCGGCAAAGCTCTTTCCCAGCTGACCGGCCACTATATCTTCGGCGATTGGTCGAAGAGCATGGGATTTGCAGCAGGGACGCTGTTGATCGCCTCTGGTCCAGATCACGAAAATAGAAATGGACGATGGACGGTTGAACGTCTTCCGGTTGCCGGTCATCCAGATGGTGGAATTGGTGCCTTTGTCTGGGCGTTCGGCGAGGATGAAGACGGCGAGCTTTACGTGTTAACGAACGGTGCCAACATGGTCACCGGCAGCCGCGGAAAAGTTTACAAACTTGTGCCTCAGTGAGTTTGGGAGTAGCAGGTTAGTCGTTTGCATGATGCCGCTGGTTCACATCGTTCGCACGAGGTTTAGATATACGATCTTGAGTTTGCTTTTGATTGCTGCTTACTCCGGTGGCTACTTGGCATTGTCGTTAGGCGGCGCGTACATGCCGGCGACTTACGGACTGAATGGCATTAAGGATTGGGCATGGATACCACGCGGTTTTGCCGATGACGCGGGAAAGCTTCGCCCTGCGTTATTTATTCCATTTTTTCCTCTCTACTGGATCGACTCTCGCTATTGGCACAATGATTGGACGGGATCGAATGGTCCGAGGAAGACTCCATTGCGGTAGAATGTAATCGACTCAATTTTGACGGAGAAGTTTGGCGGAGTGATTCCCCACGGGATCTTTGCCCAATTTGATCCGAATGGATACCGTCCTCATATGGACTACATATCATCTCATCACGGTTGAGCCAGGCAAGCCCAGCATTCGGGGGAAGCGGATCACCGTTTATGATGTGCTGGAGTACCTTGCTTCCGGCATGACCGAGGATGAGATTATCGCTGACTTCTCTGAGTTGACGCGGGAGGACATCAAAGCCTGCGAGGCCTTCGCTGCTGATCGCTGATTACTACGGAAGAAGTCGTCGTGGAGACAACCAACCACCGGAAGCATTCTCTTTCCGCAAAGAACATGACCGGATATAACTGCACCCATGTTTGAAACCGCAGAACTCGGCCGATCGATCACGAAGAAGGATTACGAGAGTGAACTCGAATTGCTGCGGGCCAAACTTGTCCAGGCGCAGATCGATCTGATGGAAACGCAGTCGCGCGTGGTATTGGTGATTTCAGGTGTCGACGGAGCGGGCAAGGCGAAGGTGGTCAATCGTCTCAACGAATGGCTCGATCCGCGCGGTGTGAACACTCACGCATTCGACACGCCATCGGATGAGGAACGTGAGCGACCTTTCTTCTGGCGTTTCTGGCGGGCGATGCCCGTGCGTGGTCGTATCGGAATATTCTACGGTTCCTGGTACACCGACCCGCTCATTCGCGCGGTACACAAAAAATTCAAACAAGCTGATCTGGACTCAGCGATGCGCCGGGTCGGGTCGATGGAACAAATGCTGGCCGAGGACGGGACGTTCATCCTGAAGCTCTGGCTGCATCTCTCGAAGGACGCACAGTACCGCCGGCTCAAGGACCTGGAATCGGATCCGCATCAACACTGGCGAGTACTGCCCACGGACTGGAAGCACCACAAACTCTACGACAAGTTCATCCGCAACGCGGGCCGCATGATCCGCCTGACTGACCGCCTGCACGCGCCATGGCATCTAATTGAATCGACTGACGAAAGGTATCGCGATCTCACCGCCGGACGCTTGTTGCTAGCGGCATTCGAGCAGGCGCTGGAGACGAATCAGCAAAGCCGTCAACCAACAAAGAAAAGCACACCCCAACCCCGGTTGAAAATCACCACGCGTCGCAGTGGCCCGACCATTCTCGACAAGGTGGATCTCACCAAAACCTTGACGAAGGAACGCTACCGCAAACAGCTGGCGAAGCGGCAGTCCGATTGGAATCAACTTGTCTGGAAGGCGGCCGAAAAGGGCGTGTCCAACATCATCGTCTTCGAGGGCTGGGACGCTGCGGGCAAGGGCAGCTGCATCCGGCGCGTCACCGAAGCGATGGATCCGCGCCTGTATCAAATCTTTCCCGTGGCCGCACCCACCGACGAGGAGCGAGCGCACCACTACCTCTGGCGTTTCTGGCGTCACCTGCCCCGCGACGGGCGGGTCACCATCTTTGATCGCTCGTGGTATGGCCGACTCCTAGTTGAACGCGTGGAAAAATTTGCGACCGTGCCCGAGTGGTCGCGCGCTTATTCCGAGATCAACGACTTTGAGGAACAGCTGTGTGAACACGGAATCGTGCTCCACAAATACTGGCTGCACATCAGCAAGGAAGAGCAGCTCGTCCGTTTCAAAAAACGCGAGACCATCGATTACAAGCAGCACAAGATCACCGACGAGGACTGGCGCAATCGCAAGAAATGGAACGACTACCAGGCGGCCGTCAACGACATGGTCGCCCACACCAGCACCGGGGCCGCGCCGTGGACGCTGGTACCGGGAAATGACAAACGTTTCGCCCGCATGTTCATCCTGAAAGATCTGTACAAACGGCTGGGCAACGCGGTTTGACGGCGCTGGCCAACACCACCGAATGAGAATGTGACAAACGCCGTGTCCCAATCAAAATGGCGTCCATGAAATCCTCCTTCATCCTGATCTGCCTGCTCGCTCTTTGTTCAGTAAATACATTCGCCCAAGATCAAGTCATCCGCCTTTATGACGGCAAAGCGCCCGGCTCCGAAAGCTGGACGCATTCGGAGAATTACAACGACAAGAATCTTTGGAACACGCCGGTGGTGTTCAACGTCGCCGACCCAACACTCACCGTTTTCAAACCCACCCCTGCGAAGGCCAACGGCACGGCGGTGGTGATCTATCCCGGTGGTTTGTTTTTCGCTCTCTCGATCGATAGTGAAGGCAACGATGTCGCCCGCTAGCTGGTCGAGAAAGGCGTTACCTGTTTCGTATTAAAATATCGCCTCGTCGAATGCAAAACCGATAATCCGACCCGCGAAGTCGGCACGCGTGGCCCGCTGGATCAGGTCGTGGCACCGATCGTCAAGCTGGCCATGGCAGATGGACTCGCGGCCATCGGCTACATCCGCACACATGCGAAAGAACTCGGCGTAAATCCCGATCGCATCAGCATCATTGGATTCTCCGCTGGCGGAACGGTGACGGCGTCCGTCGCCTACAATTACACGAAGGAGATGCGGCCCAATTTTGTTGCCCCGATCTATCTCGCCTACCACTGGACAATCAAGGACAAGGGCGTTCCAAAGGATGCGCCGCCGATGTTTGTGCTCGCCGCCACGGATGATCCGCTGGGACTCGGACCACAAAGCGTCGCGATTTATCAAGACTGGGTGAAGAGCCGGGAAGCCGACTGAACTGCATCTCTATACGAAAGGCGGTCACGGCTTCGGCATGCGAAAGCAAAACCTCCCGAGTGATCGTTGGATCCAGCTCTTCGCCGACTGGCTCGACGTGCAGGGCTTGATGAGACAGTGACCGCCCCCAAAAAGCCATCGCGCCCGCTCGCAACAGTCGGAGGCTGGGCACTCACCGCTCATTCTAACCTCTGGACTATCGCCATCGTCCTGCTCGCGTTCGGATAAATCCAATTTCGGAAGGAACATTCCGGCCCTGTCTCCGTAAACTCGTCGTCGCCCATCCAAAAGTGTCCAGCGAGCCGCAACTCACCTGAACTTCTTGAGCACCACCACGCTGTTGGCTCCTCCGAATGCAAAGCTGTTTTTGAGCGCGAAGTTGATCTCCTTTTTCAACGGCATGTTCCGCACGAAGTTCAACCGGCATGCAGGGTCGGGATTATCCAGGTTGCGGCACGGAGGGATTTCATTTTTCTGCAACACAAGAAGTGTGATGACGAGTTCCACGCCGGCAGTCGCGCCCATAAGGTGCCCGAATTGCGCCTTTGTGTTGGAGACGGGTACGCGTCGACCGTGATCGCCAAGGCTGCCCTGAAGCGATTCTGCTTCGACGACGTCCGCGATCGGCGTAGCGGTTCCGTGCGCATTGACGTAGTCGATTTCCGACGGTTCAATCCGCGCCGAAGCGAGCGCCTTCTGCACCGCGATCACCTGCCCTTTCGGGTCTGGTACCACGATGTGCGAGGCGTCGGAGGACGAACCGTAGCCCGCGACTTCGGCGATGATATTCGCTCCCCGGCGTTGCGCAGAATCCAGCGACTCCAGCATCATGCCGGCGGCGCCTTCGCCCATGACGAGCCCGCTCCGATCAATGTCGAACGGGCGACACGCCGTCGCGGGATCAGGATGTTTGGTGAGGACGCCCAGCCGGTTCCAGGCGGAAAAACTCATGGGATCAATGCCCGCATCTGCGCAGACGGCGAGCGCACGATCGACCAGCCCAAAGCGCACGTGATTGAACGCGGTGCCAAACGCGATCGATCCGGTGGCGCACGCGGCGCTGACGGTGAAGCTCGTGCCGGTCAACTTGTACGCGATGGAAATCAGATTGGCCGGGCGGTTGAACATCGCGCGGACGACGGTGGTGGGCCGGAGTTTCCGCCAGCCGCCCTTGACGAACGCCTCCATCGCGGTGTCGTGGAAAATGATGTTGCCGTGGCCAGTGCCGAGAATGACGTCGCACTCCATCGGCGACGAACCGTCAACCGGGAAGCCCGCATGTTCGAGCGCGCCGCGTGCCGCAAGAAGCGCGAATTGAGCGCCACGATCCGGATCATCAATGCCAGATGTCTCGACGGCGTTTTTCAGTTTGCCGTCGTCGATGCACCCCGCGTATTTCGTCGGCAGAGGGCTGTCCTCCGGGAGAAACGGAACGAGTGATATGCCGGATTTGCCTGCGACAACGTTTCGCCATATTTCGTCCAATTCAAATCCAAGCGCGGTCACGGCGCTCATGCCGGTCACGACCACGCGGCGGGGTAGATCTGTTTGGTTCATGCCGGGACGGGTTTTTGCCTGAGTTCGTTGAGGGAGGTCAGTCCGTCCATGATCAGTTTCGGTTCGAGGCCGAAATCGATGAGGCAGGCGATCTCGTTTACTCCGGCTGCGCGGACGGCCTCAACCATCGTACGGCAATTCTCCACCGAGCCCATCAGCCCAGTTTTTTGATAGTATCGCTCAAAGGCGAATTCCAGCATGTCGCGGCGTTTCCGTTCCGACATGTTGCCGAGTTTGCCGGCATCCACGACCTGCCAGAGATCGGCGGAGCTTTCGAGATAGCGTTTGAACGGTTCGCGTACGGCGGCCTTCGTCGTCTCCTCGTCTTCACCGACGTAGGTGTGCAGCATCAACGTCACCTGACCGCGACCGGCATGGCCCGCCGCCGTCCACGCCTCGCGGTAGGCGGCGATTTTTTCAGCGAGCTCGTCGGTCTTCTGAAAGAGCAGCGCGGTCAGGATGTTGAAACCTTTCTCGCCCGCCTCGATAAACCGTTCCCTGCCGCCGGAACAGGTGAACCAGATATTCAGCTCCTTCTGCACCGGCATCGGATGCACCTGGATCGGCGTCTTCTCCCCACGCCCGTTTTCGAATTCAATCGATTCGCCGCGCCACAATCGGCGGATCGTCTCAGCGCGATCAAACGCGATCTGCTTTCGGTTGGCAAACGTGTCGGGTGCGAGGGTGAAGTCATTCGGGTTCCAGCCTATAGCGAACGAGAGGTCCACCCGGCCGTCGGACAGGTTATCGACCACGGCCCATTCCTCGGCGACGCGAATGGGATGGTGCAGCGGAAGAACCACACTGCCGGCGCGGAGACGAATCCGTTTCGTTTGTTCGGCGACATACACGGCGGCGAGGGCCGGGTTGGGAAACATGCCGCCGAATGCATGAAAATGCCGTTCCGGAATCCAGACCGCCTCAAATCCCAGTTCGTCCGCGCGCTTCGTGCTGTCCCGGAACAGATCAAATTTCCCGCTCTCGTATTCGGCGGATTGACTCGCGAAAAATAGCAGACTGAAGGAGGGCCAGTCGGTGTCGGCTTGAATGTCGGTATCCATTTTTAACGCACCGGACGATGCCAGATCGAGGTGGATCGGCCAAAAGGAATCGTGTCAGAGGGTCGTTGATTAACAGTTCAAACCATCGTCCTGCACAACGTTCGACCGTCGAGATTCTTCACGCCGCCAGAGGCTGACGGTCATTTCTTCTTCGTCTGATATTCCTGCGAATGTCCGGTGCCAGGGATCGAAATCGTGTAGGTCTTTCCGTCCGGCGCGACGGACATCTTGATGTAGTTGGCGGCACAGTCCTTCGCCACGTTGGCGATGAATTCAGGTGACGTGTTGTTTTCGCTGTCTTCACGAAGATTCTTGTGGACCTGATACATGGATTGAATCGCCGGGGCGGACTTCAACGTCGCGAACGTCTCCTTGCCGCAACCCTTGCTGGTCCCGTTACTCATTACAGAGACGGTCGGGGCAAGGGATTCGATCAGAATCGGATTGTTGCTCGCGTCCAAACCGTGATGGTTCACCTGATAAACATCCACCATTCCCACGCGATCCACCGGGCACACGAGGTCGGCCTCGGTATTCCACGTGAGATCACCCCCGACGAAGAACTTGAAATCGCCGACGCTGATCAGGGTCACAATGCTGTTGCGGTTGTCCGAAGTATCGGCGGGTTTCTCGATCACTTCAGCGCAATCCACGCGGGGCTTGTCGCCCACAATCTGGTCGGTAAATTTTTCCATCGCGACAAGGCACCGTGCTGAAACCAAAGCGCCCGCAGACTGTTTGAGTGGCAGGGTATCATCGGGTTTGATCACGTACCGGTTTGCCACCGACATTTCTTTGTACGGTTTGATCATGATCGGAAACCGAGTATCGTTGGGATTGTTGTCCGGATTGCGGTCGGGCACGCCGTTGTCCCAGACGTTGATCACCGGCATCTTTTGCGATACCTCCGCCGCACCGCCGAAATGGTCGATGTGAAAATGTGTGGTGATCAGATGGTCAATCTGTTTCACACCGGCGACCTCCGCCGCCACCTTGTGAATTCTCCCCGGATCCCGTTCGCCCGGCATGCCGGCGTCGATGAGAATCGATTCACCGGCGGGAGTCACCATGAGCGTTCCTCCCCCGCCCTCCACATCCACCCAATAGACATCAAGGGTACCGGTTTTTTCATCGGCGCAGAGCGGACTTGAAACAACGAAACCGAAGGTAAACAGGAGCGAGCAAATAAGTAAAAGCTTCATAGGTTGAGCAACGTTGAACGAACCCATCTTAAAATTTTCAGCAAAAATTGAAACATCGAAATAAGGCCTTGCCAAACGCCGGTTGGAATCGTTCAATGCCGCCCTTTCCGGGATGGCTGGATAGCTCAGTTGGTAGAGCAGCGGATTGAAAATCCGCGTGTCCCCGGTTCGAACCCGGGTCCAGCCACCACTCCCACAACGACTTACAGAAGTTCAGAAAGAGCAAGAAAACGAGTGGCTTACCGTTGGCTTACTTAATTCCCTCACCAAGACGCCCCTTTCCCAAACTCCCAGCCCGTCGTTGATTGATCGCAGTTTGACCTTCCCCTTGCGCAGATCGGCCCGGGTGTGTTTTGGTTCTCCAGTAAAGCTCCCCCCCACCCCCACGAGCATGAGCAACAGCGTCAGTTGGGCTTGGGCAATCTCATGGCTTCGTCCGCTACAAAAAAAAGTCCCGGTCGTCGCTACCCGCCAAGGTTCGACGACCGGGTTTTTCGCGCCAGGCTGAAAAACTTTAACCCACCACGCGGAGGGGAAAGACCCGGCGAAATTTTAACCCAAACTCGCGATGATCGAATCCAAGTCCGCGAGCAGCGGACCTGGGTCCGGCGCAGATTCGCAGAGCTTACGCGCTTCGTCGGCTTCGGATTTGAACGCCAGTTCCAAATCGGCCAGCGCAGTTTTCAAGTAGTTCACGAGACGGCCAGCCGTTGCGCCAACAGGATCTCCGGCGGCCTGATTCGCGACGATCGACAGATCGCCAGGCGGCGTGCCGCCTGCGGAGACTAGAGTCAAAATGCGCTCATCGAATATCTCTGAGTGCCCTTTGGCGACCAGGTGATACTCGCGCACGTTTGTAAGTCGCTCAGCGAGTCTTCGGCAAGCATCAACCGCTTGAGTCGCCGGTCGGCGTGACTCGTGCCACTCAATGTTTTTTCCCCGAAGAGCCTCCTGCTCAGATTTGAACCGGGTTTCCAGTTCCAGAATTTCGGCAGCTTGGCGCTCAGCTTCGGTCGGTGGCTGTGTATCCACCGCGACGTGTTTCTTTTTTGGGATGTGCGTCATTTCGGCCATCGATTTCAGTTCGTTTGACATGATGTTTTTTTGTTGAAAATTTTAGTCTGTGAGTTTTCCGCCGCGCCGCATGAAATCGGCTTTTTCTTGCGGCGACAACCTTGAAAAGCTCGTCCTGGCCATAATTTTGTCGCCGTTTTCGAGATCGCCTGCGCCCGTTGAAAGCGGCCTGCAACCGGTTCCCGCTAGGATTGTCGCGGCCCTTCGCGATGCCTCACTTTTGACTTGCTCGCTTGGATTCGCTTTGAAAGATTCAAACTCGGCGGCCAATGTTTTGTAACCGTCGGCCATCGCGTTCAATTGACCACGCAATCGCGATTTCTCCGTTTGAAGTTCGTATACGCTCGGCAACGGCAACGCGCTAGATGCGGCGCCAGGCTTCGGGCTTGACGCCGTGAGCGTGCGTGAGCCAGCCACGTTGCCGGTCAATTGGATTTTCGCCTGCGGACGCTTCCATCCAGCGAAGAACGTCGTCATGCGTTTAATCAATGACGGCCCGCCTGCGCGGACTTTTGCACCAGCCGCGTCCAGCTCTGATCGCGTGCTTGGTTTGCTCGCAACCCCTGCAATTTTCAGTGCGTCCGGGGAGCGGTCGGATAGTCTTTTCAGTGAGTTTCCGCGTTGGTTGTCGGAGGCCTCGGCTCGGCCAATGTGCTCAAGGTGTTTTTTTATAAATGTATCCATAGCTTTTTTAGCAGGTGGGTTGAAGGTCGGTTGCTACGAGTTTTTTAACTTCGTCAACCTGCGATGGATTGAAAAGCAAGTTCTTCAATTTGCCGGTTCGGTTGACCGCAACAGGATCGAGTTTTCCGGCGTTTGCCAGTTTGATGATAGTGCCGACAGGCACGTCGGCCAATCGGCTGATTTGTGAGGCTGAGAGTAGTTCGTTTCGCATGAACGTAAGGCACCAATCATTGTGTGCTTGTCAAACTTTTTGCGTTTTGAATTTCACACATTCAACTGCGGGACGATCGTGGACATGTAATTCTCCGCGATTTTCTGAAGGCGATCCGTGTCATCGGTTACCCGGGCGCCACAAATGTCGCTCAGACGTTTTTTGAAAGGCTCGATGAACCAACTCGGCACGCCGCAGCCGATCGCCGTCATCGCGTTCGCACAGATCGATTCTGCAAATCCAAGTTTCCGCATGAGGACACGGAATCCTGGAACGTCTCCCGGCGTGAAGTTCAGCAGCTCGCAATCGACCGCCTTCAGGTGTGCGAAATCTAACCACATCGCGAGCACCTCGAGTCCCTTCACAACTTCGGAACGGTTGACCAGCTCGCCACGTTCTCGACGTGAGTCTTGGATGGCTTTGTCGTATTGCCTGAGTGAGTTGGAGATATCCAACCATGTCCTCCGGGTCAACCTCACCTCCAATGGGTCGCGCTGCTCGATGGCCTCTTCCAGCCGCGTGTATGCCGACGCTTCCGCCGCTTCCAGACGGTTCAACGCTGCCGCCGCGCCTAATTCCTGCAAAGGGGCATCTTCATTACCATCCGGCATGATCGACACCCGGCCAGCGTCACCGAGTCGGACACCCGGTGGAATGTTTTTGCGACCGGCCAGCCACCGCTTCATTTTTTGAATCGATTCAAGCGGGGCGTTTTCATTCCGCCAGGTGCGCGCCGTGCGCTCGCAGACGTTGTATTTTGCGACGACCTGAGCCGTCGTCATGGGCTTCGTTTTTTGGGATTTCGTTTTCATAAAATTGGGTTTGTGCCAACCGTCGGCAAAAAAGTTTTTGGTATACTCGGTCAGAGACCTTCGTAAATGACTCTTAACCCGACTTCCACCACTAGGCAAAAGATTCCTTACCGGGTAGGGGGGTTACCAGCGGTGGCCCTCGCGTGGCCACGGCGCGAGCTCTTCGACCTTCGGTGCCGTTTTCAGCAGCTCAACTCGGATGAACCGGCCGAGCTGTCGGCGGTCTATCTCAGCGAAGCCCTGCGACAAAAGCTCGGCGATCCGTAGATCATCTGCCTCGCTGAATATCCAGACAGCCACTCGCTCGCGTTCGGCCAGGCTCTCGTGATGGGATGCGCTTTTCATCGGCGTAACCTTCTCGGATAATCACGCGCGACGGCGTGTCTGGTGCGGGGTGAATACAGGTTGGTGATCAACGCTTCCGGCAGTGGCCGTAGTTCATCGAACGTGCCTTGCGCCGGGGATGGCGGGTGTCCTTGATATTTTGGATATGCGTGGTTCATTCAGCTTTCGGTTTGTGGCTTGCGAGCGTTGCGAGCGTAGAATGAAAAATTCCCCAAACTTTTCCTTAAGCTCTTTCCGCGAGACACTTTATGGGAAAAAGTCATTACTGCACTCGCAACGCTCGCAAATAGTAAATTCATTAAGGAATTCGCGTTTTTCTTGCGAGCGTATCCCTGAAAACTTGCGAGCGTTGCGAGCGTAGTTTTCATGTCATTTTAGAAATTAGAGCCTGATTCATCCAAACCCGCGTGTTTGCGTTGCCGATAATGGCGTCGTGCCACCCCCGATTAATAAGCTGAGTCCCCAGCCCCCTCTTGGTTTCCGGCTTGTGGATGCCTTCTTTGTCGGCCCAGTCGAGATATTCTTTGAACACGTCAGACTTGGAGCAATAGGAGCCCCGCTCGGTAACAAACCGTTCGCTCACAAAGTCGCTCAGTTCGTCTGATTGCTGTCTGAATTCCTGCGTGGCGACGTTGCAAGATTCTGGAATTATTAGCCCGCGCCCCTGCCATTCAATCGCGCCTCGGATCACCCAATTCAAAATGCCTGGCATCTCACCGGCGAGTTTTGAACCAAGCAAGCTGTCGCGTTTTTCTGGCGCGATCTGAACCGGCCAGTCAACTAACACAAACCGACGCCAAATCCCATCGTCCGAACCGGTGATTTTCGGCTTGTGATTCCCTACCAGAGTGACCTTGTAGCTTGGGAAGTATTCGGTGAAGTTCGCGTAATGGAAGCGGCCTTTAACCTTGTCGCCGCCCGTGATTGATTTCAGGAGTTGCTCGTTGATATTTTTGTTCTCGGCGTTTTCCTCGCCCAGTGTAAACCGCGTCCCGCAAAGGTTGGCGATCTCAAGTTGTGGCAGCGTCCCGCGCCCTGATAAATAGACGAACGCGTCCGTCAACTTTGCGCCATAGGTGCCAGCCAACTTCAAAATACCCTGTTCTAGATAAGTGCCTTTACCGTTCGCGCCTGTGCCATAGAAGAACGGCAAGACGTGGTCTCGCGTGCTCCCCGTGAACCAATAGCCAGCTAGCCGTTGCAGAAAGCCGCGCACCTCTGGGTCGGGTTGGACCTCAATTAGAAACCGCTCCCACGTCGGCGCTGTCGCTTTCGCGTCGTAATGTGTGCCGCACCTGCGCGTGACTAACTGGCCTTCGTTGTGGCCGGTGAATGAACCGTTGCGTAAATCAATGGCGCCGTTCTCGACGCCTAGCAGGAATTCGTTAGCGTCCAGATCCTCAGCTTTGACCGTTACCTGCGGGTCCGCTTCCGCGAATGACAAAGCGGGCTCAATTCGTTTTTTGTTGCCCAGCGCGATGCGTGACGCGATATGCCTCTTGCCGCTATCAGGCTCCATTGTTTTTGCGGCTTCGAGTGCGTCCACGTAGAGGCCTCGTGCATAGTCGGCAATCTGTTTTCGGACGCCGTTGGCAGCGTCCCGCAACCAGCCGCTTTTCGCGTCATATATTAGCCATGACTTTTCGTCTGAACAATAGCGGATTCTCTGTTTATGATTTCGGACGAACGCGTCAGCGTAAAACACGTCATTAGAGAATAAATCATCACTTGAAACATCCCCCTCTGGTAATAATTCCCAAGCCGGTGCCGCCTGACAAATTTCGTCAAACGTCGCCGCGTCGCCGCCCGCGTCAAACCAGTCTGATGCGTCCTTAACTCCATCGCCGGACAGCTCGACAACGCGAACCGAACTGGCAACGCCGTGAAGCTGTCCGGCCGCGTCCTGCGCGTGCTTGCGTCCCGGTTCGTCCTTGTCGGCTACGATGACAACCGCCCGCCCTTCAAACCAATGGTTGAACCTGTCACTCCACTTACCCGCGCCCATAGGTGAACACGTCGCAACGAAGCCTTCAGCGGCCAGCCGGTCCGCGTCTTTTTCGCCTTCGACAACATGAACGGCACCATTAGTTGACGCGATAAGTTCCGGCAACCGATATGGCAACATCTCGACGTTTTTAAGATTCCAAATCCAACCGCCGTTGCCGTCCGGCTGGCGTTGTCGAAAATCTTTCGGCTCGAAACGGATTGCCTGAAACCTGAGTTCGCCGTGATGGTCGCGGTAGTCGTATTCGGCAACGACCCGCGATTTGGTTTTTGGCACGTTCACTATCGAAAGTGAATTCACCTGTGCGGGGTGCCCGTGATGCTCACGCCTGCTCACGCCGTTCCGCGCTGGCTTGCCTGCATCGTAAAACAGCTCGGACACCTTGATGCCCGCCGCTTGACAAACCGCGTCGGTTGAGCAATTAGCAAAACACCGAAGAAGTAAACCACGGGCGCCACTCGAAACGGACAGTGACGGCGTTTTATCTTCGTGCGCAGGGCAACAGGCCATCCATGCGCCGTTTTTTTGGACTGGACGCGCCTTGTGGCCCAGCCGTGAAATAAATTCTGCTGGGGTCATTGCGCACCTCCGCCGAATTTAGAAATTGCTCGCAGCAAATGGACGACGTATTGCCGGACTGCGGCGCGCTCCACGTCTGACCCCGCAGCCCGAAGCAGCTGAACCTCGGCCAGCAATGCAATTTCCTCGACGGCGTTCGCGTCCAGTGAAACGGTTATTGGGCTTGAAACCCTGCCGCGTTTTGGTATGATGTCCGTAGTTAAGTTTCTCCCCCCCTGAGCCACGTTCGCAGCGTGGCCTTTTTCCGTTTCACTCTTAGACATTGACAACCTCCTTTAGTGCTGGGATTCCTTCACGCTGGATTTTCTCGACTTCGGCCAGATCGTAGAGCGTGAGTCGCGAGTTGCGGCGGTAAGGCGTGAGGTGTCCGGCTCGCTCGTATCGGTAAACCGTCACGGAAGAGACCCCCAGCATCTGAGCGGCAACGGATCGCCGGATTTGTTGGGCCAGTGGTTTTGTCGTGTGGATTCGTGTTGTCATAACGAATCCCGACTTTAGGCACGCAACCCTTCAATGGAAGCGTCCGTGGGTTTCCAAATTTCCGCTCAATTGGAAACTGTGCAGCCAGATACAGGGCAATGCGGGAATCCTCTTCTCCATTCGTGAGCGTCTTCCCAAAGATGTTCCCATTCTTTCCAAATGGCCAGCCGCCGCTTGGTTGCTTTTGTCCACGCGACTTTGAGCCGGTTCGCCCGCCCTTCCGCTCGCCCGAATAGTTCAGGCGGAAGTCTTTGCGCGATGTCCTCCCATTCCGCCAGCTTGGAATCTCTGGTGGGCGTGATATTCGCCAGCCAATCCTCATCCGGTATTTGCTCCGGCGATGTCAACGTCTGCACGTAATGGGAAATCCTTCGTTCCTGATTCCATGCAGATTCCGGCACCGCATAGAACCGGGTGAGCATCGACAACAGCCGAACCGCGAAGAACTTGTCTTGGCTGAAATGACGCAACCAAGCGACGTGCCTGTCCGTTTTCGTGGGCGATTCGTTCACAAGTTCGGATGTAGCCTGATAAACCAGCAACGGCCACGACCTCTCCCATGTCTCATGACGATCCGCTTCGATGGTTCGTCGGCTTTCCCAGAGCAACGCTTGAACGTCTTTTTCAAAGAACGCTTCCACGTCCCAACCGCGAATCAGCGGCTTCACGACGCCTCCCCCAATTGTGAAAGGTCGATTGAATACCGTTCCCGACTGTCGGCGTAGTGGTCCCGCGTCACACCGATGTTTGAATGCCTTAGCGCGGCGCTGGCGGCGAAGATTCCGAACTGTTGGTTGACCAGACTGCCAAACTCTTTGCGGAGTGTGTGAAGCGGCTTCTGATCGTCCACACCCTTCGACCGGAGCCAGAGAATCAGTTTCTTGTAATGCCCTTCCGCCCGATAGTGGTTCCAGTGGGAGGACGGATTCGGGTCAACGGCGGAGGACAGGACGAACTTGGTTTTGCTTTGCTCGAACCAGCCCTTGAACAAAGCGGCAACGTCTGGCCCCAGGTCGATGACATCCGCGCTCGCGTCCGTCTTCGTGGTGCCGTACTCGTTCGCCTCGATGTTCAGCCGGTTGGTGCGCCAGTCGAACTGCTTCCACAAAAGCGAATCCATCTCTGAGCGTCGGAGTCCAGCGCAAGCGCCAAGCAAAAAGATTTTGTATTGCTCAGGGTGTTCTTTCTCAAGGTCGGTTCGCGCTGCCGCCGCGAGTGCGCCAATGTCGATTTTGGATTTGTAGCGGGCGCGCGGTTGCTTCCCCGGCGAAACGTCATCAAACGGCAGAGGGTCCGGCAGCGCGATGGACTTCAACCCTTTGAGAATCTTTTTGCTGAACAACGACTTGGCGTTCCGGATGATCGACGCGGAAGTCGATTTTGCGTGGTTCCGGTCAACGGGTGTCTTGCCGCGTCGCTTGATGTAGGACAGCCGCCATGCCTCGATTGCCTCCGGCGTGAGTCTCGACAGGGCAACCGCGTTCACGGCATCGCGGAAGATCTGGTGCCCTCCGCTCATGTAGTCGTGCTTCGCCTTGCTTGATTTGATTGATTGCAACTCGGCCACCAGAAACCGGAACTTGCGCTCGTAAGTCAAAAACGTATTCGGGCGAACATCGGCAACCGCTCGCGCTGACTCGATAAACTGGCCCACCGTCAACGCATCGGCTGGCGTCGTTTCCTCGACCGTCCACGGCTTGAACTCTTCGAGCGTCTTCTCCCAACCGTGAAGATGGAGAAACTTGTAAATGTCCCGCGCCTTGGCAGCCGCTTCCGTAGCGTTGGCGGTCTTCAATGGGATTCGTTTCTGTTGTCCGGCGAATCCGATTTGCACAGTGTAGTCGGCTCCGGTGCGCTGAAAGACTTTAGTCCGCCAGTGTCTCACGTCACTTTTGGGCCATTTCGCAGGTTTCGCGTTTTTGCTCATGGCTTATTTGTGGCTTACTTCTGAAGTCCAGACAAGTCAAAACACGTTGCGACACGGAAACGCTTGAAATGCCGGTGTTTATTGACCGAAACGCACTTTGAGCAATGAAATCAGGGTGATTGAAAACGGCTTTCCTGAAAGATTGAAAATCCGCGTGTCCCCGGTTCGAACCCGGGTCCAGCCACCACTCCCACAACGACTTCTTCGACTGGCCTAATTTGCAACCAGCCGTTTTTGGGAACACGCCGCCTTTCGTCTCGGGCTCCGCTTCATCGAACAGTCATTTTGCCTTACTTCGCCCGTCGCCACATTAAAACTTCAGGGTTGCCGATCATGAAAAATCAACAGAGTGGATGTACCCGGACTGCAACCGCGGGGGTTTTGTTCTTCGTTTTAATCCGATTTGTTCACGCGGATCCCCCCGCTGGAACTGGTGGCTCGTTTTGAACAAACCAACGTGACCACCCACGCCGATCTGGTCGATGCGACGAGCGTGGCCGTTAGTGCCGATGGGAGATTTATCTACACCTCCTCCTGGTCAAAGGGGAACGTTACGATCTTTGATCGGGATGTCCGTACCGGGATTCCGGTTTATTTTGACACCATCAAGGGCGATCACCTGAACGGCAGCGCGTGTTTCCGGCTGGCCCCATCCGGTTTACTCGGGGTGACGGCGGCGTTCAGGGACGCGGCCGTGACACTGTTCCGTCGTGACCCGGCGTCAGGCGGACTGAAGATCGTGGACACGGTTCAAAACTCGCAACGCAACGCGGATGCCTTGGAGTTTGCAGTTGAAGCGACATTTTCCATTGATTCGCAATACGTGTACGTCGGTGGGGTGCGGGCCGTCACGGCATTCAAAATCGCAGCCGATGATCAACTGGAAACGGTGCAGACGTTGCGCCATGTCGGGGTCGAGGGCGTGCGCAGTCTGGCGGCGAGTCCTGACAACCGTTTCGTCTACGTCGCGAGCTCCGGCGCAGGAGCCGTTGTCGTTCTCGAGCGGGATACCGATACCGGCATATTGCCGGTTCTCCAGGTGATTCAGGACAAGTTCAGCTTCGACGGAGGGTTGCCGGGAGTCTTCTCCGTGGCGGTCAGTCCCGACGGAAAAAACGTCTATTCGAGTGCCGGTCGGTTCGGCGGAAGCAATGCGGTGTGCGTCTTTGAGCGGCAGGAAGACGGCAGGCTGGAGATCGTCCAGACATTCGTGCAGACGGTGGACCTGGATGATTTTGTCGGCGGCAACGAGATCGCCGTCAGCCCGGACGGTTGGTTTGTCGCCGCACTGGCCTCGATTTCCGATCGGCTGGTCTACTTCCGGCGTGATCCCGAGAACGGCAGACTCGAAAAAGTGGAGGAGCTCATGGTCGGCAGCAAAGTGAACCCTGGAAGTGCCGGAATTGCATTCAGCCCGGATGGCAGGAACTGCTACGTGGCGGACGAGAGTTCCGGTGAGCTGGTCACGTTTACCGCGAAGTAATTGCCCCCGCGGGGCATGGCATTGAGCCCTTCAGTGATGGTCTCGATTCCGCTGGATGTCACTCAGCCGGGCTCTCCCAGGCCGGAAAAAAATAGAGCGCCTGAAATCAGGCACTCCATTCCAACAGCATTGCCAACAGTATTGTGGGGGGAGGGATTACTGTTTTTTGGCAACGCCAAGTTTGCTCAAACGATCCGCGATGTCCGTGCCGTGGCTTCCAGTCTTCACGTCTTTGTCGATGAAGAGGATCTTGCCGTCCTTGCCAATGTAGAAGGTCCAACGGAACGCCACCGGACGCTCGGGGGTGACGACCCCATATTCCCTGGCGGTGGTCTTTGAATCATCGCTCAGAATCGGATAGTTGAGATTCAACGACTCAGCAAATGCCTTGTTGCCCTTCTCTCCATCCATCGGATCGACACTCGCGGTGAAATACGCCACGTCGTATTCGCGAATCGCGGCACTGTTTTCCCGGAGCGATTTGCATTCGGCCGTGCAGCCACCGGTGAATGCCTTGGGAAACCAGGAGATCACGACGGCCTGCTTTCCCTTGAACGAGCTGAGCTCATAGGTTTTTCCATCTGTGCCGGGCAGTTTGAAATTGGGCGCATCATCCCCGACCTTCAGGTCGGCGGAGAAACTGGTGGTGACGGTCGTGAGGAATGCCGCGGTCAGCGTGAGCAGAAGTTTCATGTGCAGTTTCATGGGGTTGTTTGGATTTCAGATTTTGGACGATTCGGAGCCGCGCGTTCACCGCACGTCCGGCTCCTGTTTCAGGATGGCAAGAAATTGCTTCATAGCCGGCGACAGCACACGGTTCTTTTTGTAGATGGCGGCCAGCGGACGGAAAAATTCGCCGGCGGCGAGATCCACTTCCGCCAGAGTGTTCTTGCTGATTTCCTGAAGGATCGTGCCGTGTGGCAGAATCGCAATGCCAGCATCAATTTCGACCGCGCGTTTAACAGTCTCGATGTTGTCAAATTCCATCACGTGTTGCACTTCAACGAGTTCTTCCCTAAGGATCTTATCAATGGCTTTCCGCGTCGGAATATCGGATGCGAAACTAATAAACTTATTCCCGGAAATCTCTTCAAGGGCCACTTCGCTGCGTTTGGCGAACTTGTGGTCGGGATGACAGACCAGAACCAGCTTGTCCTTGCGTAACGGAACTATCTCGAGCTTTGAATCGCGCTGAGGATAGGCAACCAAACCGAGATCGACCACGTTGCCCAACACGTCCTCATAAACTTGATTGGACCGGCGGTATTCGACGTGGACATTCACCGTCGGGTAAGTCTTGAGAAATTTCTTGATGTACGGAGGCAGATCGTGAAGGCCGATCGAATAAATTGTGGAGACGCGAATGGTCCCGGAAATGATGTCCTTGATCTCCTGCAAGCGGCTGTGCAGTGCGTCGTAGGTCTGGATGATTTGTTTGCTGTATTCGTAGAGGATCTGCCCCTCGCGGGTGAGCCGGAACTTCTTTTTGCTCCGCTCGATGAGCAGGCTTTTGAACTGACGTTCCAGTGAACTGATTTGCTGGCTCACCGCCGACTGCGTGATCTTGTTGATCTGCGCGGCCTTGGTGAAGCTTTCCGTCTCTGAAAGGTCGCAGAAAACTTTGAGGCTCTCAATTTGCACCCCGCGATTGAATCATCGGAACTTCTGTCCGTCAACCGTCCGTTAAGTGATTCTTATCCAAGAACCTGTTTCACCTTTTGCAGCAACTGCTGGCTGGTGAACGGCTTTTTCAGATAGAGTTCATCGTCGTTCTGACTGGGTTGAACAAATCCGCTGCAGCTCAACACCCGCGTTTTCGGTGCCCGCTTTCGCACCAAGTCAATCAGTTCGCGACCGCTCATCTGCGGCATCACCAGATCGGAGATGAGGAGGTCGATGGCTTCAGCCGGATTCTCAAACGCCTTGAGTGCGCCCGCCCCGCTGGTCGCCGTCAGGACGCGGTAACCGTAGGTCGAGAGCACGGTTTGCCCCAAGGTGAGGATCAGTTCTTCGTCGTCAACGATCAGAACGGTTTGCGTCCCCTTTAAATCATCGTCTTTGCAGCCACCGTCAGGCAGTTGCTTCTTGCTGGCCGGCAGATAAATTTTCAACCGGGTTCCCTTCCCGGGTTCCGATTCAAAGTGAACGATGCCCCCGTGGTTTGTGACGATGCCATACACCCACGCCAGGCCGAGCCCGCGATGTCCGGTCTTCGTCGTGAAGAACGGTTCGAACACGCGGGTCAGTGTTTCGCGCGACATGCCGTGCCCGGTGTCAGCGATTTCAATCCCTACATAATGTCCCGGAGAAAGCTTCATGGGATTCCCCTGTTCCAGGTCGTAGTTCGCCGATACCACTTCGATCGAACCTCCGGCGGCCCCCAGCGATTCCACCGCGTTCTCCATTACCTTGGTCAGCGATTGAAGAATCTTGGCCTCATCGAGATAGGTGGTGTATAGCCGGGACTCTAGGTGCCTTTTCCACTCAATCACCGGCCCGGGGCGCGAATGAAACATCTCCCAGGTTTGTCGGAGCAGAACGTTCAAGTTGCCTGCCGCGTGCGTTTTTGCGTCCTTGTCCTGACGGCTGAACGAGGCGAGGTCCGCGGCAATTTCCGCCGCACGTTCCGCCGATTTCTCCATCTCCAGAAGCGACGAACGCCAGGGACTGTCCTCCGGCGATTGGGCGAGAATGAGCGACGTGTGCCCGAGAATGATGGTCAGCGCATTGTTGAAATCGAGCGCAACCGACCGGGCAAGCTGGAAGGCGCAGTCCAGTTTCTGCTTCTGAAGATGATTGGTTTCGACGAGCGGATTTGCAGTGCGTTTCGCCTTCGGCGCATCCGGCGCGTTGATCAACTGAAACAGCGTGAACCGTTGCCCCTCCAAAATAACCGGGTTGAAGTGCGTGAGAAACTCGGCGCTCTGGCCGCCTTTGACCTGATATTTGATGGTCGCTTCCGGCATCACAGATCGCGAAAACTCCGCGACAAACTGGTCAGACTTCATCGTGTTGCCGGGGGCCCAGATCGAGGACAGCATGGGGGCCTCACCTTGGACGACCGCACCGAGGACTGCGGCGGCTCGCTCATTGGCGTTGCGAATTCGACCGCTGCTGTCGACCAGCAGAGCCGGCCAGGCAGCGTTCTCTAACAGCGAAAGGTAGTTTGACTTCATGAACCCACAACTACATCGGCAGCCGGAGAAATCCCTAAACTAAAATATTCCGACGCGCTTACACCTCCCGAAAGTCGCCAAACGAGTGAGGAAGCAGCTCTGACATCTTGAACTCACGGATCTTGGTTGGCTCCCGCGTGTCAGCCACGTAAACGGCTGTTTTTGGGGCAAACCCCGAGAGAACCTGCCGGCAAGCGCCGCACGGCATCGGCCCGCCCGCGATCCGTTCGACCACGCCAATTGCCACGAAACCACGCAGTCCATCAGTCAACGCCTTGAAAATCGCGACCCGCTCCGCGCAGCACGTCAGGCCGTAACTCGCATTTTCAACGTTCGCCCCCGTGATGATCTCGCCAGACCGCGTTAGCACCGCCACGCCCACCTTGAATTTCGAGTATGGCGCGACCGCCCTTTTCCGCGCCTCGATCGCCGCCCGGATCAGCCGTTGTTCATTTGCCGGGGGCATGCTGTTTCACGAAATCCTCGATCAGTCGGCCCGCCTTGTCCTGGGCCGCCTTGCTGACCGCCAGAACTTCCTTGTGCGAGATCGCCTGTTTGCCGCGTCCCGCAGCGGGGTTGGTGATGCACGAAATCGCCGCGACCCGCATCCCGCAGTGCCTCGCCACGATCACTTCCGGCACGGTGCTCATGCCGACCGCGTCCGCGCCCAGCTTGTAAAATGCGTTGATCTCGGCCGGCGTTTCATAGCTCGGCCCGCTGACGGCGAGGTAAACGCCTTCCAGTAATTTCATCTTGGCGGTCTTCGCGGCGCGTTTGAGCATGAGCGCCAGACCGGGATCATACGCCGCCGACATATCAACAAACCGGCTGGGCAACTCCGCATCCCAACCGCGCATCGGATTGTCGCCCATCAGGTTTATATGATCTTTGATGCGCATGATCTCGCCCGGTTTGAAGCTTTTGTTGATCGCCCCGGCGGCGTTCGTCAGGAGCACCGATTCAATTCCATAGCTGGCCATGACCCGCATGGGAAAGGTGATTTCCTCCATCGCATAACCTTCGTAATAATGGCAGCGGCCGTTCAGGACAAAAATCGGCGTGCTCGCGCAAATCCCGAGAATCAGCGTCCCCCCATGTCCCTCAACGCTTCCCTCCTTGAACCCGGGAATCTCGGTGTAAGGAATCTCCAGAATTTTGGTGCACTTCTTGATGAAATGCTCATAACCGCTGCCCAGCACGACGGCCAGTGCCGGACGAAGGCGTGACTTACGGCGAAGGAACGCGGCAGCAATGGTCGCCAGCTCGTTGATTCCTGCGGCGGGATGGTGGGCGGATTTTGTTTTTCCGGGACGGGTCATGGCAGACTTGATTTATCTCGTTTGTGTCTTAGGGTCGCTAGCCCTGTTTTTGAACTTTTACTATGGAATTAAGCAACGACGAAATTCGGCGATACTCGCGGCACCTCATTCTGCCTGAAGTCGGGCTCGCGGGCCAAAAGAAATTCAAATCCACTTCCGTGCTCTGCATCGGCGCTGGCGGACTCGGCTCGCCGATCACGATGTACCTCGCCGCTGCTGGCATCGGAAAGATCGGCATCGTCGATTTCGACGTCGTGGATTTCTCGAACCTGCAACGCCAGATCGCCCACGGAACCACTGATGTCGGCCGGCCAAAAGCGGACTCCGCGAAGGACACGATCAACTCGATCAACCCCAACGTCGAAGTCGTCATCCACAACACGCGGCTCACGTCCGACAACGCGATGGACATCATCGCGCAATACGACATCGTCGTCGATGGCACGGACAATTTCCCGACGCGTTACCTGACCAACGACGCCTGCGTGCTCCTGAAAAAGCCGAACGTGTATGGCTCCATTTTCCGATTTGAAGGCCAGGCCAGCGTGTTCGCGCCACACCTCGGCGGACCGTGTTACCGCTGCCTTTATCCCGAACCGCCGCCGCCGGGAATGGTCCCGAGTTGCGCGGAAGGCGGCGTGCTCGGCGTGCTGCCCGGCATCGTCGGTTGCATCCAGACCACCGAGATCCTCAAACTCGCGATGGGCCAGGGCACCACGTTGATCAACCGGTTGCTGTTGTTCAACGCGCTCGACATGAAATTCCGCGAGCTGAAACTGCGTCGCGATCCGAAATGCCCGGTCTGCGGCGACAACCCGACGGTCACCGAACTGATCGACTACCAGATATTCTGCGGCATTCCGGAACCGAGCAACGAGCCCGAGAACAATTCCGACGAAGTCACCGTCCATGACATGAAAAAAGCGCTGGATGATCCGTCGTTGAACATCAAGGTCATCGACGTTCGCGAGCCGGACGAATACGAGATTGCCCACATCGACGGCGTGCCGCTCCTCCCGCTAAGCCAGCTCCAGCAACGCTTTACCGAACTCGATCCAAACCAGATCTATTACATTCATTGCAAGAGCGGCATCCGTTCAATGAAGGCGCTGTACTTCCTGCGTGAACAAGGATTCAAATATCTCAAGAACGTGAAGGGTGGCATCTCCGCCTGGTCCGATGAAATCGACGACGAAGTGCCTCGTTACTAAGCGTCCACCTTCAACCGAGAAAATCCCAAGGGAGCGCAACCGCGCTTCCTTTTTTTGTCCCGACCGATCAGACTCGAGCTATCCGAGCGGATTGTCGGCAAGGTGTGGGAGGCACTACGAAGATACGCACCCGCCGGGAGTTGAGGTTCGCGGCCCTCAGCAATCAATCAATCGGCAACGGCACCTTCCGCCCGGCCAATCTCCTCAAGCCAGTCGTTCCCCGGCAACGAATACGGCCGGAACACTTCAGCCGAGCCCTGCTGCGAGTTGTAGAGAATCGCCCGGTGCATTCCGAGCGTGGAGGCCTTCGGGGAGTCCATCAGCGTCGCGGAGTCGTTAGCGCTCATCTGGAACAGGACCCGCAGTTCAAATTCACTCAACGCCTTGCGGCTGATCTGGCGGTTCACGTTGTTCAACGAATCGCACGAGGCGATCACGTGCATCCCGACCTGGGCGCCTTCGCAGGTGATATTGTTGAACGTGGTTCCCGGGCTTTCCCCACCACCGGCTGCGTCATCGAGCGAAAAGTTGAAATCATCCTCCGCACGGAGCTGCTTGAACCGCTGCATGCCGTGAACGATCACATAAACCGTCGGCGCGCCGTCGGCGTATTCCGCGTCGTTCCGTTTCGCGAATTCCTCCGCGAGCGACGCCATCGCGTCCTTGAGTTCAACGGCGCCGACCAGCGTCACGTCTTGGGAAATCCCCTCAACGACAGTCTCGATGAAACTGCGATGAGACGATCCCGCCGGACTTCCGTCGATAAGAATGAACCTTGCGGAACCGGGCCGGTGCTGCGAGGCGAGCGAGATGAGCCCGATCCCCAACATCGCGAGAGCAGATTCGTCCTGCTGACCGATGATCAACAGGTTGTTGCCGCTCTGTCGTGAGAACACCACTTCGGTCGGCCCCTTGATGGAATTAGGAGCCCCCAGAAACACACCGGCTGCGACCGGAAATTCAGCGGGCGCGGCAGTGAGCAACCGACTAAGTTTCACGTTCTCACGAATGTCCGCAGGCGCGTTGCCTTCGAAAACGATTGGTGCCGCCCAATGTTTCGATGCGTTGTCCGCATGTTCCCGAATTTTGCCCAGCCACCGGTCGCGCTCCTCGTCGCTGAACCACACGATCTGAAACGGACTGTTGCCTTCAATCGCGCCGGACGCGTCGTTGTAAATCGCTTCGCCGGGACGCGACAGAAGCCGGGGCGCGGGATTGTCGTCCTCCATGATCAAAAGCGCGTCGGCCTCGTTGCACTGAAGTGCGATGCGGACGACCATCTGCCCGAGCGTGGTGCGGGCGAGCGTGTAGGCGCCGCCCAAAGTCTGCGATCCGAGAATCACGTGAATGCCGAATGCGCGGCCCTGCCGGACCAGCCGGTCGAGGAGCAACGCGGCGTTCTGCGCGACGCGATCATCCTCGGTGAAGAACTCCTGAAACTCGTCAATGATCAGCAGCGTGCGCGGCAGCTTCTCGCCGCTCTCGCGTTTATAGCCGGACAAATCCTGTGCGCCGGCTTTTCGGAACAGATCGCCGCGCCGTTTTAATTCCTCGTCGACTCGCTCCAGCACGCTGAGGCCAAACTCGCGGTCCGACTCGATCGCGACGACACGCGCGTGCGGCAATCGTTGCGTTCCGTAACACTTGAATTCAACGCCCTTCTTGAAATCGACGAGGTAAAATTCAACATCTTCCGGGCTGCTCCACAGCGCGAGGTTGGTGATCATCACGTGGAACAGCGTCGATTTTCCGGAACCCGTTTTGCCCGCGACGAGCACGTGTTGCCGGGTGCCTTTGCCGAGCGCGAGCTGCTGCAATTTCGTGGCGCCGGTCCGGCCGATCGGCGTGCGCAATTCGACGGTGGTTTCCAACGACCAGATGGAAGCTTCGTCCGGCGCGATGTCCGCGAACGGCACTTCGACGCGATTCGAATCCACGCTGCTTTGCCCGACCTTTTTCAGGAAGAGCGTGGCCAGATCCGCATCCGGAGCCTGATCCAGCGTCAGTCTTATTCCCGGCAGTTTGTGACCGGACAGCACGAACCGGTCGCCCTGCGCCTTGAGGCAGACGCTGACTTTTCGCAAATCGTCCGGCACAAATTCATTCGGCACCGGCTTTCGCTGATCCCAGTGCATCAACAAGAACACGCCGCAACGGGGACCGCTCGCCGCGATGCTTTGCAACCGTTTCACGGCGGTCTCGGTGAAGTTCACCGGGAAGTCCGCGATCACCAGAAAATGATACGGCTCGGCGATGCGACCGGCTTTCTCGTTGTACTCCGCAATAGTATTGTACTCGTTGCGAAGATAGAGCTGAGTGACTTTCTCGATGTGTTCATTCAGCTCGGCAAGGCGTTGCTCGATGTGATCCGGCTGCGTCCAGATCTTGCGGTTGATGAGCCGGTCTTCGTGATCTGTCAGGTGCATCAACCCGGCGAAACTCTGCCCGAGATCGACGGGATCAAGAATGGTGAACACCGCGCGTCCGGCGGGAGCCACCGACAGGAGTCGTAGGATCAGGTTGTTGAACGAACTGATCACCTGATCGCGGCCCGTCTCCTTAGTTTCAAACAGAATATTTCCGTGTGCCGGAAACTCGAGCATAAGAGGAACGGTGATTTCATGTCCGCCCTTGAGCTGGAGACGATGATCGACCGGCATCGTCCCGGCCAGCCCGGGCACGTCCACTTGAACGTATCCAAACCGCGCGAACGGAATGAAAGCCGACCGAACTTTCCAGGACTCGCAGACCGGGACATCCCACTTAGAAAACACCGAATTCGATTCCGCGAGCGAGTCAGATAACGCCAAATAGGCGGCGTGGGTGTCGGTGTTCCAATCCGATTCCAGCGACAGCCATTGCTGCGTTTGCTCCGTTTCGAGCTCGGTCTTGCGCCGGGTGAATTCCTCCGTCAACCGCGCGCGGGTTGCCCCGGCATCAGTGTTCAGCTGTTCCGTCGTTCGCTGAACATCCTCGCCCAGACGTTTCAGGCTGAATTGCAATAATCGTTCATTGCGATCACGGGCGCGGGCCAGCTTTCGGCTCAACAATGCTTCCAGCTCGGCGCGGGACCGTTCGCCTTCGTTCGTCGCGTCGTTCCACTCGGCATTCCACCGTCCGGACTCCCGATCTGACGCCGTCTGAACGATCTGAAACTCCCGCTCGTACTTGCGGTCAGCAGCGGCATTCGTCCCATCCAGCAACGCCCTCGTTTTCTCGATCGATTGAACCAGTCTCCCTGCAGCGCCCCCCGCTGTGAACCGGCCGATCAAATGAAGAACAAACATTCCAACAGCGGACGCTCCGAACCAGATCGCCGCCAACTGCCACGGGTAATCCAGATGCCCCTTGTTCGGCATGAGAAAAAACAGGCCGACATGGCCGACCGCGAGGACCATCAGAAAAATCCACGGGGGAAGCAGATAGAACAGCAGCGCGACCGGGTGCAGACGGAATGCTCCGAGTTTCCGTCCCGCGAGTTTCAGTTGACTGCGGGTCTCCTCCAGGAGGGTCGGCGGTTCCTTGTCGCTGCCGGCGTCGGCAGCACCGGGTTCCTTGAGCAGCCACTTGCGAAACGTGCCGTAACCGCGAAACGCTGAATAAGCCTTCAGCTCAAGTTTTTCGATGGCGTCCTGGACCTCGGAGGTTTCCCTGCGAAGATCGTTCAGAGCCTTTTCGGCTGCGCCCTGCCCGGTCTCCAGTTTGCGGCTCACTTCGAGCAACTGCCGCTGGACGCCGCTGATCTTGCGCCCTTCGCAACTCTCAATCGCATGGAGCCGTTTTTCTCTGGCACACGCGGCCGCCTCGTCGATCCAGTTGGAGCGGTTGGAAATCCGATAGCGCAGCCCATCGCGACGGCTTCGCCCGGAGCCCTCGATTTTCTCCACCTGGTCCTTGATCTGCGTATCGAACGATTCGACGTCCGTTCGGAATTTTTTTTCAACGCGCCCGATCTCCTGACGCAGCGAGCCCTTGAGCTGGTCTTCACGCGCGGTGCAGTCGCGGATGGTGCAACCCAGTTGTTCGAGCGTTTCCAGAGTTGTTCCGATACCCAGTAATTTACTCACATTCATTCCTGATGTTCAGGATGATCCGTTCGAGGTTGTCGATCCCCGAGGAGGCATGGCTTGCCGACGACTCCAGTTCATCCATAAATTTCTTCTCAAACTCCAGCGCCTTCACGTCGCGCCAGGATTCCTTGCTCTGATTCCACTTGTTCAGCAGCTCCCGGGTCAACCCCACGATGCGTGCACCGCCGGCGCTGCTCATGAATTGCCTCCACCTGTTTCGCCCAACGAGGGTTCGGCTGGAGCGGCGGTTTTTGGCGGGGATAAACTCCCGGGCGTCGGCTTGATCTCAGCGTATTCGATCAATGACTTGGACGCACCATCAAGATAGGCCAGTGCCTTTTTCAAATCGTAATCCACGAAGTGCCGCATCTGATGAATCACCTTGGTTTTTGTTTCGACCGTCGATTCGTAGTGCCGGATCCAATACTTCACGCGCGCCAGCCGCTCTTCGGCTTCCACCACCTTTGCCTTCGCCTTTCGCACCGCGATCTTTCGCGCCTGAATCGCCTCGCGATTGTCAGCGAGTCGTTCGGTCATCAATTCGGCATTCGCCTGATCGAGCACTTTCTGGCGTTGGCGGACCTCTCTTTTCCAGAACAGAATACGATCAGTCTGAAGCCAGACCTTGGTCCGTCCGATGTCGTCGGTGACGTCGTCGAGAACCCGGGTCGCCTTCGACATGTAGATGACCAGACTGGCACGGAACGAATCCAGCGTATCAATCGAAGTGACCTTGGCCGACTGCGACATAAACTCAATGCTGCGACAGATAATCCTCGATCCTCCGCGCCTTGCGCATCAAATACGGGGCGTGCTGGTTGGAGATCTCCAGGAACTTGGCCATGGTTTTCATCGTCTGCCGGAATTCCTCCGAGAATTTCAGCTGCTCCTGGTCCTGCCAGGAATCTCCCAACGCGGCGAATCGCGCCTGCAAAAATGACATTCGGTTCTGGAGTTCCACGTTGAAACGTTTGAGTTCCTCGGCAAAACGCCGGACCTCTTCGGGATCCATGATGGCTTGTGACATGGCGGCAACAGGTTGATTAACAGGGCCCAAACAGGGCGGTGGTTCTGGCACAAACTAGCAGACATGGTTCGGCGCGGCAAAGGGCAATTCATCCGATTCGACCCGGCGTGTTGCCTCATTGAAGAGGACACCGAAGCGGGATCTCGGGAAAGAGCGGATGGGTTCCATTGCCTCATAATAGCGGACACCGTGGCGAATGCCCGCCACGATGAGCAAAGAAACCCTGGACGAAT
>Ga0209390_10002120_pt1 | contig 35968 bp, 36 predicted proteins | sample BON01_FD_187212 | JGI IMG/M metagenome (GOLD analysis project Ga0209390, IMG submission 187212) | Freshwater microbial communities from Lake Bonney liftoff mats and glacier meltwater in Antarctica - BON-01 (SPAdes) (version 2) | ecosystem: Environmental > Aquatic > Freshwater > Ice > Glacier...
CTTGTTTCTAAAATTAATGTAACACGTAAAGTACAAAGGAAATCATCAGACATAGACACAGATTCAGAGTCAGAGTCGGATGACGAATCACTTGTTTCTAAAGTTAAGGTAACACGTAAAGTACAAAAGAAACCATCAGACACAGACACAGAGTCAGAGTCAGATTCGGATGACGAATCACTTGTTTCTAAAATTAATGTAACACGTAAAGTACAAAGGAAATCATCAGACATAGACACAGATTCAGAGTCAGAGTCGGATGACGAATCACTTGTTTCTAAAGTTAAGGTAACACGTAAAGTACAAAGGAAATCATCAGACATAGACACAGACACAGACACAGATTCAGATGACGAATCACTTGTTTCTAAAGTTAATGTAACACGTAAAGTACAAAAGAAATCATCAGACACAGACACAGAGTCAGAGTCAGATTCCGATGACGAATCACTTGTTTCTAAAGTTAATGTAACACGTAAAGTACAAAAGAAATCATCAGACACAGACACAGAGTCAGAGTCAGATTCCGATGACGAATCACTTGTTTCTAAAGTTAATGTAACACGTAAAGTACAAAGGAAATTACCAAAACAAGAGTCAGATTCAGATGATGAATCACTTGTTTCTAAAGTTAATGTAACACGTAAAGTACAAAGGAAATTACCAAAACAAGAGTCAGACACAGACACAGATTCAGATGACGAATCACTTGTTTCTAAAGTTAATGTAACACGTAAAGTACAAAAGAAATCATCACACACAGACACAGATTTAGATTCGGATTCAGATGATGAATCACTTGTTTCTAAAGTTAATGTAACACGTAAAAATAAAAAGAAAATGAGTGATAGAATACTATCAGATTCAGATTAAGATTTTTATTTCTTATAAAATATATAATTTAAAAATGAAATTATATATCTATTAATATTTTATAATCAAATCGTTAATATTCTTAAACTCTTACTTTTTTAAATGGAGATCGTTTACACTTCTAAGAAGGAAAAACTTACAGAAACTCAAATTGAAGACATATGCAATTCTTTTCCTATTAACAAATCACTTCCAGAGTATGTGGGAAGATCTATTATAAATAAGATTAGAAATAGATTGCATAATGAACTATATAATGTCTCTGTTTATCCGGAAATGTTTAACAAATTTAAAGATGAAATTATTAAACATTATTATAAAAGTTTAGCAGAGAGTGGGTCTGCTTGCGGTGTCATGGCAAGTACATCACTTGGTGAGAGGCAAACACAGTCTACTTTGAACACTTTTCATTCTTCGGGCATATCGGTTAAAACAGTGGTTGTCGGTGTTCCACGATTTTCAGAGCTTTTGAATGCAACAAAGTCTCCTAAAATGGTTAATTGTCTTATCTATTTGAATAATGAGTATAAAGAAATTTCAGATATTAGAAATGCTCTTGGTAATTCTATGACAGATATAACCTTTAAAAGACTTATTAAGTCTTATGAGCTTGTAAAAGACGACCCACTTGAAGACTGGCATCATCTTTTTTGCGATATATATGATATTAAACCTTCAAATTTGGGTTGGCGTCTAAGATTTTATATTGATATTTCAGTTCTCTATGAATACAAAATAACAATGAAAATGATTGCTAAATCTATTATGGGAGAATATGGAGATTCGATAGTTATATATACTCCAGACTGGAAAGGAATATTAGATGTATTTATTGACGAATCGTGTTTTACTGAATTAGAACAATTTAAGAATGTATTTCAAGAAAAAAATGAAGAACATGAACCAGAAGAAGAAGAAGTAGAAGACGAAATAGATGATATAGATGACATAGATGATGATGACGATGATGATGAAGAAGAAGTTGATAAATCTAAAAACTTTACGCCAAAGATACCAGTTATTATTGATCGTTTTGAAGGAAAAGAAGATACAATTCCTGATGATATTATTAGAGTTATTCATATGGAAGATAAAATTTTACCAAGTCTACAAAATATAAGAATATCTGGTATTCCAAACATCAAAGATATTTTCTTTGAGAAAAGAAAGTCAGAATGGATCATATCAACCGAAGGGAGTAATCTTTATGGGTTGTTCTCAAATCCTCTTATAGATAAAACACGAACATTGTGCAATGATATGTGGGAAATTTATAATGTTTTTGGAATTGAAGCAACACGTCAATTCTTAGTAGAAGAATATATGGACGTTGTGAGTAGTGATGGTTCTTTTGTTAACAGTTCTCATGTAGAACTATTGGTTGATGTAATGGTTTATACTGGAATTATTATTTCAATCAGTAGATACGGTCAAAAGAAAGTTGGATGTGGTCCTATGGCTAAGGCGTCGTTTGAAGAAAGTTTAGAAAATTTTCTAAAAGCTGGTATAAACGGAGAGAAAGAGACAACAAATGGTGTCTCTGCCAGTATTATGTTGGGTAAAATGCCAAAAATCGGAACAGGTGTATTTGATATGTATTTGGATATTCCTAAGATTATTAGTAGCCAAGTTTTTTCATTTGAAAGTATAAGAGATCTGGAAAAGGAAAATAAAGAAAGCAAGGAAAGTATAAAAGATGTGGGAAAGGAAAGCAAGGAAAGTATAAAAGATGTAGTAAATGAAAGCAAAGATGAAGAAACTCCAAGATATTCTTTATCAAAAAAGAAGATTGTTGATGTCAAAGATGATTCTATGAGTAATAAAGATACACATATATTTAAGAAAAATTCATTTTTTGATGATGACTAAATAAGAAAATAAACACGAATTTCATATTTTTAAATATTTAAAAATATGAATTGTAAATAAATATTCTAATTAAATGAGTCTAATAAAGTCAAGTTGGTTTTCTGTAAATGATAGTGAAACTAATGTAACTAATGTAATCGATAATAGTATTAATAATGATACTAACAATAATGAAAACTTGATTAATATTTTTGAAATGGATTCAGATAAAATTATTAAAAAGATAGAAATTTTAGAAAAAAGAATAGATATATGTGAAAATATATATAATGATATACTCCCAGTATTGAATAATTTAAGAAAAGATATAGAAAAAATGGAAAATAATGATATTGAGTTAAAAGAAGAAATTTTAAAAATATCAACAAGATTAAAAACCAATGAGACTATGTGTAATAGTATGAGAAATGACAATTTAAAACTTATTAATAGAATTTTAGAAGCAGAAATATCGGTAGAAAGAACAACAAATATTTTATTAAGAAAACATATTGCATTTCCTTTTACTCCTTTATCTAATAAATTTAATTTGTAAATTAAAACCTATATTTAAATAAAATGAGATACAAAAATGAAGATTCTTGTAGTCAATTTGGACTCCAGAGTTTTATAGACGAATTTACTTTAATTTGTAATAGTGATTATGAATATAGATGAAATGAAAGATAAACTTATTAAAAGATTAAAAACATGTATTATGGATAGATTATATGACCAACAATATTTTAGTGGAAATAGTGATCATATTAAAAACCATCTTAATATTATTAAAGTATACTTTGATTTATATACAAAATTAAATGATTATTTTGATGTTCTTTATATTCTTATTTTAAATGAAAATGCCAAGATTAAAAAACTTAAGAATAAGGGTAATTTTACGAATGCTTTATTTTTAGAAATAGATAGAATAGACGTAAAAGATGGAAAAGAACTTCTTTCTTTTAGTGATGTAGATCAAGACTTATCTTATTTATATAAATTAGATTTAGGAAAGGAGAAAATGTCAAAATATAATAAAAATATTCTAAAACAAAATACAGTTGATTGGTCAGAAAATCCTACTATAAAATATATTTTAGATGAGATTAAAAAAAGGGATTTAAAAAAATAAAATAACTACATAAAATATCAAGTTAAAAAAAATAAAAATATTATAATATTTTTTTTTCTTTTTATAAAAATGAGTGACAATTTACTTTTAACTGTTTTGGGAGCTGTTGGCGTAGGCGCGCTATTATTAGGAATGAAAGAGAAAGAAAATATTAAAGAAAACTTTGGTCCAAATGGCCCACTTGGCTTAGGTGGTCGAATAGAGAGAGTAAGGTATAATAAAAAAACCGGAAAAACAACTGCTGTAAACTTTGCAAAGACTCCAACTGCTTTAAAGCAAAATTTAAAACAAATTACCAAGATGGAAAACGCTGGTGTTACTAACCCATCTCAACAATTGGCAACATTGCAAACTATGGCAATTGCAAGAGCAAATAATCAAACTCAATTTGCAAGAGCTTCTTTGCCACAAGTAGGACAAGTAGGGTCAGTAGAAAATTATGCTCCACCAAATAATCAATCTCTTGGTTCAGGAATGGTAACTTCCAATGACTATGTTTCATATCCACAATTTAATCAGAGTACCCCACAACAATCACCTTCTCTCAACTTACCTGCTCAAATTAGATATAATCCACCATCTTTAAATAATATGGGAATTACTTCTGCCTATCAGTCAGATTCAAGTAATTTATATAACGGAATGGATTATGCTAACTTGGTAGAAGGATATAGACAAGATATTAAGACTGGTGTTCCAAATCCAGAACAGATGAAAGATGGTAGAAATAGAACAGAAGGAAGTTTAACAAATTCTAGTTCATACTTAGCAGCCTTAAAGGATGCCGCCAAGTCTTATTCTGGTACTAAAGATTCTTCTCCTGTAAACGCTTTACCACTTTCAGATATGGATTCATCATTAGGAGACGATGAGGATGCTGAAAATACAATGATCTATGATAGATTTATTTATGCCAACGGAAGAAACGGTGGTTGGAGATCAAGTTCTTCAGGTTCGAGTGACTTGATTCGTGGTGACTTGGCAGTTAACGTTGATCCATGTCAGAAGGGTTGGTTTCAATCATCTCTTACCCCAGCTGACTTGCGTCGTGGCGCCTTGTCTGTTATTGCAGGATCAGATGGAAATTCTAACAATAATGCTGCTCAGTTGGCCTCTCAGTATGGTTCTATATCATCTCTAAATCAGGGACAAAACAATGTACCAAGTGTGTTACAAAAGATGTTGTCAACTACAGGGGTTGGTGGATCCGTTGCAAGCGTATCAGCATTTGCTTAAAACTACGCGTAAATTAAATAGGATATATAAATTAAAAATAATTTTTAAAATTAAAAATTTTAAAAATTTATCCGAGTTTAGAAAATGAATAAAAAATATTCTGAAACATTTCAGACATGTATGTCAATGATTGAAACAATCGATGTCTATATTAGAGATATTTCAGAAGAAAATATCGATGACTATATGAATTTTTTTCCATTTATTGATGAAGATGATATTAGTCTTTATAAAGATATTGATAAGAGTTTAATTTTAGCATACACAACAGGTATATTTTTAAAAACAAAAGACAGCGTATTTAATAATAATAAAGACTTGTTTTATAAAATTATGGTATGCTATATTTTAGCCTTAAAAATAATAAGTGATTGTAATATATATAAACCATATACCTTTATTTTAGAAATGTTGAGAGAATTCGATGACTTGGGAAAAATATCAAAATCTTTAATAACAAATAAGAAAGATTTGGATATTATTAAAAAACTTATGAAGATAGAGTTGGAAATCGTTATTAAATGTAATTATTTTAGTGATAAATAATAACTACAATAAAAATGATAATTAAATTGAAAAATAATTTTATATTTAATTCTAAATATAAAATATGGCAAATCCTTATTTTTATTCCCAAAATCCTCAACAATTTATCTATCACGCACCAAGAGATCAGAATTTTATAGACTTTATCGATAGAATACTTGGAGAATACGGAGAAGTATCTAAAAATAATAGAGAAAATATACTCGACAAAGAAGGTGTTTCTTATTATTATACGGTTTTTACATCTCCCTCTTATAATAAAGATTCAAATTATGAATTTATGGAAACATTGGGAGACAGTACATTAAATAAAGCTGTGATTTGGTATTTTGCCAGAAGATTTCCCCAAATCAATTCACCTGATGGTATTGATATTTTAACTCGTTTAAAGATAAAATTTATCCAGAAAAAAAGCTTTTTTTTGTTAGCTGAAAAACTCGGATTTTGGGGTTATATTTCAACCAATTTTAATAGGGATTTAACCGAAGAAAAAATAAAAACTCTGGAAGATGTATTTGAAGCATTTTTTGGAGCAACAGAATTAGTTATTGATAAAAAATATTCTATTGGTACTGGTTATAAGATTTGTTATAAAATTATTTCTCGCCTATTAGACAAACTTAATATTTCTATTAATTATGAAAACTTGGTAGATTCTAAAACTCGTCTGAAAGAATTATTTGATCATAATAAACATAAAGGTATCGGTATTCTAGAATATTTAAAACAAGTAGAAACAAGAGGGGCTGAAAAATATTATAAATCAACCGTAAAAAGAACAATTGATACTGGAGAATATTCTATGATAGGAACAGGAGAAGGATATAAGATGGAAGAAGCTGAACAAAATGCTGCTACAAATGCGTTAGAAATATTAAAAACACAAGGATTCGTCAAGATTATTCCAGACGAATATATTAAATATTGTACTTAAAATTAATTATAATAATATTATAATTAATAAAGACATGAAAAAGTCTCCAAAAATAGTTAAAAAGATTAGAAAACCTGTTAATGTCATGCTTGATTTAGATAATACATTAATATATTCTATAACACAAGACAAACTTCCAAAGAAAAAAAATCATTTACACACAATGAAATACCATAAAATGGATGACGATTATTATGTTTTTGAAAGACCCGGTTTACAATCTTTTCTTAATTGGTTATTCAAAAATTTCAATGTATCAATATGGTCTGCAGCAAGCCCTGAATATGTTAAATTTATAGTAAAAAACATAGTTGAAAAGAATGGAAGAAATTTAGAATATGTTCTTAATTCTGATAACTGTGAAGAATCTCAACATATCTATGGTGATAAACATATAAAAAATCTTAAAATGCTATGGGACCATTATGATATAGATGGATATGATCCATATAATACACTAATTATAGATGATCTTAAAATGGTTTGTAAAATACAACCACATAACTCTATTCAAATTAAAAGTTTTAATACAAGATACAAAGAATGTCTTGAAGATAAAGATCTCACAGAAGTAAGAAAAAAACTTAACAAGACATTAAAACATTTTAAAGACAATATTAATAAACAAAAACTTAAATTTAAACTAATTGATAGCCTATAAAATAGATTCTCTACATAAAGGACATGTTTTGTTTCTTTTTATCCATTCATTTATACAATTCTTATGATAAATATGACCACACTTTGTAATATTCACAATTTCGTTTTCTTTAAAACTTTCAAAACAAATAGAACAATTCTCATTTTTTTTACAAGTTTCTTCCCCCAACTCTGAAAATATAGATAGATGTAATATTTTTATTTCGTTTTCCTTATTTTCTTCTTTTACTTCTTCTTTTACTTCTTCATTATTTATATTACTCATATAATTAGTTACAAATAAATTAATCATATCACATACATTTCTATTCTGGATAATATTAGATAATATATTTCTATTGTTATCATAATTATTATTTATATTTCTAACATTCAGAATATTTCTTATATATCTAATATTTTCTTTACTCTCATTATTTTCTTTACTTTCTTTACTCTCATTATTTTCTTTACTTTCTTTACCCTCATTATTTTCTTTACTCTCATTATTTTCTTTACTTTCTTTACCCTCATTATTTTCTTTACTCTCATTATTTTCTTTACGCTCTTTATTTTCTTGATATGTTTGACATATAGAATCTATAATTGATAATACAGTATATAGATTATTAGAACTCATTTTTTATATTATTACATGTAATAATATAAATATTTAAACTTACTTATTTTTTAACTATTTTAACTATTCATAGTGTATCTATAATTACAATCGATACAGAATACATAAACTGTCATACCTTCGTCTCCACTTCGAGTCTGTCTATTATAAGACAATGTACGAGTACTCTTACATTTATTGCAAGTATTAACACCTTCAGTAACTTCAAATGGTTTGTCCATAAATTGGTCCATTTCTATCATTTTTTTAGATATATCAATGAAGTTAGGATGGTTTTTAAACAACTTTCCATTCTTGAGAAGATCAAATGTGTCTTTTAAATTTTTATTTTCTTTTAATATAAACCCAACTTCATAAATAATATCAAGTTCATCAATATTATCGAGTGAATTATCTATATTATAAGTATGCAGATATGAAATGATTTTTTTCTTTAGCATCTCGCTGTTCTCTTTTTTAGAACAAAATGTATCAACAATATCCATGATTAATTTTAAATGATTAAAATATTATCAATAACTTTTCATTTTTATTTTAATAAATGAGATTGATATCAAAAAAATGTTCGCTCTTATTGATATTTATAATACTTCTGCTTGCTATTACTCTATCAAAAATAAAACTAAATAATATTCAATATAAATATATAAATATATTTTTTGCTATTGTTTTAAGTTTATTATTATCATATGAAATAATAGTTGAGATAGGAGAAAACTATGAAGATAAACCTCAAGATAAATATGTACTTGATCTTGTTGATAAGTTAAAAGAGTCTCATCCAGATATAAAAAGAATTATTCCTAAGCTCAGATTCTTTGAGGGAAATAAAAGCTATACAATAAATAAAACTTATGTCTTTATATGTCTAAAGGACCAAAATGGAAAGCTTTATCATCAAAATCAACTTGTTTTAGTTATATTACACGAAATTGCCCACGCTCTATGCGATGAAATTGGTCATACTGAAAAATTTCAAAATATTTTAGATGAACTATTAGAAGCTTCTGAAAAAGCAGGTCTATATGATTCAAGAATACCACATATACCAAATTATTGTGAATATTAACATCCTTAACATCCTTAACATCCTTAACATCCTTAACATCCTTAACATCCTTAACATCCTTAACATCCTTAACATCCCTAACATCCCTAACATCCCTAACATCCCAATAACTCTAACATATCTCTTGCTATAGCATTATCATCTATCTCAAATACGTCACTCTTAAATTTAGAGTTACCTGTACATAATACATTATAACTTCCATAGTGAATATTTTTACTCAATAAATAATCTCTAAAATTAATATCAGTTGCATGTATAAAACCTTCTTGTCGAAGATATTCAATATACTTTTTTGCTCCATTATAGGTTATAATATAAGCTAAAGAACATGGATTAATATCATCATTTAATCTACATACAGCATCATTTACTTTTTCTTTACTATAATATTTATCATAATTAATATCTAATGGAAAGTCTTCAAAATAACTTCCTGATCCTATTTTATGGAGACCAATCCAAATAATTTCAGCATCTTTTGGTATATTATTAAGAACATTATTAAGTTCATTGTTAAAATTATGTTTTAGTCTTACATCATCCTGAAAAATAATACATTTTTTGTACTTATTTTTTATAATATCGAGAATAATATTATAGTGACTTAATTGATTACACATACATGCTTTTCCAGATGAATTATTTAGATCAAAATCAATATTTTTAAACATCTTTAATTCTTCTTCTGATGGATTATATGTTTTAGAATCAATTGCACTAAAACGTTGAAATTTATTCATAGGAATACTCTCTCTTTTACATTCATTTAAAAAATGATTTAGACGGTCTTTGCGTCTTTCTAAATTTATTAAATAAATTTTATCTAAATTCATTCTTTATTTTAATTATCATTATTTTAAATATAAATAATAAAATATGTACTGTGGAAATAATGCTAATAACCCAAGTTTAACAAATGGTACAAAGGTTTTAGGAACAAGATATAAATGTCTTCAAAAAGGAAGAAATTTTGGATATGCTCAACCAGTTGATCCAAACTTTTTAGTTCCATACCAACCGATTGATACAACAAGAAAATATTGTGGTAACTCTTCTGTTTTACCAGAAGAGTATGATAGATTTGGAAATATTTACGAATGTTTTCTCAAAGGTGTAGGTGTTGGAAAAAAATTAAAAGCTGATAATAATCCAATTAATCCTAACCCGCCTCCTCAATTTTCTTTTGGGAAATCTGATAATGATAAGAATAACGATAAGAATAATCTATTAAGAATACTAACAATATTTTTAATAATATTTAACTTTGGATTGTTGTATTATATAAAACCAAATTTAATAATGGAAACAAATAAAAAAAATGAAAAAAAAATAAACTGGTTAAAATTCATATGTTTATATCTATTTATGTTTTTAATATCATATACTATATTATACTATACTATAAGTATATGATATATTAGATTATTTTTATATCATTATATAAAATAAATAAATGTACAAATCTATTTCGGATAATGATATCAAAATAGTTAAAAAAACTATGATATACTTTTTAACAGGATCAATGACTCTTATAATAGCTTTATCTTGGAATTCAGCATTTGCTAACTTTATAGAAAAAATTTTTCCGAATAAGCCAAGTAATATTGCTGGTCACTTTCTATATGCTATTATACTTACCTTTATTTTTACGGTATTAACAATTTCTTTTATAGATTCTGAATATCTGACAAATCTTTCATTTCTTACAACTCAAAATAAAAATAATACATATTCTACTACTATACCAGCTGTAATTAAAAAATAAGTAAATCTTAATTATTATTTAAAAGAATATATATAGATATATAGATAGTCATCATCTCATATGACAACCATAAGTTATAAATAACAAGCATTAGTGGCGGAGTGGTTAACGCGATCGATTTAAGCTCGATTTCCGAGAGGAGCGCAGGTTCGAACCCTGCCTAATGCAACTTTATGATTTATAGTTACTATATGAGATTATGTCTGTCTATAAAAGACGACATGCCCGAGTGGTTTTAAGGGAGCAGATTACTAATCTGTGGTGCTTGCACGCGTAGGTTCGAATCCTACTGTCGTCGTAATTTTTATTTACCCTACTGGGTAAATAAAAAATCTAACTTGGTATCCTAAAATTGAAATTTGTAATCTAATGTGTTAACAAAAAAAATGTCAGACTTGAAGAATAAACTAAAAAGTGTAACAAACGGAAAAAAGGTCGTTACAGAAATACTGAAAAAGTATTCTGAAAATGAAAAGGTAGTAGATAATATTATATTTAATCTTCTATCATATCATCCAACAAAAAGAATTGATATCAAAAAAATAGATTATTTAGTAATGAAAATAAGGAAACCTTATAATAAATTAGCCTTATATTATAAATATTTAGATATTGATGATATTGATGACATATCTTATGTACAATGTATTGAAAATCTTTTTGGGAAATATAAGCAAGATAAATCAGATGAAATTAATATTGTATCGGCTTTTCGAAATGAAAGTCATTTGGGTAACAAAAAACAATATTTTATACATAATACATTAGTTCAAAATGATTTATTTAAAGGAAAATGTGATAATTGTAATGTAATAACAGAAAGTATTACAACTGACCATTATCCTATACCTTTTAAAAATATTCTTAAATCGTTTTTAGAAATAGAATCTATAAGACTTCAAGACGTTGATATATATGAAAATTCTAAAAACGAGATACGAATCAGTAACAAAGATTGTTCTGAAAAATGGTTGGTATATCATGATATTCATTCAAAATATAGACTTTTATGTTCAAGATGTAATAGTAGTTTTGGTTCATATGGTAATTAAAATGTTTTTTATACAAACTAACCTTTTCCTATTGATATTAATAAATATTATATAAAATAAATTATAAACTGAATTATAAAATAAAAATAATTTATAATTTATAAATTATAAATTATATGTAAATATATAAAATGGAAGAAGAAAAGAAAGGGTTTGGTATCTATGTCGGATTAAGAGATGACTCATTCAAAGAACTTATTTTTATTATTTTAGGGGATGTCCCTTCAGAAAAATATAAAAAGACATTATTATCAGACTTATCAATGTCTTATTTTTCTACTGCTTTTACTCATCCAAGTGCCGACACACAAAATAATTATAATTTTTTAAAGGCTTTAGGACATGTTTCTTTTCAAAAGAATATTGTTTGGTATTTATCAAGAAACAAAATTATTCTTGATAAAACAAAGCTTGAAAAAATTATAACCGACTATAAAATTAGACTTATAAAAAGTCTTGGAAAAATGATTGTTCATAATATCTTTGATTATATAACTATCGATAAAAAATATAAAGCATCAATTATTGACTCTGGTAATGACGAAAAAGTTGTACAAGCTATTTTAGAAGCATTTTTTGGAGCAGTAGAACTTGTTTTAGATACAAAACATTCAATTGGAACAGGCAATAAAATTGTATATGAATCAATTACAAATATCTTTGATCGATATATAGAACTTGAAGAAACAATAGAAAAGGATCCAAAAACTATACTCAACGAAATTTTTATTAATAATAAAAAAAATCTTGGAGGGCCCGAATATGAAGATGTCGAAAATAAAGACGGAGTTTACTATATTAATCTATACCAAGTTTTACCTAATAAACAAAGATTTCTAATTGGTAAAGGGGTAGATAAACTAAAGAAACAAGCTGAAAAGAATGCAGCAAAACAAGCTTTAGAAAAGAATTTGTTTTATTATTATATTTTTAATCCCGCTATAGGTAAAGCTACTATTAAACAATTGAGCATCCCCCCTAAAAAATAAATTCTTATATTTATCTATATTCATCTATAACATCTATATTCATCTATAACATCTATAACATCTATAACATCTATATTCATCTATAACATTTTAAATATTTTAAATATTTAAAATAATCATACCTTTACTACCATATAATCTTATCAATACCTTTTTTATATAATTCTTTATTTGTATTCTTAAAAATATTAGAACCAATAAATGTTGGCTTATCATAAGACTCTTTTAAAGATATGTATGGACTTGGGTGAGTAGCTTCTAAAATAATGTGATTTTTATTAGTAATAAACTCTTTCCAAATAGTAATATCTTTACCCAATAAAATCCAAACAATAAAATCTTTCTCGGATAACTTTTGAATTATCTTTTCAGAAAAAGGAGACCACAATTCCATGTCTGATTCTGGTTCAGATGGTCTTACTGTCAATGTTGTGTTTAAAAGAAGAACTCCTTGTTTTGACCAAGACTCAAGATTTCCATCTTTTATAGGATAAAATCCTTCTGATTCCAATTCTTTATATATATTTTGTAGAGAAAGATTTAGAGGATTTCCTAATTTAACATCAAAACATAAGCCTGTAGCAGTTCCATTCTGATAAGGTTCTTGTCCAAGAATAACTACATTTACATTATCATAAGAAGTCATATAAAAACATTTAAATATATTTTCTGGATCCGGGTAGTATTTTTTTTCATCATTAAGCTGTTTAATAGTTGGAATAATAATCTTTTCCATTTCTTGGGAATAAAAAAAATCAGTCCACTTATTACACAGCTTAAAAAAATCAGGATAATTTGACATCTTTATTGCTTTAAAATTATATATTTATATATTTTATATTTCATTTTTATATTCTAATTAAAATTAAACCAATTTTAATTATTTTTATCTATCACCCTTATTTTCAGACGGAAAGAACATTCTAGGAATATACTCTATAATCTTATGACTCTTTATGAAGAACATGAATCACATAACTCTCTCATCTTTTGATCACGTGGACACGTTCCTGTCTCCTTTGCCATTTTGTTTACATAATCCTTTCTTTCACTACGAATTCGATGCACCGATTCTGGATCCAAACCAAACTTGATAGGATCAACTGCTGGTTGTGTTCGTAGATAATACATTCCAGTCTTTAGTCCATGTTTCCACGAATAAAAGTGACTACTATTAAGGATCTTAAAACTTACTTTTTCCATAAACAAATTCATGCTTTGCATATGATCAATAAAAGGACTTCTATCAACTGCTTGCTTTAAGATATCGGTAACTTTTAATTCATAAGCTGTCTTGTACAAATCTTTAATATTCTGTGGAATATTTATAATTCTCTGGATACTTCCATTATCATAAAGAATTTCATCATATACATCTTTTGTCCACAAGTTAAGCTTGATCAAATCCTTGATCAAATGACGATTTACTACTGTAAACTCTCCGGCTAATGTCTGTCTTACATAAATATTTGTCGTAAAAGGTTCGAACGCTTCATTATTACCCATAATTTGTGATGTGCTCGCAGTAGGCATTAAAGCTGTCAATAAGCTATTTCTTGTTCCATAAATCTTCATGTCTTGATACAATGGTTCCCAGTTAAGTGTCAAAGTAGATTTATCAATATCCCACAAGTCAAATTGAAGTTGACCTTTACTGTGAGGGCTTCCATCGTAACTCTGATATTTTCCATATTTCTTAGCAAGAGATATACTCATCTCCATTGAACCATAATAAATATTTTCAAAAATCTCTTTATTTAGCTTCTTTGCATTGTCTGACCCAAATGGAAATCCCAACATACAATAAACATCAGCCAAACCCTGAATACCGATACCAATTGGTCTATTTTCCATATTACTCTTACGCGTTTCAGGAACAGGATAATAATTAACATCAATTACGTTATTTAAGTTATATGTTGATACGGCTGCTACCTTTCTCAACTTTTCAAAATTAAATGTTTTTTCACCCTTTTCATCTGTATCAATAAACTTTGGTAAACAAATAGAAGCGAGATTACAAACAGCATAATTATCCTTATTTGAGACCAGACAGATCTCAGAACACAAATTACTATTTCTAATCACACCAAGTTGAGCCTGCATATTCTTTCTATTAACACTATCCTTAAATCCGATATAAGGCATACCAGTTTCAATTTGAGCTTCTAAGATATAATTCCACAAGTCTCGTGCCTTGACCTGCTTCTTATACATCTTTTTCTCTTCATATGACTCATAAAGTTTTTCGAATTCTTCTCCATAACTATCTACCAGTCCAGGACATTCATCTGGACACATTAGAGACCATATCATATCACCCTCTACTCTTTTCATAAATAAATCTGAAATCCAAATAGACAAAAATAAATCTCTTGTTCGTAGATTTTCATCTCCAGTATTCTTTCGTAGTTCAACAAAAGAAAAAATATCAGAATGAAAAGGTTCCAAATAGATTGCAATACTTCCCTGTCTCTTACCACCCTGATTAATATAACGTCCTACAGTTTCAAGTGTTTTACACAATGGAATAATACCCTCTGAAAATCCATTTGTTCCTCTAATTCTACTACCCTTTGCCCGAATATTCGAAAGAGACATTCCAATACCACCAGCCCATTTTGAAATTTTTGCCGTATCTGAAATAGTCTTAAAAATATCCTCAATACTATCTTCAGATGAATAAAGAAAACATGATGATAACTGTGGTCTTTTTGAACCACTATTAAAGAGAGTTGGAGTAGCATGAGTAAAATATAACTGACTAACTAAATCATATGTCTCTTTTAATTTTTCAAGCTTCTCTTGATCTGTAAGATCGCTATCATTATGACATCCATGGATTTGAATAGAAACCCTCATCCACATATGTTGAGGTCTTTCAATAATATTACCATTAAATCTAATAAGATACGATCTCTCAAGAGTTTTAATAGCAAAATAATCAAACAACAGGTCTCTTGAGTAATCAATAAATGAATTAATACTATCCATATACTTTATAGAAAAATTATAGAATGAATCAGAAAGTAAATTGTTAGAATAAAGTAATTCTACTACATCATTATAATTAGAAAAAGTTTCCTTTGTAATATTACTTGCTAAAATTCGGCCTCCAAGTTTATTATAATCGGGAAAATGATGAGACTTTGTAGCACAAATATCAGCAGATAAAATATCTAACTCCCTCGTTGTTATACCGTCATATAACGAATTAATTGTATCCTTTGCGACAAGGATAGGATCGACATATTCAAGACCAAAACATAAATCGTTGATTCTTTTAGTGATCTTATCAAATGATACAGATTCTTTAACACCTGTTCTTTTAGTTACTTGCATCCCTTGTGTTTTATTTGTTATTTATTTTTATAAATATTAAATAAAAAATCATTTTTAACAAACTTGGAATACTTTTTTTAAAAATTTTAAATTATAACTTAAAATTTTTACAAGTTTATTTCTTATAAACAACTGCTTGTGCATGTTCAAATTCAATTAATACATCCTTATCTGAAAAAAATTCACTAATAGCTCTTTTTACCCCAACCCATTGAGCATCATCCAAAATCATTATACCACCTTTTTTTAAAATCTTCCAGAATAATGTAATATCCATCAATACAGATTCATATTCATGGCTTCCATCTATAAAAATAATATCAAAGTTCACTTGTTTTTTTAACATAAAATGTGCTGCTTCCATACTCGAAATAGGAAATGGATAAATCATGTCGTGGTTTTGTAATATCTTTGTATTATTTCGAAATGTTTCAAATAAACAAGGAATACCATTTACACGATCCAAACCACTTGATGCCCATTCTCCATCCATATGTTCTGGTGAACCAAGAAATGTATCTACACATACAATTCTTGCTTCTTTATTTTTAGATTTACATAATTTAGCAATTTTATTAGCGGATAAACCTTTCCATGTTCCGATTTCAATAATATCAATACAACCCTTTTCATTTTTTTCAATAATTTTTGAAATCTCTTGTAATAGTCGACAATTATCATCACACCAACCGTGTAAATTAAATTTATCTATATTTGTATTAAGCGAATCAAATATATTATGTTGAACCCCTTCTATAAAACCCCAAAATGTGCTCATTTATATTTTCTTTAAATCTATTTACTTCTTTTAAGTTATAAATTCTAAATTTATAACTTATTAATATATTCAACTCTTCATCTTTTCATCTATTTCTTTTGAAATTTTATTAATAGTAAGCTCACTTAGTTTTACTTTCTTAATAAAATCCTTAATATTAACATTATTTGATCCATTTTTTTTACATAGAAAATAATAAATAAGAGAACTGATAACACTCTGTGGTCTTGATCTATTAATAATCGTACTTTTATTCTTTATCTTGTTATAAATCTCAATAACTTCCTCTCTATCCTTTTCATTTATATCAAATTTCTTAATATATTCATCAAGTAACTCATATGTTCCATTCTTATTTTTAACCTGACTTGATTTAGGAGCATTTAAACTTACATGCTTTAGACCTCTTAAAATAATTTTTCTATCTAACTTAAATATCTCTCTTAGACTCTCACACGAATAACATTTTCCATTTAATTTAATGGAATGAAAAACACATCCAAAAATAATCGCCTTTCTTGAATTTCCTCTATAAATTTTACCTTTTGTTACTTGAGAATAAATATCATTAGCTGTATTTACTATCTTATCTGAAAATCCAAAGTTTTCAACATCTCTAAATATACTTTTATCTTCAACTTTTCTTATATGACATCTATTCGGATCTGAATTTTTTCTAGTATCATCACTTCCATAATACCTCCAATCTTTCTCATATGACATTACCTTTGCAATCTCTACACCACAATCCTTACATAAAAAAGTTCCTAGTTCATTTATAGTATTAATATGACAACATAAAACAGAATTTAAAATACCTTTTTCGTCCTTTTTATCTATATCTACAGATTGGATATCGCTCTTTCGTGACACAGGAGCGGAGCGAATATACGATTCGTTAAATTCTTCGATCTTTAACGAATTTTCATACTTTTCTTCAATTTCTTCAAAAATATCGAATATATTATCCATCTTGTTAATATTTATTTAATAAATTTTTTTATTTATTAAATCAATTTTATATTTCTTTAAACTTATATTTCTTCATTACAAATTTACACTTAACTTTTTACTCAACTCTTCTATCTTTTTTCTCTTCTCCATCTTTTTTCTCTCTTCCTCAGTCATCTCTACAATTGGGGATATTGGATTTATTAGAGCACTTTCTTCTGGTTCACTGCCGCTTTCTTCTGGTTCACTATCAATTTCTTCTGGTTCACTATCGCTTTCACTCTCTGCCATAAGTGGCATAGATATTTTCTTTTTTGAATCTTTAAGTGTAAATGATGGTAATGATGGTAATGATGGTAATGATGGTAATAATGCACCAACAGATGGTAATGATGGAAAGGATTTAATTTCTTGTTCTGGTTTATTCTTAATACTATCTATATTACAATATTTTTTCATCTTATCAATATCTTCTTGATTCTTTTTCATTATTTTTTCAAGAGAATTTTCGTCTTTATTAAAAATATATTTATTATAATATTCACATGTAGTTTGTTTTGGTAATATTTGAATTAGACCGAGTTCCAAAGAGTTAATTTTACTAAATATTAATCTTGAAAAATCTGAATCTTCATCAGCATCAATTTCTTCTTCATACTTTTTGTCGTCATGTTTGATGTTATATTCATCATCTATTTTTTTGCTCTTAAGTTTTTCTTTCATTGTTTTTATATTCTTTTTTGATACTATTATACTAAAATCATCTATAAACTGTTGTGAAAATTCTTTGGCTGTATATGGATTCTTGTAATTTTTTCTTAAAAACCTTTCATCTAAATCATTATAATCAAAACAATATAATTCTCTATCTTCTTCATCTTTATAATATATTATATTCTTTAAAAAGGGTCGTATAAGATCAAATTCTTTCTGAAGATTTGAAAGAGCTGTTAAAGATACACTAACATCATTTTTATCTGTCTTGTTATAGATATCTCTTGCGTTATTATATTTTTCAAAAACTTTTTTATTTTGATAGCCAATATTACATTGATCTATTCCTTCCAAGTTAAGAACATCAATATAATGAAGAATATCTATATTTATACCATCTTGACCTGATTTTTTGTCTATACAATCTGAAAAGTCATTATAACCACCTCTTGTATAATTAAACCTTAAACATGAAAGAAATATATTAGTAAATCTATCAATATTCTTTGTAATCATCTCCTCTAAATTATCAAAATTAGAATTGGATGGATTAGAGTATATATCCTGTAATAATTCCTTATAGGATAAATTAATAATGTCAGATACGTCGTAATATTGTTCTTCTAAACGTTTATTTAGCAATTTAGCAACATTCTTTAAATATTTTTCATCAACAAGTATAATTATTTTTCCTAATTTTTCTATAAAATATGATAGAGTTTTATTTTTGTTTTCTTTATATAAGTTAGTAACTAACTCCATCGAACTTTCTGGATCAAAATATTTTTTTAGAAAAAATATAGAATCCTTTAATAATTGATCTTTTTTCTTTTTAGAAAGATCAATTACTACAACAGATTTATCGAAATAAAAAGACTCATCTGATGATTCTTTAAGATCTTCTGATCTTATTTCTTGTTGAGAGGGCTCTTCTCTTTCTCTTAAAGACTTAAATGGTATCTTTTTTAATTCTTCTGGAATTTGTGGTATTATACGGTTAGTTCTTTCTATTAATTGTTTTATTTTTTCTGTTTCATCTTTAAAAAATTGATCTTCTACTTTAGGTTTAGTTACTTCTTCTAATATTATACCATCTTGTAGATTAATAAATTCTCTTTTTTTATTATCTATCAATTCTTGAACTGATCCATATTTTTCTTTTAATGTTTTTAATTCATATTCGTCTTCTCCTATTTTTTTTAACTCATCTTCTTTAATAATCTTTCTAACTGACTCATATCGAGATAAGAAAATTTTTGATTTTCTTAATTCAGTCAATAAAGATAGTATAGTATTTTGACTATCATCGTAATTTTTTAGAACATTATCAATCATAATAGGAAAGTCATCATTTAATATCATAATTTTCAGTAACTCTATAAATAAATCATTATTCTTATTAGAGCTTAATTCAAAATTAATAGATTCATCCAACAAATTAAGAACCTCATCTTTTGTTTTACAATCTTTTAATATTCTTACTAATAATTCATATCTTGTCTTCTCACTTTCGATCTCACTTTTTATATCGTCTTCGCTCATTTCAATCTTTTTGTAGGTCTTATCATCTATTAATTCCTGTTTTGTCTTATCTCTCCATAAGCTATTAAGTCTGACAGAATCCTGATAAACTTTTTCTAACAATTCTTTCTCATTTTCTTCAGCCTCTTCAAGTGTACCAAATCTATCTACTAATTTCATTTCTTCACCTGATTCATCTGCATATTTCTTTCTATTATATACGTCTCTTACTTCAGGTATTTTATTAATAGCTTTTATTAATTCAATAACGGTAGATGTATCATAAAAATTAGTTATTGATCCTCTTTTTGTTTTTACAATAGAACCAGATTCTAATTCTTTAATGTTATAAAGAATACTTTCTACCACACTTTGAAAAAATGAATTTTTACTTAGTAAAGTAAGCAATACTACAAATAAATTTGTACTTAGATCTTCTTCCTCATATCTATCTTGAAATCCTTCTAATTTTTTTGAGAATCTTTCATTAAATATTGTTGCTAAATTCTCTTTAGATTCTTCTTGTAAAACTAATTTCTTTTTCTTGGGTCCAATTATATCTTTTAAAAAGTTTTTTCTTAATGCTTCGATATTATCATATTCGCTCTTGTTTGCTTTTAATTCTTTTTCTTCCTTTAATATTTTTAATTTTTTCTTATCAGTTTGTTTTGTAGCTTTATTTTTTTCGGATACTTTTTCTTTACGTCTCTTTTGTAATTCTTTTTTTATATTAACCTCTTTGCTCATTTTATTTTATATTTAATATAAAAAACTTTTATATTTAATATAAAAACTATCTTAAAAATATAATTAATAAAATAAAACAAAATGCTTTATTTTATTGTTTTTTTATTGTTTCTAATATCAATATTTAAACTTAGATATAAGTTTATGACATTAAATGGATACTACAGACAATATAAAAATTTTATTGACCCACAAAATAAAAATGGACATTTTTATACTATAAAATCTTTATTTCTTATCGTTTATTCTATTTATCAAGTAAAAAATATTAAAAAAGAAGAACCAGAAAAATTCAATAAAAAATATATAAAAATATCCTATAAATATAAAGACAAAAATTATTTTTATCTTCTAAAAGTTCCCCGTGGCGTAAACCCAATTAATCAAATAACTGATGAAAATGATAATGATATACACGATATCATTTATCCATATTTAGGTCCAAATTTAGACTGTCATGGATCTTTTCTATGCCCTAAAGACTTTGGTTATGAAAAGATAAAAATAAAAACAATCTTTGATAAACTTATCATTTTTGATGAAGAACAAAAAATAGATTTGGCTGAATAGATTATTTATTGACTAATAACATTTGGAAGTGGATTAGTTGACGATGAAGCTAAAAAGAGCTTTTCTAATTTAAAAATTCTTGTCTCCAATGATTTTATTCTATTATCTACATCAGGATTGATCCCATCTCCAGATGGTCCAGTTGGTCCTACATCCCCTTTGTATCCTTGAGAACCACCTGGACCTCTTATCCCTTGTGGACCGGTTGGCCCAACTGGACCTTCTATACCCTGTTGTCCTTGAGCACCAGGTCTACCTGGTGCAGGATCTATCATTCCATACTTTCTTATCATTTTATTTATTGTTATTATTATTTTTTTAAGAAATAATAATAATTTAATTTACTGTTTATATATTTTATTATACTCCATTTCAAATTCATTTAACTCTTTCAACCACATATCAGTCGGAGTAATATTTTTCATAATCTCTAACTCGTTATTAATCTTATCTATTTCTTTTTGTAAACTATCCAACTTCTGTCTTGTAAAACTTCTAATATTCATATTCAATAAATAACCATAAGAACCATAAGAATTATCACTCTCTGAATCATCGCCATTTTTATAATATCCTCTTTTTATCATCTCTTTTATCAACAATTCTTCATCTACATCTTTGATTATCAAGTTTTCATCCATAACTTCCTTCAAAAATCTCATCTTGTTCTTTACTATCTCTAAATCATATTTTAGAGTAGTAATATTATACTCTTTTCTCTTTATATAAAATTCGTATCTTACCTGACAAAATTCATTCAATATATCATTTACCGACTCATATTTCGTAATCTCTCCGTCTTTATTAAATAATACCATATTATTTGTACTCAAACTACTCGTCAAATTTAAAGTATTTTCATTACATTCAAACTCAGTGTCTTTATGCTCATCAATCTCAAAATTAATAATGATATCACTACTACTATTCCTATAACTCTTTATCTTCTTAGTCTCAAGTAGATCATCAAGTGAATCCTTAAATTTATCAATCCACATGTTAATAGGCAACTCTGTTACAATAACTTTCTGTACACTCTTTACTATTTTCTTTTCATAAATTCCCTTTGTAATATACTTATTTTTTCCAGATTTCTCAATTGTCCCATTAAATCCTCTATACCACGGATTAATATCATTATCATCCTTATCATCCTTATCATCCTTATCATCCTTATCATCCTTATCATCCTTATCATCCTTATCATCTTCTTTATTAATCCACTTTCTAATAGCCTTAATAATATCAGAGGGATTATAACAAGGAATATGACTACTCCACCCAGTTCCTATACCAGCAGAACATCCATTCACCAAAATAATCGGAATAATCGGCACATAATAAGTAGGTTCAATCTTGTCTCCATCATCGTACAGATAATTTAATAAATAATCATCTTCCTGTCTAAAAATAAGTCTTGTAAGAACATCAAGTTTTGTAAAAATATAACGAGAACTTGCAGCATCCTTTCCTCCTGAAATACGACTTCCATACTGCCCATCTCTAAATAATAATGGAATATTATTACTTCCTACAAAATCTTGCGCCAAAGAAGTAATTGTTCCTAATAAACATTGTTCCCCATGATGATAATTTGTCTTTTCAGCAACAAATCCAGCTAACTGTGCAACTTTCATAGTCTTTCCATTATACTTTAGGTTCTTTAGGAAAGTAGCATATAAAATCTTTCTATGACTCTCCTTTAATCCATCCATAATACATGGAATACTTCTTTTACAATCATCAATGGAAAACTTGATCATCTCGTTATCTAAAAATTTAGAAATGTCCAAGAATTGGACAGGGTTCTTACTTACAATTTCAACTTCTTTTAGAGGGTTATACTCTTTCAACCAAGTCTTACGTTGATCACTAAACTTTGAATGAAATACCTTGTCCATTGTCTCATCTGTCTTATCATCTTTTACAAATTCAATCATCTTTTTTCCAAAAGAACTTTTAATCTCTTCATTATTATTTGTACCCAATCCTTTGAAATATTTAACATCACCCTTCTTGTTTGGATTTTGTTCTTTATATTTCTTAAAGTCTTCAAGAGTATAAAAAGATAAATCACTCTTTCCAGAATATATTCTTACAATTGGTGTTCTCATACAATTAATAAAAGATGGATTTCGATCAATTAAAGTTGGAAATAGTTTATGAAAAAAATTTAATAACAACCCACAAATATGATAACCATCTACATCAGAATCAGTCAAAATAATAATTTTTCCATATGATAAACTATTATACATGTCATCATCCGTATAATCAACTCCATACTTTAAATTTAACGCTTTGATAATATCTCCAATTTCTTTATTCTTAGTAATAGAGGCAATATTAGAATTTCTTACATTAAGAACCTTTCCTCTCAATGGATAAATTCCAAAGTAATCTCGACCTTTTCTACCACCAACTCCTGTCTGAATTCCCTTTACAGCAAATGTCTTTGCTGAATCTCCTTCACATAAAATAAGAGAACATTGATGAGAATTCTTTGTACCTGCTAAATTAGCTTGATCAAGTCCTTCTATCTTTACAAATCCCTTCTTCCTTTCGATTTTTTTCAAAGCAATTAACTCTCTTCCCTTTACCAAGTTTTTAATATTCTCAATCACCGACCATTTTAAAATAGAATTAATATGTTTATTCTCTATTACCTCTATTGGATTTATTACGTTTGGTGAAGTAAGATACGACTTTTCCTGACTTGAAAAACATGGATTAGGTAATTGACATTTTATAAAGAAATGGAAATAAGGTTTTACATCTCTCATTGTAAGAGTACTACCACTTTTCTTTATAGAAGAATTAATCTTTGTTAATACTGGATGTAACAAAGAATTACACCAAGTGTCAACATGAATCCCTCCATTAAATGTCTCTATTCCATTAACAAAAGATGTAAAACCAAAACCATCCCCTTTTAAATTAGGACAAACAACTACATTTGAATCAGAAGAATTAATAGAAATTGTTTCAATTTCTTCTCGCTGACTTGGTAAATAGTAAAATAACGAATAATCCTTCAAAGACTTTACCGGAATTTTATTTCCATTATAATAAACATTAATCCCAGTAATCATTGCCATATCTATAATATTTCTAAACATTAATCTTTTCATATCTTTAGATAACTCTTTCACCCCAAACCTTTCATAATCTGGAAGAAAGGAAATCTGGGTATAGCCAGTTTTTTGTTTTGGTGAAGTAATTTTTGGTTTGTCTTTCTCAGACATGTTATTCTTCCAATTCTGAACAAATTGATACCCGGTATGTGAGTCAAACAACTTTACAGAAAATTCTTTAGAGAAAATATTTGTACAATTATGAGTTACCGTAAAATCATTAATTAAAAATCTTTGATTTCCATCAATCTGAAATCCTACATAATAATCATATCCAATTTCTTCAATAGTAATAACACCAGTTGTTTGGGATGTATTATGAGGAAATGGAGATTTACATTTCTTATGAGGAATTTTTGTTGGAATATCCTTTACCCCTTCTCCTGAAATATTAATATTAAATGCCAAACCCTCTTTTAGTTCACCTTTCCGTCTCCAAGAAGTTTTCTTAATAGTTTCACTACAACATAATCCTAATGATCTTGAAAGAAAAACTATATCTTCTGCTAATTTAGTATGGTTCATTTCTTGTGTAATAATTATTCTTGTACCATTTCTTTGTACTGAACTATCTGTGTCAATAATTCCAGCTAAAATTTTAAGTCTTGTTTCACGATCATTAATAATATAATCTTGTGGAATATGTTTATTCTTAAATAAATTGTATTTTCTTAAAAGTTTTGTAAGAGGTGAATAATCTTTATCTGAAGTAGATCCATAACCAGTTTGATTTCCGTCTCCTAACCATAAACCTAAAATATATGGATCAATATCTACTTCTTTTTTTACCCATTCAACACATTTACCACGAACACCAGCAAGTCTTTCTTTTGTTGTTTTATTTAACTTGATAAAATCTTTAATGCTTATATCAAACACGTTATCGTCTTTAATAGGCTTACAAAATTCTTCTATTTTATCTCGTGCTTCTTTTATTTCTTTTGTATCATAAGCAGATATAGTTTTTCTGTTTATTTTTTTCTCTTCATTATTCCACCACAATACATTCCAACTTTTTTTAACTGAATTCCAAAAAATAACTTTATGATCAGCCATATGCAATGTTAAAATGTGGTCTTCGTTTACTTTATAACTTTCACCCAATGACTGTGTTACTTTATACATCTTTCCATTTCCATTAATTATATTAAATATATTTCTTGGAAGTCCGTCATCTCCAATTAAAATATCACCCATTTTAACATCTTTTGCTTTAACACTTTTACCAGAAAATAGTGGAACAATTGTATCGAGTGAAATACATTTCTGTCCCAGTCCATTTTTTCCAGATGTCATTCTCTCTTCTTTATCATCATAATTACTTGAAGTCAAGAGCTTTCCAAAAATTAATTCTGGATTATAAAGACCACTTTCATGATTAATCTCAACTGGGATTGATAAACCATCATTCCACACAGTAATTCTTCCAATATCATCAATATCATCAATATCAACTTTAATTTTTGTACTCTTAGTGTCTGTATTGCTACTTCTCCATACATTATCAATAGCATTAGATAAAACTTCTATAAAGATACGATGCAAACCATGATTAATATCTCCTTTCTTTTTGGAAATATAAATTTCCTTTTCAGAATTATCAATATCAGTAATATCATCAATAATCTTTTTCTTACTCTTTTTCTCTTTTTTATCAATTTTCTTTACAAAAATATCTTCGTCTTCATCTTTTTTATCTTCATTATTACTGGTCTCGTTATCTATATTATCTATATTATCTATATACTCTGCTCCATAAAAATCAATATCTATATTCTTAATACTTCCAATATACATATCAGGGCGATGTAAAATATGAGTACGTTGGTCAAGAGAGACATAAGAAGGCTTTGAAATATTTGATCCGACTACTGACATTATTTTTTAATTAACTTTTTTTGATTAAATTAACTTTTTTTAAAAATCATTTTTATATATTTATTAAAATAAATGCTTGAAGACGGTATTATACTTAAAATAATTTTTATTGTTTTATTATTAATAAATTGTGGACTTACACTTAGTCTTGTATCAAAATCTTTCAAAGAAGGCTGGGCTAACGGTTTTGGAACAACTGATAATACTAAACCAAACTTCTCTTCTACATATATCAAACCCATTTTAGATGACGAAGATTATGGACAAAAAACATACGCTGGATGTTCGTGCTCGGGATATGGAGTAAAAAATAATATAAATATGCCATTTAACAACGACTCTAATCTATATGCAAAGACTAAATATCAAGGATGGTAGTCATTTTAAAAAAATAATATAAATCACAATAAATTTATATTATACATTATACATTATATTTAAGATTATACGTTATTACTTTTTCTTAGACCCCTTTGAAACATTCGAAGAGTTTGAAGCCTTAGAAGCCTTAGAAGCCTTAGAAGCCTTTGATGAATTATTTACAGGTGATGGGGATCGATCAGGAGAACTTGGAGATAATGATTGTGATCGATGTCGTGGACTTGGAGAAGAGGATCTTGATGACGATGATGACGATGAATCATTTTCATCTTTAAATTCTTCCTCTCCATCGAGATAATTATCAATATCACCAAGTCCAATTTTTTCATGGACCTTTTCAATACGATCCTCATTATCATCTCGTCGAGAAAATCCAAAATCAATCTTTTGTAAGGTCCCATTAAACTTACGATGAAACATATAAGAATTTAGATCAACAATACACATCTGTCGAGCAGTCTCTTCGCTTACCAAATGTTCAAGCTCCAAGTCAAAAGTACTCATATTTTCAATAATATAAAATTCTACCTTCTCAAGCTGTTTATGAAGATGAGTAAGAGCTTCTTCGTTTCCTTCATATCTAATAAAATTATACCAAGATTCATACTCTTCTCCGTTACTTTCCATCAAGATTGCATATCGATATGATTCTTCCATATTTATATATTTTATAATAAAGTATGTTTTTAAGTATAGTTTTTATTTATCTTCATCTTTAGATTCGTCTTCATTAAATTTAATTATATTATTATCGTTATCATTATTAATATACTCGTCAAAAAAAATTGGATTTCTCCTCTCCATTATTGACAAGGCAATCTCTATTTCGTTCTCTGTTACACGTGTCTTTTTTGAGTATAATGTTATATTATTTGAATATTTTAATAATTCAACCAACCACTTTTCCAGATAATTTTGAAAATAATCAAAACAATCTTTTTGGTATCTAATATCAGGATAAATTAAATTTATATAATTCTTAAATTTGATCTCCATACATGTCTTTGGGAATATATATTCTGTATATTCCTGTATATGCTTGTTATATTTTGTATCATTTATCTTATTTCTAAAAATAGGATGAGTATATGGAATAATACTTGATCCATATAAATATATATTATTAGAAACAAAATAATTAGTTAATTCCTTATCTAATCTTATGCCATTTTCTATATCATTAACAGTTATTCTAATATTCTTGTTCAGACTTACATTATTTGCCAACTCTAATATTTGAGATATAAAATATTCTATTACACCTGCCAAAAAAATAGGAGCATTATAAGATATATGCATACCGCTATTCTTCAAAAACTTTACTAACATACTTGGTGGTAATAATATATCAGCCTTTTCATTTCTCGATTTTCCTTTATTATTATTATCTAAACAGCATGTTACATAATTTTTTGATGATTTATAACCCTCTTCTATAGATTTTTGACACAATTGTCCAATAAAAATCAACTTTATCGCCGTTTCTAAATCGCTTTCAGACATTGTCTTTCTATTGTTTGATGATATAATGAACGAAACTTTATTTGTTATAATTTTACACGTTGATATTGTTAACTCGTTCATTAAATGCTTTGCTTGAAAAGTTATATCTCTCTTTGGGCATATCTCTTTTAGAATCTTTCTTATATGATGAACAAAATAATGTCTTTTTTTCTTTTTCTTTTTCTTTTCTTTTTTATTTTCTTCCCCGTTTTCTTCTTCATTTTCTTCTTCATTTTCTTCTTCATTTTCTTCACCGTTTTCTTCTTCATTTTCTTCCCCATTTTCTTCTTCATTTTCTTCTTCATTTTCTTCTTCATTTTCTTCTTCATTTTCTTGATATTCTTTATTCTGAAACGTATTTGTATTATTATTAGAAAATTGATAACTCATAATTGTTTTTTAAATAAAATCTTTATTCTTTTAAATATAACATAATTCCTAAAAGTTTTTTAAAGATTTACAAGAATAGAAAGAAATGAATAAAGAAAAAAATCTACAAGATAAAAATTTTAGTAAGAATTCTATTCTTACAATTGCCAAGAAATCTGGTATAAAATCAATGTCTCAGTGTGGTATAGATAAAACAAAAGAAGTTCTTCTTAATAAGATCAAGTATCTATCTGAACATTTATGCTACTTTTTGAAAAATAAAAGTGGAAAAACAATTAACAGAAAAGTTATTTTAGAATTTTTAGAATCAGAAGGAATCCGTATGATTGCCCAAAAAGACTAATAAAATTTAAAATTAAATATTTAATTTTAAACTGTAATAAAAATAATAAAAATAATGAATGAAGAATTATTACCTATATTTAGAAAATATCTAAAAGATACAAAAAAAGACTGGAATTATATTACTCCCACTGATTTTTACAATAAATATTATAAAAAGAAAAAGAATTATGTTGTTATAGATCTTAGAAAAAAGAAAGTATATCAAGAATTTCATGTACCAAATTCTATAAATATATTTTGGTTAGATATATTAAAAACAGAGAACTTGGAATTCTTGAAAAAACTAAATAAAAAGAAGAAGATTTTCTTGATATGTTATGTGGGTCATACTTCAAGTCAAGTAATGACGTTACTAAAGCTTTTAGGAATAAATGTTATTTCTATTAAAGTAGAAAATGTACCTATATCAGGATGGTTACAATGTAATTATCCATTAACATTCAATTAGACATGACATATATAAAGCTCCCTTGTATTTGTAGATTTTCCTAAACATTTTACATCTTTAAAGTTTAATTTAAGTGCTTCTAAAAAATTTTTCTTGTTATATTGAGTCTTGTGTATTTGTGGATTAAAATCTATATGATGTAGGACACTAAAAACTGGATCTTTATTATCTATCCATTCTATTATTAAAGAGACATTGACAATATTTTTTAGATCCTCTATTATTTTATATAAACAACCATAATCAGATGTAGATGAATATAGCCAGTGAATAAGAGACAATACTAAAACATGATCATATTTTTCATTATTACTGGTTAAATTTTCTTTTAAAGTCTTAAAGTCTGTATTTAGCGATTCTACCTTTTGGAGATTTTCCTTGTCCCATTCTAAAAGAATATTTATATTTTTAATATATTCTTTATCGTGATCAACAAGACATACTTTTTTTAAGTTTTTAGAAAACAATAAACTTAATCCTATTATTCCATTAGCACAACCAATATCAAGAAGAGAAGAATCTGGTGATAAATCTATCGAATTAATCAACTTTAATTGATTGGTAGACTTTCCATTTCTACAAACAATAGGATTTTTTAGGGTCTTATCATATCGGTAATTATGATATCCATACATTTCAAAAAAATTTCTATTTATTTTATAAAACGATCTTTCTGATTGACTCCCTCCATTTTTTCTATTTGGGTCCTCGTATTTCTTAAACATTTATATTCTACAATACTTTATTTATATTCTATTTATTTTTAATATTTTCTATTTGAAGTTCAAATAGAAAATAGCGCTCAGAGGTGGGATTGAACCACCGACCTTTTGATATCGACTTAAATCTGGTTTAAATAACAGTCAAACGCACTACCAACTGTGCTATCCGAGCCTATTATATATTGTGTATATATATCTTTAAATCTCAATTATTTTTTTAATTAATAAAATTAACTGTTATTATAGTTTTTGATAGAGTTGTTTTTTGTATTTAATAAATTTATATATTTAATTGATAAATCTTGAGTTACAATCATTTTATTACTCTTTTTTAGAGTACTTGGATAATTTTGATCATAATCAGGACTTAATCCATTGATAGGTTGTTCATTATCGATAAAATCATACTCGTAATTCTTTGGTCCTAAATTATATTTACTATTTTCTTCAGTAATCTTTGTTTGAACTTCTTCAATCTTCTTATTAATATTTGGTTTTGGATTTTCTTTTTCATCATAATTATCATTACTATCTCTTCTTGATGGTCTCATAAATGTTAATAATAATAATATAAGCAAACATAACAGTAAAAAAATTATCACCATTTATTATTTATTATAAAGAATATATTATTAATATAAAAAAATGTCTTATAACTCTTATAGTATTCTTGATGGTAGTAATAATCTCTCTATAAAAAACTTGTATGAAGTAATTGATAGCTATTTTGAATCTCCTATATTAGAAAAAATACAAAATTCTGAAAATAAATCAATATATATGTGTAAAATAAAAACTCTATTAGCAAGTCCAGAACAACGTTATATAATAGCTATCACAGACATTGATCAATATCCTATAGGAAGGAAAATACCTCTTAATAACATCTCATGGAAATCATTTCAAACAAGATATCTTTCTAATATAGATAAAAATATTATAACACACTCTTACTCTATAAAAAATTTACCAGAATATACCCTAAAAGTATCGCTACTAAAAAGATATGAAGATCATACAGACTATCTTTTAAATATTTATAAATCTATTGTTATTACTCTTGTTCATAAAAATAAAAATTTATATGAATATCCTTCTTCTGGTAATCTTGCTTCTTGTCTTGAAACATATAAAAGTGTAATTGTTATTCGTGATTAATAAATACTTTAACTTTAGATAAATCTATATGATAAGTAAACTTATCTAAAACATTATTTACATATTTACTATTAACTTTGTCTATAACATACTTTTCAAAGTATTTTATTGCTTCTTCTCTTAATTTATATCCAAAAAACTCATTTATATTAGTATATATATTTAAACTATCCCAGTTAAAAAATACACACTTATTTATTACTATATTAAGATAGTATTCCTTGTAAAATATATTATATTTTAATTCTTTTGATTCTTCCATTATTATTTAATAAAAGTGATTTTATTTTTATATTGTTTTTAATTTTTTATAAACATTTATAAGTCATGTCAATCCCACAAACAACTCCATTCTCTCTCTTTCTATATGAAAACATTTACCAAATTAGAAACCCTTTTATGTCACCAGATCAAGTAGTAAAGATTGCAGAGGAAATATGGAATGATATGCCACATGAATTAAAATTCATCTATGTTAGAAAATCCCATGAACTTTTGATTGAAAGAAATCAAAACTCTTTTCTACACGAAGAACCAGGTTTTATTAGATTTAAATAGATAATATAAAGTTAATTAAAAATATTGTTATTTTTAATTATATAAATGACCGATAGATTAATACGAAATATGCTAAGAATTTATATAAATTCAGATAACGAATTTAAACAACTTGAAGAAGCACTTGATCAAGTTCCTGACTTGAATTCAAGTACAAGCAGTCCTTTACTTTTTATGGCTGTTAGATATCAAAATATACCTATTGTAAACTTATTATTGGAAAAAGGTTCTAATGTAAATATAACAGATGATCAATATTCAACCGCAATTTCAGTAGCAGCATCTCGTGGTAAGTATAGAATGGTTGAATTTTTATTAAGCAAAGGAGCTGATCCTAATTTACAAGATAGATATGGTAAAACACCTTTACATTATGTTACAGAGACTCTTGATCAATCAAATAGCCAAGAAGGTGATGATAAACTTATAAACACGTTACGTGTTTTACTTTTAGATAAAAAAATAAATGTAGATTTTCAAGACATAGAAAATGAATATACTCCTTTAATGATAGCTGCTGGGAATAATAATTTAAGAGCCGTAAATGCATTATTACATTCACGAGCAAATCCAAATATTAGAGATATTAATGGTAGAACAGCATATGATATAACTACAAATCCAGATATAAAATCTTTAATATTGAGATATCAATCTGGTGAAAATGAAGTGATACAAAGACAATTACTCAGAGCAGGTATAAGTAGAGATGGAACACATCAAAGAATTACACCATCAATTGCGAAGAAGATTAGTGAGTTTCTTTTTAGAAGTAAGAGAAAGTCATTAAGAAAATCAAAGAGAATAACAAGAAAATCAAAGAGAAAGTCATTAAGAAAATCTAAAAGAATAACAAGAAAATCTAAAAGAAAGTCATTAAGAAAATCTAAAAGAAAATCAAAGAGAATAACAAGAAAATCTAAAAGAAACTCAAACTAAATAAAAAGAAACCAAATTTATATAATAAATTTATATAATAAATAAAATATAATATAAATAATGAGTATCCAATATCCTAAGACTGAACATGTAACTTTACCATCTGTTGAACAATGGGGGACAAACATGAATATACTTCGAGATCCTCCAAGATCTATAACTACAAGAAGAATTGATAAAGTACTTGAAAATACAGATATAACGGATCTTATTGACGATAGTGGCGACAGAATTAATGATGGAATAAATGTTTACGCAAGAGGTGTTAATCCTATGGTTAGTGTTTCTTATGATAATAACTCTAATAACGCAGGTATATCTGGAAACCCAACTTCAACAAGTAATAGAACACAAGCACGACTTCCATATCCAGTAATGGAAGGAGGGGCTTTTAGACCTCCTATATATACTCAAAGAGATTTGTTACCTCTGTCTCGTTTACCTCGTACGTGGTTTAGTGCTATGACAACTCCTGGATTTGCTGACTTTTCTAAAACTATTCAAAAACCAAATGACTATAGAGCAATTAAGGATATGCTTAATATTTATGATGTAAAACCAAATAAAACAACTAATATAGAAAAACCTCTTATTGAAAACTTTAAAATGATGAATGCTATTAATGATAAACATATGAACGTAAATGTTGATTCTGGTCTTAAAAGTAATTATGTTTCAAGTTATACGAGAGAAAATTTTGATATGTATAAAGGTATAAATAAAGACAATTTGAATGTATTCGCACAGTCAAATATAGGACAAGATACATTTTCAAATAATTTAGAAGGTATAAATATAGATCAAAATAGGTATATTCAGAATCATTTATCTGGTCAAGTATTTCCTAACATGTCCCAGAATACTGCTCAAAATCTTTCTAATATTAATATGAATACTGATAAGTATCTTCAAGATAATGTACAGGTAAAAGATGCTTTTACTAATATTTCTAAAAATACTGCCCAAAATCTTTCTAATGTTAATATGAATACATCTAAATATCTTCAAGATGCTACTATAATAGAAACATTTTCAAATTTATCATCTGACATCTCTACCAAAAACTTGGAAGAGTTATACGATAATGGTCGTATTTCAGTAAAGAATAATATAATTCAATATAATAAAGATTCTGGTATATCACCTGGATATACTTTTCTAAATGAAATTGCTCAACCTGTTCTTGAGATGAGAAATCCGCAATTTGAAGTTCAATCTCAGATATCAGACTCTCGTGTACATAAGAGAATAGATCACCAAAATAATTTAAATTTCAATAGAAATACTCCATTAACAAGTTTTAAAACTAATGTTACTAAACTTGAAGACTTTAATAGTATTAATCTATCTAATAGAAACTATCATAGACTTGATGAAACTCTTCAAAAGGGTTCTTTTAATAATGTTGGAATAAAACCAACGATGAATAGAGCCGAAATGATAAATTTTAGAGAGAATGATAAGGATAAGCTTAGAAATAGAGTTAACGATAATCAATTTAATAGATATAATCATTAAATAACTTACAAAAAATATAAAATGAGTATATGTCATTGTATATATGAAATCTTTAAAGACTTGTGAATTGATTCTAATGATTCTAATGATTCTAATGAAGACCAAAAAGAAATAGTATAAAGAAATAGGCCTAATGAAATAAAAGTTAAAATTAAGAAGAATAAAGGAACACAAACTGAAGTAAATATAGTAAATATGGTAAGTATTTTAAATAATATTAAAGAGTCTGGATCTACTTGATCGTTTTAAATATAAAATAGGTTATATTTAAAATTTTAAATTTCTCTTTATTTGTTTAACAATATAGACATTTCGTTTTTATAGTCAGAATTACGAGAATGGTCTCCTATATTATTTATTTCTGAAAACTTTTGATGTGCCATTATTGTTTTTGACTCTACAAAATAAATATCATCTGTATCCTTTCTGTCATCTTCCAACTTTTTAACTATCTTATCGTATACATCTCTACAAACTGTCTTAATAGGAACAGATACTAAACTAATAAAATTACGTGCTTCCATATCCTCTGCTATTTTATTTGTTGTATCAATATATTTGAATCTTTTACGAGAAGGATCAGTGCATCTTAAAAGATATTTATTTCCATCATCTTCTGATGTCTTAATTATATGATCTACACATAAACGAGCCATTCCTTTTTGTCCATTCCAAAAATGTTCCTCTATAATTTCATGATCAATACTTTTAATTCTATCTGGGTCTACTTGTTTTCTGTACAAATCAGGTTCAGCAAGAATACTTTGTAAATTATTGTTATTTCCTTTTTTATAGTCTATATTTTAACCTATAAAAATATAAGAAATTAAAAATATTTATAAATTTAAAACTTTTCTTAAAAAAGTCTAACACCTACACACACAAATATTTGTGTGTGTTGATATAAAAAAATTATAGGAATTTATCTTTTTTTACAATAAAAATTGTAAAAATATAAATATTTTTTCCTTGTATTTCTAAACAATAATTTTTTAAATAAAATCTACGCACTCATCTATCATTCTAGTAAAAAAACATATATCTTTATCATCAGGAAGGATAAAACGATCTCTATTTGCCTTCTCGCGATAATCTCTCAGTTTAGAAAGAACAAGAGTCTCTACTACACTCATATATTCCTCATTCTTACACTCACGATAATAAATAACTTTATGATCACACGTTTTATTATATGTTCCTAAACGAGAAGTAAGATTCTTTGCTTTTCCAAAAATATAAGTTCGACGTTTTAAATGATCATCTGTTGTAAGCATATAAATGACATTTTTTTCTTTATATTCTACACGTCTCTGCTTTGATAAACAGACATCTTCGAGTTGTTTAATACGTTGATCTTTAATATTAAGTTGTTTTTCTTGGGTTTTTAGTAGGGCTATATCAATCGTAATTGAACCATTATTAAACAATTCTCTTATCCATCTACTTACTTGTAAAGCAAATGAAGGAGAAATCCATTGAGCGAGTTGTATAGCCAAATCAGGATGAATCCAAGAGCCTTGTTGAAATTTAGATGTTTGACCTCGTTTTGAATCTACCAAAAGTGATGCGGGAATTCCCGCATCACTAGATAATACAGTAATTAGGTCTTTTGTTGTATCTAAACGAACCCAATCATTGA
>Ga0209390_10002121_pt1 | contig 35957 bp, 24 predicted proteins | sample BON01_FD_187212 | JGI IMG/M metagenome (GOLD analysis project Ga0209390, IMG submission 187212) | Freshwater microbial communities from Lake Bonney liftoff mats and glacier meltwater in Antarctica - BON-01 (SPAdes) (version 2) | ecosystem: Environmental > Aquatic > Freshwater > Ice > Glacier...
GGTGCTCCGGGCGGAGGAGGCGGCACCGGCGGATTGCTGGCGATGCAGGTCACCGAGAATGGCACCACCGAAGTTTACTATCCCCTCTACGATGGCACCGGAAACGTCGTTGGCCTTGGCGACGGAGCCGGACAACTCGTCGCGGAATACCGCTACGGCCCCTTTGGCGAATTGATCTCGGCTACCGGACCCGCCGCCCAAGAAAACCCCTGGCGTTTTGGGACCAAATATTTCGACACTGAAACCAAGCTCAGTTACTTCGGCTTTCGCTACTACGATGCGGTGACCGGGAATTGGCTATCAAGAGAGCCGCTGGGGGAGGGTGAGAGTCTGAACTTGTATGCCTATTGCCACGGCGACCCGATTAATAATGTAGATGTACTGGGGTTGAATGAAGTGGGGATATCGGGAGGAGAGGCCACGGCAGCCGGGAAGTATGTTGGGATTGAAGCCAATGGAGATGTCTCCGGGGCGCAAGACCTTCTCTTTAAACTTCAGCTTAACATTGAACTCGGGCGAGTTGATCTCGGTGGAACAGATGCGCAAATCCAAGCCGGGGTTTTGGGAGCCGTGCAGCAAGCCATGCGCGATGGAAATAAAGAATGGCGGGGGCTAAAGAATCGGGGATTGATTTCGTTGAGGGCCTCTCCGTTCGGGTTTTCGCCCAGAACTGATGCGGCAGGCCGCGCCGCCTCAATCATGCAGGGCTTGGCTCCGGGAATGGCGCAGCGAAGCAATGCGATGGCAAGTGCTGAAGCTGAGAGAAATGCTGCTTTTATGAGGAGGTATCATTCAAGGCCTGATACTTATTTAAACCGCTGGCTCGATATAGGCCGGGTCACCGCAGAAGGCTTTGTGGACATCCCGTTGAATGTAGCTGAAGCGTTGTTGGCAGTTGATGCCACCACCGGAGTGGACATCCGCTTCAACGGTTTCTTTGCAGAACAGAAGTTCAGTCTTAACGAGATTTCGCGTGGAGAAAGAACGGCAGCTGTCGTCATGTCACTCCCTCTCTTTGGCTTTGTTGATGACTTAGGGCGTTCTGGAAATAGGATTGTCTATCGTGCATTGAACGCCACAGATAGGGCAGCAATAGACGCAGGATTAGGAATTAGTCCGAAAGGAACAGGATTTAAAAATCTGGCGGCTCATGTCGAAGGGCGACCTACAGGATTAATCTCAGCATCGGAAACTTTAAATGGCGCACGTCTTTTCGATGATGGTTTTGGGATGGTAGCAATCGATTTGGACATGATTGCGAATTCTGGAGTGGGAATTATCTGGCATAAAAATCTCCTCCAAAACCTCCAAAACCTCCAGAAGTATGGAACAAAACAGAATCTGAGAAACTCCGAACGAGCAAAAGAACTTCTATTCAAGGGGTCGATTCCAGCTGGTGCCATTAAATTAATAGATTGAAAAAATGCCTGCTCTAACTAGTTATTCGAATACTGAAAATTCAGCTTTGGTGGTTCTCAAAGAGAAGGGCTATCAACTTTGGTATGATCAAGAAACAGAGACACATTTTGCAGAAAAGGATGGCTGGGATTTTGCTGCAGAAGGGGCAATGGAGCTCTTGGGAGTGGTGGCTCTTTACGAGCATTGCTCACCAGAAAAATTTGAGCCTTATTGGTGGAGAAAAGACGACACCAAGCTTTTGCACAACCTTTCTGAGGAGCCTTGCTCATATACATCGGTAACAGGCAGAAAATTTTGATCTCCCCGCAATTCTGTCGGTGAAATCGCAAACACCCAAGCTGTCCTGCAAACACCGCTGCGGCATGCCCCGTGCTGGTCGCAAGCTCCCTGTGGCACGTGTCATGCCTGGTGCGCCAGCCCGGTCCGCTCGCGCGTTCGTTGGTGTTCGTGGGTTCGTGCTATGTCCGATAAGGAGTTGCGCCCCTACAGGGCTTGGGACTTCTCAACCAACAAACCTAGGGCGCTGCCCTAGGCTCAAGGGTTTTGCGCCGTTGGCGCACGAATCCCGGAGGCTCCGCCAAATCGCTTTCCCCCGAGATTTGTATAAAGATATCAGGGCGATGCCCTGGGCTGGCACAGGACGCACCTATCGGTGCTAAGAAAGCGCCTCTGACCGCTGGCCTCTGGTGACTGGCCTCTGGTGACTGGCCTCTGCTCACTGGTCACTGCTCACCTCACTGCTCACTGGATTTAAATGAACTGTTTGATGGGGCCGGTTTGGGGGAGTTTTTTGCGGGTCATTTCGGTGTCGAGGTCTCCGTAGTGTTTGATGGGGTTGCCGTAGGCGTTGAGGAGGGTGGTGTACCAGTTGCCGAGGGTTTGGTGGCCTTCGGTGGCGTGGAAGGGGAGACGGAGGTAGCGGCCGGCGATGTCGAGTTTTGAGTTTTTTCCGCTCATGACGACCATGGGAGCTTCGGTGTCCGGGCTGTGGTGGCCGGCTCCGGTTTCGGGGAAGTAGATGATGGTGGTGTTGTCAAACATGGTGCCTTTGCCCTCGGGGACGGATTTGAGTTTGGTGACCATTTTTTCGACTTGGGCCATGTGGCTGGCTTTGACGAGGTTGCGAAGTTCGAGGTCATTGCTGTGGCCGAGGCGGTGGAGGTCCACTTTGTTGGTGTTGCCGGGCAGGGTGTCGATGGGGGTGGCGAGGTCATCGATGGTGTAGGTGACGACGTTGGTCAGCCCGCAGATGAGGGCGGAGAGCATGATGTCGGTAAAGGCGGTCTGCTTTTCTACGAGGGTGGCGTCTTCGCCTCCGTTGGCGTGGATTTTGGCGATCTGGGGAAGGTTTTTTGAGATGACGCCGGAGAGGGAGAGGACTTTGGAATTCCGAGCGCGGATGGATCCGAGGGAATCGACGTGGGTGCTGATTTTGCTCCGTTCGGTGCCGTTGAGTTTTGGAAGTTTTCGGCCTTCTTTTTCGCCGAGGTAGTCGAGGAGGTCGTTTTGGGAATCGACGGATTTCGAGTCGGTGACGGATCTGAAGAGTTCGTCGTAAGCGGTTTGTGGGTCGGCGTAGCAGAAGTTGCGCTGGTGGGCACCGGGAGCGGAGAAGCCGGAGACGATGCCGTTGCGGAAGGCCACGGTGCCGGAGCCGGAGGCGAGGGAGAGTTCGACGTGTCCGAAGGGGGAGGGAAAGAGGGCGGCGAGTTCGTAGTCAACGGTGCGTCTTTTGATGCCGCTGAGGACGTTTCGCCCTGCTTTGTAGCCGCCGAGGCAGCCGGTGAAGGAGTAGTGGCCGCCTCCACTGATGGCCATGGAGATCCCTTGGAGGATGGTCATGTTTTCCTTGTGGGGGTCGAGGCATTTCAGCCAGTCGGGGAGTTCGTGTTGATCGAGGTTGGCTTCGAAGGCTTCTTTCTTTTCGTCCTTTTGTTTTTCTTGTTCGGAAAAAGTGGGGAGGGAAAATGTGGAGGGAAGGTTGCCGTTTGATTTTCGGATGAAGATGAAGCGATGGGGGAGGCCGGCCGCGTTGGTCTGGCCGAAGAGGTGGCTGAAGGAGGGGGACAGGACGAGGCTGGCCGCTCCGAGGCTGGTGGTTTTGAGGAGGTGGCGTCTATTGATCATGAGTTTCGGTGGGGTTTGGTTTGCGGTAGATGAAGGAGTCTGAGGTGAGGAGGGAGGTGATGACGGCGTCGAAGCTGTCGTTGTTGTTCAGGTAGGCTTGTTCGGCGTCGAGGAGGGTTTTGGAGTCGGAGAGTTGCTCGTTGCGTCCCATGAAGTAGCGGAAGGCGTGCCGGATGATGGATTGCCGGGCTTTGCTGGATTTGGCGAGGCGTGAGGCGAGGTCGATGGCGTTTTTGACCTCCCCGTCAAGGGCGGGATCATCGGTGCCGTCGAGGAATCCGGTGGAGTCCACGGGAAGGGTTTTGTAGGTGGGTCTGCCGTCGATGTGGAGGCCGCGATCGGTAGGGGCGGGTTCGATGATGTTGTCGGGGTGCTCGAGTCTTTCCTCGGAGCGGAAGCGACCGAAATCGTCATACATTTCAAAGGCTACTCCGAGGGGGTTCATGCGTTCGTGGCATTTCCAGCAGGTTTCGGCACCGGTTTTTTCATCGAGACGCATGCGGAGGGTGCGATGGTGGTCTTCGGGGATGACGGCATCGACGGTGATGGGGACGTCGGGCACGGTGCCGGCGAGGAGTTTTTCACGGACCCATAATCCACGGCGGACGGGGTCGGTTTCGAGGTTGAGGGAGTGGGCGATGAGCCAGGCGGGGTGGGTGAGAAGGCCACGGCGATGGGGGATTTTTGCGGGTTGGGTGGTGGGGTAGTCCCAATTTGCGAAGTCGATGTTGAAAAACTTGCCGACTTCCGGGGCTCTCATTTGCTGGCCGGTGCGGGTGGAGGCGTTTCCCTTGTGAGAGTAATGCATCGGGAGGGCATTGTAGGGCGCGGCTGCTTTTTGGCCGTTGCCAAGTCTGGCCTCAAAGTCGTGCATCTGCCTTTTGAATGAGGTCACCCATTTGGGGCGTCTTTTTTCATCGTTGAGGAAGTTTGAGAAGACGGTGCCTTGCATTTTCATTTTGTTGATGAAAGGCCAGTGTTCGTAGAGTTCCTCCTCGGTGAAGTTCTCCCAGTCATAGACTTTAAAGTAGTCATAAATCGTTCTGATACGATCCGAGGCGGCTTTCATGGAGGCGTTGTCTCCGTTGTGGTAAACGTAGAATTTTTCGGTGGAGAGGAGTTCTTCGATGACCTTGGTGTCATTTTGCAGGATGTGATCGACGAGCATGTCGGCTTCATCGACGAGGCGGCCGGCGGTGTTGTCGTAGCTACTGAAGGCGCTGAAGCGGGCGTCGTCCTTGAAGATGGAGAGTGCTCTGGGGTATCCGAAGAATTCGCGGAAGAAGCGCAGTTTTCGGATGGGGGTGTTGGTGATGCTGGAGTTGAAACCTTGTTTTTGGACGGTTTCCTCTTGCCGGCAGCATCAGTCTTCGCTGACCGGGATGCAAAATACACGGAAGGTCACGAAGGTCATCACACTCGGCCACAAGTTCGCCATCCGTGACTCCTTGTCTTTCTGCATCGCGTTCAATTTCTCCTAAGCCTCGATAGATTTCCTCCATCGGCTTTTCTAACGCCTTACAGGAAACCTCTGGCAAATGTCCTGACCTGTATCCGCCAGCCCGGTTGGGGTCGGCAAGGCCCCATTGTTTCCGCATCCAGCCAGCTCGACTTCAGTGCCGGAACAGCTACACTACCAACGATGAGACAAGTTCTATTGCTTCTCGCTATCCTGGCGATTGCCGTCGCGCTCGAATTTGCATTCCGACACCAAGAACCGGACGGGAGCGGGGAACGCCGCACACCTGAACCCAACAGGCCGGCACCGGCGATGGTGGCGTCCGTGCCCGGGAAGCCGACCCCGGCAATCGCAACTCCCAGGCCACAAACTCCACGAAAGCCGATGGTGATGGCGGACGTGGCCGCGAATGCCGAACGGCTCAACGATCCGGATTCCACGGTGAATGAGGACCTTCAAATTGTAGGAGAGTTGTTGCGGGTCTACACCCGGTATATCGGATCCGCTCCCGAGGGCGGCCTCAATGAGGAGATCGTGGCGTGTTTTCGTGGGAAGAACCCGATGAAGATTACCTTTCTGGGGTCGGATAACGCCAAGCTCAACGAAGCGGGCGAACTCCTCGACCGCTTCGGAACCCCCTACTATTTCCATCCCGTTTCGGCGGATCAAATTGAAGTCCGCTCCGCCGGACCGGACCAAAAGCTTTGGAGCAATGATGATGTCCTTCTCGATTAGAACTCTCCTGGTAGTCGTGCCGGCGTCTCCTCTTCTTCTCGCTCCGGCTCGACGGTGGCGTTGCCGGTCTTCACTCCATTGGGCGCTTTTGTGTGCCGGTGCTCCCCTTCTTGGGCAGGTGAACTACGCGAGGTAGTTCAGCTGCGCTGCCCCTGTCCAAGGGTCATCGAACCTCCCCAGGTTGGGGAAAATCGTTTCCATTTCCGTGGACCCCCGATTGATCCCGAACCAATCTGCGGCGACGGAAAGATATTGATCGGTCGAGGTCGAGGGGATCCAACGTCCGCGATTGGAGGAGGTGTCGATGCTCCCGGGTTGATCCCCGATCAGGAAACGCGGCAGGCGACCGTAGACCTTGCCGCCCTGGACCGGGCCACCCATCACGACCATGTGTCCGCCGTAGCCATGATCCGCACCCGCTTCCGCAGGGTCGGTCCGGTTGGGCGTGAAGGTCCGGCTGAAATCCGACTGGGTGATGACAAGCACCTTGTCGTGCACCCCCAGCTGATGCATCGATTCATTGAATGCTGCCAGAGCCCCGCCGAGATCCGAGAGGCGGTCGCCATGGCCGGCAAGCTGATTGGAGTGGGTGTCCCATTCAGCATCCGCACAAAAGAAAATCTGACGTTGGTTGCCGAAAGCGTTCCTGCCTGCGATCAACCGGGCCACCATCTTCAGCTCGTTGTGAATGTCATTGTCGTTGCCTGCGAAAATGGCATCAAGATCGAAACCTGAAGCTGCGGCTTCCAGAATGGCGGAGCTGACAGTCGCTTCGTTGGCGCGGGAGCGGCGCATCACTTCGTTGTATCCTTCCTCCAGCAGGTTGTCATGGGTGTGGCGCATGATCTTGTCGAATCCCTTGAGACGCTCCCCGGTCGGAGTTTTCTTGTAACTGGCCGCCGAGCCATCGGGGTTCAAGACAGCGGCATCGCGATAGCCCGCCCCAAATCCATCCAGGCTGCGGGCCCCGGTGGAGGTCACCACATACTGGGAGACGTCACCTGCCGTCCCCACCTGCAACTTGTTCAGGCCGTTGAGGGCAATGTTCATTGAGACGTTTCCCCCTGCGTTGTAGGAAGCATTCAGAAGATCCGCTGCCCGTCCTCCCCAACCGGTTTTGTAGGCTTGGTCGGGCACACTGCTTTGCATCTGGACTTGCTGATCACTGTGGGAATACAGCCTCGGGGCCTTGGCGTAGGATTCGTTCTGAAAATTGGCAAGGGCCTCCGACTCGAAGGTGTTGATGTCCGAATGGAAAGGCTGCACCAGGGTGCCGACATTGGCGACAAAGGCCAATTCCCCGGCATCATAGAGATTCGCGGGACCGCGATTGCCGTTGGCCCCTGAATTTGCCCCAAATCCCGGCTGCAGGCCGAACTTTTCACTCCCGCTTCCCAACGCGCCGGTCAATTTGAGCAAATCAGCATCGGCAATCGCAAGGACCCCCCGGTTGACGTCATACTCTGTCCGGTTGAAGAGGGTTCCCGTGCTGTTCGCGGTCGGGATGAGCATGTTGTTGCTGTCGTTGCCGCCGTACTGGAAAAGCACCACGATGGCCTTGTAGTCATCCAAGGGTGCTCCGGCCGCTGCGGCCGCCTGGATCAGACGGAGGTGTGCGAGTGAGTTGACGATCCCCGTAGCACCCATGGCGGCACACGCGGACCGGGCCATGAAGGTGCGACGGTCGCCTCCCTTGTCGGTCGATTTGACGGTTTTGAAGGACATGATTCAGATGGGAGCGGTGTGTTGACGTGATGGGGTGCCTACCGTTGAGTCATTCCGGCGGGAGAATGGATCACGAGGTAGAGGGCGTTTTGGACCTTGTTGAGGGTGCCTCCGTCTGTTGCGACGACTGAGTTGATCAGGTATTGGCGAGGATGAGCGAGAGAGGATGCCGCAGCGTAGTCGGACTTCAAGGTTCCGGCGCAGAAGATGAGATCAAGATAATCTATCAGAGCTTCGGCCTTGTCGCTGGTAGTTCCCGGAGCCGCATCATAAACACCGACGTATTCTGAAAAATCGGAACGGACGCGGTCATCAGGACTGCTGAAGCCTTCCAAGTCCCCCATGTTGAGATAGCCGGGGGACAAGATCAATTTCCTTTTGAAATTGATCGCATCCACGATCTGAGTCTCGGTGACCAACTCCAACTCAGGTGCCGTCAGTCCGGCCGTTGCAAGGGCCCCACCCGGAGAATAGTCCGGCAGATAGAAGTTGAAAACCGAGGGTGCTGCCATCGGGGATTGTCCAATCGACGGGGTGCGCGAAGTGTAGTGAATGATGCTGACGTCTGCAGGAAAGTTGTCGAACTGGGTAGGATCGTAATCTTCAGCAGGCCAGTCCCGGTCCTCGCCAGTTACCGGCAAAGGGATGACATTGCCGGAGCCCGGAGTGACCGTGTAGTCGGGACCCGAGGCGAGGCGCGCGAGGATCTCCAGAGGAATGTGAGACTGGGCATTGAGGGCTCGAAGGACGTGGGTCAGGACAAGGGATGGCTCCTTGGGTTTTCCCGATCCCTCGCGATTGTCGGCAAAAGCCAGATCACGGGCTTCTCGGTCCATGATGATCGCTCGCACGACTTTCTCCATGTCTCCCACCACCCCACCGGCATCAACAAGCGCGGATCCGGCGTGATGATTGCTTCCTCCGCTAAAGACACTCGCAACACGATAAACGTATCCCGGGGTCGGGTTGGAAGTCACGAACCGTTTGATGAGCAGCTTGGAAATGAAGGGTGCCGTGTTGGGATGGTCCTGCAAGGTGTTGAGGAGCCGGTCAAGATCCTGTTGCCCCGACTGATTCGCCGGGAAGTTGGTCTCTTCCGCTGTGCCCGCATAGATTTGCTTGGGATCGGGATCATGGCGATTGCGATCTCCGCTGTTAAAATCAGGATTGCTGAATCCATTGGAGGCGTCGAAGCACTTCATCGGGCTGCGCCAACGGACCTGGGTGAGATAACGGTCACCTCCGCCCAGGAAGAAATTGGTGTTGCCGGCGATGTTGCCGGCTTGATCGACAGACTCGCTCATTCCCCATCCGGTGAAAACGCGAGCGAGGTTTTCGATCTCAACGTTACCATAGGTTTGAATGGGTTGTCCCGATCCGGAATCAAGCCGCACCCGCCCGTCGGGAAGGAGGGAGAGCAGGCCGATGGAGAAGAGCTGTTGGATTTCCCGGGCGTAGTTCTCATCGGGAAAGAGTGCGATTCGAGGTTGGCCGGATTCGTCCAATATCCGGTTGCCGCTGCCGTCCAACTCAAAGATCGTCTCGTTTTTCAAGTGGCTGAGATACTGCCCCATCATGGGAGATTTCGAGATTGTCTCGAGAAGAGATCGGAACGTTCCGGTTCCATGCGCTCCCAGATCGTCCCACCATTGCGCGGTGCCGTAGTGGTAGGTGTCCAGATTTGGATCCAGACGGGAGATGACCCATATTTCACTGAAGGCGAAGGCCATGCGCTGGCGAAACTGATCGTGTGAATAGCTGTATAGGGTCCACATACTCCCCTCGAAGTTGGTGCTGTAGGGTTGGTTGAACTCAATAGGGTTGGCTCGCGTGGTCGGTCCCCCGGTGTTTGAAGCATTGTTGAGGTAGCGATGGCCGTGAAATTCATATTCGTCGAGAGCCCAAACGAGATCGTAAAGACGGGTTTGATCGAGGGCCAGCTGGTCCGTCATCCACTGCTGATAGGCTGCCAACTGATCATAAGTTCCGCTGGTCCCGACCTCGTGGTTGGTGATGATCTCGTTGTAGAGGGCGTCAATATCCGCCATGCGCGGTCCCCAGGTGGTTTGCGCCAGGAATCGCGATACCTCCCGCCGGAGCGAGTCGCCCGCAGGAAGGGGAGGGGCGGAAGTGGGAGATTCGTAGGCGTCGGCCTCCAAAGTGGTGAGGCTTACCGCCCCTTCGAACTCTTCAAAGAAGGCCCAGATTTCTCCCGCAAGATTGTCCACGGTGTGGACATTGCAATACAAGGCGAAGCCGTCCTGGCGGAAGAGAGAGTCGACCACTTCGGTCACCGAAAATCCATTGCGCGAACCCAGACTCAGATCCCAAAGATGCTTCGGTGTGGGATTGCCGTCGTTCGGCGTCGCTTCAGAAAGCTGCTCGAGGATTTGTCCACGGCTGCTGAAGCTGGGAACCGGAACTCCGCCTGACCCCACGTCGTTGACCCGGTGGAGGTGCTGATCAGTCTGCGTTGAGGAGAGACCGCTGTAAGTCGTGAAGATCGTTGCCAACGTCTTTGGTCCATTGATGGACAGGGTGGCAAATCCAGTCCCCGAGGTGGGAACGCCCAGCTCCGGCGTATAGAGCGCTTTGAAGGTAGTGACGTTTTCCGGCGTGTCAGTGGCATCATTGATGAGGCAGCGGGCACTCGAGACTCCCGCAATGACATAGTCGCCGTTGCCATCGATGGTGAATTCCACGACTTCAGGAAACTCCGCCCTGTTGTCCTCCACCGGATGAATCACGACGTCCTTCGTCCCCCCGTTCGGGTTCACCAGAATGAATCCGTTTAGCGGATTTCCGGCATTGTCGGTGACCGTGTAGTCCGAAGAATCGGATGCCCCTTCGTTGGGATGATTACTCGTTCCGAGGGAATAAAAAACAGGAAGGGCCGGACCACTACCGCCGGTGACGGTCAACCGGAAAACCGCCGCCGTGCCCTCGAGTTCATAGGCATCAGCGGTGATGACGCTGAGAGCGACTTGGGGTTTGGGCGAAGGATGTCCGTAGTCTCCGTTCACCGTCGGATTGGCTCCTGCGCGGTACTGGTGAAGATAGGTGGCTCCGATTGCGCTTCCCTCGGTGTCGGGCGTGAATCCCTGCGCGTCGGAGGCCGTGGCGGGATTTTCGTCTGGATTGAGCCCGAATTGGACTTCCCAGTCGTTCGCGATGCCATCGGCGTCGCGGTCTGCCGGTGAGCGGGCTGCGTCTGCGGTTGCGGAACGATCTTCGGTGAAGATTTCGACGACCTGCGTCGGCGTCATCGCTGATTGGTAGATCCGAACATCATCCAGGTCGCCTTGGAACCAGGAGCCATGCTTGATCGCCCCACCTTCCTCCTCTGCCTGGGAGGCCACCCCGAGATAACCGAAGCGCCGAACCCCCGTCCCGTATCGGGTTGAGCCCGCAACCGAAACGGCATGATCAGAAACACCATCGATGAAGATCTCCATCGTCTCGCTGCGGCCATTGAACACGGCAAGAATGTGGTGCCACGAGCCATCGTTGATGGTCGAAGTCGAGGCAATCTGCTGCACCCCCTCGTTGGTCCGTACTTCAAACCCGATCTGACCCGGTCCGGCGGCCGCTCCGTTGATGCTCAATTCCCAGAATTGCGAGCGATCAAAAGAAGCGATGACTTGGTCATCCCCGTGGACTGAATTGATCCAGACACTGACGGACACCGCCGGAAGCGCCGATCCAATGTAGAAGGATGGCAGAGCCACTGACTGGCCGGGGTTGCCAAAGCGTAAGGCCTTCGGGCCGACCTGTCCGGGGATGAATGGTTCTGAACCAAAGCCCTGCAGGGATCCTTTCCCGAATCCTTGAGCCTCGAGGGCGCTCCCGTTCAGCTGGTAGTGATTTCCGATAGTCGGCGCAGCCCGAAGAGGGGTGGGAACTCCTGAAGTCATGAGGATGACCCCGAGGATGGTAGCGTTCTTGTTCATGGAATCTCTAATGTGATCAGTAAGAAAAGCAGGGCGGGTCGGTCTTAAGCAAATGGCAACGGATGGCGGAGGTTCACGGATCTAGGGAGTGAGGCTCACGGCGATCCGATAAAACTCGGCGGTGATATCGCCCGGATCTATATATGTATAGCTTGGGGCATCGCGGATGGGAACAAAGGTGGATCCCGTCAACACGTTGTATAATCCCAGGTCCGAAGTGGCCACGACGCTGTAGGACCGGCCCGCTTTCACCGGGCCGTAGGTCACTTTGACCATATTACCACTGTCTTGGGCCACCGTCATGATAAACTGGCTTCCGGCATCTTTTGGATCCGTGCCATAGAGATTCTCGGTGAAATCAGATGCCCCGTCCCCATCAAAATCGCTTGTGGCATTCGCCGTTCCGAGATTTCCGAATTGCGCCGTTTCCCAGGGATCGGGAATCCCATCTCCATCCGTATCGGCGATGGACCCGTCAGAGACCAAGGCGATTTGATTGGCGGGCTGGTGGTTGTAGTCCACCTCGAATCCCGGTGGAACGATTTCACTGGCAAAGGTGCCCGTCAGGGTGGTGTAGCTCGCGATGATGTAAGCCGACCCGGTTGCGCCCGCTCCAATCTCTGAGACCTTGAGAACGGAAGTTCCGCTTAGATCAAGAGATCCTGCGACGAACAATCGATCGGAAGCCGTCCCATCGACTTCAATGACCAAGGTTCCGTCGAGCACGATATCCAAGGTGTTGAAGACACCGATTGAAGCTCCGGGAGAAAGGAAGCCATCGACATCACAGGGACCGCCGAGCATTCCATGGCCTCCCAGAGTGGCTCCCTGCACCACCGTGATCAAGCCCGTGGCTCCTGAGTGGTCGCCATTGATCAACAAGGCCCCTGAGCCTTTCACAATCGTCGACCCGCCGTAGGTATTGACCCCCGTGAGGACCTGCGTGCCGCTCCCTTCCTTGGTGAAATTGGCCGGGTACCTGGGTTGTTTTGAGCTGTTTTGCAACGAACCGGCGAAGGTCCCGCTGCCATTGTCCACTCCGAAGGTGAAGGTCCGGTAAGACGATCTAGAACTGCCCGACTTGATCGTGCCGGATCCGCTGAGCGCATCGACCCGGACATTGGCCTCCACGCCGTCGAAGGTGGCCCCCGAAGCAACCTGCAGATCGGATCGATTGGCGGTCCAGTCTTCATTGAGCTGCGACCCGCCGGTCAGCGTGCCACCTTGGACGTCAATCAATGATCCCGGACCAAGCTCAAAGGTCGCGGACGGGGAGTTCCAAACAGCCGTTCCTCCTCCTGATTTTTTGAGGGTCCCGGCCCCTTGGAACACCGTGTCCGCTGGCATGTCCATGTCCACTCCGAAGTCGAACTCCACCATCGCACCTCCGGAGATCACATAGTTCGAGGAACGGCTGGTGCCCAAATGCCGCAAGCTGCCGGTACTGATGGTCGTGGTGCCTGAATAGCTGCCATCCTGGGCGATTGTCAGAGTCCCCGCACCCGCTTTGGTGACCGCACCCTGGCCGCTGATCAGACCATTCTGAGCCAGGGCCCCGGCGAGAGTGAACGAGAGCAAACCATTGTTATCAACATTGGAGTTCGTGATCGATCCATCGACCGCGCCGTCGCCCACTTTCAACGTGCTTCCAGAACTGATCAGAGTATTCCCATGGTAGGAATGAGTTCCACGCAGGGTGACCGTCCCCCCGCTCCTGATGTGAACCTCGGTGCCTCCTTTGATTCCATTGGCATCCGTGCTGTCCACGGTGTAGGCCAGCGCCTTGTTCGAGAAATCGACCAAGGAAGTTCCCACTCCGTCTGTGTCGATCGTGACGAGGTTCTGGGTCACCGGGGTTGCCACATCGTTGTCCCAATAGAAATCGGCAAAAGTCACCTTGTCGTGAAGCGCCTTGGCATTCGCGAAGGTGTCCTCCATGAGAGCCTCGGCCTTATCGTTGGTGGTAAAATTCACCGTCGCGGTCTCGTCCCATGTCGTCCCGCCATTACCAGTCCAGTAATTTGGATTGGTCAGACCAACCGTGCTCACCGTGAAGGAGCCATCGAGGTTGTCGACGGCTTGTAGCGCACCTCCCGAGTTGTTGATGAAATCAACACCCTGGCTGGCAGTAAGCGCAACGAAGTCGGCAAAATCACCTCCAAATTCGGCCGTGAACGACCCCCCGTTGGCGGTGAAGTCGACAATGCTATTCACGTTGTTTGTGCAGTCGATTATGACACCGTTTACCCTCACCGTGCCACCATCGATGGTGATTCTCGCCACACGGCCCTCGCCATTGTTCATGTCGATCCCCTTGGCGAAAGTCAGTGTGCCGTCCGCGTTGACCTTAAAATTGTTGGTCACGTCATTGCCGTGCCTGCTTAGAACCAAATTACCCGATGCGCTTGCACGATCCAGCGTCACTTCGACATCTTCGATTCCCCCGCCAATGCCATCACCAATGGTCATGATGTTACGATTTGCCGGAGCATTGGTCCAGATCGCGCCTTCACGCCCGTCGAGAATGATGTTGATGGAGCCCCCGCTGTTGAAATGCATTGGGGGCGTGCTGGATAGTCCGTTGCCGCTGGTTGCGTCGCGCCCTCCCCACCCGGGGATGTTTGCGGTGGGCAGAGCGGCACCTGTGAAAGTGATCGAGTCCATGTAGTTCGTCGATAAGCCTGCGTCGTTACCGGTGCCTGGCGCATCGTCCAGCGGGATCCCGTTGGCATCCCAGTTCAGGGCATTGTTCCAGTTACCGTCCCCATTTGCACCGGTCCACGTGTAATTGACAGCAAGACTGCTGGAGGACAGGGCGGTTGAGGCCACGAGCATCGATCTAATTGTTCTTCTTAACATATTGCTTATTCCAGGAATTCACTTTTGGGGTGGGCCGCTTGAAGTTATCGGAAAGGGGGAAAGGGGGTGATTTCTTCGAGCACCTTGCTTGCTATGCGGAAGGCGCCACCCTACCTCGGACCCGGCGTGCATAAAGCAGAAAACGCCATCGCCATATTGCTTCCGGGATAGGCCGCTTGACCCGAAGGTCAAACGACGCCCCCCACAGATCCGGACGAGCGCAATGAACGCATCCGGTTCCTCGAGCTACGGTTTCGCCCCCAAGGCTGTCCATCACCTTCTGTGAGACACACTGATCTGGGCTCAGGTCCCAGGGGCGTTTCCAGTGACGGGTCCGTAGCCCCGGGTGAAACCCGGGGTCGGACGAAAGCGCAAGCAGGGCGCCCCGGCAGGGGCGCAAGAATTCCAAGATGATCTTCCGCCCCTACCAGACGGATCGATCATCAAATTCCACCAAACCTTGCTTCAACATCGCGAAGTATTCATCTTTGAAGGACTTGGTTCGATGCCGTTCTTCTTGGTTGAGCACGTCGTCACGGACTTTTTCTAATCCCGGCGACCCGACGGTAAAAGCCCCGTATCCCTTTTGCCATGCGAAGGCAGAACGCCTGATCGTTTCCTTGATCCATCATTTCTCGCGCCCCTGCCGGGGTGCCCATCCCTTCCGAACCGCAAACCGTGGGCTTCACCCACGGCTACCTTCTGTCCCCCCTGCCGGGGATTGACCCGCTTTGCGGGAAGCTGTGGGTCTCCTTGGCGCGTATGCCCTTCGGGGCACGTCGCGTTCGCTCCTGTCCATCTCGCTCCGCTCGATTCCGCCGGGTTTCAGTAGAGTCTTTCAGTCACTCATTACTTTTACGTTCTCCTTTCGGTTCATGGTTTCGGTTTACGAGCGCCATCCCCGTCTCTCAGGGCTTTGGCTGGCGCCAAGGAATTTGCTTTTGGCGGGAGGGCCTTGAAGCCGCCTTTTGAACGGAGCGGAGGGTGGGGGAAAGGGGGGTGACTCCATGAACGAATAAGCCCAATCCGACACGGTGAATTTTTGCACGGGGTCATGGTTTTGAGAGGGTGACGGAGGCGAAGGCCTGGCGGTTGTTGAACTTGTTCATGGCGTCATGGAAGTCCTTGAGGGGCGATTGACGTTGGTTTTTCCGGCGCCGTCGCCATTGATAATAGATCCCGATGGTGCTGCGACGCAGGATGCCGAGGACCTTGATGGCGTTGCGGTAATTTTCGACTTAAGAAACTCACTCCAAGTCTCTTTTGTCAGTGAAAAAATCCGCCGTGGTTTTTACTGTTTCAAACTAACTTTCAGCTTGCTGAATCTCCGGGTCTGCGGTTAAATCCAGCTCATAAATAAAATTTGACTCCTTCCCCCGGTTGCACGTCCTCCAACCCCGTCCGACGGGTGTTGAAAGACGTCGAAGGCGGAAGAGCAATGCCCTAGCAATCATGACCCCTCGCAACCTCCTTTTCGTCACTCTGGCCATCGGTATCATCGGGGGACTCTCAGCCTGGTATTTCGGCGGCAGTCATTTTGCAGCAAAAGAAGGCACCGTCGATACCGCTCGGGTGCCTGCGGCGGAATTCACGCCGCCGACTCCGCTTCAGCTCATCCTCGCGCCCGTGCCCGCTGGCGGGAGCACCGAACTTGATGGGGAAATCCCGCCTTTGCAGGACGCGTTGAGGAAGCCCGGAGGGACCTCCGCGACGCGAATGGCGGACTTGGAAAAGCTGGGTTGGCTGTTCATCGCGAGAGGCCGGACGGAAGGCGATCCCGGCAGCTACAAGCTTGCCGAGCAGTGTGCGCTCGCGATGGAAAATGAGGAGCCGGGCTCGATGGGCGCGGCGGCATTGCAGGGCTTCGTTCTACAGCAGTTTCATCGTTTCAAGGAAGCCGAGGCTGCCGCGCGCAAGCTGGTCGCGGATCGGGGGTTGCCTGCGGATTTCGGCCTGCTCAGCGACGCGCTCTTGGAACAGGGCCGACTCGATGAAGCCGCAGAGGCCTGCCAAGAGATGCTCGATCTCAAGCCGGGCGTGGAGTCTTATGTCCGCGCCGCGCATCTGCGCTGGCTCGGCGGCGATCTCGCCGGAGCGCGTGAACTCATGGTGAAGACGCTCGATCTTTTGCGGCCAAGCGACGGGTATTCCTTCGCGTGGACCGCCACGGGCGCCGCGCTCTACGAGCTTCAAGCCGGCGAACTCCGTGCCGCACGCGAGCACGCCGAGGCCGCGCTCGAAGCCCTGCCCGGTTACGCCGCCGGGCACCTCGCGCTCGGCCAAATCCTTTCCGCCGCCGGGGACGAAGAGGAAGCGCTCGGGCACTTTCGGATCGCCGCAAAGGCGAGTCCGCTGCCGGACCACCTCTGGTCTCTGGCCGATCATCTTCGCGCCCGGGAGCTCGATGCCGAAGCGGCCGAGGTGGAGGAAACGCTGCACCGCTCGGCCCGACGGATTGATATTCGGAGCTACGCGCTTTACCTCGCCACGATGCGTGAGCAGCCCGCGCTCGCGCTCCAGCTTGCGCACGAGGAAATGGAAGCCCGCCAGGACGTCTTCACCTGGGACGCGCTCGCGTGGAGCCAGTTCGCGGCGGACGACGTCGCGGCGGCGCGCGTGAGCATGGCGCACGCGCTGGCCGAGGGCACGCAGGATGGGCGGCTTTTTCTCCACGCCTCGCTCATTGCCGATGCGGCGGGCGCGGTGGAAGAGGCCCGCGACTTTGCGGAAAAAGCCACGGCTTTGAAGCAGACTCTTCTTCCCTCGGAGCGCGCCCTCCTCCCCGATCAACGCTAATCGGCCCCACTCTCCATGGCACGATCCGCGCTTCTTTACCCCCTGATTTTCCTTCTGGCAGCGGCGTCCGCATTCGCGCATGAACCGGGGCTGAGTTCCGTCCGGCTCGTCGCGGCGACCGAAGGAATCGATGCGACCTTCACGATCAATTACGAAGACTTCCGAACACTCGATGCGGAACTCGATTTTGCAGGAAACGGGCCTATCAACAACGCGGACTTTCTTCGTCTTCGTGAGCACATCGAGAAGATGGCGGGTCGCGCCTTGACGCTCACAATCGATCCAGGGGAGACCCTCGTTCCAGTGCGGTCGCCGCAGGTTGATCTCATCGAAAATGACAATCTCCAGGTGCGCCTCCGTTTTTCGGCCGCCGCGCCGGGGCGGACGCTGGTCATTTCATCACCCCTCGTGCCGGAACTCCCGCAGGGACACCAGGAATTCGTGGAGCTGGCAAATGCCGACGGCAAAATTCTGGGCGAAGGATTTCTCACTGCGTCGTCGAACCGGCTCGTCTTCGAACTGCCTGCGGATTTGGCATCCGCAGCCGCGCCGCTTCCGATTCCCTCCCGCGATTTTTTCCATCTCGGCGTGGCCCATCTGCTCGGGGGATATGACCATCTGCTCTTTCTCGCCGGGCTCCTTCTGGTCTGCCGCACGATGAAGAAGGCGGTCGAAATGCTGGCGATTTTTACTCTCGCGCATATGTTGACGCTCACGCTCGTCACGCTCGATGTCATCAGGTCTCCCGGTGCGATTGTCGAACCCGCGATCGCGCTGTCAATCATCTATATCGGCATCGAAAATATCTTCCGCGCCCAGTCCGATCTTTCGTGGCGCGGCGTCCTCACTTTTGTCTTCGGGCTGATTCATGGAATGGGCTTCGCCAGCGCGCTTGAAGAGCTAGGCGGCGGCGCGGGCAGCGGCAGCGTCTTTCAGCCGCTCTTCTTTTTCACCCTCGGTCTTGAAACGACCCAGTTCGCCCTCGCCGTGCTCGTTTTCCCCCTGCTGCTGGTTCTTCGAAAACGGCCCGCCTTCTCCCGCATCTGGGTTCCCGTTTTGTCCGCCCTGATCGCCATCACGGGCCTGATGTGGCTCTTCGAGCGCACCTTTCCGAGCGGGCAATGATGCCCTTTCAAGCATTCAAGGTCTCACTTCCCGGCGCTGATCAGTGCGTTCAGATTTTTTTCCATCGCTTGTAGGAAATCCGTTCTTGGGTCCGGTTTGCCGAAGACCGGTGTAATGACGATACTCTTGAGACCGAGCTTTTCCAGCGACGGGATGTGGCCGGGTGTCGGCTCGCGATCCCAGATGAAGGTCTTGGCGGCTGGGTGTTTCTGCTGAATTTTTGCAAGTTCGGCGAGGGCCTCCTCGGTCAGCTCCATCTTGGCATCCCAGACCAAGGCGTGGATTCGGAGTCCATAGGCGCGGGCGAAGTATTGATAGATGGGGTGGGATGCCAGAAAGGTTTTTGTTGAGAGGGAATCGGCGGCCTTCTTCATCTTTGCGTGCAGATCCATGAGGTCTTTTTCAAGCTTTCGATAGGCTTGCTTGATCGAGTCGGCTTGCTCGGGGAAGGTGGCGAGGAGGGCGTCCTTGATGGCGGCGGCCTGCTGATTGGCTTGACTGAGATCGAGCCAGGTGGTGGTGGCGAGGCCACCGTGACTGTGCTCGCCTTCCTTGCCATGGGAATGGGTGATGGTGTTTTCACTCTCGATGAAAGTGTCGGTGAAGGCGAGCGAGGTATCGACGATCCTGTCATCCGGAAGGGAAGTGGTGACGGCCCATTTTTCATAAGTGGCTCCGTTCATGATGATGAGGTCGGCCTTTTGAATGGCAGAAATCTGGGCATCGGTGGGCCTCCAGAAGGCGGGATCCACGTCGGCGGGAATCTCGTAAAGAATGTCCGCGAAGTCTTCCGCGAGGCGCTCGGTGAAATAGGCGAGCGGATAGTTGGTGGGAGCCAGAACGGGTTTCGCAAAGACACCGAGCGTGGTGAGGAGGAGGGCGAGAAGGGTTTTCATGGAATATTTATAAGAGACGTGGGATGAGAGTTTCGGCAAGGGATTTTGTCACTGCGAGCGCGGCGGCAGCGAGGATGGCTCCGGCGATCATGATGACGAGGAGATCGGCGATTTTGATCGCGGCAAGGCGGCCCCGGCTGATGCCGATTTTTCGATAGGTGGAAAGCTCGCGTTCGCGCAGGCGGAGGGAGAGCGAGAAGATGATGAGGAGCATGAGGCCGGAGGCGGCGGCGAGGGCCAGGAAGCCGTAAAAGACGAGGTCCTTGGTCGAGAAAAGGGTGTCGAGCAACTGGCGCACCGAGACCGCCGGGATCACGATCTGGGCGGTCGCGGTCGAGGTCTCGTAGCGACCAAGGAGCAGGGCGCGGGATTTTTCCGAGGTGGGGAACACGAGGAGGGAGGTGATGGGATAATCGTTCTCATTTCCATGGAAGTGGAAGGAGGCGATGTTGTCGTCGGTGACCTCGGTGAACTCCCGCAGCGAGGCATTTGCCGCGATGTTTTTGCCGTCCCTTTCGAGCACGGCCTCGGCGGCTTCGGGCTTGGCGAGATCCTCATGGCCGTGGGCGATTCCCTCGATGATCCAGGCGGTCTTGAGATCGACGAAAACGGCCTGGTCGTCGGGCGAGTGGGCCGGAGCGAGGATGCCAGCCACGCGCATTTTCAGCGGGTAAACGCCAGCGAGATCGAAGACGTTTTCCGGCGAGGAAATGACGTGGTCGCCCACTTTCAAATCTCGCTCGGTGGCAACGTCGGCACCGAGAACACAGTCGCCGAGGCGGGTGAAAAGGCGGCCGTCCGAGATTTTCAACTGGCGCTCTTCGAAGTAGCTTAAAGAGGTCCCGACGAGCGGAGAATCGCCCGCCGTGAAGCGGGTGTGGAGCGGGATGACGGTTCCTTGTCGGAGCGCGCGGATTTGTTTGTAAGTGAGATATTTCACCGGCTCCAACTGCTGCGGCAGGAAGTAAAGGGAGGCCAGGGTGAGGTCGATGGCGCTGCCCTTCGGGCCGATGAGCAGGGGCGTGGTGACGGCGCGGTTTTGCAAGACGCGCGTGCTTTCATTGACAAAGGTCTGCACGCCGAGGGGCAGGAAAATCATGAGGGCGACGGCGAACGTCAGCAGTAGTGACTTCAGCGGGCGGTGCCGAAGGTAGCGCCAGGTGAGATAGGGAATGCCGGTCATGAATGGAGAAGGTCTGAGAAATCGATGACGCGGTCGAAAGCGGGGAGGAGGTCGTGATCGTGCGTGGCGACGACGAGAGCGGATTGGTTTTGGCGCGATCGGTCGATGAGGAGATCGAGGGCGGCGCGCTTGTTGGCGGGGTCGAGATTTCCGGTTGGTTCGTCGGCCAAAATGAGCTGCGGGGCGATGGCGAGGGCGCGGCAGATCGCGACGCGCTGGCGCTCGCCTTGCGAGAGCTTGCGGGCGCCGCGCGGGAGATGTCGGGCGATGCCGGTGAGCGTTGCCATTTCCTCGCAACGGGTGCGGATTTCCTGATCCCGCAGGCCGAGGTGGAGTGGGAGGAGGATGTTGTCGCGCACGGTGAGGTGCTCGACGAGTTCGAATTCCTGGAAGACGAGGCCGATGTGGTGGAGTCGGAAATCGGCGCGCGCGTGGCCTGATTTTTCGGTGAGAGATTGTCCGCCGATCGTCACCATTCCGCTCTGCGGAGTGAGGATGCCGGCCGCGACCTGGAGCAGCGTCGTCTTCCCGCAACCGCTGGGGCCGACGATGGCGACGGCTTCGCCAGCCGCCGCTTCGAAACGCTCGAAACGAAGAGTGAAGGCGCTCTGCGGATAAGCGAATGTGATGTCCTGAAGTTCCAGTATCATGGGGGAGATCATTCGCGTTCGCGTTCTCGGGAGTTGAGATCGAGTTCCGTGGCCTTCCATTTGCCGTCGCTGACGGCGAGGGAAACGGCAGCACTGTAAAGATTCTTCCGGCGGTGGAAATGTTCCCAATGCCCGATATCGCCGACGGTTTCCCACTGGCAGATGGCGGTGAAGTTCAATTCGCCGGGTTCCTGTTTTGGCGTGGCCTGCGTCACGGTGACGGTGCGGACGCGGACCCGGGAACCGTCCTCGGCGCGCCGGTTCGTGGTGCGGCGCGCTTCGAGGAACGTGCTTTCCAGCGCGGTCCCGTCGAGAACGTTTTCAAGTTGATCATACTGCGTATTTTCGTCGGGAAGGTTGAAGGCGTGGTAGACATTTTCGAGAATGCTGTCGGTAATCTTGGCGGCTTCTTCGGGTGAGACGGTCTCGGTGACGAGTGTGCGACGGGGCAGAAGCCAGATGATGGCGGCGAGGATCCCAAGGGCAATCGCCGGTTTCCAGAGTTTGAACAGAAGAAGAATGACGGTCACCCCGGCAGTCCCGAGGGCAAACCAGGGCGCCTTTCCCGTGGTGATCTCGGGCACAGGCGGTGGCTCCGGGGCGTCGCGGAGGTTTACCGCGAGCCTCACTCCGGCATCGACCTGTCCGCTCGCGGGGTTGACCTCGATCAGGCGGGTGCCCATCGTATCAGCGATGCGGATGGGGACTTTCCCGAGTCCATCCGGGAAATAATCCCAAGTGAAGGCGATGGTCGAATCGAGGCTGGGCAGGGGAGCGGAGTATTTCACGATGATCATGAAATCCTCCGCCGGGACTTCCGTAGTGGCGGAAAATTCAACGAAGTTTTCCGGGTCAGGTGCGATGAAACTGATCTTTTCCGGGACAAAAGAAGCGGGACTTCCATCAATGATTATTGTGAAGACCTTGGAAAAAAATTCCGTCACGAGGGGTTTCAGAGCCTCCCGGTCGGCTGCCTTCATGGGGCCGGATCGTGGCACGTTTTTTCTCAGTTCATAGGGCAGGGCGAGGGGGCGGACGACGATTTCTTTCCCGACCTCCCAACCACTCACGTAGAGAGCGGCGGCGACATCGGTGACCACGATCTCCGGATCTTCTTTAGGCACCTGGGCACGGAGCAACGCGCTTCCGTTGAGGAGGAAAAATAGGAAAAGACGAAGCATGGGAAATGAATCTGGCGGTGGGTGACTTTTGCCCAAGCGGACTTCTTCAATAGGCTTTTCTTTGGTCCCACAAGGGGAAAATGTCAAATTCGAAGCATGCCGAAAATCGAAATTCAGCGACTTTTTTGACGATGGTTCGGAAAATTGAAAAAATCCGTGGGGTGATTCGGAAAGTCTCGTTTCACCCTATATGCGAGCAACATTTCTATGGGTGACCCTGGTATCTCCACTCCTGTTTGCACAGGAAAGGATTGAAACCCTGGAGCCAGTTGTGGTGGTGGCCAGTGGTGTGGAGAAAAAAATCGACAAAACGCAGCTAAGTTCTGCCGCCACCGCCTCACCGGGAGCCGTTACCGAAGTGGGCCGGGAGGAAATCTCCCGCCTTCCGGTCGAGACCTACGGCGACCTCTTCCGCCAGGTTGCCGGGGTCACGGTCAATAATTTCGGCCAGGGCGGTGTTGCTTATGGAATTGCCCTGCGCGGATTCCCCAGCGGCGATCATGGCAAGGATGTCGCGGTCTATTTGGACGGAATCCCCTTGAATGAAACGGGTGGCTCACCATCGGGATACTCGGATCTGAACATCCTCGTGCCCGAGCTTGTCGAGAGCTTCGATGTCATTCGCGGGCCGCTCAGCGTGCGCAGCGGGAACTACGCTCTTGGCGGTACCATCGATATCCGGACAGTGGCGCGGCCGAGGTCGCGGGTGGCGCTTTCGGGAGGAAGTTACGGCAGCGCGCGCGCTTTGGGGACTTATGGATTTGCCGCCGGTGGCGTGGATCTCTCCTTCACCGGGGTCGGCGAAACCATCGACGGATATCGGAATAACTCCGATCTCGAGAGTCTCAATATCCTCGGAAGTGCCGCCTTTGAGATGTGGGATGGCACGGGCGTGATCCGATTGCAGTCCTATCAAAACGACTTCGGGGCGCCGGGGTATTTGAATCGCGATCTTATCGAATCCGGAGTCATCAATCCGAGGGATGCGATCGATGAGACGGACGGCGGCAGCAAGGATTACCTGAGCCTTGGCATCACCTACAAGGGAAACGAATCCGCCGGAGCGGGCCGCACGCTCGGCACCTTTTACGCCCTTCACAATGAATCGACACGCTGGTCGAATTTCGGCACCACACCCGGCACCGGCACCCAGGGGCAGCGCGATATCACGACCCGCACGGTCGGCGGTCGGCTCGAAAAGTATCTTGATCGGGGAGTCGTAGGCGTCCTGGCGGGCGTGGAGCATCGTTCGGATTTCGGTGAAGTTGATAACTTCGGCACGATCCGCCGCCGTATTCAGTCGCGCACCGCTGACATCGATTACGACCAACACAATAGTTCGACCTATCTCCAATTCGATTATAAGCCGGTCGAGTGGACCAAGTTGACGGTCGGAGGCCGCTACGATCATTTCTTCACCGATGGTGAGGACAATCTGGCGGTCGGAAGTTCCTTCGATGAGAACTTCGGCGAGTTCAGCCCCACCGTCGGGGCCTCCTTCGACGTCGGCGGCGGGTTGACCGTTTTCACCAACTACGCTGAAGGCCTTAGGGCTCCGAGTCCTGCCGAGGAACTCGTGGTCAATGCCGACCTCGGACCCTCCGAGCAGCGTTCCTACGAGATCGGCGCGAGTTACGAGTCCGGGAACTGGCAGGCGCTTCTGAGCGGATACCATTCGGAACTGGAGGGAGAAATTCAGGCCGCGCCCTCGGGCTTCGGCATTCAAAATCTGGGCGAGTCCCGCCGCATCGGTGCCGACCTGCAGGCCCGCTATCAGGCCTACGATGACGGGCAGACGGCGGTCGCTTTTTTGACGACCGCCAGCTACGTCGATGCCGAGCTTCTCGATGGAGCGGGAGGGAGCGTGCCGAACGTGGCCGAGTATCAACTCGGCGGTGGCGTGGAAATGGAATACCGCCCAGGTGGAGGCGAATCCGTCATTGGTCTTCGAGCCGATTATACCTTCGTAGGGCCCAGGGATTTATCGCCCGACGGTGGCATTTCCGCTGGCAGCTATTCCCGCATTTCGGCCAAGCTTTCCTACCGGAACGATGCCTGGAACGGCATGGAAGCCTTTGTTTCCGCAGTCGGTTATCCGGGAAGCCGACTTGATGAAAGCGGCTTCGATTTCGGTGGCTTCGCCGCCGTTTCCCCCCAAGCTCCGGTCAGCGTCCGCGCCGGTCTCTCCTTTCAATTCTAACAACAAAATATAAATGATGAAAAAAATATTCACCTCCACCGCCCTCGCCCTCTCGCTCGGACTGCTCCCCGCAGTTGCCCATGACTTCGTTCTAACAAGTGATACCGGCGCGGACGAGCAAATGACAGTCAGCGGACTCTACGGCCACCCCGGAACCTGGGAGGCCCCGGACATCCGTCGCCTCATCGCGCTCGATGTTTATTCCGCAGATAAGGAGGAACCGACCTCTTTGTTGGAGACCGTAACAGTCGCGAAAGCAAGCGCGCTCAAGTTGCAGGCTTCTCTCGAAAAATCCAAAAACCCAGGCTACACCGCCGTCGGCGCCATTTATGACAATGGCTATTGGGTATCGGCGAAAGGGGATAAATATTATAGCACCACGAAGAAAGAAGCGGCCGGTCGCATTTCAGTGGAGACAAGCAGTCACAACATGAAGTTCGCCAAGGTCCTTGTCGGAGACGAAGATCAGGCCATCGGCCATCGGCTTGAGATCGTCCTTCAAAAAAAGTCATCGGAACTTGCGGCAGGCGCGAAGTTGCCGGTCATGGTGGTCTTTGATGGCAAGGCTCTTGAAGGAGTCGAAGTCGCGATTGTTCCTCTCGACGGGGTTCTCGATCACAATACTCCGGGAGAAAAAACCGACGGGAAAGGCATGGTCGAATTTCCTATCGCAAAAACCGGGAAGCACGTCATCCGCGTCAGCCACGGCGTCCCGTCCGCTGAACCGGAGCTCGCTGATAACGATAACTTTTCGGCGACCCTGGTTTTCGAGGTGGCATCGAAGTGAGAATCCCACCGGGTGAGGGTCCCGACCCGAGCCTGCGCCGGTATGATCGAAGCACAAGTTATCGATCATTCTCTTTTGAGATCCAATGCCATCAATCAATTATATCAGACCGCCCTATGAAAGGTTTTCCCCTCTTCGCCCTCCTCAGCGCATGTGCCATTTCCCTCGCCGCCGAACCCGAAATCGTCGTTCTGCGCGAGACCATTTCCCAGGTCGTCGATGTCAAAACCCAATCTTCGCAGGAAAAAAACGCCTGGGAATTGGAAAAGGCTTCGATGGCTGGACTCCTCGACCTGCACAAAAAGGAACTCGCCCTTCTCGACGAAGAACTCGCCGCTGCCGGTCAATCCACTGATGGCTACGATGAGAAGCAAGAGGAAGCCAAAGCGGGAATCGCGAAACTCAAGGAGAGCAAATCCCTCACCGGCGAAACTGTTTCCGCCAACAAGGCACTTGCCCTCGCTCTGGCGAAGAGATTTCCACTCCCCCTTAAAAAAGACGCCGAAGCCGACATCATCGAACTCGAGGAATGGCAAAAAGGCGACGAGCCGCGCCAAGGCCTGCAAGCGATCCTCCGCATCATCACCCAAGCCGAGCAGTTCAACCGTCGCCTCACTCGTGTGAAAGAGGAGCGCGATGGACGCCAGGTCGATGTCATCTATCTCGGACTCGCCTCCGCCTACTATGCCGATCGGAATGGGTCCGCCGGCATCGGTACTCCCGGAGTGGATACTCCCGGAGTGGATACTCCCGGAGTGGATGGCTGGACCTGGACCGGGCAAGATGACCTCCACGATGAGGTCATGCTCGTTCTCGCCCAGCTCGATAAAAAACGCCCGCCCGAATTAGTCAGCTTGCCGGTCAAAATCGAAGCGCAACCCGCCCGGTAATTTGCGATGAGATCCCTTCTCACTTTGCTGCTCCTTTTCGCTCCGCTGCATGCCCAAGTGAGCATTGAAAAAGCGACCGCCACCGCCAAATCCGATCTCGCCGCAGCTCTCGGTGAACTTGAAAAAGTCCGCGAGACCATCACCGCCGAAAAGCCCGCACTCGCGGCCGACTTCCAGTCGGTCGAACGGGAACTCGAGAAAAAGCGGCGCTTGGTCCGCATCGCCCGCATGTCCCAAGAAGACCGTCAGCAGGCCATGCGTCAGCTGCAGAGCGATCTCGCCACCCGCGAGCTCGATGCCTCCTACCTGGCCGGACTTCTCAAGGATCACGCCCTAAAGATCGGCGTCACAAGCTCCCCCGGCGAACCCTCCCTCGGTCTTGATTCTGCCATGATCGCCCGCGATGTCACCGATTCCTCCGCCGCTCTTGCCGAGCGTCTGGCAGTTGTCGGGGCCTCGCTGACCCGCCTCGACGCCCTTTTCGGCGGCTCGCAGGCACCGGGCAAAGCGGTCTCGCCGGACGGCTCGGTCATGGAGGGCACCTTCGCCGCCGCCGGACCCGCCCTCTTTTTCAAAGGACCGGTGAGCGGTATCGTGATTCGTGAAAAAGGGGATGATCTCCCAAGTGTCATGGAAGACGGCGGCGAAATCGACGCTCTCTTTTCCGGCCACCAGGCCATGGTGAGAATGGACGTCACCGGTGGTGCGGCCACGGCGCTGGAGGAAGTCAGCGGCGGACCCATCGATCTCGTTCGCAAGGGCGGCCTCTGGGTCTGGCCCATCCTCCTTCTCGCCTTGCTCGCCCTCGTTTTCGGCCTGATCAAAGCGAAATCCTTCGCCGGATACCGCGAGCCCGGCGAGACCTGGGTGCGATCCATTCTCGCCGCTCTCGGAAGCCACGATATTGCAAAGGCCAGCTCGCTCGCGGCCGAAGCGAAGCACCCGGTCGGCCCCGTCATGGCGCGCCTGATCGAGAGTTCCAGCCACTCCAACGATGTCGTCGAGGAAACGCTTTATGAGGAATTGATGGACGTCCAGAGCAAAGCCGGATCGCTTCTCCCGGTCATCGCCGTCACCGCCGCCACCGCACCTTTACTCGGTCTGCTGGGCACCGTCTCCGGCATGATCCGCACTTTCAATCTCATCACCGTCTTCGGCTCGGGCGATCCAAAGCCCCTCGCAGGCGGCATCTCGGAAGCGCTCATTACGACTCTCTTCGGACTCGTCGTCGCCATTCCCGCGCTCATCCTCCACGCCTTTCTCTCACGCCGCAGCCAAGGCATCGTCCAGACGACGGAGCGGCTCGGCCTGTCCTTCATCAACGGATTGCGCAAGTCATGAACGACGCCATCGTCACCATCATGAAAGAAGGCGGACTCACTCTGTGGGCTCTGCTCGTCCTGGCGGTCATGATTTACTCTCTGACAGCATCGGTCTGGGCCCGCTGTCTCGGCGTCAGTAAAAAAGTCGCCCGTCACAGTTGGGAGGCGGAGGACCACAGTTCAAGCCGGACTGTCGAGCGTGACTTCGCCGCCTTCGAGTTGGATGAATTGGCCTGGATCGAGCGCCGTATTCCCTTCCTCGGCGTGCTCATTGGAGCCGCACCTCTGCTTGGTCTGTTGGGGACGGTCGGCGGCATGCTTGTGACTTTTTCCGGCATGTCATCGCAAGGGCGCGGTGCTCCCATCGACACCATTTCCACCGGCATTTCCCAGGCGCTCATCACCACCCAGGCGGGCCTCGTGATCGCCGTGCCCGCCGCCTTTTTCCTCGCCCTGATCAAACGCGAGAACGAGTTGACCCAGCTTCAGCTCGAAAAGCAACTTCACCAAAAACTGGGAGGACTCGCAGCATCATGAGACGTTCCCGCCGCGCCGCCCCTGAGACGTCCAGCGAGATCAATCTCTCGCCGCTCATCGATGTCGTCTTCCTCTTGCTCATCTTTTTCATCGTCACAACAGTTTTCGTCGATGAGACCGGGGTCGAAATCTCGAAGCCCCGCGCCGCGAGTTCGCAGGACCTCGACAAGCAGGCCATTCTCATTGCCGTGACCGCCGAAGGGCGCGTCTGGCAAGGCGGTCGGGAAATTGGTCCCGATGGCGTGCAAGCCGTCGTCTCCGCCCTTCTTGAGCAGGACGAGGAAACGCCGGTGATCGTCCGCGCCGACAATGACGCGCCGACGGAATTCACGGTCCGCGTGATCGATGGAGCCAAGCTCGCCGGGGCGACCTCGGTCTCCCTCGCTACCGAAAAATAAGTGATCCCATGAAGATGTATTCCAGCACCACCATCGGGATCGCCTGCGCCGCAGCGGTTCTGCTCCTGCTGGGTCTGGCCCGTTTGTGGGTGCCTCAGGCGCAAGCGGACATCGAACTACGGGAAATCGAAATCGTCACCCTTGCAGAACCGCCGCCCCCGCCGCCGCCCGCCGAGGAGCCGCCGCCGGACGCACCGCCTCCGCCGGACGCACCGCCTCCGCCGCCCGCGCTCACCCAGGTCAGCGAGATCCCCGACCCGAGCCGCGTGCCGATCCCGAAGGCCAAAATCCCGATGGATGTCACCCTGCCGGTCGATCCTTTTTTCACCGATGTCGAAATTTCGCCGCTGCCAATTCCGGTCGCCAGACCAAAACCACGCCCTGCTCCGAGCAAGCCTTCCCGCGAAACCGCCCGCGCTCCCGCACCCCGGGAAACGACACAAAAACCCCAGCCTCGCGAAATAACCCAAGCCCCGGCACCGCAGCGCGCCAACTACAACGTCAGCGAGCTGGACGGCACCCCGCGCCTCATCCGGACCGGCAGCACTTCTTTCCCGAGTTCGCTTTCCCGAAAAGGAGTGACCAGAGGAACCGTCGTCCTTGAGGTTGAACTCAGCACCAGCGGCTCGGTCCGGGTTCGCCGGGTGGTCTCCGCCACCCACTCGGAACTCGTTTCCGCCGCCCGCAAAGTTGCACGGGGGGCGAAATTCACCGCTCCCACCCGCAAGGGGCAGCGCGTCAAAGCGATCATGCGCTGGCCCGTCACCATTAAAAAATAATGAAGTCCTTCCCGAAATCCCTTCATCTCGCAATCGCCGTCCTCGCTCTTCCCCTTTTGGCCGACGAACCCTTGCCTCTCTCCGAATCTTATTGGCAGGAACCCTCCTTTCAAAAAAGTTTCAACGGGAGCTATCGCATTCAGGCCCGCATCGAGCCGAACGTCTCCACCGAGGAGCGCGGCCTCCTCGTGGAGATGCAAGACCTCATGGAAAAGGGCCAGCGCACCAACGCCCTTGGTAAGCTCCAAGACAGCAAGCTCCTCGGCGATTCCCCGGCTCTCCAATTCAACCTCGGCAACCTCCACTTCGAGAAAGGCGACACCGACGACGCCATCAAGGCCTTCGAAAAAGCCCTTTCCGATTTCCCCTCCTTCCGCCGCGCCCACCGCAATCTCGCCATGGCCCTCGTCCGCAAGGGCGAGCTGGAAAAAGCTCTGCCCCATCTCGTCGAAGCGATGCAGCTCGGTGATCAGGACGGCTCCACCTACGGCCTCCTCGGCTACTGCCGCCTCCAGCGCGAAGAATGGGCCAGCGCCCTGCAAGCCTACCGCATGGCCCAGCTCAGCGAACCGGACGCCATTGAGTGGAAAGCCGGAACCGCCCAGTGTCTGCAACATCTGGACGCCAGTCACGAAGCCGTTGTCTTGCTCGATGAAGTCATCAACGAGCGTCCGGCCGAGTCTTCATACGCTGTCCTCCAGGCCTCCATCCTCCTCGATCTCGACCGGAGTGAGGATGCCGTGAAAACGCTCGAACTCCCTCGCCGTCTCGGCACGCTCGATGCCGACAGCCTCATGCTTCTGGCCGATCTCCACCTCCGTGCCAATCGTCCCAGCGATGCTTCGACAGTCATCGACGAAGCCTACGCTCTCGAGAAAAAGCCACTTCTCGACCGCACCATCGGCCTCGCCTCAACCGCCATGCATTTGAAAAATTATCAGTTCGCAAAGAGTCTCATCGCCCAAGCAAAACCCGAGGAAGGCGACATCCTACCCGCACTTCGCCGCATCGAAGCCATCCTTAAGATCGAGTCCGGGGAAGCCCCGGAAGAAGGGGCAAAGGAACTCGCCACCCTGTTGGAGGCCAATCCCGTGGATGGCTCCTCCCTCCTTGCTCTCGGAAAGTACGAGGCCGACCAAGGCAGCACCGGCCGCGCCTCCCTTTTCTTCGAACGTGCCACCGCAGCTGAAACCAGCTCCATCGACGCCTGGCTCGCCCTCACCAATCTCCAGGTTAAGGCTGGCCGCTATCTCCAAGCCATCGCGTCCGTCAAAAAAGCCATCGCCCTGCAACCGGACTCAAACCTCGAAGCCTACCTCGAGAATCTCGAGCAGATCCGGGAAGCCGCCAGGTAACGGCTTCGCATCCCGAATATGCCATCACCGGGACTCATCATCGGACTCTTCTACCGGTCACCTCCAAGGTGGTTGCGTCGGTGTTGCCGCTCGGATCCCCGCCGTGACCGGCACGCCTTTCCGTGCGTCGGTTTTTGACAGGCGGGGGTTCCAGGTTCATTCTCCCGCCGCCATGTCCGTCCCCCAGAATACCATCGCCTTGGTCTACGATTACGATCAGACCTTGAGACCTTGAGTCCGAGTTATCTGCAGGACGACGTGCTCTTCCTGGAGTAATACATCGTTTCTTCGGGACTCAAGGCCCTCCTTGATGGCTGTTCCCTCGCAGGAAAAGTGAAGGCCATGTTCGGTTGTGAATTCGGCGAGGACGAAAACGGACGCATCAGTTTTCGCAAATGCTACCACCTTTGCACCCACGCGGACCGCGTCAAGCACATCGCCCCGGCCGACGACCGGCGCGGGAGCCACCTGCGGCTTCTCCTGGAAGAAATGGTCAAGGAAGTCGCCGACCGCATCTTGCAGGAGCGGCTCGACGAAGGGGAAGTCAATCACCGATTGGGATGACGAAACCCTCTGGCGGACCTATACCATGTTGACTGATCTGGAATCGGTTTTCCGGAGTTTGAAGTCTGAACTCGGCATGCGCCCGGTCTATCACCCCAAGGAAGATCGATGCGATGGCCACCTCTTTATAACGGTTCTTGCCTACCAGGCAGTGCAAGTGATACAACGCAAACTCAAGGTTCACGGGATCAATGAAAGCTGGACAACCCTGCGCGAAAAACTCGGGCAACAGCTCCGAATCACCGCCACTTTCAAACAGCGGGACGGAAAAACCCTGCACATCCGCCAAGCGACCCGCCCGGAAGAAGAACTCGGGGAGATCTACAAAAAACTCGGGCTATCCTCCGACCCCGGCGGCCTCCAGCGAGTGAGAATTTAACAAAATGAACAGAATGTAGTGCCCGAAGGGATTTTTAATACCTGCAAACCGTTGAGAATACAAGGATCCGGGTTTGGCATGTTAAAGATGGGTTAGCCGCCGCGATCATTTTCTTCCGCTCGGCAGGCGAGTATTCCTCTAATCGCGCCGCCCCTTCAACCTCGTGAATCCGCCCGGCAATGAGTTCCTCCGCCTTAGCGATCTCCGCCGCCACGCTCGCGTGATATCCCCGCGAATAGAGCCCTCCCAATCGCCGCAAAAGCTCATCGCTCGTGAGTCCTAGCGATTCGCCCCTCTCACATCCTTCCGGCACCTCCAAGAGAACGTGGAGATGATTTGACATCAGGCAGTAGGAGAGGATCCGGCAGCCCGAACAATGCGACCGAGCATTTTAGAGGGAGCGAAGCGAAGCCCGAAGGGACCGAGATTTGCGAATGCAAAACTCTGATCAAAATCGTTCATACATCCGCAGCAGCATCCCAAACTCTTAACACCCCGCAACCCCCGATCCAAGTTAGGGCGTTTGCTTGGCTTGGATTCTTTCCCGTAGGTAAAAGAAACGCCTTAAAGACCTGTTAGACGCCGATGCTTTGCCTACAAGGTTCTCGGAGCGCCAAGCAAACGCCCTACGATCCAAGTGGATTTTCTTCAAATTGTCTGGCAATCTTAATAGTCTGGAATAGTCTGGTAATAGTCTGGCAATCTTTGAGCGGGCCAAAGATAATCCAAAAGAGTTCTTGCCGGACGGATCAGTGATTGTTACACCCTGAGTTAATCTAACCAAAAAATCATTATGGATTCCAAAAAGACCAGTTCCCCGAAGAGACCGCGTGTTTCACAAGTCATTGTGACCTTGCTCGCATTCGCCTCCTTTCTTCAGGCCGCTCCTCCAGCTTCCTGGCAGGGCCTCGGCATCGGCTCCCCTGGGGCCAACCCCGGAGCTCTCAATTTGCAACCCGGTCAGCTGGTGGGAACGTGTTTCTCGCGGCTCAGCAACAACAATCCGACAAGTGATCCCGAAGGTTTCGTTCTCGCGGTGTTTGATACCCGTGATCCGCTTTCCGAGGGGGCGGTCCCCGGAGCACTCTGGCGGACGGATTCACTCGATCCCATCAACGGTCCTTTTTATCGCTACCACGGTGATCAAATGAGAGCGAAGGTTCTCGGGGAAGTCTTTGGTGTTTGCGTGAGTCGGGAAAACGCACCCGACATCTGGGTCACCGGGACCAGTGCCTATGCCGCCGATGCCTTGTCGTGGGATAACGGCATCGCGCCCAACAACACCCTGTCGGCCGGAGCACAGCTCGGGCGCGTCTATCGCATCGACAATGCCAGCGGCAACCCTGTCGATGTTGTTTCCATCAACAACCTCCCCATTTCCGGCGGAGGCAGACCCGCTGAACTCGGCAATATTTGCTGGCACCGCAGCGGGGACGGCGGCGAGTGGGTCTACGTGAGCAATCTCAACGACGGCCTGATTTATCGCCTTGAAGCCCAGAATTTGCAGGGCAGTCAATTAACCTTTGATCACGGAATCGACGCCAGGCCACTGGAAGGACTCGTTCCCGTTCCAGATGATCCAGCGACTGAAGTGACCTCGCGTGACCGGGTCATTTGGGGGCTCCAGGTCCACCAAAACGAGAACCGCCTTTACTACAGTGTCTTCAACGGCACTTCGGCACCTTGCGAAATTTGGTCGGTCGAACTCGATGCCACCACCGGAGCTTTTCTCCCGGCCACCGCCCGCCTCGACATTACTGTTCCTTTCAGCCCGCAATATCGGGCACCCATTGCCTCCCTGCAATTCAATGCCGATGAATCCCGCTTATTCGCCGCCGAGCGTGGACACTCACAACTTGGCATCAACGGAGCGCACAACGACCGGATTTTGGAGTGGGAATTCGATTCCTCCGGTCCCTCCTGGAACCTCGTCCCCGAAATCACGCCGACCCCGACTTTCAAGTATCACCTCGGCTCGTCCTTTGGAGGGCAAAACGCCGCCGGCGGAGTCCAGCCTGATTGCCAGGGAAACGTCTGGGTCACCGGAAACTTCTATACCGGAACAACAGCCGGAGCTGCGATCTACGGGGCACAACGCATCCCGGCCGGAGGCAATTTTGCAAGCGCCCCCGAGCAAAGCGGCAGCACCTCACTCTGGGTCGACTACAACGACAGCCCCGTTGAAGTGACCAAATACGCTCTTGGAGCCCTCGCAATGTGGGAACCGTGCGGATGCATCGAGTTTGAAATCGCAAACATCGAATGTCCTAAAAATTCCGACGAGCCTTTTCAGGTCACCATCGACATCACCAATCTGGTGGACCAAACAGCCTTCATCGCCTGGCTCCGACCCTGTCCCGATGACGAACTTCCTCCGGGGGCCACTTCCTTCACTCCCAATCCTTCCTCTTTGTTTAACCTGGACACCCCCATTGGCAACGGAGAGCAAACCAGCATCACCTTTGAGGTGCCATTCGACGGGGCCGGCCAAAAGATCTGCCTGAGCCTCAGCCTCTTTGACCAAAAACTCGAGGAATGCTGCACCGAGAAGTTCTGCTTTGATCTCCCTCTCTGTGATTGTGCCGAAATTCTTGACCAGAGCGTCGAGACCGAAACGCTGGCGAACGGTGACGTCAAACACACCATCACCCTCACGGTCCATAACTACACCAATTTCTCGGCGAACCCCTACCCCTTCTCTTTCGCCACCATTCCTCCCCAGCCCGGATTTGTGACCTTTGATGCCACCCCGGTCCCCGATCCCATTTTACCGGGGCAGTCCGGAACGGTGACCTTTTGCTACCTCTGCCCGCTGATCAACCAGCCCTGTCCCGACAAGATTATTACCACGATGGCCTTCCACGATGGCTCGATTGAAAATTGCTGCTCGATCGCGGTCTGCATCGAACTCGGACAAGGAGGAAAGGTCTCCGATCCCGACACCTGCCAGATTATCAATGGTAATGTCACCGCTTGTCTTGATCCGGACACCCAGAGCTACTTTGCGGATATCCGGGTCACGATCTGCAACAACTTCTGTGAACCACGAATCTATGACTGGGAAGTGCTCGGGCTGAGTGACAACATCACCGCGATCTCTCCACCGGACGGGACCACCCTTTCGCTGGCTCCCGGAGAATGCCAGACCATTTCCTTCCGAATCTCGGGCATCTTGAATCCCGGCGAGAGCGGAGAGTATCAGATCACCTTCCAACCAACCGATGGAGGCCCGGCCCTCACCTGCACCGGACTCTTCACCCGGCCCCAGGACCCGGTGAAAATCATCGGGGTGGGCGATGAACCCGGACCTGAACAACTGACACGCGGCAAGGTGGCTCGTTTGAATTATCAGGTGATCAATGAAGGACCAAAGAAAGTCACCATTTCGGTACTCTTCACAAGCCAGTTTGGAGCTTTCCTGATCGGCAAACCGGGCACGGATCCTCAAAACTTTGTTTACGCAACCCGGGTCACTGTCCCCGCACATGGCAAAGTTGACCTCCCCATTGCCATCAAGCTGGAAGATCCTTCCCGCACCGATCTCCCTCGATTTGTCGAGATCAATGCCTTCGAAATCGAGGAACCATTGAGTCCCTTTGGGAATCATCCCCAGGCCCGCGCGATTGAAGTTCCAACCACTCGATTCCCTCGTGGCGGTGAAAGGGTGATCTGTATAAATTGCTCCCTCCTACGCTCCGCCACTCCCGAAACCAATGGCCTTTTCCGACTGGAAATCGAAGTCCTGCGCGAATCAGCGAAAATCCGGGTCGAAAAAAGCGCCGCGATTCCCGATTGGCAGGAGGCCTCCATAAAACTGGATCCCGATACCTTGGAAGGAGGCGTGGAGACCCTGACTCTCCTCCAAGGTCGCCACTTTCTCTACATCGACCACATCGGGGCTGAACGTTGCTTCTTCCGCATCCGCTATCAATAAAAAAGAGCCAGCCGGATTCCCCGAAACCAGGCACTCCACAAACTCAGGATTCTCCCCAGTCAGGGCATCTCCGGCCTAAATTTTCTGGCCAATCTTCTCCGGCTCCCAACAATCCGCCCATGGCCGAAGAAGATTCCGACGGGATGCGCGAGCGGCTCGAAAAGGCGAACGAAGAAATCCTGACCGGATTTATCAATCACACCGTGGGGCTGAAGAAACGGGGGAAACACAAAATGAACCAAACCGCCGAGAAACTCCGTTTCTTCGCCGATGAATACCTTCTCAACTACCAACAGGAAAATCTCCTCGAAGGCCTGTCTTGCTTCCACTCCTTCGTCGGTGACTGATTCATTCGCAAGTGCATGTGGTCCGATGACGTGACCCAATCCCGAGTGAGTCAAAACAGATCTACAGAGCGATCACTTGAAGCAGGGGATGATCTAGCCCGACTTTCGCGGTTCGGGGGTGGTTTTGTGGGTGATGCCCGTGGTTGCTTTGTTTTTTTTCAAAAGGTCTCCACGGGGTGGCCCTCCACCACAGCTTCGGTCGGGAGGCCGATCTCGGGTGGGGGTTGGGCGGGGAGGGTGAAGCCGAGTTGGTCGAGGCGAGGAGGAGGTGGTGAAGTTTTTCGGGTTTGGTGTAGCGTTTCATATGTAATTTTCGACCGTCGGTGGCGGGGATGTTGACATCCAACATTTGGATTTCGC
>Ga0209390_10002122_pt1 | contig 35935 bp, 33 predicted proteins | sample BON01_FD_187212 | JGI IMG/M metagenome (GOLD analysis project Ga0209390, IMG submission 187212) | Freshwater microbial communities from Lake Bonney liftoff mats and glacier meltwater in Antarctica - BON-01 (SPAdes) (version 2) | ecosystem: Environmental > Aquatic > Freshwater > Ice > Glacier...
AGGGGCTTGATCAAGCACCAAATGTGGGCAGATATCCGTTGCTTCTGGGTAAACTTTGTCCGGATAATGAATTTTAGTGCAAAAGAGGGGCTAAAAACCTCCTTTTCTACAATTAATCTGTTTATTTCGGATTTTATAGCGTGCCTTTATGCATTTAGAATCCTTATGGGTAGCGTATATGCAACAGTTTTCCCAAATTTCGAAATATGCGATTCTCGGGGACTTTAGAAAATAGAAGTTATCGGAGAGGACTCATATATTTAAAAGTCTATCAGCTTTCTAAAAGCTTAAAACTTTTCGTTTTGGTGATATTATTTTTTTTCATTAACATTTTGATGAAAAACACCTTGCCGCCTGAGTATGTCTTGGACTTAAGGTTTCATTACACTGCTACGAAAGTCTATCAAGGATTGGGTCTGATGGGACAAGAGCTTAGAGACTCTTATATGAAATGTCTGATTGTTTTTGATATGATATATATGATTATCTAAACGCTATTAATTAGTCGTTCATATTGTATCTGCGGAGCCATCAAAAATTGGAATGGGTTTGTCTGGTGATTTTATTTTTGGATTTTTTAGAAAACATTTCGGTTTTCTACTTACTCAATATCTTTCCTGAGCATTCTTTTAAGATTGGTTTTTTTGCTTCTTTTTTCACAACGACTAAATGGGTGTTTGTTGGAAATATAATTATGCTTTTATTAGGAGGGTTATTCATATCTATTTTGGGTAAAATTGGAAAAAGAGCCTTTTAAAAGATTGAAAATCCACATGTAATGAAGATCTTAATATGCCTTATTTTAAATCAATTGGAATTTTAAATTCCCGTCACGAAATTTTCATTCACCTCACACTAATTTAATGAAAGAGGAGTATTTCAAGTGGTTTTCACCTCATCTTCAGCGGGATGTTCAAATGCTGTGTTTTGGTCATGCAGGCTATCCAGTTATTGTATTCCCTACCTCCAAAGGTTCTTTTCATGAGAATCGAGATATGGGATTAATTGAATCTGCTCGCTGGTACATTGAGCAGGGTCTTATTCGCATTTATTGTCCTGAGAGCAATGATGCAGACAGTTTTTACAACAAAAATATTCATCCTCACCAACGGATTCAAAATCATGTGGCTTACGATAAAATGATTTGCCACGAAGTGGTCGAGCGAGTGAGATTAAATACTTCGGTGGCCAAAGTGGTTGTAGCGGGATCGAGTTTCGGTGGCTACCATGCGGTCAACTTTGCTTTCCGACACCCGGGCTATGTGAGTCATTGCTTCAGTATGTCAGGAGCATTTGATATTCGCGACTTTATGAATGGATATCAGCACGATGATATTTACTATAACAGTCCGCTGGAGTATGTTCCGGGACTTCATGATCATGAGCTGTGGAAAATGGATATCGTGCTGGGTACTTCCAACTGGGATATCTGCCTGGATGCCAATCTGAAATTGCATGAAATGCTGAAATCTAAAAACATCTCACACTGGCTGGATATACGACAGAATCAAAACCATGATTGGCCTGTGTGGAAAGAAATGTTTCCTCATTATCTGAGTAGGATAAAATTTAATTAATCGGTTTAAAAACAATTTATTATGAAAAAAATTGGAATTCTTTTCGGGATGGAGGATACATTTCCTCAAGCGTTTATAGACCGAGTAAATCAAAAGGCTGAAAAAGGTATAATGGCCGAAGCGGTACAGATTGATATGGTGATTCAGAATAAGCTTTCTGAATATGCAGTCATCATTGACCGAATCTCACAAGATGTACCTTTTTATCGTGCCTATTTGAAAAACGCAGCATTGACAGGCACCGCGGTGATCAATAATCCGTTTTGGTGGAGTGCAGATGATAAGTTTTTCAACAACGCCCTTGCTGATCAACTTGGGGTACCGCTTCCAAAGACCGTGATTTTGCCGTCAGCCAAACATCCGGATGATACGACTTCTATGTCTTTTAGAAATCTTAAAGCACCTCTGGATTGGGAAGGAATCTTTGAATATGTAGGTTTTCCCGCTTATATGAAGCCATATGCCGGCGGAGGTTGGAAAAATGTCTATCGATTGGAAGATAGGGGAGAGTTTTTCAGGACTCATCCGACCACAGGTCAATTGGTGATGCTACTCCAGGAAGAAATAGTTTTTGAGGAATACTTCAGAGTTTATTGTTTGGGAGGAAAAGCAGTTAAAATCATGCCTTATGAGCCCAGAAATCCGCATCACCTTCGATATGTAGTGGATGGGCCTCCGTCTTCCAAAAAACTTTTGGCTACAGTAACAGACTACACTATTCGCCTTTGTCAGGGATTGGGATATGATTTCAATACTGTCGAGTTTGCAGTAAAAGATGGGATTCCGTATGCGATCGATTTTGGAAATCCAGCCCCTGATGCCGATATCAAATCTGTGGGTCAGGAAAATTTTGATTGGGTGGTTGAGGAAGCTGCAAAAATGGCAATCAGCTATGCAAAAGCACAAAAACCAGGAAAAACAAATTTGACTTGGGGCTCATTCATGCGTAACTCCATCGGCGATTCCAAAAGATTTTAAACTTCTCAAACAAGTAACCATGACTTCACTTTTAAAAAAACTACCTCAGTTCACCCTTGGAGTAGAGGAGGAGTACCAGATTATTGATCCAGTGACACGAGATCTTCGATCACATATGTCTAAGATCGTAGAGGGAGGTAAAATCTCCTTGCGTGAGCAAGTCAAGGCCGAGATGCACCAATCTGTAGTGGAGGTGGGAACTAATATCTGTCAAAATGTGGGTGAAGCACGAAAAGAAGTTTCTTTTCTTAGAAATAAAATAGCCGAACTCGCCGACAACCAAGGATTATTGGTGGGAGCAGCAAGCACCCATCCTTTCTCACGATGGCAGGATCAGGAGATCACAGACGATCCCCGATATCATAATATCGTTGATGAACTCAAGGATATCGCTCGCTCGAACTTGATTTTTGGGCTCCACGTTCATGTGGGGATTGACAATAGGGACACAGCCCTTCAGTTGATGAATCAGGCTTGTTATTTCCTCCCTCACATTTATGCGCTGACGACAAACTCACCCTTTTGGGAAGGAAGAAATACGGGTTTCAAAGCTTTCAGAGCAAAGATATTTGCAAAATTCCCAAGAACAGGTTTGCCGGAATACTTCGATTCAGTTCAGTCTTATGACAACTATTTGGAGACTTTGATCAAAACCAATTGCATTGACAATCCTAAAAAAATCTGGTGGGATCTAAGAATCCACCCGTTCTTCAGCACGATTGAATTTCGAATTTGCGATATGTGTCTGACCGTGGATGAGACGATTTGTATCGTAGCGATCATTCAAGCAGTGGTGGCAAAACTGTACAAACTTCTCATGAGCAATACCAGCTTCAATGTTTATCGGATTGCGCTGATACGAGAAAATAAGTTCCGGGCTGCCCGTAATGGAATTGAAGGCAAACTGATTGATTTTGGTAAAAAGATAGAAGTGCCTACGCCTGAGTTAATTTATGAACTTCTCGATTTCATAGAGGATGTTGTGGATGAATTGGGCAGTAGAGATGAAATCGAATATGTTCACCAAATCTTGAAAAATGGTACCGGTGCGGACCAGCAATTGGCTGTCTTCGAGCAAACTGGAGATTTAACAAAAGTTGTTGATTTCATTACTTCAAAGTTTAAATATGGGATTTAAGTACAATTGTTACTTTTGTTCCAAAATAAAGTAATAGATCAAGTGGGAAAGAGGAAATTAAATCTTGCAATTTTGGACATGTATGATGGCGAACCGAATCAAGGCATGCGTTGTATAAAAGATATTATTGACCGATTCGAAAGTCAACTGAGGTATAAAGTATTTGACGTAAGAGGTAAAGCCGAACTTCCTGATGTACATGATTTTGATATTTATATTTCCACCGGCGGGCCAGGCAATCCCCTTGAAGGAGATGGGCATTGGGATTTGAAATATTTCGATTTCCTAGATCAAATCTGGATCTGGAATCAAAATCACAACCACAAAAAATATATTCTTTTGATTTGCCATTCATTTCAGATGGCATGTAAGCACTTTGGATTGGGACAATTGACAAAAAGAGAATCTACTTCGTTTGGAGTGATGTCTGTACATAAAACTGCCGAAGGAAAACAAGATCGAATGCTTCAAAACCTTGAAAATCCCTTTTGGGCAATAGACTCCAGAGATTATCAAGTCGTACAGCCAGACCATAAGAAGTTCAAAGTATTGGGAGCTAAGATATTAGCTTTGGAAAAAATCCGAGATCATGTCCAATACGAGCGGGCGATCATGGCAATTCGATTTTCTGACGAAATGGTGGGTACTCAATTTCATCCCGAGGCTGATCCAGTCAGCTTCCTAAACCATCTGAAAAAAGTAGAGGTAAAAGAGAAAATAATAGCATCTAAGGGGAAAGTGAAATTCATAAAAATGATTGAGCATCTGGTAGATGAGGATAAAATCTTCCGAACGAACGAAACCCTGATTCCTAATTTTCTGGAAAATTCAATTCGAAGAGTAAAAGCGTCACAACTTTTAAATATCGTATGATCAGCAGCTGCAGGGAAAAATTCAACGCCGAATTTACGCAAGAGAAATACGAAGCCTTCTTAAAGGATATTTCCTCTGATTTTGATTATTTACCAACATTCAGAATTGCCGAAACTCCCTTTTTCATTCCTAGAGATCTTCAGGATCAATTAATCGAAGCGAGTAATGAAGTCGTCGATTTCATCTGCAGACCGGATTTCAAATCGCTTACTCAGCGTGCGATTGACCTGAATACAGCAGTTCCAAATGAAGACGCTCATACCCAATTTATTGCTATAGATTTTGGGATTTGCACAGAAAATGGTCAGCTAAATCCAAAATTAATTGAGGTTCAAGGCTTCCCCTCAATTTTCAATTTTCAGTCAAATCTTTTTGAAAAGCTAAAGACGCATTATCCGTTTTTGGAAGAAACCACTCCATTTATTGGAGGGATCTCCCGAGAAGAGTATCAGGAGATACTTAAGAAAGTTATTTTGAATGGATTCGATCCCTCAGAGGTGATTCTATTGGAGATTGAACCTGAAAAGCAAAACACGAAAATTGATTTTTATTATTGTCACAAAGACTTGGGGGTACCTTTCATCTGTGTCACCAAAGTGATCAAAGAAGGTAAGAAGTTGTACTACACCACCGAATCGGGTCAAATAATCCAAATCAAGCGAATTTACAATCGGGTGATTTTTGATGAATTAGATTTGAGACAAGATCTTGATCTTCAGTTTAGCTTTCAGGAGGAGCTCGATGTCGAGTGGGCTGGTCATCCAAATTGGTATTCCAGAATATCCAAGTTCATTCTTCCCTATTTGAAGGGAAAGTATTTCATCGAGACAAAATTATTGAGTGAACTAACGGAAATCCCGACAGATCTTGAAAATTATGTTTTGAAACCACTTTTTTCATTCTCAGGCTCAGGTGTTGTATTCAATGTGACCGCAGAAGATATCGTAAAAGTAACTGAAAAAGACCTTTACATTCTTCAGAAGAAGGTCCACTACGAGCCTGTAGTACAGTCACCTGATGGTAAAGTAAAAGCAGAAGTTCGGATCTTGGCGCTATGGCCCGAGCAGGACGAGAAGCCAACACTCGTTTGCAACTTGACTAGGTTAAGCCGTGGTGAGATGATCGGAGTCAAGTTCAACAAAGACAAAGATTGGGTTGGTGGCACGATCGGATTGTTTGAGAGAAGATAATTTTTTTCGTAAGGCATTGCTAGTTTGAATATAAAACAGTAATATAAATTGACAATTTTAATGAGCCTATGAAAACTAATTATTTACTTCTTTTTTTAGCCGTGTGCTATCTGTTTGGAATTCCTGTTTTGGCACAGTAGGTTAGAGAATGCGACGAAATTGTCAATGAAGATCCCAAAATCCTTAAACCCTGGATAGGGAACAATAACTTGCTTCTAGGGATTCTCGAACAAAACGGAATTTTTCTCCCGGAGGATTATTATAGAAGCTTGGACGAAGACGGGAAATACAAGGGAAGGGATTTGAACTTAGGCATTTAAGGCAGCCTAGGAGCCAAGGTAAGGGCAAGCCGGGAGCCTCGGACAGGATTAATCAGTTTCCTCCCGGCGGCACGGTCTATTATCTGCCTGTGAAAATTTACAACCATGCCAATTCCTCCTGGCAGGGGCGTTTTCCAACCAGGATATCTACAATTTCTTTGGAAACACCTTTAGAATTTATAGAACCAATATAGGTACCGTGGAATTTTATGTCCAGTCCATCACCCTCATTACAAACTCCCCCTACTCCAACATTTCAAATTCTTAAAGCGATGAAAAACTTAAAATATTCTATAATCTCCTCGATAATCCTTCTCTTCTTTATCCTGTATGGGAGATAACCCTACGGACGAACCTGCCCGATGGTACCACATCTTCCGGTTGGTTGATAAAGACGGTCGAGATTTTATTAGCACCAATTCCGATTATGACCTAGAAAAAATACGGGCTTGTGTTGAAGTAAATAATTTCTTTTTCTGTCTCGATAAAAATCCCTTAAATGAATTTGACGATTTTTACATTAATCAAATTGTCGGAAAGACCTACTTATCCATGTTTTTTGCTAGGGCTAACTTTAAATCGACAGTTTATCTTGACTTTGGAAACGGAGATACGGATACCCTGACATTTTCGAGTAGCCCAGAAGAAATCCCTAACCCTTATTGGACAAACATCAGAGAGTTCAATTTCTTCCACAATGGAAGGAAGGTGCATACCTACGACCTAATGCCAAAACAAAATGGGCTCTGGAGCCGACTTACAAGGCAGCATATGCCGAATGACACGAATAGGGAAAATGAGTGGGTTGTCATTACAATCACCAAGGAGGAGCGGGATTCCTTTGACCGCTGAGAGTAAGAGAATATTTTAATTTAGCTAATAGATTTGAGAATTTGTGATAGCTATGCGATTTCCTCATGGCGTCCAATTAGCCGGATCGCTTCGCCAGGCAGCAAGGGATTTGAGCATATCATCCTGAATGTAATTACGGTGAATAGCCTGTGGAAGCATTGCTTCATAATGACTCAAACAAACGAGCTTTACGCCCGCATCTGAAAAATTTTTGGCAGCTATATCAAATCCATAAGAGAAGATGGCTACCATCCCTAATACTTCGAAACCTGCATCTTTCAGATCTTGGGTAGCCTTTAATGAACTGCCACCAGTAGATACCAGATCTTCCACTACTACTACTTTTTGACCAGGAGTCACTTTACCCTCAATCATATTTTCCATACCATGCCCTTTGGGTTTGGATCGGACATAGATAAAGGGAAGTTCCAGATCATTTGCAAGTAATGCTCCTTGCGGAATTCCTGCTGTAGCCACGCCTGCGATGGCTTCTACATTAGAGAAATAATGTTGAATACATCTTAGCAATTGTTCTTTGATCATTGTCCGCACTTTTGGAAAAGAAAGCGCAAGGCGATTGTCACAGTAAATGGGAGATTTCCAGCCAGAAGCCCAAGTAAAAGGCCTAGTAGGCTGAAGTCGAATAGCCTGAATCTCCAACAATTTGTCGGCTACTTCGGCCGCTACATTTTGGTCTAAAATTTCCATACCCCTAAAATAAGCGATTAAGTTTGGCTAAGGTTGTAGCAACGTAAAAAATTATGCACATTTGATTTTTGCAAGTTTAAAAAGAAACGATTCAAAAATGAGAATCTTCGTAAATGACAAGCCCTTGGATCTGATAAGCTATGAGGAATTAGATTCTTCCAAGAGCTTTGAATCCGAATATTTTCCTGCAGATAGCCTCCCTTCGCAGATTTTTTGGGAAGACGATCTACTTATTCATGAGCCTTCGCAAGATTTGATCATTGAATTGTTATATGCTTTGCGTACGCGAAAACTCAAAAAATTAGACTCAATTACGTTAGTTACCAAAGATAAAGCTGGCCTGAAGAAATTTGTGAAGAGTCGGTTTTTGACGATTAGAGCTGCTGGTGGTATTGTAACCAAGAAGGATAAAATCCTACTGATTTTCAGGCTTGGAAAATGGGATTTTCCGAAAGGAAAATTTGAAAAAGGCGAAACCCCAATTCAATGCGCCTTGCGCGAAGTGGAGGAAGAATGTGCGATCAAAGTGAAAGCCGGTAAACCCATCATCACTACTTGGCATACCTATACTCAAAATCGGAAAAGTATTCTTAAAAAAACCTATTGGTTTCAGATGGAGAGTGTCCACGATGAAAAGATGACACCTCAAAAAGAGGAGGGTATCGAAGATGTCAGATGGTTTTACGAAGGAGATGCAAAAGTGGCCTTGGTTAATTCTTATCCCTCAATGCGGTATTTATTTAAAAACTTTATCAAATCCCATCATAAAACTCAAAGTTTGTAAGGTAGAAATTCGCTGACATCACGTCCGTATCTATGTACCTCACGGATAATTGTCGAACTGATGGCGGCATATCTGGGAGAGGTAATAAGAAAAACGGTTTCTAATTCCTCATTCAAATAGCGGTTCATCTGGCTAATGGTATTTTCGTACTCAAAATCAGTAGTGTTTCGCAAGCCCCTGATAAGAAATTGAGCATTATATTTTTTAGCGAGCGTAGAGGTTAATTCGTTGTAAAGTACCACTTTCACTCGTTCAGTATCCTTATATACATTTTCGATATGAGCTATCATTGCATCGATATCGAAATGCCGCGTTTTTTTGGTGGAATTGTAGCCTATTCCAATAATTACTTCATCAAAGAGACTTAAACTCCTAATTACAATATCGTGATGACCAAGGGTGTAGGGATCAAATGAGCCAGGGAATATTGCTGTCTTTTTCATAAATCAGGAGAACTGCCAGTTTACTTCGAAAAGGTTGAGGGACTTTAAATTCTTGAAACCGTGGGTATAGATTTGATTGGAAATTGGATCAATAATTCTGAAGTTCTGAAAATAGCTTTTGCCCCAATCCTGGGAGATATTCAAAGCTGGATCAAATCCTAGAATAGTGATTCTCACATGATTTCGGTCGCATTTCAACTGCTGAATAAGAATCATAACATATTTTAAAATATCCTCTTGAGAATTTATCTCAAATAAGTTGAAAGCAACAAGCTCCTGATTGGTAAATGCGGCTGCATACATGTAGTTCTTAAACGAATAGACTAAGATTTCTTGATCGATAAGGTTGAATCGTTCTTTGAAAAGAAAAGAAAGCATCGAAACCGATCCGTGGTAATAGTTGATCTCTGAAAATCTGAGTTCTAATGATTTTTTCACCTGTCTTGATATACCAGTTACTACTTGAAGGTTATTGCTATCGAGAGCAGTATTAAAATAGAAAGGTTCGGATCTAGCTTCACCTGCAAAAGCAAGATATGAGGCCTCTTCCAAAGGGTTGAAAAGTACGCCAGGTACTAAAATAAAATAGGACTGATGAAAATAGACATTGACGGGCAAGTCATTTTTCAATAAAGGATCAGAGAGAATTAATTTATCCAAATCATCCGCTTCAAACGAAGAATAGGAATGTATGCAACTATTTGATCCATTGGAATCTTTTGCAAAAATGTGAATCGAGTGAGGATATAAAAAAAGTGATAGACCTGAAACCTCTTGGAGGTCAAATCTATCACTTTTAAATACTTTAAGTTTGTTTTCCAAAATCTGGTATTATTTCCAGTTGCCTTCTGTAGAAGCGTCAGTCCTAGAACCTACCTTCAAAGCTTTCTCATTATTGTTCAATTTTCTTTCAGGATTCACCGGAGCAGGATCTCTGATCTCGAATACATTGACATCGTATTGATTACGCTCAACTTTATCAGCAAAAAACTCAAACATTTTACCTCCTGAACCAGGAACCACTGCAAGTGCCTCTAGATTGAAATCAGGATACTTACGATCATTGAATAAGGAGTCTGTCACGTTGGCAAAGCCTAAAGTATCGTACTTTACTGTGATCTCTTCTTTTCCATATTCCAGAAGTTTGGTTGTTTCGGTTCGCTGCACGATCCAGATTTTCCCTTCGGAGATAAACTTCTTAAGATCATTCCAATTATTAGCATATGCTCCATTGGAAGCCTGATATGCTAATTGTGCTTCTCGCAGCATTTGGAGTTTTTCGATAACAGCAGCCTCAATCAATGCAACACGTTTCTCCTGCTCCACTACATCTTGTATGCCACTGTAAAGAAGGTATCCAAGACCGATTGCTATTACTAAGAAAGCTAAGGATAGTACTTTTGGTAAATTCATTTTGTTTAAATTTTAAGATCTAGGTATGGTGGAAGGTTTTTAAACGTACTATTTTAGAGAATTATTTTCAAAATTAAAATATCCCCGCAACAATACTAAGTCCTTGAAAGAATTAATTCTCCAAAAGATTTGATGAAGGGCTTCTTTAGGGAATGATTGGAGCTCAGTTATTGTCAACCATCTCACTTCCGCTATGATTTGTTGGTCCAGATCCAATTCAGGATCTGTTCCGAGCTTTAAAGTACCAGCTTTAATCCGTACTTCAAAAAAATGTTCCATTCCATGTAGTGGAGGAGAAAGATATTCATGGACAAAAAGATATTTTTCTACTTCCACAGCGAGGCCCGTTTCTTCAAGAAATTCTCTTTTAAGGTTTTCTGGGGCAGATTGACCGTAGTCCATGCCACCTCCTGGTACTGACCAGAGAATTCGTCCATTACCCATTTTATGCTTGATCATCAATATTTTATGGTCATTTATCAGGATTCCGTTGACTCGGATGCGTAAATGATTTCCAAATTTTGATTCGATTTCTTTGCTGATATTGTCTCTTGCCATTTACATTCGTTCTATGTCCAAAGATAAGGAGCCACAGATCAAGCCATCTACTTTACTTTATTCTAATTTTCCCTTTCAACCTACTACAGGTCAAGGTGAGTTTTTTTTGAAGATGGATCGATTTCTGAGCCTTTCTTCAGAAATCAAACCAACTTTCGTACTTCGAGGCTATGCAGGTACAGGTAAGACTTCCGTGATTTCGGCTGTTGTGAAGAGTCTTCCCCGACTCGCAATGCGATCCTTACTTTTGGCGCCTACCGGACGGGCGGCTAAGGTAATGAGTAATTACAGTGGTAGACCGGCATATACGATTCATAAAATCATCTACAAACCAAAGGGAGAAGACGGAAGTCTTTCCGGAGGATTTATTCTCCAAAAGAACTATTACAAAGACACTGTATTTGTCATCGATGAGTCCTCCATGCTGGCAGATGATGGTGGAATGTCAGGTAATCTTCTCGGTGACTTGATTCAATTTGTGTTTTATGGTGAAAGAAATCGCCTGATTTTGGTAGGAGATACTGCGCAGCTTCCTCCTGTGGGAAGCGATTATAGTCCTGCATTGGATGCTGGATATTTGCTTAGACATTTTCGACTGGAAGCTGATCAGATCGAATTAACTGAAGTCATGAGACAAAAACTTGAATCTGGGATTCTTTTTAATGCCACTGCGCTTCGAGATCAGCTCAAACTGGAGAAACCTGAAATCAGGATTTCTACCAAATCATTCAATGATACTTTTAAGATGACTGGGGAGCGACTGGAGGATGGGTTGCGTTATGCTTACGATAAATACGGAACTGAGAACACAACTATTGTCACCCGCTCCAATAAAAGTGCCGTGCAATACAACCAATACATTCGTCGAGTCATTCATTTTTTTGAAGATGAGATCAGTTCCGGAGACTTACTTATGATTGTGAAAAACAATTATACCTACATGGCCGAATCTGATCGGGTAAATTTCTTAGCGAATGGTGATATGGCCGAAGTGATGAAGATTCGGAATTTTGAAGATTTCTATGGTTTCCGATTTGCCACTTTGGAGTTGCGGCTTTTAGATTATCCAGAGGAGCCCCATTTTGAGGCAAAAGTGATCTTGGATACGTTACATTCACCAAGCCCCTCATTGACAAGAGATCAATATCGTAGCCTGTACAAGCAAGTATCCGAAGATTACGCAGACATTGCCAGCAAGACAGAACGTATGGAATTGATCAAGAAAGATCCCTTTCTGAATGCTTTGCAGATCAAGTTTGCTTATGCGTTGACTTGTCATAAGGCCCAAGGTGGACAGTGGCAAGCGGTGTTTGTGGATCAGGGATATTTGCCAGCGGAGCAAGTAGATAAGGATTTTACGCGCTGGCTCTACACTGCCATTACCCGAGCTACGGATGAACTATATCTGGTCAACTTTGATCAGTCTTTCTTTTTCAAAACTAAGATTGATGGCGACACAGATGAGGGGATTTCATAATATAGAATATGTATATCCGCAATTGCACCAGTAGCCTAATTTTCTTAGGAATTCTAGCTGCATGGTTTTAGTTCAGTCAAAAATAGCTCCTTAATAGCCATTTAAAGGCGAGATTTTTAATTCTTAATTAAGATCAAGTTTTATTAAATCTTATACCGCCTTCATCCCTTTACTGGTATTATTGCGGATAATAATAACATAGAAATTAGAATTGAGTACAATTGGCATCATTTTTCCACATATTGTATATTACAGGAACAAATTGCGTTTATTTGTTACTCAAAGTTAACTATAGAATCTAATTAATTTGACCATGAAAAAAGTAGGAATTTTATTTACACTTCTAGCTCTTGTTTTTGCATTCAATGCATCTGCTCAGGAATCTTTGCCGGGAGCGACGATCATCTTTAAGGAAAAAGCTATTGATTTTGGCACTATCTCACAAGGCGAAAAAGTGTCACATACCTTTGAATTCAAGAATTCGGGGTCTACGCCGCTGATTATTTCAAATGTAGCGGTGACTTGTGGTTGTACTGCGACCAACTGGCCAAAAGACCCTATAGCTCCGGGTAATTCTTCCAAAATCACCGTCTCATTTGATTCTACAAATAAAATGGGTACTCAAAATTCGGTAGTAAGAATTTACTCCAATGCTTCCGAGCCTATCGAAAAAGTATCATTGATTTCTAACGTGGTACCAAATACAACACACTAATCACTTTGTGATTTTCAGTTCTTAATTTTGAAGCCCGGGTATTTTCGGGCTTTTTTTATTGCCATTCACCTTACTAGAACTTATCGAAGGACTTTGGTTGTTGCTTGCTAGTTACTATGAAAAAAACACAAAGAATGCCAAAGGAAAAGCGAGTCACTATGAGCTCGGTATTCAAAACGATCATCTGGCCAAGGAGAAAACAGCTTTTTTTAGGCTTGTTTCTAATTATTATTAGTCGACTAGCTAGTTTGGTACTTCCTGGAGCCTCAAAAATCCTAATCGATGATGTCATTCCAAGTAATGATCTCGATAAGCTCAAATGGCTCATTATTGTTGTTGTTGGAGCTATAGTGGTACAGTCCGTTACTTCTTATGCTTTGACCCAAATTTTAAGTGTGGAGGCTCAAAATCTGATCTCCAAACTTCGGTCTAAGGTTCAAGCGCATATCATTAAGCTTCCGATCCGATTTTTTGATAATACGAAAACCGGAGAATTGGTCTCCAGAATTATGACAGATGTGGAAGGTGTCAGAAATTTGGTCGGAACAGGTTTTGCTCAGATGATTGGAGGGGTCCTTACTGCAGTTATTTCATTGTTTCTACTGATCAATATCAGTCCGATGATGACACTTTATGTGCTTGCGCCAGTTGTGATTTTCGGCTTGGTTTCTTTGAAAGCTTTTGGAAGAATCCGTCCCATATTTCGCGAGCGAGGCAAAATCAATGCTCAGGTGACAGGAAGATTAACCGAAACTTTGGGAGGAATCCGAGTGATTAAAGGCTTTAATGCAGAAGCGCAAGAGATTAAAACTTTTGCAAATGGAGTAGATGAGCTTTTTCAAAATGTAAAAGCAAGCCTTACAGCTACAAGTGTAGTCACCTCCGCAGGAGCCTTGTTACTTGGTCTAGCCTCCGCAGGAATCATGGGAATGGGAGGTTATATGATCATGCAAGGCGAGATGACTTTCGGGGATTTTCTTGCATTTACGCTTTATTTGGGTTTTATGATTGCTCCGATTGTACAGATGTCCAATATTGGAAGTCAGCTTACTGAGGCATTCGCAGGATTGGATCGTACGGAGGAAATTATGAACACTCCGCTTGAGGCTGATGATCAAACTCGAACTTTGGCAATCCAAGATTTCAAAGGCGATATTATGTTTGAAGACGTATCATTTGCCTACGAAGAGGATAAGGATGTGATCAAAGGTGTAAGCTTTTCTGCTCCCGCAGGATCTGTCACTGCTTTAGTGGGAACTTCTGGTTCTGGAAAGACTACTATGGCTGGTCTAGCAGCTACTTTTTTGAATCCTGATTCCGGAAAGATCACATTAGATGGTTATGATTTACAGACTATTACCTTGGAATCTTTCCGCTCCAGATTAGGAGTGGTTCTACAGGATGACTTTTTGTTTGAAGGTACGATTAGGGAAAATATTCTTTTTCCAAGACCTGATGCTTCGGAGGCCTTATTGATTCAGGCAGTCCATGCAGCCTACGTACAGGAGTTTACAGATCGATTTGAGAATGGTTTGGATACGCTTATCGGTGAAAGAGGAGTGAAACTTTCCGGTGGACAACGCCAACGTGTAGCTATCGCCAGAGCTGTTTTAGCAGACCCGAAAATATTGATTCTGGATGAGGCAACTTCCAATTTGGACACAGAATCAGAAACGTTGATCCAGGCGAGTTTGAAGGAATTGATGAAAGGTCGAACCACCTTTGTGATTGCGCACAGGTTAAGTACAATTCGCCAAGCAGATCAAATCTTAGTGGTAGAAAAAGGAGAAATCATCGAACGCGGAAAACATGACGAATTGATTGCTTTGCAAGGAAGATATTATCAACTCTTTACCTTTCAGTCCAGGATTTAAGAATCTGGATTTCTATCTGAGTTTTTATTGTTATACTGAGGTACTGGATTAGTCGAAGAAGCTTTGGGTGTTTTCTGTTTTGAATTTATTGTCAAAAGGATGACTGTGATCAAAATAAAAAGCATTCCGATCCAATCCATCAGTCCAAAATAAACTCCAAGCCAGACTACTGCGGTTCCTGCTGCAGCTAATGGTTCGACACTACATAGCAAACTGGCGTAGGTTGCTCCGATAATACTTACTGAGCTAAGAAATAGGTAAAAAGCGAGCACCGTCCCAAAAAGGATAATGTATCCAAAAGCAAGAAATGTCTCCAAATCCCAAACTCCTTGAATCTCCCAAGGTTTCATGATTGGCACCATCATTAACCCACCTAAAAACATTGCCCATCCAGTGACGGCGGCGGGAGCGAATTTGCGTAATAAGTCCGCGGGATAAATGGTGTAAAAAGCCAATGATACTGCAGATAGTAATCCCCATACAAACGCTTCGCTGCTGATCACCAAACTGTCAAAACTTCCGTGAGTTACTAAAAGGAACGTTCCAGCCAAAGCTAGGCCAAGGGCAATGTATTCAACTGGGATAGGCCATCTTCTATTTTTCACAGCAAAGAATGCAACCACGATCAGCGGTCCTAAGTATTGTAATACGGTGGCTGTTGCAGCATTTGAAAGCGAAATGCTGTAGAAATAAGTGAACTGAACTGCCACCATTCCCAAAAGGCTGAAAAGGAAAATTTGGATTATGTCAGTCGGTTTCCTCCATATTTGGAAGGTGTCCTTTTCGCTTCGAGAAAGTGAGAAAACTAACAAAATAACTCCACCTAATAAAAGTCTCCAGCAGACCAACCAAGCGGGATTAATAGCTTTTTCCTCAAAGAGAAACTGCGCAAAAGTGCCCGAAACTCCCCAAAATATAGCAGAAACAATCACCATGATCACTCCGGGGACTTTTTGATAGGCAGTTGGGATATAGGTCAGAGAGTTCATTATAAAAAGAGATTGCTTAGCTACTCTTAAATTCGGTTATCTAAATCCCGGATCACTTTTATCGCATCTGAAATTTCGGCAACTTCAAAAAACCGCTCATGTGAAACATGATGGGAAATCACCTCATACTTCCAAGTGATATGAAAAGGAATATGGATTCCATATCCCCCCAATTCCAAAACGGGTAGAATATCTGACTTGAGACTATTTCCAAGCATTAAAAACTCAGAACCCTTGATGTCCAAATGCTTGATTAGTTTATTGAAATCAGAATTTTTCTTATCACTCATGATTTCGATGTGATGAAAATGATGTGCTAAACCTGATTTTTTCAGCTTCCGTTCCTGATCTAAAAGATCACCTTTGGTGGCAAGCACGATACGAAAGTCTCCATTTAACTCTTTTAGAACTTCTACCACTCCAGGTAGGAGTTCGACTGGTTTCTCCAGCATTTCGCGTCCTATCTGAATGATCTTGTTTACTAAAATCACAGAAATTTTCAGATCAGAAATCCGCATTGCCGTCTCAATCATCGAAAGCGTAAAGCCTTTGATCCCGTAACCGTACAGATTGAGATTTTCGATTTCGGTTTGATATAGTTCCTTTAACGAACTGTGCTGTGGCATGAAATCCTCCAACAGTTCTGCGAATTTTTCCTCCGCTTCTCGAAAAAAAGGCTCATTTACCCAAAGGGTGTCATCCGCGTCAAAGGCAATAACTTTAATAGGCATATAAAATTAATTTAGAATTTCAGATCTTTTTAAAGCGCTTCCATCCAGTCTAACAATACATTACGCCAGTTTTCCACTGGACCTTTTCCCAATCCAAAAGCAAATCCATGACCTCCATTTGGATACACATGTAGCGAAGTAGCAACTCTTTTTGTCCGAAGGGCAGCATAATAAAGCAGGGAATTTTCCACCGGTACTCCAGTATCATCACCGGCATGGACCAAGAAGGTTGGTGGTGTTTCTTCAGTGACATTCAACTCGGCAGAAAAACGTTTCTTCAAATCATCGGTGTCATTATCTCCTAAAAGGGCTTTCATCGATCCAGAGTGAATGGCAGGATTAACAAAAGTAATGACTGGATAGGCTAAGATTGAAAAATCAGGTCGCGCAGAAAGTGCATCTATCGCATCCATAGTCCGATCAACGTTATGTGAATATTGCGTACTGAGCGTCGAAGCCAAATGTCCACCTGCTGAGAATCCCATGATCCCAACTTTGGTTGGGTCAATGTTCCAGCCTGAAGCATTTTGCCGAACTAAGCGAATCGCTCGTTGTGCATCCATTAGCGGAACTTCTTTTGGATCTGTCAGTGAAGCGGATTTGGGAAGGCGGTATTTAACTACAATTCCAGCAATACCTTGAGAATTGAGCCATTTGGCAAAATCTGTCCCTTCCCAATCGTAGGCTAAAATACCGTACCCACCTCCTGGAAAAATAACTACTGCCTGTCCAGTCGCAATCTGCTTTGCAGGAAGGTATACTTCGATGGTTGGGATTTGCACATTCCCGATTCTGACGATTCCCTCTGAGACGACTTCTTCCTTGAGATCCATTTCCTTTTGAAGTGGAGGGGTGCCATTCCAAAGTGGTAGTGTAATATTTTGTGCTTGAATAGGGGAAATAATCATAGCGAATGCAAATAGGATAAGAAGTGATTTCATGGGCTTGAATCTTAAGTTGACACTAAATTTTTTGCTCTGAGACTAAATAGTAAAACCATTATGAAACAGCCTAAGGGTAAAATAAATGAAAAATTGACTTCGGATACGCCGAGAATCCGAATGTCGTCATAATTGGAACCTCCAAGATCTAAGATCATTCCTTGTAAGGTCGGCATGATTGCTCCTCCCACAATTGCCATGACAAGATATGCCGCAGCAAATTTGGAGTCTTCACCCAGTCCTTCGAGTGCGATTCCATAAATGGTGGGGAACATTAGTGACATTGCAAATGAGATCGCAACTAAGCTATATAGGCCGGCCATGCCAGGTAAGAATATAGCTCCAGCGGTAAATAAAATTGCCAGAATTGAGAAAAAGCTCAGTAATTTACGTGGCTGGATGAACCGTAGCAGGAAAGTACAAATCCAACGACCGGCCAGAAAAACCAACAAAGCGGCATAGCCAAAATTGACCGCCTCCGCATTGCTGATCCCAAGTACCTCGGCATATTGATAGATATACGTCCAAACCATGATCTGTGCTCCGACATAAAACATCTGAGCTAGGGTGCCTTCCACAAAGTTTCGATTCTTCAAAAGACGCCGCATCGTATTCTTAAAATCCACTTTGGAATTGGAGTCTTTACTTTCAGGCATTTTAGCCATTGCAATGACAACCAAAATACCCAATACGACCAAACCCAGCATCACATAAGGATCTCGAATAACCATCAAATCTGCTGTTTTGATAACTGCTTTTGCAGATTCATCCAAGGAGGTAAAGATGATATTCCCATCTGCATCAGTGTTATTGGATTGCAGTGCATCGAGGATAAATTCTTTGGCCACAAATAATCCTGCCAAAGCTCCCATTGGGTTGAAGGCCTGAGCAAGATTTAGTCGTTGGGTAGCTGTCGATTCTGGTCCCATGGAAAGAATATATGGATTGGCGGTAGTTTCCAGAAATGCCAAACCAAATGTCAGAATGTAGAGCGAAGCCAAGAAGAAGCCATAGCTTTCCCAAGCTGCTGCCGGGTAGAAAAGCATCGCTCCCAGAAAGTATAGACCTAGTCCTAATAGAATTCCAGTTTTATAGGAATACTTCTTAATAAAGAAAGCCGCAGGCAAAGCCATGGTAAAGTATCCGCCATAAAATGCCAGTTGGACAAATGAAGCTTGGGTATTATTCAACTCCAAGACTCGCTTGAATGCCGCAACCATGGGATTGGTGATGTCATTGGCAAAGCCCCAAAGGGCGAATAAGGAAGTGATCAATATAAAGGGAAGGATCAATTTCTTTGGGACAAGAGCGGTTTTGGGATTCATAGGGCGCGGTCAAGATGGGTGTAGCCACCATCTACATGGAGCTGCTGGCCGGTGATATGGCTGGCTTTATCAGAAAGTAAGAAGATGACCATCGCTGCAATTTCTTCTGGAGTGGTCAATCGATTTCCTAAGGGTATTTTAGAAGTCACACTGGTTAATTTTTCTTGAGGGTTATCAAAACTCTGAATCCATCTTTCATACATAGGTGTAATTACTTCGGCAGGAATCACCGCATTGACCCGGATCTGATAGGGGAGAAGCTCCACCGCCCATTCACGGGTGAGAGAAAGTATTGCGCCTTTTGCAGCGGTGTAGCCAGACGTATTTCCTTGCCCAGTTAGGGCTGTTTTACTACTGATGTTGACGATGCTCCCATTGCTCGATTTGAGATGTGGTAAGGCAAAATGAGCCAATTCATAATAATGATTTAGATTTTTGGCCACGGACTCAGCGAATGCCTTTGGGCTTCCCTTTTCCAAACCTACGCCATCATTGATTCCAGCATTATTTACAATTCCATCTATTCTTCCAAAGGTTTGAATTGCCGTTTTTACTGCCATCTCAACATCTTTTTCTGAGGTAAGTAGAGTCGGAATCTGAAGTCCTCGACTATTTTTTAGCAGTTTGGCTCCTGCCTTTTCATCTGGATCTATAATCACCGGAATCGCCCCCTCTTCTAGAAGGCCGCTTGAGATAGCTCCGCCAATTCCATTTGCTCCACCGGAAATCAGGATGACTTTATTGGATAGGTTTAGGTTCATGTTATAGCAATTTCTTTTGTTCTAATCTTTCCTTGGCCTCTAGATATGCCTGATCCAATTTAGCTTCTAATTCACGCTTTGACGGTAAATCCGTCCAGTATTCTGCTACCATAATCCCGTCTTTTCCCATTTCCAGTAATTCTATTTGTTCATTGCTTTTTTCGGCACAAAGTATCAAGCCAATCGGAGGGTTTTCCCCTTCTTGTTTTTCATTTTTAGTTAGCCATTTCAAATACATCTCCATCTGTCCTTTGTAGGCAGGTTTGAACTTGTTCAATTTTAACTCGATAGCCACTAGACGTTTTAGCTTTCGGTGAAAAAACAACAGATCGATGTAAAAATCTACACCATCCAGTATGATTCGCTTTTGCCGCTCTACAAAAGCAAATCCTTTGCCCAGCTCTAATATAAAATGCTCTAGTTCTTTGAGAATAGCACCTTCCAAATCGTTCTCTAAATAACCTTCTTTCAGTCCTAGAAAATCCAAAAAATAAGGATCTTTAAAACTGGTTTGTATCTCTACATCAGTTTCAGATAGATGCAGCTTTGCTATTTCCTTCCGCTGAAAGGATTTTCGTTCCAATTGTCTTCGAAGTTCTCTTTTACTCCATTTTGATTCTATGGATTGTTGTGCGTAGTAATCCCTCTCATCTTGATTTTTTATGGGGATAATTATTGTAAAATGAGTCCAGCTTAATTGTCGTGCCAGTGGTGCGACAATTTGATAATCTGAAAAAACCTCGGCAAACTGCATCATTCTTCGCAGGTTTTTTTCCTGAAAAGACTTGCCATATATGTTTGCCAAACGTATTGCTACTTGAGGAATGACCTCTTTTCCATATTCTGCGCGCTGATTTTCAAGTATATGCGTGCTTATTTTATTACATACTTTCCAGTAGGTTAAGGTGATCGCGCTGTTTACTTGCGCAGACACTTGACGTTTGCCTTGATCAATGATGCTTGCCAAATCTTGAAATAAAGGATCGTTATCTTTTTCTTTCATAAGGTTTCAATTCCGAGCTGAAATTACTATACACTTAATTTTTTCGAGCGATTACCTCATATTTTGTTGCAACCTCTTCCAAAGTGCGACGCAAAATAAGGGTTGGCAAATATGCTTTGTTTTAGTAATGGCAGAATGAGCCATGGCTAGATTGGCGTAAGAGTAGAAAATTAATTCGCCTACAGTTTCAAATTTTTTAGCTGCCATCTCCCGATGTTTTTAAGAGGTTATTCCATAAAACTCCATCGCCGTTCCGCCCATGATTTGAGCTTTTTCGCTCGGGGAAAGCGGCTGGATGAATAGCTCAATAATTTCCAAAACTTGCTCATATTGACCGGCTAATAAGCATACCGGCCAATCACTGCCGAACATCAATCGCTTTGGGCCAAAGAGTTCGAGTGCGGTATCGAGGTAGACTTTTACATCCTCTTTTCTCCACTTTTTCCAGTCTGCTTCGGTAACGATTCCTGAGAGTTTGCAAAAGATATAATCCCGCTCAGCGAGGAGACTCAGCTCTTTTTTCCATTCTCGCCAGATACCTAGTTTTACCTTTGGCTTGGCCAAATGATCGATTACAAAGGGCTGTTCGGGAGCTTTTTTTACAAAGTGATAGGTAGCTTCCAGTTGATTAGCAAAGATTAGAATGTCGTAGGTATAGCCTCTTTTCCCGAGTTTATTAATTCCTCTTATAAACTCTGGACGAAGCATGTAATCCACATTTTTGGATTGAAGTACTTCGCGATATCCTTTAAGTTTGACCTGATCAGCAAATTGATCGAGATCCTTATCCAAATCGTCAGAAGCTAAATCTGCCCAGCCCACAACGCCTTTGATAAAATCATATTCCAAAGCTAAATCACACAAAAAGGCAGTTTCTCGTATGCTTTCGTCAGCCTGAACGGCTATGCAACCTTCGATTTGGGTCTGCTCCATCAATGGAAAAAGATCTTCTGGGAGGAAGTTTTTCCGGATCACTTTCATTTCTTCATTGATCCAGGGCTGTCTTTTTGGATCATACTTCCAGAAATGCTGATGGGAATCTAATCTCATGCTTCTGGATCATTTATCGCTACTTGTTTCGAAATCCCCAGTCCGTCGATTCCCAACTCGACAATGTCCCCTGGTTTGAGATATTTAGGTTCGGGCTTCAAGCCCATTCCCACTCCTGCTGGAGTACCTGTGGAGATGACGTCCCCAGGGAGTAAGGTCATGTATTGACTCAAATGGGAAATGATCGTCGGAAGGTCAAATATCAAGTCTGAAGTATTGCTGTCTTGCAGCATTTTCCCATTGAGTTTAAGCCATAGGCGAAGGCTGTGCGGATCTTTGATCTCATCACGTGTGGCCAAGAATGGACCAAGAGGAGCAAAACTGTCGGCACTTTTCCCCTTAACCCACTGCCCGCCATGCCGCAACTGAAAGTCTCGCTCGCTGACGTCATTGTGCAAGCAATAGCCTGCAACATAATCCATCGAATTCTCTACAGAGACGTACTTGGCGCGCTTCCCGATTACAACTGCCAGTTCTACTTCCCAGTCAGTTTGAACTGAGTTTCTTGGGATCAATATTGGATCAAAAGGTCCTGAGAGAGCAGAAGTGGCTTTCATAAAAATGATGGGAATCTCCGGCACTGCCATTCCTGCTTCTTGAGCATGTTTTAGATAATTCAAGCCGATGCAGATGATTTTGGAAGGGCGTGCAATGGGTGATCCTATCCGAGCGTTCTCGGGGATTGGATTTAAATTTTCTTGATTTGCTTTCAGCCATTCCTCCAATCTTACCAAACCGTTATTTGTAAAAAAATCCTCATTCCAATCCTCGCCAAATCCTGAGCAGTCTAGATTTCTGCCATTTATATCTTGAATTCCAGCTTCCTCTTTTCCGGCTTCGCCAAATCGTATCAGTTTCATAGGTTAGTTTTTAGGGTTCAATATTTCAAGTCGAGAATCAAGAGCCAATTATTTTATAAATAAGAATAAAGATTTTAGAGCCGAGAGGTTAGGATAAAAAATCAAGATGGAAGTAATCAGATTTTAAAATTAAGATGTCGGATGAGGATTTTTAGAAGCGTTAAAGCACCGATTTAAAGCTCGTAAATCGTAATTCTGAAATCCCAAATCCCTTTACATTTTCAATCCCATAAATCCGCCATCAATGTTGTAATTACTTCCTGTAATAAATCCGCCAGCATCTGAACTTATAAAATAAGCCAATTCGGCGATCTCTTCAGGCGAACCCATTCTCCCAATTGGTTGTGTTGCAGCTAATTTCTCAAACATTTCCTTTTCTTGGCCAGGATAGGTTTGGGCAATAAATCCGTCTACGAATGGCGTGTGAACCCGTCCTGGAGAAATACAATTGCATCGAATCCCATCCGCCACATAGTCTCTGGCAATACTCAATGTCATCGTCAACATCGCTCCTTTGGTCATGCTATAAGCGAATCGATCAGGAATCCCTATGGTTGCCGCAACAGATGCCATATTCAGGATCGAACCACCACCCTCTTGCTTTAGCTTTGGAAGTGCAGCCTGAATACAGAGGAATGAACCTTTGACATTTACTTGGAAAAGCTTTTCAAAATCCTCCTCGCTTGTATTTTCAACCTTCCCAATATGTGAAATGCCTGCATTATTGATGAGGGTGTCTATTTTCCCGGGAATTGCCTCAAATACTGCTTGGACAGCAGCTGCCTGAGTTATATTACAGTTCAGAAAGGCAACAGAATAGCCTTTTTTCTTTAGCTCTTCTTCCACTTTTTCACCTTCAGCTTGATTCGTATCAATGAAAAAAACGCTACAATATTCAGCAGCAAATTTTTTGACCATTGCCAAGCCAATTCCGCTTGCGCCTCCTGTGATTACTACTATCTTGTTTTTCATAGCTTGGGTAAAAAAAGAAATATACTGATCTCTTTCGAGTTGGCAACTGTAAATGGGAGGAACCTAGAGTTTTACAATTTCACCGGTTTTTATAGACTCATCACAAGCGAAAGCAATCTTCAAACTGTTGATTGCATCATCCAAATGATCTGTCAAATCTATATCTTCTACAATCGCCTTAAGAAAGTAAGCCTGTTCACGATCACAGAGTTCTTGATGACCAGGCTCATCGGTCATATCAATCCACTCATCAGGTTTAGTAAATTCATTTTTGGAATCGATAGCAGCATGATGAACCCGGATTGATTCAGTTTTGGTATGACTATCCACATGATCGGACTTTCCTGATGCTCCTGCATCCTTTGCTGTGATGGAAACGGAGCCTTTTGGTCCAAACACATCCTTGATAAAGAATGATGTCTCAGATACCATTGGTCCCCACGCTGCCTCATACCATCCCACAGACCCATCTTCGAATCGAAGTTGAAGTTGACCATAGTTGTAATTGTCTGCTGCAATATCCTGCGTCAATCGAGCTCCAATGGCAGAAACAGATACAGGCTTAGACCGGGTCATTTGGCACATTACATCGATGTAATGGACGCCGCAGTCTACAATAGGGCTGAGACTTTTCATCAAATTTCGATGTACATCCCACATATAGCCATGGCTCTGCTGATTGAGGTTCATCCGCATCACGAGCGGTTTTCCCATTTTCTGAGCCTCTTCGATGAATCTAATCCAAGAAGGGTGATGTCTTAAAATATAGCCTACGACTACTTTTTTACCAGTTTCCTTTGCTTTAAAAATGATGCGCTTGCATCCCAAAATGGAATCAGCTAAGGGTTTTTCGATAAAGACATGGCAGCCGGCTTCCAGAGCTTTAACCGCAAAATCCTCATGGGTGTCAGGATAAGTGGAGATGCAGACCGCATCTGGCTTGGAGTCATAAAGTGCTTTTCCAAAATCTTCAAAAAGCGGATAATCTGCTTTCAGAGCTTGGTTCAATTTCACTTTGCTTTCTCCTCGTGAGACTAAACCGCAGATTTCAAACTCCGGCATATGATGGTAGGCTGTAGCATGGGATGCTCCCATATTTCCACACCCTACTACAAGGATTCTAATAGGTTTATTCTTTGTCATTTGTTGGATTTCTCAGATTCGAAATTTTACTAACAATGCGGAATTTCAAATTCTTAACTGTTGTATCCGGGTGCCAAAACTGAATGCACTGATTAAATTAAATTTAACTACTGGAGAAATGTGCAATGTTAAAAATAAATTATCTCCAGATTCATCGAATTAATTTAGGATTTTCTTGAGTTCTTCTTCATTTAAATAGCTAATAGAGACTTCCATCGTAATTGGTTTGACGGGCTCGTCTCTACTGTCCCGTTTCACCCGTACTATTCGCTCTATGGTATCCATTCCTTTGATGACTTGTCCGAAAATCGTGTAATCGCCATCCAATCGAGGGATTCCTTCGGGATTTTGCACAATATAAAATTGGCATCTCGCGGAGAGTTTATCGGGATTGCCATCCCTTCCCGCCCCGACTGCTCCATACACATGTTTCAATTCTGGGACAAACTCGGGAAAGAGTAAATACTCCGGATCGTTGAATCCTTCTTCAGTATCTGGACAACCGCCTTGAGCTACAAAATTCGGAATCACGCGATTAAAGGTCAGAGAATCCCAGTATCCAGCTTCTGCCAATTCGATAAAGCTTTCCTTATGATTTGGCGTTTGATCATTAAGATGAATTAGGATATCTCCATAGCTGGTAGCGATTTTGCCTACGGGGATATTATCCTGCCCAAATCCATAGCTGGGAATCAAAAAAATAGCTAAGAAATAGATGACTGGTCTCATTACTGATTGGATTCTAAAGCTTTAATTTGATTATTTACAGGATTTGCATACATAGATAAGAAGCTTTTCACCAAAAATTGATTGTTGATATCTACCTTTTCTTGGAGTCTTTTTTCAAATGCCTTTTTTTCCTCGACGGTATATTGAGTTATATATTCCTCGTTTTTATAGAGTAAGTCATGGGCAATGTAATTACTTGGCCAAAGTTTGTAACCTGCCCAGATTTTTTGGTCTATGACACTGGCTAAAGTGGCTAGTTTTTCTCCCGATCCTAGCCCTGATTTAGAGATTTCTAAAATCTTGTCATTGATCACTCCATTAACTTGAAGATGGATTCTTTTTTTGGAGCCCAAAAGCCCACGAAGCAGATTCTGGAAGTCTTCATTCTCACCTTTCACGTATTTTTCATCACGGGATTTTGCCAAAAGTTCAGGCATTTTCAACACGTCTGTGGGGTCATATTCGTAGGATATCGAAATCGGTACCACCTTGATTTTTTCGAAATAAGAAAACTGATCGGAACCTTCATCAATAAGGGTGAGCATTTTCAGTACACCTTTATGTGTCGCATCATTTCCGTCCTTAGTTCTTCCCTCACGTTGAGCAGTCCAAACAGACCGATTCTCACTTAGGAGACTTTTTTTGATAAAAGCTGCAGCTTGTTTCGAACTTTCCAATAACGCACGCCCTTGAAGTCCTCTTTTTATGGCAAAATTCCGATTCAGTTTAGACAGAATATGGAGAAATGGTCTGTGGATGAGGTTGTCCCCAATAGCGGAAGTAGTGAGTACCAGTCCATTTTCATATAGACAGGCATTGAAAAGGGATGTATCCAATATGATGTCGCGGTGATTGGATATGAAAAGATACGCAGTATTGGCTTCTAATAGGTCGAAACCACCTGTGCTCAATCCATTAGAGCTTTTTTCAAGTACTTTTTGTATACCTGGATAGATGAAATTTACTTGAAAATCACGTAGTGATTGGGTATGAAGCATTAGATCTTTCCAGTTTTGAGAGTGATCAGCCGGGAAAGTGAAATTCATCATCGCTTCTAGCATTGGATCGTCTATGATTTGACGAATGGCAGCATTTGCCTCTGTCTCATAAAAAGGCCTGATGGAATCGAATTGGGACATAGTTGGGTTTTAAGGGTAAAGCAGATGGCAAATTTAATCTAAAATCGCGAAGTGAAACGTCTGGTTGTTTTTACCGCTTGAGGTGTTTGTTGATGAATTGCAAGTGAACAGGCAGCGCTTCGGTCCAGTATTGCCAAGTATGTGCTCCCGGCCGCTCGGTATATTCGTGAGGAGTTTTACTGGCCAACAAGAGTTGATGCATCTGCCGATTGGTAGAGATCAAGAAGTCCTCGGTTCCGCAATCTATGATCAGCGGAATATCATTTGCTTTTATCTGATCTACCAATCCTACAGCGGTATACTGGGAATATGGAAATTCATAGGTGATATCTCCAAGCATCATTTTTTGACTTGAGACCCTGGCATTTTTCAATTCATCTCCAATTTCCCAAAGTCGGGTATCAATATTCATGACTCCACTCATACTCCCAGCTACGGCAAATAATTCAGGATGCTTGGCGCTTAGGGTAATTGCACCATGTCCTCCCATAGATAATCCTGTAATGGCACGAGACTCTTTTTGCGCAAGCGTGCGATAGTTGGAATCAATTTCTGGGATTAATTCTGAGGTGATGTAAGTTTCGTATTGGACTGAATCGATCAAGGGACTATTGAAATAATAACTTGACGGCCCAACTCCCGGATTGACAATAATGATATTGTATTCCTCTGCCATTCGGCTTATTAATCCCGGCTCGGTCACTTTGATAAGCCAATCTGAGAAAGTACCATTCGCACCATGAAGTAAATATAAGGTTGGGAATTGGTTATCACTTTTCTGATAGGAGCTAGGAGTCGTCACCGCTACTTTCAGGTTTTTTTTCATTGAGGGACTGTAGACTTGGATAGTATCTACTTTTGCTTGCGCAAAAATTACAGAAGGCGTTAAAAAGAAAAATAGGAAGAATTTTCGCATGAATTGTTTCTTAATTATTTGAGGATGGATCAACTATCGGACAAGGATTTTAGGATAAAAAGAAGTTGATATTAATCTGTTTTAATTCCTTGGCGAGGAGTGATTGGGTTAAATATAAGCTCTAAAATAGGCAAATTATATATTTTCATGACTACATGGAGTATATTCCAGATGGTTGGTAGTGGCTGTAAAAGGCCTTCATTTAAACCAAAATTCATGGAAAGTTCTCGAATTCAAAGGTTGGCCGATTTTCTGATCTTCATTGTTTTTGGAGCAGTTGTTTTAAAAGAAGGTACTTTTCTACTTGTGCCTTTGGTATGGGGTGTTTTTTTTGCTTTTGCACTTAACCCTATTGTTAATTGGTTTGAATTAAAAAGGATACCAAGGGGCATCGCTTTTGGAATAAGTCTTTTGTCAGTTACCCTGACAGCAGTTGGAATTATTTATTTATTTGTTAACCAAATGATAGGTCTACTGGATGAGATTCCTCAAATTCAAAATACCTTAGAGACTAAGCTTAAAAGTTTATTTCTTGAACTCAACCAATTAATAGGATCAGATTCGATTGACTTTCAGATTCGATTGACTTGGAAAATCTAAGTCTATTCAATCTATTAAATACTGAAAATTTTAATACTACCTTTTTCCAAACCGGAAAATCTTTGGCTCTGCCTGGTATAATTGCTCTACACACTTTTTTATTAATTTATCACAAGGACTTTTTGTGGAATTTATACTTAAACTTTATGAAAATAGTAATGAGCGCGTTTTAACATGGGCTAGAGATTCTGGTTGAGTGATTCAATCTTACCTTTCTGGAATTTTAAAAGTTACGCTAATCGTATCTATACGCGCAGGATTGTTTTTTTATATAATCGGAGTGAAATACTTCATTTTATCTGCAGCCTTCATTGCCATCATGAATCTGATTCCATATATAGGCGTATACATAAGTTCTTTTATTGCAGTCCTTTATATTTCTCTTACCGCAGACTCAATTACCTATCCGATCATAGCAATTGCCGTCTTGAGGGGAATTCAGCTATTAGAAAATAATATTATCACTCCTCTGGTAGTTGGTTCTCAAGTCTAAGTAAATGCATTATCCGTGTTGCTTGCCATCTTGGTAGGAGGCTGGCTTTGGGGGATTTCAGGGATGATCTTATTTATCCCATTTGTTGGAGTTTTAAAGATCAGTTTAGAAAAGTCCTCAGACATGTCTGCCTTCGCCTATTTACTTGGAGATGATGTGCCTATTGCCGAGAAGAATGAAAATTACTGGAAGACTTTCAGGCGAAATTTGCGTAAAAATAGAAGCAACTCGTAAGTTGCTCCTTTTTACTTCCAGAAATCAGCGTTGTCGATTCCAACATCTTTGGCTATGAAGACGGGATCTTTGCCTTCCTTCTTTTGCTTTTTATAATCTGCCAAAGCCTTGAATGCAGGCTTCCGAAGCAATAAGATGGCTATTATATTTAGCCAAGCCATTAGTCCAACTCCAATATCGCCCATCATCCATGCGATTTCAGCAGTCTTAATGGAACCGTAGAAAGTAGCACCAAGGATCAACAAGCGCAAAGCAGTTAGGCTCCATTTAGAAGACATTTGTCTGGTGAGATAGCTCAAATTGGTCTCTGCTATGTAGTAATAAGCCATGATCGTCGTAAAGGCAAAAAACAATAAAGAAATCGCTATAAAACCTTTTCCAAAATCAGGAAATTGCGTAGCTACTGCATACTGGGTATATTCTGGGCCGAATGCCACTCCTGGTAAGTTCTCCACTATAAATCCGCCTTCGGGATTTAAGACATTATATTGACCGGTAAAAAGAATCATCAAGGCTGTGGCTGTACAGACAAGCAACGTATCAATGTAAACTGAAAATGATTGAACTAACCCCTGTTTCACCGGATGCGAAACCTCAGCAGCTGCCGCTGCATGGGGTGCCGTACCTTGACCCGCTTCATTGGAATAGATTCCGCGCTTCACACCCCAAGCGATTGCCATTCCAAAAACCCCACTAAATGCAGATTCTAAGTTAAATGCTGATTTGACAATCAAAGCGAAAATCGCAGGTACTTCTGCGATATTGATTCCAATGATGATTAGCGCCATGGTAATATAGGCTGTGGCCATGATTGGAATGACCACTTCAGCTACTTTACTGATCCGCTTCACGCCACCTAAAATAATTATGGCCAAAAGTCCTGTAACAATTGACGCGGTATAGATCACGGGTATTCCAAAGGCATTATTTACACTTAATGCGATACTATTACTTTGGACACCAGGCATAAACAGTGCCGTGGCCAAAATGGTGGCGAATGCAAATACCATTGCATACCATCTGACGCCAAGCCCTTTTTCGATGTAGTAAGCCGGTCCTCCTCGATACTGTCCATTGTTGACTTCCTTATAGATCTGACCCAAAGTGGATTCTACAAAAGCAGAAGCAGCACCGAGGAATGCAATGACCCACATCCAAAAGATGGCTCCGGGACCGCCCATGGCAATTGCAGTGGCTACTCCGGCAATATTTCCAGTGCCCACTCTTCCTGAAATAGCTATTGCAAATGCTTGGAATGAAGAAACACCCTCTTTTGAAGATTCACCACTAAATAGGAGTGTGACCATTTCTTTGAGGTAAGTCACTTGCAAAAATCTGGTGGCGATAGAAAAATAAACTCCTGCTGCCAAGCATAAAAAAATCAATGCGTCACTCCAAATCACTGCGTTGATTGCCTCAATTATTTCTTTCATGTTGGTTCAATTTCCTTCAATATGGTATGTTAAATTACAAAAGATAGAGTCCTTTGAGGTGGAAAGAAAAGAAAAATAAGCCAGAAAATTCAGTAGAATCTCATAAACGGCAGGTGGATCGCAGACAAAAAGTAAATAAGACGGTTTTGATCTGTGAGATATAGACCGAGGCGTTGGAAAATAAAATCGAGATTAAGCGGATGTGCTTAGCTAAAAAAATTTTCAAAAATCACTTCAATTTTTCCAATATCGAGGTGGCGGTCCGACTTTGCTATTTGTGCCCGAACAAATAAAATGGTGTCGGTCTGTGATAATATAGACCGCGGCGAAGCAGCTATCGGGAGAACCTACGACTTCATTTAGATTTTGCATAAAAAAACTCTTAGAAGTAAATCTAGAAGTTCTTTTGTCGGGGTGGCAGTCCGCGATGGCAATCGGGAGAACCTACGACTTCATTTAGATTTTGCATAAAAAAAAACTCCTAGAAGTAAATCTAGAAGCTCTTTTGTCGGGGTGGCGGTCCGCGATGGTTATCGGGAGAACCTACGACCTCATGTAGATTTTGCATAAAAAAAGCCCCTAGAAGTTAATCTAGAAGCTTTCAAAGTCGGGGTTGCGGTCCGCGATATCTATCGGGAGAACCTACGACCTCATGTAGATTTTGCATAAAAAAAGCCCCTAGAAGTTAATCTAGAAGCTTTCAAAGTCGGGGTGGCAGGATTCGAACCTACGGCCTCCTCGTCCCAAACGAGGCGCGATACCGGGCTACGCTACACCCCGAACGGTAACTGTGTTCTTTATGGGAGTGCAAACATAAATAAATTTGTCTGTTGAGCAATCCACCAAGTAAAATTTTTTCAATTTTTCCCCAGAAAAAAATTGTCTAATAACGAGAGTTGATTGATAGTCACGAATCATAATTATTTAAAGTATAATTGGATAAAAAATAATCGGTCTATTAAGCTTTAGACACTTTCTACAAAACTTATTTTTTCCTCTCACTATGTAGAAGTCGGAAGGATTTGGAGGGCATAAACCATGGAAATGCTGGACTGAGAGTTTTTTACGAGATTATCCAAAGCTAAAGGCTGGGTCTCTCATGATCTTATTTTGTAATCACGGTTCATGGCATGATATTCATGATTTTTCGTCTACCGATTATTGGAAAAATAAATAGGGAACAGTGAAAATTAATTTTCAAATTTAATTGAAACAAATCGTGGAGCTATTAAACAAAATCGTACTGATTGTAGCTGCAAGTGGAGGCATTGGTAGAGCTATCGCTAAAAGACTATCTGAACAAGGATATAAAATCGTATTGGCGTTTGTAAATATTTAAAATAATGCTAATCAGTAAGATAAGATTCAAACTGAGTGTATTATAATAGAATTGGATGTCAATGATTCTACGGAAGTAATAAAGGCTTTTCACTCAATCAATCATCAGTTTGGGTCATTGGATTTTCTGTTCAATTTGGCTGGAATGATTCCGCTATCCCAGCGGGAAAACCAGCATTTGGAAGAAGGGTTATAAACACTAGCGGGTAAATGGAAAAGGCCACCTGAGACCGATTGATGGGGTATTACCTTCCGTGATTGAGAACAAAAATGGACATATTGAAATCATCTCCTCTATCGAAGGAAGATAACTTTACAAGGGAACTGCTGTATGTGGAGCCTCAAAGGCTGCATTAATCGTACTTTCCCGTTCGATAAGGGTGTAATTATCCCCGGAATAGAATATTCGAGTTACTTCAATTGATCCCGGTATGGTCAATACAGGATTTAGAGCTGACATCACAGCGGAGTAGCTACTCAGAGAAAAGGGCTTGAGAGGAGATAAAGACATGCTCCAATCTGATGATAAGCTAGAGCCGCCCCTTACAGTAAGTGAACAAAGCCATATCAATGTAAATAAGATCCTAATCAAACCAACTGGCAAATCTTAGATGTGTAAATAATTACGAATCAAGTAAAAGACATCATTATACCACACCGTAAAATGCTCCGATTAAAAGCGCAAGTCAACGGTTTTTTCAAACAAATAAGTAATAAAATTATGATCAGAAAAGGAACAAAAGTCACTTGGAAATGGGGTAGTGGACAGGCCGAAGGCAGGGTGTCCGAAACGTATACTGAGTCTGTCACCAAAAACTTAGATGGATCTGAAGTCACCCGAAATGGTTCCCTTAGCGATAAAGCTTTGCTTATTGAACAGGAAAATGGAAGCAAAATCCTAAAGCTTCAAAGTGAGGTGCTGCGTAAAAATTGAGACGAGATAAATAGTGGTTTAAACTGGCTGAGTAATGAGAAAAATCTTTTTTGAAAGCTGATAAAGTATAATCCGAATTCTTCTCATGACAGATTTGGGTTATGTGACTTTGGTAATCTTGCTGCGAATATAAGTAAAGCGAAAGCTTACTAAAATGAATGCTTTTGAATTAGTAGTGGCAATAGCTCTGGGATCATTCCTAGCTGCTTTAGCCCTCAATAAATATGTGACTTTGGCCGATGGAGTAGTAGCTTTCCGGGTATTTATATTTGCATAATTTCTTTTTATTTGGCTTGTAGTACGCATTCCACGGATGATTGCACTGATAACCATTGCGGATATACTGCTTTTTTATTTTGATGACTTTTGCCGAGAAGCTATCAAGTGAGAGCGGATCTCTGATGAGGAAATCTTCAAAGCCAGTAGGATGGCAGTCCCAAGTATCTTAGATGATGTGGAAATGATTATCCTTGAATCTACAGGGGATATTTCCTTGTCAAAAAGAATGAGTTTGGAGTAAAGAACGCTGTCAATCATCTCGAAAAGAAGATGCAGGTAGATTGGAATTTTTTACTCAAGAAATCCCCTTAGTTTGAATCTAGGATCCACTGGATATTGCTTGATGTTTTGATAATATTAAAAAAAAGGTTCTACCCTGAATTTAATGGAAGTCTGACAATGAAAATCTGACAGCCTACTGGATTTCCAAATTTTTGTCATGTTCTTAGGGCTGTGACATTAAATTGCAGAGTCAGTTTATTACTTTAGATTGATGAACAAAATATTTCCCTTGATCTTGATAAGCGTTTTAACTCTCTCCTGTAAGGAGAAAACGGCTTATAAAGAATCCACCACCGATAGCCTGATGTTTAAGACAGCCCGTGAAAATGGGTTGCTTGCCCGTGAGGGATTCATTCATTGCCAGGGTTATCTGGATGGCTGGTTACACTACCAGGATCCCACATCAGGTCTGATACCACGCAACTTGAAAGATGGACGGGATTTCTGGAATGCCAAAGATGCGGCAGCAGATAATTATCCATTTATGGTACTCACTGCTTTTTTCGTAGACTCCGTTAGGTTTCATGATACGATGATAAAAATGCTGGAATCAGAAAAACGGCTGACTTCCCGTGTGCGCTCACTGCCAGATACCTATTCATTTTCGAAGCGGGGATTTCTGGAGGATTCCATCAAGATGGATCAGATTGAATTCGGCGCTTCGGAGTATATTAAAGACGGCCTTTTACCACTCACGGAGTGGCTTGGCAAGAGTGCTTGGAGTGAGCGCATGATTGAAATGCTTAAAGACCTTCATCGGGAAATGGAAGTGGCTGGTGAAGTTGGTGCTACTGGGTTTGGCCCAGCATCCAGGGAGGAAGTGAATGGGGAGTTGATGCAGGTCTTGTCGCGTCTCTATTGGATGACCGGTGATGAAGAGTTGCTCGAATGGGCTATAAAAATTGGCAATCATTATCTGCTCGGTAATCAACACCCCACCCGTAATTTGGAATATCTCCGGTTACGGGATCATGGCTGCGAACTGATTTCAGGTCTTTGTGAATTATATGCAACTGTTAGTTTTGTGCGCCCTGAGAAAAAGCGGGCGTATCAGCAACCTCTCACCGAAGTGCTCGATCGCATTCTCGAAACTGGCCGGAATAACGATGGGATGTTTTATGATGGCATCAATCCACAAACCGGAAAAGTTGTTCATGACGGGTTGGCTGATACCTGGGGATATATCCTCAACGGATTCTATACAGTTTACCTCATTGATAAAAATCCAGCGTATAAAGAGGCAGCTTTAAAAATCTTCGCTCACCTCGATCAATACAAAAATTATGACTGGGAAAGTGGTAGTGCCGATGGCTATGCCGATGCCATTGAAAGCGCACTCAATATTTATAACCGGATTCCAGATCGGGAAGTTGCCCGTTGGATAGATAGTGAGATCAAAGTGATGTGGGCCATGCAGCAGGAGAGTGGTATTATAGAAGGATGGCATGGTGATGGAAATTTTGCGCGCACCACCATAATGTATAATCTCTGGAAGAGCAAAGGGTTGTATTTAAAGCCATGGCGAAGCGATTTGTCATTGGGTGCTGAATTCAAAGGAGACTCACTATATATTTCCATGCAAACAGAGAGCCCTTGGTCAGGAAAAATATATTTTGATTATGAGCGATTCAAGGAGAACATGAACATGCCATTGGACTGGCCACGTATCAATCAGTTTCCGCAGTGGTTTAGTGTTAATGGCGATCAGGAATATTCTGTTATCGATATTGGTAATAGTACCAGGAGTCATGCGGCAGGGAAGGAGCTGAAGGAGGGGATTTCGATGACGCTTGACGGAGAGAAGAAGCTGCTGGTATTTTAATCATATTGATTGTCATTTTGGCAGGGATAACACTGCTTTGTCTAGGTTTTTCAGCATGGAAGAAGCTAAAGTGCCTGTTTCAAGCTAGTGCAGGGGCAATCTTCGCCGACCTAAAATCAAAACTCAGTCCAATTGCGATTATGAACCGGGTTTTATAGTTTGGTTATCTGAGTTTTTCAGCAGGCCCTAATTATCTGGAACATGGTACTAAAATGCGTTCCCTACATCAAGCCTGAAGGATACCTTTCCCTAGATCAGAAAAGAAAGTTGGAATTGGTCAAGAGAATCAAAAAACAGATAGATAAATTCGATCTCACCGAACAGGATCTGAACCTCAAAAAAATATAATTTATGAACTTATATGGGGTCATTTAATCTATTGACTTCCTCTCTAATGTAGATAGTTAACTAATAAATATAATTGAAGCATCCATCACTGTTGGGTATCATTCAATGAATTTATTATGGATTGGTTTAATGTTAATTGACAAAACCGGGCCGATTTTCAGCCTGGTTTTGTTATTTTCGCCCGATATGGTCGATAACTATAGGGTGTTGGACCCGAATACGTTTGGCAGTAAAGAGTATTAGCTTTAGACAAGGGTGTTTTTTGTCAAGAGGAATCTCAAGAGCCTGTCCCGCAAAACAGTAAACAGAAACCACATATAGGGCTGATAGACGCCCTACTAAGCAACCTAAAATCAAAAAACCAGCCCAATTGTGATTCTGGACTGGGTGTTATTACTTATGTTGCCTGAGTTTTTTGACAGACCCAGTATAACCTATGTTTTAAAAAATGGTTCTACCCTTAAGTTAGTGGGGATATAGATCTAAGCCGCCATGGAAAAACAGTATTGCGCTTCTAAAGTTGGCGAAGGTTCGATAGCCTTTTGCTACTGTTTTAAGCTCTTGTATTTTGCCATTTAGGCGTTCAGCCATTGCATTGCTTAGATTCATTATCAATGCATTTACTACCCCGGAAATATGGTTGTTGAATGTCTCTACTACTTTGTCTATTTCCTTTATATTTCTCTTCTTCGAGTCAGTAGTCCATTTGTTGT
>Ga0209390_10002126_pt1 | contig 35929 bp, 13 predicted proteins | sample BON01_FD_187212 | JGI IMG/M metagenome (GOLD analysis project Ga0209390, IMG submission 187212) | Freshwater microbial communities from Lake Bonney liftoff mats and glacier meltwater in Antarctica - BON-01 (SPAdes) (version 2) | ecosystem: Environmental > Aquatic > Freshwater > Ice > Glacier...
CCCCCCCTCCCCCTTGTACGTCCCCGTGGCCGTCAAGCTCCAGCGCCCCGACGTCAGCGCCCGCGTGTCCCTCGACTGCCTGCTCCTGCGCCAGGCCGCCCGCGTGCTGCGCCGCCTCGGCCGCCTCAACACCGACCTGCCGTCGCTCGTCGACGCCTGGTCGCGATCGCTGGCGCGCGAGCTTGACTACGGGCTGGAGGCGGCGTCGGCGTGGCGCCTGGGCTCCGGCCTGAGGGGCGCGATGGGCGCCTCCGTGCGCGTGCCGCGCGCGTTCGGGGCCGGCTTGACGACGCGCAAGGTGCTGACGATGGAGTGGCTGGAGGGCGGGCGGCTGAGGAGCGCGGGCGGGGCGCGCGAGGCGGGGGCGGTTGCGGCGGGGGCGACGACGACGACAGGTACGGCGGCGGGCCGAGGAGGACAGGGCGGCGGCGGCGGGCGGCAGCAGCAAGGGGAGGAGGACGAGGCGGAGCGGCGGCGGCGCGCCGAGGACCTGCGGCTCGTCGAGATCGGCGTGCGCTGTTTCCTCGAGCAGATCCTGGGCGACTGCGGCTACTACCACGCCGACCCGCACGCGGGCAACCTGCTGGTGCTGCGGGCGGGGGGGGCGGCGGCGACGAGCAGCGGCGGCGGCAGCGGATACGGCGGAAACGGCGGCGGCGGAAACGGCGGCGGCGTCGTAAACGTCGGCGGCGGCCGCCTGGGCCTGCTGGACGCGGGCATGTGCGCCGAGGTCAGCCGGGCGCAGCGCGTGGCCCTGCTGCGCGCGGCGCTCCACCTGGCCGCGGGCGAGTACGGCGCCCTGGCGGGAGACCTGGTCGCCCTGGACATGCTGCCCGATGCTGCTTCCCTTGCGGCGGATGAAGGAGACGAGGCGGGCAGAGGCGGGGGCGGGGACGGGCCGCCGGCGATGGGCGCGGCCGCCGCGCAGATGCGGCAGCGGCGGCAGGTCGTCGCGGCGCTGGAGGACGTGTTCCGGCGGCAGCTGCGGCAGCCGACGCCCTTTGCGTCGTTGTCGTTTGCGTCGCCGTCGCCGCCCTCTCCCTCTCGCTCCTCCTCCGCCGCGCCGCCGCCCCTCCGCTCGAGCGACGACGACGAGGGCGACGAGGGCGACGGCGCCGGCAGGGGCGAGACGTTCGGCGGCCTGGGCGCCAAGCTCGGCCGCTCGATGTATCGCTTCAAGTTTCGGCTGCCCGAGACCTTCACCTTGCTCGTCCGCGCTCTGTCGGTCCTAGAGGGGCTCGCCCTGTCGGCCGACCCCTCCTATCGCGTCGTCGCCGCCGCCTTCCCCTGGGTGGCGCGGCGCGTGCTGCTCGAGAAGGACCCGGAGGTGCGGGCCGCCCTGCGCGCGCTGCTCTACCCGTCGTCCCGCCAGGGCGGGGGCGAGGGGAGGGCGGGGACGGGGCCGAATGGCGTCGCCGCCGAGGAGGATGAGGCGGGCGACGGGGCAGGGGGCGGCGGCGGCGGCGGCGCGATGTTTGACTTCGGGCGGCTCGAGGCGCTGCTGCGGCAGGCGGCCGCGGTGCCTGGCGGGGCGGACCCAGGCGGTCGTAAAGAGGGCGGCGGCGGCGGCGGCCGCGACGAGAGCGCCCTGGCCCTGCTGCTGTCGCCCGACGCCGCCTTTGTGCGCGGCCTGCTGGAGGACGAGCTCGCCAAGGGCCTGGACGCGGCGTGGCGCCTCGCGGCGGACCGCGCGGTGGCCGCGCCCCTGATGCGGTGGCTGCCGCCGGCGCTGCTGCCGCTGCTGCCGCCGCTGCCGCTGCCGCTCCCTACTCTGCCGCTTGCGCCGTCGGCGCTCGCGGGCGGGCCCCGCACGGCCAGCGGCGGCGGAGGCCGTGGGCGGCCGACGCAGCGGCAACAGCCGTCGCAGCAGCGGCAGCGGTCGCCGGGCCGCTACCTGGCCACCGCGCGCGACGAGGCGCAGATCGAGGGACTGTCGCGGCTCGCGGCGGCCGTTGGGGCGCTGGCGGCGGCCAAGCAGCAGCAACAGCAGCAGCAAGACAGCAGCGGCGGGCGGCCCGGGCCCGCCGCGGACGCCGCCGCCGCCGCCGCTGGCCCTTGCCCGTTGGCCGGTCGCGCCGAGCAGGCCGCGGCCGCGCTGACGTGGCTGGCGCGGGAGGCGCGCGACCTCCCCGCCGACGCGCGCGACGAGGCGCTGCGCCTGCCCCTGCGCGTCGCCGAAAAGCTCTCCTCCCGCGTGGCGGCAAGGGCGATCCGGGCGGCGCTGCTTTGAGAGGCGTTTTTTTGCGAGAGACGAGACGACGGGATGGCGGGATCGGGCGGCGGACCGAGCCTCGCGCGGCGCACGCTTTCTTCGTCTAAAACTCGAGCGAATCCCTCGGCTCGACAACCATTGGAATCAACTCACTACACACACACGCTCGCATCGGACCGAACGAGACGGGGCCTCAGCACTCGCGCGCGCGCGCGTCGAACCCCTTCGCGCGTCGAACCACACAAAAGTGCGAGGACAAGCGACGATTGGCCCCCGCGATACAATGGCGGGCATGAAACACACCACCGTGTCGCGGTGATCCTCGCCCCCCGCAATCGATGCGCGCGTCAGCAGCAGGCGCGCGGCTGGCGCCCAGGGGAGGCGCCGCCGGCGCCGCCGCTGCCGCCACTCCTCGGCCGCCGCTGCCCGGGCCTCGGACCGCCGCTGCGGCCGCCGCCGCCGCCGCCGCCCCGTCTCGGGGCGGGCGACCTGCCCCTGCGCTCCCGTCTCGGCCGTGGGCCGACCCGGGGTTCGACGCCGCGGAGCAGGAAGAGGACGTTGAGGAGAAAGAGCGTCCAGAGGCAGCACCGGCAGGGCCGCCGCCGCCGGCCGACCCCGTCGACGCCCTCCTCGCGCGCGTCTCGCCCGCGGCCTTTGCCCGGCGCGGGGAGGGCGACGGCGACGGCGACGACCCGGAGGGCGCCAGCGAGGACGCCGGCGTCAGCAGCAGCAAGAGCGCCGGCGTCAGCCCGTCGGACGGCCTGCGCTGGCTGCGGGGCCGCGGGTCCGTGGCGGCCGCCGCTGTCTCCGCCGCCGCCGCCGCCGCCGAGCGCCTCCGCCCGCCGCCGCTTCCAGAGGAGGTTTTGAGCGCGCTGCGGGCGGCCGACGGCGGCGGCGGCGACTCGCTCGAGTGGCAGGAGCAGCAGCAGCAGCAGCGCCATCAGGCACTCGGGCCGAGCGGCGGTGACGGAGCGCCCGGGTGGCGGCAGCAGCAGCAGCAGCGGCGGCAACAGGCGGCGCCCTTGTTGCCGCCGCCGCCGCCGCCGCCCGACGCCTCCCTCGAAGAGCTCCTGCTCGCGCTCCGGGCGCCGGACTGGGCGGGCGCGGGCGCCGCGGGCTACTACGAGGACGACGACGACGACGACCCGGACGACTTTTCCGATGCGGAGGAAGGCGGGTGGAACGGGCAGGACGAGCAAGAGCGGCGGGGGCGGCAGCAGCAGCAGCAAGGGCAGCCGAGGCGGCGGCGGAAACAGCAGCAAGAGCAGCAGCAGCAGCAGCAGCCGCCGGCCGCCTCTGCCCCCCCTCCTCCCGCCATCGAGGCGGCGCGCGCGGCCCTGCTGTCGGGCCGCTCCGCCAAGGAGGTCGCGCGACTGCTCCGCCCGGCCTTTGCCGAGGCGCGCACGGCCGCGCAGGTGGAGGAGGCGTGCAGCGTGCTGCTCGCGCTGGAGGGGGCGGGGGGGGCGGGGGGGGCCGCCGCCGCCGGGGACGGCTTTGGCGGCGCCGCCGCTCCCCCTGCCGCTGCCGCTGCTGCTGCTGCTGTTGCCGTCGCTGCCGCTGCCGCTGCGCTTGGACATGAAGAAGAAGACGAAGCGGCAGCCGCAGCAGACGCCGGCGCCGGCGCGCGAGCCCCGCCGAAGAGCCTCTGGCCGCTGCTGCCGCACCCGGGCGCCGTGGCCGCGGCGCTGTCGTCGCTTGCGCGCCAGTCGTCGCGCGACCGCCGCCTGCGCGCGTGGCTCGAGGCGCGCGCGGCCGCCGCGGGCGCGCGGCGCGGCGCGCGCGCGGGCCAGGAGGCGGCGCTGCGGCCGTTCGGCGCGGCGCCGTCGCAGCTGCAGCAGCGGGGGCAGCAGCGGGAGCAGCGGGAGCGGCGCAGCGCTCCGCCCCTTGTCGGGGCCCGCGATCGGGACGGCGGCCGAGGAGGCGCGTGGGAGCAGCAGCAGCAGGAGCGGCAGCAGCAGCAGCAGCAGCAGCAGCAGCAGCAGCAGCAGCAGCAGCAGCAGTCACAACAGCAGCAGCGGCAGCAGCAGCAGCATCAGGCGGCGGACAGCCCGTCGGAGCGGCGCGTGCTAGCCCTTCGCGCCGAGGCGCGGTGCCGCGGCGCGCTCGTCGGCGCGCTGGCCGCGCTGGCCTCGCGCCAGCTGGCGTCGCTGGGCGCGCCGCCCTCCGCGCGCGACCTGGCGTCCATGCTTTCGAGCGTGTCGCTGCTGGCGGCGCCGGGCGGGCACGCCGGGGCGCTGGCCGCGGCATCGGCGGGAGACGACGGCGCCGAGGACGGCTACGGCGGCGGCGGCGGCGGCCTCTCGGCCCCCCCCGCGGCGCCTCTCCTCCGGCGCCGCCGCCCGCCGCCCGTGCCGCCCCTTGCGCTCGACCTGGCCCGCGCGCTTGGCGCCCGCCTGGCGGACCCCTCGCTCGGTCTGGACGGCCTGGCCGAGTCGGCGGCGTCGCTCGCGCGCCTGCGCGCGCGCGCGGAGCGCCTCGCCGCGCAGCGCGGGAGCCGGGGCCGGGCGCCGAGGCCGAGGAACCAAGAGCCCCTGCGGCGGGGGCGGCGGCGGGGGACGCGCAGCGGCGGCGGCGGCGACGCCAGCGGCAGCAGGAGCGGCAGCGGCAGCGGCAGCGACGGCGCGGGCCCGTCCGCCTCCTCGTCCGACAGGCCGGGATCTCGGGCCGCGGGTCGGGGCGGCGGCATCCTCGTCGCGCGCGACACCCCCGTCCCGGGCTTTGGCGCGCCCCGCGGCGGCTTCCTGGTCGCCGGCATTTCCGCGCGCGCGCTGCTGAGGGCGGCCGGGCGCGCGCTGAGCGACGAGGCGGCGGCGGCGGCGGCGGCGGCGGCGGCGGCGGCGGCGGCGGCGGCGGCGGCGGCGGCGGCGGCGGGCGCAGGGGCGGCGGCGGCGGCGGGCCGCTGCGGCGAGGAAGACGCGCGGCTGGTCGAGGGCGCGGCGCGCCTGCTCCGCGCGCTGTCGGGCTTGGGCGTGCGGCCGCGCTCGGGGTGGCTCGAGCGCGCGTGCGCCTCGCTGGCGCCGTGCCTGGCGCGACACGCGGCGCCGCCGCCGCCGGCCCCGCCCTCGCCCTCCTCCCCCTCGTCTTCCTCCTTTTCCGCCTTGTCCCTCCGGGACCTCGCGCGCCTGGCGTCGGCCCTGGCCGACATGGGCCACCCACCCCCTCCTCGCCTTGAGTGGGACAGCGAGGCGGGCTGGTTTGCCGCGCTCGAGGGCGCCTCGGCAGCGGCGCTCGCCCGCTCCTCCTCCTCGTCCTCTGTCGCTCTCCTCGCGGAGGGAGGAGACGAGCGCGGCGGGCCGCCGGGCGTGCGCGCCGCCGAGCTCGCGCTCCTCGGCCCGCGAGCCTCGCCCGCCTCCGACGCGGCGGAGGCCGCCGAGGTGGCGCGCGCCCTGGCGCTCGGGCGCTCGCTGGCGCGGCTCCGCGCGCTCGCCGCCGCCGCTGCGCCGGCCGCCGCCGCCACCGCCGCCGCCGCCGCCGCCGCCGCCGCCGCCGCCGCCGCCGCAACCGTTGTCGACAAGGCCGACGACGCCGCCGACGGCTGGGCCGCGGCTCCCTGCTCCTCCACCGCCTCTGCTGTCTGGTGGCCGCCGCTCCGCTCCCTGACCGCGCGCCGCGTGCGGGAGCTGTCGGCCGCGCAGCTGGCGGCGCTTTGCTGGGTGGCCGCGGCGGGCGAGGGAGGCGGCGGCGGCGGCAACGGCGGCGACAGAGCGGCCGCCGCCGCCGCCGCCGCCGCCGCCGCCGACGACGCCGTCGACGACGCCGAGGCACCCTGCTGGCTGGCCGCGATGGCGTCGCGGGCGGCCGAGCTGGCCACGGCCGACGCTTTCGGGGGCTACGACGAAGCAGCCCCGATCGCCACGCGCGACCTTGCGCGCTGCGCCTGGGGCCTCGCGGCGGCGGCGACGGCAACGGCGGCGGCGGCAGGCAACGGCGGCGGCGACGACGGGCGCGGCGGCGGCTCGGCCGCCGCGCAAATCGCCTCCGCCGCCGACGCCTTGGCGGCCGCGCTCGAGCGCCGCATGCCGACCGCGGCGCCCCTGGACCTGGTGCACGCGGCCGTCGGCCTCGCCGGCCTGGGCGGGGGCGGGCGCGCCTTCTGGGACGCGCACCAGCTCCGCTGCGGCGCGCTGCTGCTGCCGCCGCCCCCCTCGGCGCCGGCGGCGGCGCTGCCCCCCCGAAAGACAGAGCAGCAGCGGCGGCGGCTGCGGCCGGACGAGGCGGCGGCGGCGGCGAGCGCGGGCCGCAGCGCCCGCCACGCGCCGGCCATGGCCGAGCCGGCGGTGCTCCGCCAGATCGCGCGCGCGTACGAGGCCGCCGGGGTGGTCCCGCTCAACGCGCTCGCGCGCGCGTTCGTGGCGTACGCGTGAAAACAACACGGGACGGCAGCGGTCCTCCTTTTTCCTGCGTTCCTTCCTATCGTCTGTTGTTCGCTTGTTGTCGCGATGATATGCGGCGCTGCGGCCAGAGGCACGCGGGAGCGCCGCCGCCTTTATTTTTATAAAGAATGACCAGGACCCGCGTCCCCGTTCGCTGCAGCAAAGACGATTTCCGAATTGTTTTTGTAATGTTACAGCCGGCCGTCGAGTGTTGCGAGAAGCGAGGATCCCCGCCCTTCATCGACCATCATCCCCCCCCTTTTCGAGCCAAATCCAGTGATGACTCACTCCCCCGGGCCATCCTCCGCCAGCCCCGCCGCTTGTGCCGCCGCCGCCGCCGCCGCCGCCGCCGCCGCCGCCGCCGCCCCGGCCTCGGCGGCCGCCCGCGCCTCGGCGGCCGCCCGCGCCTCTGCGAGCGCCTCCTCCGCGGGCCTCGCGCCCGCCCGCCGCCGCCGCTCCTGGTCCGCCAGGTTGAGCCACAGGTTGGCCGCCTCCAGCGCCACCGGCCTGCCCGGGTGGATCGGGTCGCGCAGGGCGGCCTGGCCGTCGGACCAGCGGGCGGCCAGGCCGGCATAGTCCACCAGGCCGAGGCCTGCGGCGCGGGCCAGGCCGCGGCCTGCCGCGTTCAGCTGCTCCAAGAAATAGCGGCGGCCGAGGTAGGGCTTGGCCGCCGCGCCCGTGGCCGGGTCGTGGCGCGGGGGCACGGTGGTGTGCAGGAGGACGCGCGGCGGGTGGGGGTGGGCGGAGAGACGAGGGGGGGGAGGGGCGCCGCCGCCGCTGCCCGCGTCGTCGCCGCCGCCCTCTTTGCGGCCGCCGCCCCTCCGGCCGTCGTCGCCGCCGTCGTCGCGCGGCCCCCAATAGCTGGCGCGCGCCGCCTGCTCCAGCACGGCGGTCACGTTGCGCTGCCACTGCGCCAGCAGCGCGGCGGAGAGCTCGGACGCGGGCGGGGAGGGCGCCACGTCCGGGTGCCGCTCCTGCAGCGCCAGGCGGGCGACGTCCCAAAAGGCAGAGGCCACGGCGACGAGGTGAGGCGCACCCGCGGGCGGCGGGAACAAGGACAACAACGCGGGCGCCGCTTTCGCTTTCGCCGCCTTCGCCGCCCCCCCCGCCGCCGCCGCCCCCGCCACCGCCAGACCTTGGCTCGGGACGTCCCCCGCGGCCTCGGCCGCCCGCCACGCGGCCTCGGCGGCCGCCGCCTCCCGCTCCTCGGCGTCGTCGCCGCCGGCCGAGCCCGCGGGCGCCGGCAGCCACGAGAGAGGGTCGCGCCAGGCGGCGGCGGCGGCGGCGACGCGGGCGGAGGGCGAGTAGCGGACGGCGCGGTGCCAGGGGCCGGGAAAGGGCATGACGCCCGGGAAATAGGCGGCCATGAGGCGGACGCGCAGGGGGGGCGGAGGCGGGGAAGGAGCGCGGGCGGGTTGTTCGCCGCCGCCGCCGCCGCCGTCTGGGCCGCCGTCGTCGTCGTCGCCGCCGCCGCCCGCCGCCGCCCAAGAGGAGGGCGGTGGGGGAGGGGGGAGCGCCGCCACGCACGTGTGGAACGAGTAGGCCGTCTTGGACACGTCGGACGGGGCGGCGGCCGGCTCACCCTGCTGCGGCTCCTGCGGCTGCTGCTGCTGGCTCGGCTCCCCGAGCAGCGCCCGCCGCCGCCCGCCGCCGCCGCCGCCGCCTCCGCCGCCGCCGCCGCCGCCGCCCCCTGCCTCTGCCTCTGCCTCGGCCTCTGCCTCTGCCGCCTCCTCGGCGGCGAGCGCGGCCTCGGCCGCGGCGAGCGCCTCTCCCCGCAGGAGAATGGTGCGCTTGACGCCGCCGAGCGCCTCGCACGCGTACTGCAGGACGTAGCGGTCGACCGAGTCGGACAGCCAGAGGACGCGCAGCTCGGGCAGCTCGGACTGGTGGTGGTGCTGCTGCTGCTGCCGCCGACCCCGCCTGTCATCCTCCTCCTCCTCATCGAGCCGCCTCCCGCGCCGGCGCCGCCGCCGCCCGCCGCCTCCCGCGAGCCCGTCGTCTTCTGCCTCCTGCTCGTCCAGCGCCAGCGCCGCCATCTCCAGCCTGATCTCGCGCCGCGACGCCGCCTCGGCCGCCACGCCCCGTGCCGCCGCCGACGCCCTGGCCGCCGCGCCCTCGTCCCCCTCGCCGCCGCCGCCGCCGCCGCCGCCGCCGCCGCCGCCGCCGCCGCCCGCTCCCCCTGCCGCCAGCCAGGCCTCCCGCTGCGCCGCCTCGGCGACGCTGTCGACCGCGGCCGCCGGCCTGGCGGCCCAGGCGCCGAGGCCCGGGGCGGTGGTGTAGAGCTGCAGGAGGTTGCGCACGCGGCAGGACGGCGGCGCGAGGATGGAGGAAGAGGGGGAAGAAGAGGAAGAAGAAGAAGGGGAAAACTCAGACAGCGACGACGACGACGGCGGCAGAGGCAGCAAGAGGCGCCAGCGGCCGCCCGGCGGCGCCGCCGTGACCCACGTGCCGGGCAGCTCGCCGTACGCGCAGCGGCCGGGCGCCAGGCCCAGGGGCGGGTCGGGCGGCTGGAGGATCGTGCCGGACCATGCCGCCAGGGGCGCACCGCCGTACAAGGACGACGAGGCCAAGGGGGCCGTTGCCGTTGCCGCTGCCGCGGGCGAGGGCGCCGCGCCGCCGCCGCCGCCGCCGCCGCGCAGCGCCGCCGCCAGCAAGAGCGCGGCGGCGGCACCGGCCGCGACGCCCGCCGCAAAGGGCCGGCGCGCGGGCTCAGGAGTCGAGGGGGGCGAGGCCGACGCCTGCAGGCGGAACGCGTGCTTGCCGCGCGGGGATGGGGGGGCCAGCCCTGCCGAAAGGGCGGGCGCCAGGGCCAAGGAGGAGGAGGGGGTTGCTCCGTTGCCGCCAGCGGTCGAGGCTCGCCCGCCGCCGCCGCCGCCGCCGCCGTCGCCCGCGCCCAACACGCCGCCGCCGCCAAAGAGCGGCGACGCCGCCGACGCGTCCTCCTCGAGGTCGCCACCTCCTGTGCGCGTCCCCTCGCGTCCCCTCGCGCTCGGGTGCTTCTTCATCGTCATGGTCGGCGGCTCAAGGGAGCGATTGATTGATGATTGGGAGCCGATGAGAGCCGGGAGAGTCTGTCTCTCTCCCCTTTCAACTCAATCGCGCCATGTGTGTCGGCGTGCGGTCGCGATGGATCGACACGATGTTATCTGATGGTTGCCTTGTGTAGGAAAGTGAAACACGGGTCGCTAATAATGAGGTGAGCGAGAGTCAAGAGAGGGAGAGAGAGGAAGAGAATCCGGCGACCGAACGCGCCTCCCCCGCGCGCCGCGGACGGCGGACGCTCGCCGCCTCCTCCGCCGCCACCTGCCGCCCGCCGCAGAAAGGAGCGGCAGGGCTTGTGCGTCCTCCAGCCGCCCCATACCCCACTCGGACCGCGCCCCCCAATCGCCGCGCGCAACAAACACACGCCATCCGCCGACTTGCCCGAGAGCGCACCCTCGCACTGTCTCCACCCGCCTGCTTTACGAAACGAAAACGACAACGGTGACACCCCTGACTCCCCCTCCTCTTTTCCTCCCAACGACCGCCCGCCCCCTCTGGTTCCTCCCCCTCTCCTGCCGCGGCGACCGATCGATACTCCGAGCGCGCCGCCCCGCGGACGCGCCGCCCATCCCCTCGCCGTCCCGCGCGCCGGGGACGCCCGCTCGCGCGCGCGCGCAAAAAGTAGAGCGCGCGCGCCGCAAAAAAAAAATGGCGCCGACGACGCCCGCGCCGGCCGCCGCCTCCTCCGGCGCCCGCCGCCGCCCGCCGCCCCGCCGCCGCCGCCTCGTCCTCGCCGCCGCCGCGGCCGCCGCCGCCTCCCTCCTGCTCCTGCCGGCCTCGGCCGACCCCCTCCCCCCGCGCCCCGACTGGTGCGACAAGTGGTCCCCCAACCAGACCCCGAACCGCCGCAAGGCCGTGGCCCTGCTCGTCGGCGACTCCATAACCAGCATGGCCGCAAACGCCGACGGCGGGTGGGCGGCCCGCCTCGCCGAGCAAGGCCCGCGCCAGTTGGACGTCCTGACCCGCGGATTCTCCGGCTGGAACACCCGGTGGTGGAGGCCCGCGGCCCGCACCGTGGCGCGCGACGCCCTGGGCCTGCCGGAGGGCGGGCCGCCGGCCCTGGCCAACGGGGGCAAGGGACCGGGCGCGGCGGTCGGTTCGTCCGTCCCGAGAGAATTGGCCTTCGCGACGCTGTGGCTCGGCGCCAACGACCTGGTTCCGCCCGAGTCGGACGAGGGGCCGAAGTACGTCCCCGTCGACCAGTACGAGGCCAACCTCGAGGCGATCGCGCGCGACGTCCTGGCCGCGGGGGCAGAGGCGCACCGGTACAGCGCGCTCATGGCGGCCGACGGCCCCGGGAGGGCGGGCGGGCGCGCGCCCGCGCCCGTCCGACTACTCATCGTGGCGCCGGCGCCCGTCGGAGAAAAAATGCGCGTGGAGGACCAGGCGCGCCGCGCGAAAGTGTGCCGGGACGTGCGCGGCGAGGCCTACTTCGCGGGACCCAAGGGGCCGCCGCCGGACCGCACGTCGGCCGCGTCTTGGGCCTACAGCCGGGCGGCGCTGCGCGTCGCCGACAAACTCTCCAGGGAACTGGGGGTTCCGGGGGGGGGCGGCGGAAATAGCGGCGGCGGCGGCCTGGGCGGCGTCCCCGTGCTCGTCTCGGGCCTGGACCTGCACCCGGTGCTGCTGCCGGCGGTCCAGGCCGACGGCGGCTTCGGGCGCGCGGTCTACTTGGACGGCGTCCACCTGAACCCGGAGGGCCAGCGGCGGGCGGGCGAGGCCATCGCCAAGAGGGTGCTGCAATCGGCGGGCGAGGGAGGCCTTGGGTTGGGCAGCTTTTGGGACGCGCTGCCGCTGCAGATGCCCGCGTGGGAGCAGCTGGAGAAGGCCGGGCCCAGCTGGCGCCGGTTCCTGTCGGCGTGGGTGATCGGCGGGTGATGATTTTTTGTGCTTTTTTTTCGTTCTTTTTTTGTTGCCCGAGAAGAGGCCAACGGGCAAAGCGCTCGCTCGCCCAGCCGCAGCCCCTCGAATTTATTGTTCGCGCGCGATCGCCCCCCCCCCCCCCCCCCCCCCCCCCCCCTTTGCACATTCGGCAAACTGTTCACCAGGGGCCCTCCTTGTCCCGACCGACCCCTCTTGAGCACCCCGACCGCCTTTCCTTATCCATTTCGAAGCAGCAGCAGCGCGCCGTAGGCAGCGAGCGCCCCTCTCCCTCTCGCAGACGCCGGCGGCGCTTCAACCCGAGCGACGGCGACAGCAACACGCGGCCGACCCGGTCCCCTCTTTTTCTTTTTCCTCGCGGATGCAGCGCCTCGCCCCCCTCTCGCTGCTGTTGCTGCTGCTCGCGACCGTCACTCTGGCCGAGCCCCCCTCGCCTCCTCCCCTCTCGAGGGGCTGCAGAAACCACTTTCGCGGGCAGCAGGAGGACGCGATGGCCCAACAGCTGCCTCCTTCCGCGAGCGCCGCGACGATCGCACAGCAGCAGCAGCCCCCACCCGTGGCCCGCCGGCCCGTCGTGCTTCTCCTGGGCGACTCGCTGACCGAGCGCTGTTTCGAGCCGGACGGCGGGTGGGGCGCGAGCCTGGCGCACGTCCTGGCGCGCCGCGCCGACGTCGCCGGCCGCGGCCTCTCTGGCTGGAACAGCAGGTGGGCGGCGCGCGCGGCCTCGCGGCTGGCCCGGGGCGCGCTCGGGCTCGGCCCTACTGCGGGGGCGCCCGTGGTGGTCGAGGGCTCGTGCCCGGCGGATGAAGGGGGGCCGGGCGCCGGGGGCGCGTGCGCGGCGGGGTCTCAAGCGGCGCCGGCGTTTCCGTTCACGTTTCCGCCGCCGCCGCCGCCGCCGCCGCCGCCGCCGCCGCCGCCGCCGCCGCGCGAGCTGCTCTTCGCGACCGTGTGGTTTGGCGCCAACGACGCCGCGCTGCCCGACCGCGGGGGCAAGCTGCAGCACGTGCCCGTGGACGAGTACGCGCGCAACCTCGAGGCCATCGCGCGCGAGGCGATCGCGGCGGCGAGCGAGGCCAACAGCGCCGCCGCCGCCGCCGCCGCCGCCGCCGCCGCCGACAAAGGCGTCGCCGCCGCCGGCAGTGCCGACGCCAACGCCTCGCCCTCGCCCTTGCCGCCGCCGCCGCCGCGCCCCGTCCGCATGCTGCTGCTCACCCCGCCTCCCGTCGGCGACGCCGCCCGCGTCGCCCACCAGCGCCAGCGCATGGCCGAGTGCGGCGACCCGGCCCTGGCGCAATACGAAGGCAAACCGCTGTCCCAGGGCCCCCCGCCGGACCGCACGCTCGAGGCGTCGCGGCGCTACGCCGACGCCGCGCTCGCCGTCGCCCGGCGGCTGCGGCGGGAATTCTCGGCGGCGGCGGCGGCGGAAGAAGCGGCGGCCGACGCGGCGGCGGCGGGCGGCGGCGGTGGCGGCAGCCCCCTCCTTCCTCGCGTGATTGTGGCGGCCGTCGACATGCACGCCGCGTTTCTGGCGTCGGTCGAGGCGGACGGCGGCTGGGGCCGCGAGGCGCTGACCGACGGGCTGCACTTTACGCCTCGAGGGGCGCGCGAGGTCGGGCGGCTGGTGGCGAGGGCCGCCGAGCGAGGCTGCGGCGAGGGCGGCGACAGCGACGACGATTTGGCGGCCGACGTGTTCTTGGGCGGCCTGGGGCTGGGCCCGCTGGGGCAGCTGCCGGCACACCTGCCGCTGTGGGACCGGCTGGCGGCGCCCGGGTGGGAGGCGGCGCTCGAGGAGTTTTTCGCGTGAGGGCAAAAGAGAGGAGAGATTTGGGCGGCGTCGGCAGCGGCGCCTCTCTCCTCTCGGCCTCTCCTCTCGGCCGCCGTCGATCGATCGACGGGACCGGCAACCAGCGACCACGCAACCTGGGAAACCCCCTGCCCCTCAATCACGCGACCTTCTCGTAAAACACGCACTTGGTCGGTATTCGGACATCGCCCCCAACATAGCAAGAGACACACACACCTAGAGAGGCGCGGAACGAAACACAGAGCAGGCAGAGGAGAGAGAAACGTCACGCATCGCGCGCGCGCGCGTCCCACCCCTCGACACAACCTCCCTACGACCTGGTCAGTGGGCCAGAAATCCCGCGCGCGGACACCCTCGCTCGCACGCCCGCCAAGCGGGGGCTCTATTAGTCGCGGGGGAGAGAGAGGACAAGGGCGCGACAAGCGGCGCGCGCGCTCGCGCCGGGGTCGGCGGCGGAAGCGGCGGCAGCGGCGGCCGTCTGTCCCCCCGCGGCTTTTTTGCGCCAAAGAATGCAGCACACGTACGAGATCCAGCAGCCGCGCGGCGCGCCCCTCCCGCCGGCGCCGGCCGAGCAGGGCGGCCACGCGACCAACGGCAACCACAACGGAGGCCACCGCCAGCACCAGCAGCAGCAGCAGCAGCGACAACAAGCGTACGACGGCGGCGGCGGCGGAGGCGGCGGCGGCGGCCAAGGCCCTCCCGGGCCGACGCCGCCCTCCTGGCCGCCGCCCCACCACCCCCACCACGCCCACGGCAGCCACCGCCAGCCCCACAACGGCGGCGGCCACCCGTCCCCGCATCCCCACCACCAGCACCACCCGCACGCGCGCGGCCGCACCAGCCCCTCCTCCTCCTCTGCCGCCGGCGCCAGCGCCCGGCCTCCCCACCACCGCCGCCCCTTGCCCCCAAGCGGCGGCGGCGGCGGCGGCGGCGGCGGCGGCACGGGATGGCTCCGCACGCCCGCCCTGCCCGTCCCCCTGCCGCGCATCGACCCGCCCTCGGGCGGCAAGGAGTGCGTGATCGTCTGGGACGTCGAGAACGTCCGCCCCCCGCGCGAGCTGTCCGCGCAGCAGATCGCGTCGCTGGTGTCGAAAGTTTTTGTCGAGGGCCCCCGGCGGCGGTGCGCCGGCGTCTTTTCGGCCGTGTCGGACGCGGCGCGCCGCGCCATCGGCCCCGCGCGCTTCGACAGCCTCGCTACCAACGGGGTGCTCAGCTGGCGGTTCCTGTACGCGCCGGGGGCGGCCGCGGGCACCTCGCGCGCCGTCGCGGACGGGGACGGGGACGGCTTTGGCGGCGACGGCTTTGGCGGCTTTGGCGGCGGCGGCAACGACGGTTTCGTGTTTGGCGGCGGGGGCCTGCCCCCGCCCGGCGCCGCCGTCGCCTTTGACGACCGCGCCGCCATGTCGGATTCGCCCGCCCTGCGCAAGAAGATCTTCGGCTCCGACCACGCCCTCAAGGAGGAGATCCTGTCGTTCGCGGCCGACTGCGCCCGCCGCGGGTTGGCGCCGGGGGACGGAGTCGTGGTCTTAGTGACTTCGGACGCGGATTTCATCCGGCCCGCGGCCTGGGCGCGGCAGCAGTTTGGCGTGCGCGTCGAGTGCGTGCACTTTGCGCCCTGCGCGTCGCGCGTGGTGGCCGAGGGCGGGGGGTTCGCGTCGTGGTCGTGCGAGTGGCGCGACCTGCTCGACTGCTTTGCGCCGCTGCTGGAGGAGGAGGGGGGCAGAGCTGGCGGCGGAGTTGGCGGCGGCCTCGGCGGCGCGGGCGGCAGCGGCGGCGCGGTCGGCGGCGCGCCGCAGGAGCCGCCGCGCAAGCGCCGGGCGTGGACGTTCCCCTACCCGCCCGCGGTGCTGCGGTCGTGGTACGAGCGCATGGGCTGGGCCCGGGAGCTGTGGGACTTTGAGCACGGGCTGGCAGTAGTGCCTCCGCTGGTGCCCCTGGTGCCGACGGCGGTGGCGGTGGCGGGGGCGGCGGCGGCGGTGGCGGGCGGGAAGAACGGCGGCGGCGGCGGCGGCGGCGGCAGCAGCAGCGAGAGCGCCTGGATCAGCACCAGCAGCGGCGGCGACAGCGGCGCCGAGGAGGAAGGCGGTGGCAATGGCGGCGGCAATGGCAATGGCCGCAGCAGCCGCAGCAGCAGGTGGGACGACCCGGCCAGGCTGCTGCGGCGCGCGGTTCGGCTCGAGGCCGAGGCGGCGAGCCTTAGGAAGCTGGCGGCGACGCGGGCGCGGCAGGGGGAGCGCCGGCGGGCGCAGCAGCAGCAGCAGCAGCAGCAGCAGCAGCAAGAGCAGCAGCAGCAGCAGGAGCAGCAGCAGCAGGAGCAGCACCCGCAGCAGCAGCAGCAGCAAGAGCAGCAGCAGCAGCAACAGCAGGAGGAACGGCAACGGCAGCCAGGTCCGCCGCCAGCGCCGGCGCCGGCGCCCGCGCCCGCGCGGCCGCAGAGGCAGCAGCAGCCGCTGCCGCCGCGCCAGCCGCCGTCCCTCGCGCAGCCGCAGCAACAGCAGCCGCAATCGCGGGGCCTGCGGCGCAGCAACAGCAGCTGCGGCGCCGGCAGAGGCAACGGCAGCACGACGGCGGCGACGGCAGAGGCCGCCCCCCCGCCGCCGCCGCCGCCCCCTCCCTCCTCCTCGCTCATCTACCTGGCGCTGCAGCGGCGCAAGGGCGGCAGCTCGGCGGCGGCGGCGGACGCCCCGCCCGCGAGCGGCGGCAGCACGGGCACAGGAAGAGGGGGAGGAGGAGCGGGGGCCAGGCGGCAGCAGGCGCCGCCGCCGGGCGTTGCGTCGTTCTAAGGCTGTTGCGCTCACTCCCTTGTTTTTTTTGGCTTTCACCCGCGCATTGGACAAAGGGTGTTGGTTGTTTAGTGGCGGGTCTCCAAGCAGCATAGTCGCGGGAAAAAAGATTTGGGCGGGGCGGACTCGACACACAAAATCGGCGGCGGCGGGCGTCACGGAGCCGAAAGAGGGGGAAGAGAGCGGGGAGGGGCGGGGGAAAGGCGCGGGCGGGGGCGGGAAACGAAACAAAAGCTCGAGTGCGGGTTTCAGAGACAGCGCGGGATTGCGTTTTTTTTCCTTTTGTGTGTGTGTCCGTGCCATGATGAGGTGCTTGGATGACGTAGACGCGGAAGAGCGGGGGAGGGGGAAGGGAGGGGCCGACGGGATCTGCCGCCGCCCGCTTGCATCGCGCCCGAACAAAAAGCAAAAGACCTGAACACGACGGAGCAACAACAAAAATAAAAAACACACTTTCCGCGCCGTCGTTGATGTTGTTGGCACAAGACTGCTCTCTCAAGCCTTCTGCGCCGCCTGCTGCTGCAGGCCCACCAGCGCGCGCAGCCCCGCCGCGACCCCGGCCGCCTCGCCGTTGCCCACGGCCGCGAGCACGGGGCCCGCGGCGCGCATGACCCCCGGCCCCGCCAGGCGGTACAGCGCTTTCAGCGGCGCGCCGTAGACGGCCTCGTAGGCGCCGTGGAGCGACGAGACGGCGCCGAACGTCTCAAACAGCGGGTCGAGGACCCAGTCGCTGTGCACGGACGCCACGACGCCGGCGGAGGGGGAGGCGGCACCGTTGAGGGCCGGGGCCGAGATGACGACGTGCCCGCCGCCGGTGGTCAGCGGGGCGTACAGGCCGTCGGCGCGGGCGACGACCGACGAAGCCGTGACGGTGGCCGGGCGGGCGGCGGCGCCGCTCGGGCCGCTGTGGCCGCCGCCGCCGACGACCAGCACGCGCGCGCCGACGGGCACGTCCTGCGCGCGCACGTACCGCGGGCCGGGGAGCACGGGCACCAGGTGCTTGCGCGTGAGCTCCAGGGCGGCCAGCCCGCCGTCCACCTCGAGGCGCACGAGCTCGCCAGAGGGGGCGCCGCTCGAGGCGGGGATGGCGTGCGCGAAGAAGTAGACGGTCTCGAAAGAGGCGGGGGCGGCCGCCGAGGCGCCGCCGCCGCTCCCGGGCGACGCCGAGAGCACGCGGTCGCCCACGCGCACCCGGCTCAGCGGCAGGGGGCCCTTGCCCTCGACCACGACGAGGGACGACCCCGGGAAGCAGCCGCCGCCGCCGCCGCCGCCGCCGCCGCGCCGGCGACGCGGGCGGACGCAGGCGTTGCGGTCGTTCGACTCGAGGCGCGTGGTGCAGCAGCGGAAGCACTTGCGGTCGAGCGCCTCGGCGTCGGCGACGGTAATGCCGGCGCGGCACTGGGTGAAGCCCGTGGCGTCGCAGTGGCCCTTGGTGCTGGAGGCGCATTTCTGGGCGGCGGCGACCTGGTCGGGCGAGGGGCTTGCGCCCGCCTCGCGGGGGGTGCACTTGTTGACGCACGAGCTGGAGGTGGCGGCGGGGGGAACGCACACGGAGCCCGTGCCCCAGGCCGGGGGCTCGGCGGCCAGCGGGGCGGCGGCGGGGGGGGCGGCGGCGCCGTTGCGGGCGCCGTCGCGGTCGGCGCCGGCGCCGGCGGCCTTGTTGCCGGCGGGGCAGGCTGGCACCGCCGGCGCGGCCTTGAGGGCCGGGCAGAGGCCCACGGCGGCCTTGCGCGCGGCGCTCAAGCGCTCCTTCTGCGCCGCGACCTTGGCGTCGCACGCGCACGCCGACGCAAAGGCGGGGCCGAACACGGGCGCGGCCGCCGCGCAGCACGCGGAGGACGCCGAGGGCAGCCGGGCGCCGGCGTCCAGGCGGCGCAGCTCGGCCGAGCAGGCGCGGCCGGCCTTGGCCAGCACGGCCGCGCAGTCAATGACGGCGGGGGCGGCGTTCTTGGCCACGGGGGCGGCGGCGTTCTTGGCGGCGGGGGCGGCGTTCTTGGCAGCGGCGCTGTTCTTGGCGGGAGCGGCGGCCAGGGGCGCGGCGGTCTTGGCGGCAGCGGCCTTGGCGCCGGCGGGGACGGGCGCAGCGGCGGCGGCGGCGGCCTCGGCGGCGGCAGCTGGGGCGGCGACCACGAGGAGGATGGCGAGGGCGGCCGCGAGGGCCGAGGAGCGAGTCATGGCTGCGGTGGGGTCTTGGGGTTGTGCGTCGTTGGTTATGATCTTCTCTGTTGTTTTGTTTTGTTGGTAGGTGTGTTTTTGGCGTCGTGAGAGGGCGTCAAAAACGACAGTTGCGATATTTCAAACAACGCCGGGCGACAAAACCCGAAAACGCGGCGATCGCCCCCGAGACATATGTATCGCCCGCGGCGCGCCCCGGTCCTGATGGTTCAAGTGCAAATGATGTCATCATCCGCGTGCGCGCGCGTCGAGCCGGGGGGGAGGTGGAGCGGAGCCGGGGCGGAGAGGAGAGCCCATCGAGATTCTGTCTCTCTCGTTTTTGATCGTTTGATTTTGATGCGCCGACCGCGCTTCCATCCTCACCTGTTTGAGACCGTCGGGCAAGCGTGGGATTTATGATTCGTGTGCATCGATCGACCGGGTGGGTTTATTCTGAAGAGAAGGGCTCGCTCTCGACGGAATGGATTTTCACCCCCCAACCGCCTTCTGTTGCCGTTGTCAACGACGACTCGTCGCCGCCCTTGTCTTTCTGTCGCCACCGCAAACGCCCCCATTAGTGTGCATGTGCATCCGTCACGTCTCGAGCTCGGTGGCTGTTAGTGCGTCTTACAGTTTTTCGCACTATTCAAAAAGCGAGATGAAGGCGAGGGGGAGGGGGGGGGGGGGGGGGGGGGGGGGGGGGGGGGGGGATCGGCCGGGGGCCCAAGCAAAGAGAGGCGCGAACCAACGCGCGCGCCTTTTTTTCGGCGGCGGCGGCGGCGGCCTGGCGCTCGACGGGCGGTTTTTTGCGCCGTCGCGCGTCGGCGGGAAACGCTAGCTACAGAAAAGGTCACGAGACAAGAAAATACAGCCGCGTCATTGGGGGCGTCATCCGTTCTTTGCGATTTCTGTTTTTTCTTCTCTCCTGTCGTGACGAGGGTCTCGGCGCCGTCGTCGTCGTCGTCGTGAGGCCGCCGGTTTTGGTGGGATGAAATTTCGGGGGGCGGGAGTGTCGGACAGTTGTTGTCCCTAGAAAGCGGATGATCTTGGATCGCGCTGTTCGGTGGCGAGGGTCGGGGCAGCGGTCGAGGAAAGTTTTGTGGGGGGAGGGGCAATGCAGAGGGACCAACATCCGAGATCAAAAAAAACAGAGTCGGGAGAATGAAAAAAGAACGACGACGGACGCAAAAAAAGCCGTTTCCAAAAGAATGCGAGGCTCTCTCCTTCACGCCGACTTGCCGCCGCCTACGAGCAGGCCGCGCATGCCCGCGGCCACCTGCGCCGCGTCGGCCAGGCCCAGGCCGGCCACCAAGGGGTTGGCCCGGCCGACGGCGCGGGGGCCAAATACGCGGTAGGCGGCCTTGAGTGGGGCGGCGCCAAAGGTCTCGTAAGCCCACTGCAGCAGGTCGCGGCGCCCGAGGAACTCGGCGAGGGGGTCGAGCATGTTGTTGCTGTGCACGGACGCGAGCACGCCGTTGACGGACACGTGCCCGCCGCCGGTTGTCAGCGGGGCGAACAGGCCGTCCGAGCGGGCCACGGCAGAGACCGACAGCACGGTGCCGGCGCGCGGCGCGCTGCCGACGGGGCCCGCGACCAGCAGCACGCGGGCGCCGGCGCGCACGTCCTGCGCGCGGGTGTAGACGGCCGAGGCCAGCGACAGCGGGGTCGGCGCGCCGTCGGGCAGGACCGGCACCAGGTGCTTGTGCGTCAGCTCCAGATCGATGAGGGGGCCGTGCTTGTCGTCGGCGGCGGAGACCTCGAGGCGCACAAACTCGGCGGCCGCAGACTCGAGCCGGTGGCCGAACCAGTAGACGGTCTCGTAGGCGGCGGCGGCAGCCTCACCGCCGGCGCCGGCCTTGGCCGTGAGCACGCGGTCGCCCACGCGCACGTCGCGCAGGGGCGTGGGGCCGCGGCCCTCGACGACCACGGTGGCCGAGCCCGGGAAGCACCCGCCGCCGCCGCCGCCGCCGCCGCCGCCGCCGTTAGGGGTGGGGTTGCGGCACGCGTTCTTGCCCAGCGCCGTGCCCACGGGCGCGAGGCGGACCGTGCAGCACTTGTAGCACGTGCGGACGACGCCGTTGCGAGGCGACGAGTCGGGGACGGACACCCCCTCGTTGCACAGGGTCGTGCCCGAGCTGGCGCCGCCAGCGGGGTCGAGGCCGACGCACTGGCCCCTGGACGTGCCGCACTTCTTGGCGGTCGCGACCTGGTTCATCGTGGGGCTGTTGCCCGCGCGGCGGGGCGTGCACTTTGTGACGCAGGCGCGCGAGGTGGGCGGCGCGTCCTGCGCCGTGCAGACCGCGCCGTTGCCCCACAGGGGCGCGTCGGCCGCGGCGACCGACTCGGACGCGGACGCCGCGGCCAGGCGGCCCTGGGCGCCCTGGTCGCAGGCGGGCAGGGCGGCGATGGCGACGGGGTCGCACAGGGAGGCGACGGCCTCCTGCGCGCGGTCGAGCAGGCTGCGGTAGGGCGCGACCGAGGCGGCGCACCCGCACTCGGCGCCGAACGACGCCGAAAACACGTCGGCGGCGGCGGCGCAGCAGGCGGGCTTGACCGAGGCTGGGACCTTCCCGTCGCGCACGGCCGCGAGCTCGGGGCCGCAGGCGATGTTGGCGGCGATGAGCGGAGTGAAGCAGCCGGCGGCGGCGGCGGCGGACGCGGGGCGGGCGCCGGCGGCGGCGGCGAGGGCCAGCGCCACGACCGCGAGCGCGAGCATAGAGGGGGGCGCCATTCTTGTTTTGGTTTCGTTGCCTGTTCTTTGGGGGCTTGGGGGGGGAAAGCTGCCTGCGTGTTGTTGCGTCGTCGTTAATTCGTAGATGCCATCGGGCTGGGTGCGGAATGAGGTGAGGGTTTGGGGGCGGGTTTGTGTGAAAAGGGGGGGCGGGCGGGGCGCAAACGTAACGGCACGCGAAAGGAGCCCAACGGCCCAAAGGGGAGTTTTCTTTTGGGTGATGACCACTACCGTTTGGCGGCGCGCGCGCCCGCCCGCCCGCTCCCCCCCGGCCCCAGTCCTCGCGCTCCGGCGCGGGCCATCTCTGCGACGAAGATTGCCGGAACCCTGTGTCGGGCGAGATCGGGGCGCAGAGAAGAGAGGGAGGGGGGGGGCGCCCTGGGGCGGGAGAAACGCGGTGGTTTCCCAGGACGCGGGATCGAAGGGGCCAGAGCGCGCCCCGAATCGCGAGGAACTGATGGACTCACAAGTATCAAGTTTATATGGCGGGGGGCTGCGTCTGCTGCTGTCAAATCATTTTCCAAGGCCTTTGCGAATTATCGGCGACCAACGCCGGCGGCGCTGCAAACCGCTGACACGACTCGCTGGCGCCCACTTCTGCGGCAACGCCCTCTTTGCGGCCTCGCCCCACCTGCCCAAAGGCCCGGCAAGGACGGGCGGGCGTCGCGCGACACGAGCGGAGGAAGCGCGCCCGCAAAGGGCGCGCGCGAAAACACAACGACGACGGTTGCGAGGGCGAGGGCGAGGGCGGCGCGCCCCCCCCCCCCCCCCCCCCCCCCCCCCCCCCCCCCCCCCCCCCCCCCCCCCCCTTTTCACGACCGCCAGCCCAAAACCGCGCGCGCCAGCTGCGCCGCGTCGGCCGCCGCCAGGCCCGCGATCAGGGGCGACGCCGCGCCCATGGCCTTCGGGCCGGCCAGGCGGTAGAGGGCCTTGAGCGGGGCGCCGTAGAGTGCCTCGTACGCGCCGTGGAGCGACGAGACGGCGCCGAACGTCTCGAACAGCGGGTCGAGGACCCAGTCGCTGTGCACGGACGCCACGACGCCGGCGGAGGGGGAGGCGGAGGCGCCGGTACCGCCCGGGGCCCAGACGACGACGTGCCCGCCGCCCGTGGTCAGGGGGGCGTACAGGCCGTCGGCGCGGGCGACCAAGGAGGACGACGTGACCGTGGCCGGGCGGGGGGGGCCTTGCGGGCCGCCGTTGCCGCCGCTGACGACGAGCACGCGAGCGCCGACGGGCACGTCCTGCGCGCGCACGTACTCGAGGAGGGCGCCGCCGCCGCTCCCGAGGAGCACGGGCACCAGGTGCTTGCGCGTGAGCTCGAGGGCGAGCGGCCCCTCATTCCCGCAGTCCACCTCGATGCGCACGAGCTCAGCCGGGGTGCCTCCGGCGGGGATGGCGTGCGCGAAGAAGTAGACGGTCTCGAAAGAGGCGGGGGCGGTCGCCGAGGCGCCGCCGCCGCTCCCGGGCGACGCCGAGAGCACGCGGTCGCCCACGCGCACCCGGCTCAGCGGCAGGTGGCCCTTGCCCTCGACAAACACGCGGGCCGACCCCGGGAAGCAGCCGCCGCCGCCGCCGCCGCCGCCGCCGCCGCCGCCGCCGCCCCCGCTCCTTGCGCCCGCGCCCGCCGCGACGGCCCCGCGCCCGACGCCGTGCCCCTTGCCCCCGCCGCCGCGCGCCTTGCCGCCGCTGCCCGGCGCCCGGCACGCGTTGACGTAGGGGCGCCCCCTCCGCTTGGGCTTCCACACCGTGCAGCAGCGGAAGCACGTGCGCCCCCCGCCGCCGTCGCCCTCGTCGTCGCCGCCGCCACCGCTTCCGTCGTCGTCGCCGCCGCCGCCGCTGCCGTCGTCGTCGTCGGCGGCGGGCAGCAGCGGGTCGGGCGCCCGCCGGCCCTCGCCGCACACGCTCACGCCCCTCGTCCCCACCTCTGTGCCGTCCGGGTCCAACCCGCGGCACCAGCCCCTGTGGTCCGAGTCGCAGCGCCTGGCCGCGGCCACCTCGGCGGCCGTGGGCGCGTCCGTGGGGGTGCAGCGCTCGTAGCACGAGCCCCACACGGTCGAGGTGCCGCCGCAGACGCTGCCGGCGCCGAAGCCGGGCACGGAGGGCGCGGGGGCGACGCCATAATCGTAGTCGTCGGCCGTCGTCGCGCTGCTGTCGTCGTCGTCGGCGGCGGCGGCGTTGCCGGCCCCTGCCGCCGCGCCCGTCCCGGCCGCCTCCTCCTCGCCGTCCATCGCGGCCTGCGCCCGGGCCTCGGCGGCCGCGGCCGCGTCGTCGGCCCGCTCCTGCTCTTCGAGCGGGCAGGAGGCCGGGGGCGGCACAAAGGCGCCAAGGCCGCCGCTGCCGCCAAGGCCGCCGCCGCTAAGGCCGCCGCCGCACTGGGAGGCCGCGAGCGCGGCCGCCCGGCGCAGGTCGCCCGTGACGGTGAGCCCGGCCCTCCCCGCGGCCACGCGCGCCGTCCACCCGGTTCCCTCCGCTCCCGCCGACTTCTCGCACCAGCCGCACGCCGAGGCAAACTCGCGCGAGAACAGGCGCGCGGCGGCGCCGCAGCACGCGCGCGAGACGGGCGCGCCTGGCAGGTCGAGGTTTAGGGTGGTGGTGGGGGCGATGGGGGTTGTGGTTGCTGACGTGTCCTGCTCCTGCTGCTGCTGCTTGAGCGCGGCGAGCTCGGGGGCGCACGCGCTCGCGGCGCCGCGCATGGCGCTGGCGCAAAAGCCGGGGGGCCCGGTCGACAGCGCCTCGGCGGCGCGCGTGAGGAGGAGGGCGAGGAGGACGGCGCAGGCGGCGGCAGCGGCGAGGGGCAGCGGCGGCCGCCGCCGCCGCTGCCGCCGCCGTTGCCGTTGCCGCCGTTGCCCCTGCTGCTGCTGCTGCGCCTGTGGGGCGCCCATCCCCAGCTGCTGCTGCTGTTGCTGCCAAATGTGTTGGACCGCGCGCGCAAAGCCAGGGCCCGCGTCCTTCTTCGCACAAAAGGAGGGCGGGAGAAACGCAAGGCCTGCTCTTCTTGTTGTTGGTTCGGTCTGGCCGAAGAAGGGTGTTCGCGCGCGCGAGCGCTCTGCTGTGCGACAAGGGGTGGTGTGTGTGCAATATCAGCAGGGTCACAGAGAGTCGGGGGTTCAGTTTGTGCCGGGGCGCATCAGAGGGAGGTTTGTGGGCTTGTGGCCCGGTCGCGTTTCGCCGCTTCGAAAGGCTGGAGGCAGGAAGCCAAAAGACCTCTGCCATTTTTTCTTGCTGGCTCCTTCCCAAGCTCCACCTTTGTGAACCGGCGCGCCACGCCAGAAACAGGCGACAATCGCACGTTCCGAACCTAGCAAGCTCGCGCGTCTGATCAATCAAAGGCCCCTACACGACCGAAAGAAAACCAAAACACGATGCGGCGCGCTCTGCGCCCGGGCGCGCTCATCGGTGAGAGAGTGGCGGTGTCGAGACCGGGCGCGTGCGATCGATCCGTCGAACCGCGTGTCCGTCGTGCGCCACCTGGGGGCGTGCAAACTCGCGGGACGGCGGTTCAAAGGAATCCGATGACAGCTCAACAACACACCCGCAAACGCCAATCGCCCCCTCATCATCCCTCCTTTGCGTCCTCTCACGCACGACCCCGAACAAACAGCTCACTGGCGTGCGCGCGTCGCGGCCGAGTCGGCCAAGGGCGGCTCGTCGTGCGCTCGCGCCGACGTCGCGCCGACGCCGGCGCCGACGCCGACGCCGCTCGCCGACGCCCGCTCGCTCTTCGCCCCAAGCGTTCGCGGGCGGCGGTCCTTCGCCTCGTCCGGCCCCGCGCGCCCGCCCGCGCCCCCCACCAGCGCGCCAGAGCAGCCGCCTCCGCAACAGCCGCGCCGCCGCCGCACCTCGACCATGCTCGCCGCCGCGCCCGCGCAAAAGATCCCCGCCGCCGCCGCTGCTGCCCGCGGCGCCGAAACCGAAACCCGCGCGGCGCTCCGCGGCCGCACGACGGAGAGCCGGGCGGCGGTCGAGGACGCGGGCGTGATGGGTCGCGCGCAGCTGCTGCGCCGCAACAAGCCGTGGCTGCAGGAGCAGTGCTGGTCGCGCGGCCTGCCCTTCGACGGCGGAAAGGCCGAGCTGGTCGAGCGCATCGCGGCCTGGCAGCAGACGCCAGAGGGGAAGGGGGCGGCGCAGGTGGCGCGGCGGCAGGCGGCGGCGTCGCTGCAGGAAGCCATGCTCGCGGCGAGGCAGGCGGCGCGGGCGGCGGCGGAGCGGGCGGCGTCGGTGGGTCCGGCGCTGGTGGGGCGGCCGGCGGAGGAGCCGGGCCCGGGGGCAGCGCCGGCAGCGGCAGCAGTAGCAGCAGCGGCGGCAGCAGCAGCGCCCAGGCCGCCGCCCGAGGCGGCGACGGCGGCGGCGCTGGCGTCGGAGGAGGCGCGCAGGCTCGGCGCAGCCGCGGCGGCGGCGGCGGTCTTGGCGATGCGGAGCGCGCCTGCAGTGGGGGCGCCGCTGGTGGTTCCGGCGGCGGCAGCAGCAGCAGCTGAAGCGGCAGCAGCAGCAGCGGTCCCAGGAACGCCGCCTCGGCCTCCGCTGCCGCCGCCCCCCGCCGCCGCCTCCTCTGCCCGCCCGGCGGCTCCGCTGCCCGAGCAGCACCATGCCCGCCTCTCGCCCAACGAGCAGCTCCGCTTCCTCCTCGAGCGCCTGCGCGAGCGCGGCCCGGCCGACGCCGCCGCGCTCGGCGCCGCGCGCGCCGCCCTCGAGGCCCGCTGCGCCGCCGCCGCCGCCGCCGTCCCCGCCGCCGTTGCCGCCTTCTCCCCCTCCTCCTCCTCCCCCTCCTCTCCCTTCCGCCCCCCGCCCCTGCCGACCTACCGGCAAGCGCAGGTGCAAGCAACCGCCGCCGCCCCCGCCGCCGCCTTCGGCGCCGCCCCCACGGCCACGTCCGCCGCGCCCGCGCCCGCGCCGCTGTCCGTCGCCGCCCTCGCATCGCTCGCCGCCGCCTGCCTCTGCCCGGCGTCGCTGGCGGCGCTGGCCAAGGCGGCCCTGGCGCGCGAGGCGTGCGCCCCCTCCGTGGCGTCCGCGGCGGCCCTGGCCGTGGCCGAGCGCGCGGCCGACATGGACGCGCGCGACGTGCTCGGCGTGCTGCGGATGGTGGCGGCGCAGCAGGAGGCGTGGGGGGAGGGGGCGCGGGGGGCGGAGGGGGCGCGGGGGGAGGCGGGGCGGCGGCCGGCGGACGAGGACGGGGAGGAGGAGCCGCCGACAGCGCCGGCGCTGCGCGCGCTCGGCGACGCGCTCGTGCGCGGCGGCGGCTCGGCCCTGCGCGCCGACGAGCTGGCCGAGGCCGTCGAGCTGCTGTGCGCCGCGCGCTACAGCGAGGCGTACGGCCTCTACTGCCTGGCAAAAACGCTGGGCGCCAGGCTGTCCCCGCCCGGCGGCGGCATTGGCGGCGGGGTTGGTGGGGGCGGCGGCATTGGCGGCGGCGTCGGCGTCGGTTTCGGCGGCGTCGGCGTTTTCGGCGCTGGCGGCGGCGGCGGCCAAGGGCCTCCGGGGGGCCAGGAGGAGGCCGCCTCGGCCGCGATCCAGGACGGCGGGCAGCTGGCGTCGCTCCTGTCGGCCGTCGCGCGTATGGGCTGCTACGACGCCGACCTGGCCGCCGCGGGCGCCGCCGCGCTGCGCCGGCTCAAAAAGGGCCCTCCGGCGCCCACCTTTCCAATCGCGCCCGCCGCGACCGCCGCCGCAATCGCCGCCGACGGCAGCGGCAGCGCCGCCGCGCCGCCGCCGCGCGGCCCGTCGTCGTCCCGGCCGCGGCCCCGGCTGCCCTGGCGCGCGCCCACGGCCGGGGAGGAGGCCACCGCGCGCGCGGCCCTCGCGCGCATGGGGTGGGGAGAGGCCGAGGAGAGGCGCGCGGCGGCGGCGGCGGAGGAGGCGGGGGCGGCGGAGCGGGCGGCGGCGCAGGCGGCGGCGGACAGCGGCGGCGGCAGCTGCAGCAGCGGCAGCTGGTGGGCCGCGAGCGCGCCGTCGTGGTGGTAGTGAGCTTTTTAGGCTCGGCGGAGAGAGTGAAAACAGACGAAACGAAACAGGAAACAATCGAAGAGCCGCGCTCTCTCCTGCTCTCGCCCGCCGTCTTTTTTGTTCTCCGCCGTCTTTTTTGTTGTCCGCCGTCTTTTTTGTTCTCCGCCGTCTTTTTTGTTCTCCGTCGTCTTTTTTCTCCGCCGGCATTTTTTCTCCGTCTTGCCTCCCTCACTTCGACACGATTGACCGCCGCTCCGGATCGAAATTACACCCTGGGATTCCCAGGTAAAAATAAGAGAGAGCAAAGCGAAACAGCGAAAACGCGCCTTTGCTTCTCCTCCCGTCGTCCTTTTTTGTTTCTCCCGCTCACTCGCCGTCGTCGCCGCCGCCGCCCGCCGTCTCTGCCTCCGCCGCCGCCGCCGCCTCGACGCGGTCCTTGACCCAGAGGGTGACGAGCGCCAGGGCGGCGAGGATCACCGCGGCCGCGAAGGCGGCCTCGGTGCAGTACTCCTTGTAAGACGACTCGACGTACAGGGTGAGCGTCTGCGTGCGGCCGATGATGTTGCCTGCAGAGATTTGTTTTTTGTATTTCGTTTTTGGGCGGCGTGTTGAGTTTTGTCGTCGGGTTTTTTTGTTGTGGTTTTTTTGTTGTGGTTTTGTTTCGAGAGGGATTTTATGGGTTGTTGAGTCAGAGACGGGGGATCGTGGTGGGTGTCGTCGTTGTTGTTTTGTGGGGGTGGATGAGAGTGCTGGACGCGGCCGACGGCGGAGAGCAGACCAAAACAGGCCCCCAGGCCTGACGCCCCCTAGAGAGAAGGGCGACAAAAAAAAGACCAAACCCAAAATCGAAAGAACGAAAGAAAAAGAAAAACGCACCGCTGATGACGCTCACGGCGCCAAACTCCCCCATGGCCCGCGCGTTGGTCAGGATCAGGCCGTACAGCAGGCCCCACCGGATGTTGGGGAGGGTCACGTGCCAAAACACCTGCAAGGGGCCCGCGCCGAGCGACCGCGCCGCCTCCTCCTCGGCGGGGTCGGCCGCCTCGAGGATCGGCATGACCTCGCGCACCACGAACGGCAGCGTCACAAACACGGTGGCCAGGGCCATGCCGGGAAAGGCAAACACTACCGAGGGGCCGCCCAGGCCGCCGAACCACCCCGCGCGCCCGTAAAGGAGGGTTAGCATCAGACCCGTCACCACTGGCGAAATCGAAAAGGGGAGATCCAAGAGGGCGAGCAACAGGACTTTTCCGGGAAAGTCGCTACGCGTGAGCAGGACGGCCGCGACCGTCCCGAACGCGACGTTTAGGGGCACGGCCACGGCCGCGAGCAGCAGGGTCATCTTGGCCGCGTGCAGAAAGTCGGGGTCGAGCGCGTGCGAGAGGAAGGGGCCGACGCCCGTGGCAAAGGCCTGGTAGAAAACGTTCGCAAAGGGGAGCGCGACGAATAGGGCGACGTAGGCGACCGCGCCCGCGCACAGGAGGCGGCGGGGCCACGTGTCTAGAGGAACGCGCCCGCCCGCCGAGCCTGGGGCGGCGGCGGCGCTGCGCGGGGGGCAGGGGAGCGGGCGGCGGGGGCGGCGTAACTGGTGGCATGCCGGCCGGGGCGGCGCGGGCGCGGGCGCGGCGGCCGGTCGCCGGCGCGTCGCTGGCCGGGGGGTGGCGGCGGCGGCGGCGGCGGCGGCTGGTGCCGATGCTGCTGACAACGACGATGCCGATGCTGCCGATGCTGCTGCTGCTGCTGATGCTCTTGCGGTGGTCGTCCTGCTGCTGAATGGGAGCGCCGTCGCCTGCTGTTGCCGCTGCTGAGTCTGATGCCGCCTCGTCGGGCAGAGGAGGAGGGGAGAGGCGCGCGGGCAAGGGGAGAGCGAGGAGGAGGAGGTCGGCACCGCGCCCCCTCCGCGCTGCTGGAGCGCCGTCATGCTGTGTGTGGACTCTGTCGCCCCAGCAGCAGCGCACGGTGCTCCGACGAGCCGCAAAGGATCGGCGCAAAAGGGCGCGCGCGCGCGCGCGAGGCGGCGTTCTCAGAGGGGAGATTAGGTCTCGGGGGAAGGGGCGGTGGGCTGATTGGACCGCCTGTCGCGCGATGGGATCGATTTGCGTGGCAATCACGGGGGCCCGCTTGAGGATGTAAGCGTTGTGCGTTGGTGAGTTTAATGGAGGTTGTGGCGTTTCCTCCGAGGGAGCCGCTAATTACACACAAGGGCGCGGCGCCTCGCCGGAGACGTCGCGCGCCGCCGCCGCCGCCGCCGCCGCCGACGACGACGACCACCCTCCTGTCACTCCAAAAGCAGCCGCGAGCCTGTGTGTTTTTTTACCGGGGATCAAGTTGGAATGAGGGCACAAGAGGCGATGAGCGTTGTTTTTTTCTGTCGAGCAAAGCGATTCCGCCGCCGCTACAACGGGTAAAAGAAAAGGCGCGGCGGCGGCAGTAGGCCGCCCTCTTCCCCCCTCTCTCTGTTCCGTTTGGAAAAAAAAGAGGGGGGGAGTCGATGTTCCGGGGTGTAATTCTTGCGGATCACGGCCATGGGTGTTGAAATGGGCCGGCCGTCGGACTTGATACCGGGTTTTTGGTGGGAAGGGGCAGTCGCGTTGTTCAGGCGGGCGGGGGGCGTCGGCGGCCGGCCAGCGGTGGCAGCGGCCGACAGCGGACGAGAACGCGGCGAAGCAGCGGCGGCCGGCGGTGGCGCTTGCGGCGGCCGTTGCGGTTCATGAGCCCGCAACGCATGAGATTGCTGCTCACGACGCGCTCTGCTCCGATCAAGCGGCGCAGAAGGGCGCGCACCAGCGAATAGAGGAAACCTCTGCTCTGATCGTCCCAAACGGTGGCAGCGCGTCATTCGCCCGCATACCCACGTTGAGGTGAATCGAGACATAACTCACATGTCGACAGTGCTTGCTCTTGGATGACCCTGCTCCTGGAGCGTGGGCCCCTGTTTCGGGGGCGATCACAACACGGCTACCTCGCAGCGGCCGACAACGCTCCTACGCCTTGCCGGCGCCCCGCTCGGCCAAAACTGCAGCACGCAGCTCTCCAAGATGCGAGACACACGCACCCCGCCCCCACGACAAGCGCCGAGACATACGCGACCCCCATTGCGAGCGTGCATTTGCGGCGACAAGGGAGCGAGCAGGACCAGGGAAGAAGCCGCGTCTCCAACAGAAATAGAGGGGAGAGGTGCGACATCGACCCGCCCGCTCCGTGACAGAGCGTGGATCGGACGCAGGGTACGTCCGGGCAAGACCCTTCAGGCGTAGAAGTGCCTGGTGAGGTGCTGCGCTGGGCGCTTTGGGTCATAATTCGAGCGGAGACAAGCGCACAAACCACAGGAGAGGCCACACGAGTCGGAAGGAGCGAAAGCCGAAGGTCCTCTCTCTTCCTGCGATTGTGCGGCGCCACTCTCTCTCTCTCCCTGTCTGGAAGGCATCGGACAACGGCGAGCGCCACTTGTGCGCGCGCTGGGATCGTTACAGTGTTCGCGCTCATTGTGGTCGGCGGCGCGGCTCCGACGATCAGCAAAGTGAGACGCACGGCGAATTCTGGTTGAGGGAGCTTCCCGCCTTCTAAAAAAAAACCTCTCCGCGCCCCACGAACAACAACAAACCATTCCTCCCCGACAGACTATCAAAGCCAGCGCCATGACGGCGTCACGCCGCCGGCGCGCGTCAGCCTCCGGCGGCCCGCGCGGGCTGCGGCGCCTGCTCTCCGCCGCCGCCGCGCTCGGCCTCGTCGCCGCCGCCGCCGCGCCGTCGCTGCTCGCCGCCGCCGCCGCCGGCCCGGGCGGCGGCGGCTGGCGCTCCGTCTACGAGCGCGCGCCGGCGGGGCGCCACCCGCCGCGCCGCGGGGGGGACCACCCGGCTGCGGCTTCGCACGAGCACCACGAGCACGCGGGCGTCGAGCGGTACGCGTACCCGGAGGCGCCGAGGGGGCCGGGCGGCGAGCGGGAGCAGCCCGCCGACGTGGCGGCGGCGGCGGCGGGCCTCGGCCCCGCGGAGGACTCTCTCTTCGCCGGCGCCGCCAGCAGCAGCAGCAGTCGCAGCGGCGGCGGCGGCGGCGGCAGCGGCGGGAGCGACGAGGCGACGACGGGCGGCAGCGGGGCGCGCAGGGCGCTGATGGCGGCGGCGGCGATGGCGTCAAAAGGGCCGTCGTCGGCAGCAACGGCCGGCGCAAAAAAGGGAGGGGCCGGCGCCGCCGCCGCCCCTGCCGCCGCCGCACCAGCCGCCGCCGCCCCCGCCGCCCCAACCAACGCCGCCACCAACGCCGCCATCTTCTCCGCGGCCGCCACGGGCGAGGAGCTCTCCAAGGCCGAGCTCGCCCCCAAAGCCACGGAGCGCCTGCCGTACATGTGGCCGACGGTGCCGAAAATGGTGCCTGTGACGGTTTTGGCCCCGGCGGCGCCGGCGGCGGCGGCCCCCAAGCCGCCGGCGGCAAAAACGGCAAAGACGGCGGCGGCGTCGGCGAAAGCGTCGGCCAAGCCCGCCAAGCCCGCCCCCAAGGCCTCGCCGCCCCCCCCGCCGCGCCGCGTGGTCGTCATGCGCGAGGTCGGGTACCGCGTGACGACCGAGCAGCTGGGCGAGCCTCCGAGGACGGGCCACGTCCCGCGGGGGGACGCCGCCAGGGAGAGCGTCTCTTTGGGCGGCGGCGGCGGCGGCGATTTCGGCGGCGGCGAGTTTGGCGGCGTCGGCGGCGGCGCCAACAGCGGCGGCGGCAGAAACGGCGGCGGCGTCGGCGGCCTCCTGCTGGGCGGCGGCCTGCTCGGCGGCAGCGGCAGCGCGGGCTCGCAGGCCGCGGCCTTCGACCGCGCCGCCGCGCGCCAGGCCCTGCTGCTGGCGGGCGGCGGGGAGCAGCCGTGGCAGCAGCAGCAGCAGCAGCAGGAGCCCGAGGCCGGCGGGGCGCCGCCGACGCCTACGCCGACGGAGGGGCCGCCGCCGCCCGTTGTGGCGGCGGCGATGGTGGCCCCCGCCGAGGAGGAGGAGGCGAAAGCAGGAGCGGGCGGCGGCGAGACGGCAGCGGCGGCGGCGAGCGCGGCGGACGATGCCGCCGCCGCCGCCGCCGCCGAGGACCTCCTCCGCAAGGAGAGCGAGCTGGACTTGCTTTGGGAGCCGCTGCCCGCCGCTTCGCTCTCGCTCCCGCAAGGAGAGCAAAAGGCGGCGGCGGCGGCGCCGGCGGCGGCGCCGGCGGCGGCGACGGCGGCCTCGCCCCCCTCCTTCCGGCCGGCGGCGGCGTCGGCGCCGCGCCCCGTCGTGCGGCGCCTGCAGGACCGCCGCGCCGCTGCCGCCGGGCGCGAGTCGGGCTCGCGCCCCCTCCCGCCGCTTGTGGCGGCGGAGGACCTGGCGCCGCCGGTCGGCGGCGCCCGCGCGGCGGCGCCGGCGACCGCGACCGCGCCCTCGCCCGCGGCCCCGGCCGCGGCGGCGGCCCTCGAGCGGCTCGGCGCCGACGCGGCGGGGGCCGCCGAGGAGGAGGACGAGGACGCGGGCGGCGGCGGCGGCGAGGCCGACTGGGGCCGGCGCAACATGGCGCGCTACGACGGGCGGGACGGCCCCGACCCGTGGGCGGAGGAGCGCGACGAGGAGCGCGCGCGCAAGCAGCAGAAGGACAGGGAGAGGCGGCGGCTGGAGGCGGCTTCGGCGGCGGCGGCGGCGGGCGGCGGCGGGTCCGGCGGCGCCGGCACTGGCGGCGGCGCCGGCGACGGCGACGACGGCAAAAAGACCCTCGAGGGCGTCGACGAGCACGGCGACTTCCGCGGCTTCGTGGAGGACGAGCCGCCCGTCACCTGGCCCGTCGGCAAGGGCGACGCGGCCGGCAAGCCCCTCATGGCCGCCGCCTCGGCCGCGAAAGCCGCCGCCAACGCGGCGGCCGCGGCCTCGGCGACGCTGCCCGCGCCGCCGCCGACCGCGAGAAAAACGCCGGGCGGCTTTGGCCGCAAGCCGACAGTCCCGCCGCCAAAGCTGGAAAAGGCGGAGACCCAGCAGCGGCACGAGATGGGGCAGCGCCTGCCGCAGCCGCAGCAGCCGGTCGCGGGGAAGGCGGATGCGCCGGTGGTCGCGCCGATGGTCGCGCCCGAGGGCAGCGCGCGGGCGGCGCGCGAGGAGGAGGAGGACGAGAGGCACGAGCCGCTGCCGGCGGCGGCGGCGACCGCGGCGGGCAAGGCGGGCGTCGCCGGCGGCGAGGCGTCTCCCGGCGGAGAGCGCGGCCCCGCGCGCGCCTTGCAGGCCTTTGCCGCCGCCGCTGCCGGCCCCGACCCCGACGCCGACCTGCCGCAGCCCCTCCCGCCCCGCGCGTGGGCCTACGACGCCGCCCTGGCCGCGGCCGCCAGCCAGGGCGCGGCGGCCGCGCCGATCGCTATTGCCGCCGCCGCCGCCGCCGAGGAGGCCGCCGCCGCCGCCGCGCCCGGCCGCCGCGCGTCGCGCCGCCTGATCGAGCAAGGGCTGCTGTCGTCCGCCGCCGCCTCCTCGCGGCCGCCGTCGGTCGCGGCCGCGCCCGGCAACGTTCTCTTGCCGTCCTCGCCGGGCTGGCTGTCCGCCTCGGTCGCCCACCTCGCCTCGCTGTCGCCCGCGCAGATGATGCGCGCGGCCGCGGGGCAGATCGGCGGCGGCGGCGGCGGCGGGTGGGCGGCGCAAGGGCCGCCGCCGCCGCCGCCCTTGAGCGGCGTCACGTGGGCCTGGCGGCGGGCGTGCGCCGGCGCCGGCGAAAGCGGCGACGGCGACGGGGACGGGGACGACGATCCCGCCGCCGCCGCCGCCGCCGCCTGTGCCTGCCCGACGGACGACGAGGTCGCGTCCGACCTGCTCGCGGCCTCAGCCTACGCCACGCACGTGCGCACCTTCGCCGTCGAGTGCCCGCGGGCCATGCGGGCGCTGCTGCGGCTGGCGACGCCGCCCGCCGGCGCCGCTGGCCGCTTTGCCGCGAGCGCCGACAATGCCGACGACGCCGACAACGCCGCCGCCGACGACGCCGACGCCGCCGCCAACACCAACGTCCCCTCGCTGCTCCTGGGCGTGTGGGTCGGGCCCGGCGCGCGCGAGTCCGTCCCGCGCCAGCTGCGCGAGCTCAGGCGCCTGCTGGCGGAGCACCCGCGCGCCAACGTCCTGGCCGTGGCGGTGGGCTCGGGCGCCCTGACGCGCGAGCAAGAGCGGGAGGACGAGGGGGCGACGGCCGACAAGAGCGGAAACGGCGGCGGCGGCGCGATCGGCGCGGCCGAGCTCGCGACCTACGTCCGTGCGGCGCGGGCGGCGCTCGCCGGCGCGCGCGGCGGCGGCGGCGGCGGCGGCGGCGGCGGCGGCGGGCGGGCGGGAGGGCCTCTGCTTCTGCCCGACGTCCCGATCACGACCGTCGACGCGCCGTGGGCCCTGACCCCCTCGCTGGTGGCGGAGCTGGACGTGCTCGCGCCCGCGCTGCACCCCTACTTTGCGGCGGCGTACGGCGGGAGCAGGACGTCCTCCTCCTCCTCCGCCTCGTCCTCCTCCTCCGGCGGCGGCGGCGGCGGCGGCGGCGGCGGCGGCCCGGCGGTCGAGGCGCCGGCGACGGCGGCGGCCGCGCGGGCGCTGGCGCGCACGGCTGTGGCCTCGGCCCTGTGGCACGTGGACGCGCTGTCGACGCGCTACCCGGGCGTGCCGCTGGTGGTCGCCGAGGTCGGGTGGCCCTCCGCGCCCGGGGGAGGAGAGAAGCGGGCGGGGGGGGCGGCTTTGACGGCGGCGGCGAAAAAGGCCGATGCCGCGGTCGGCGCGGTTTCTTCGCCCGAGCGATCGGCGGCGGCCGCCCTCGCCACGCCCGACATGGCCGGCGCCTTTGCGCGCGAGTGGTCCCGCCGCGCCGCCCAGCGCGGCCTGCGGTACTACTACCACGAGCTGTTCGACGCGGGCTGGAGGGGCCAGCTGAGGGAGGCGGCAGGGGCAGCAGCAGAGACGGCGGCAGAGGCGGGGGAGGGGGCGGCGGCGAGCGGCGCTCGGGCGGCGGCGGCGGCGGCGGCGGCGGCGGCGGCCCCTCGCCCCCCTTCGCTGGAGATGGTGCTCCTTCCCGCGGAGGAGGAGCACTTTGGGCTGATCTCGGCCGACCGCCTCGCGGACAAGGCGCTGCTAGGACGGACCTACTGGGCGCCGCCGATTTGAAGAGAATGAAAGAAAGAAGGAAAAACAAAAGAGACACTCAGGCTGCTGCTTTTCTGGCACCCCTTTCTTGACCCCCCATAAAAACACCATCTCTACTTAAACTTGACCTTTCCTTTTACACACGCGCGCAAACATTGCTTTAAAAAAACACAAAACACATCACAGGTTCTTGCGTTGTTGTTCGGCGGCGGCGGCGGCGGCGGCCGCGCGGTCTTTGTTTTCCGGTCGCTCGCTTTCTCACCCGCGAAAAAAACAAACCGTCAGACAACCGAAAAACAGCCCTCGCTCTGACCTGCGCCGGAACTCTCAACCCCTCAGTCCTTGTACGTCGGGTCGTAGATCGGCCGCACCCGGTCCCCCAGCACGTTGCGCACCTCGAGGCTGGCCACCTCTGCGCCGCCGCCCACAGCGTTGTCCGGCCGGCCGTCGCCCGCATAGGCGTTGCGCCACACCCACGAGTCGGGCGGGGTCGGGTCGGCCTTGGCTTGCTCCACCGCGCTGTCGACCGTGCGCTTGGCCTCGCGCTCGATCTTTTTCACGTCCGAGGGGTCGACGGCCGCGGGACCCAACAGTAATTTTTTGACGCGCTCCACGGGGTCGCGCTCGGTGCGCACGCTGCTGATCTCGTCGCGCGTGCGGTAGGTGCTGCCCGGGTCGGACATGGAGTGGCCGTGGTAGCTGCATTGGTAGTTTGTTTTGTTTTTTTGTTGGAGTGTTGTTTGTTTGTTTGTTTGTTGTTGTTGTTGTTGGTCGTTTTGTGAAGCGGGTTTTGGGATTGTCGCCGTCGTCCGTCGTCGTCGTCGTCGTTGTGGGTCGGACGGGGGGGGGAGGAGTTGTTTTGTTGCGCGGGTTGGGTTGGGGTTTGTTCGTGAACGCGCTCGCGGGAGGTTGTCACGGGCAA
>Ga0209390_10002127_pt1 | contig 35902 bp, 24 predicted proteins | sample BON01_FD_187212 | JGI IMG/M metagenome (GOLD analysis project Ga0209390, IMG submission 187212) | Freshwater microbial communities from Lake Bonney liftoff mats and glacier meltwater in Antarctica - BON-01 (SPAdes) (version 2) | ecosystem: Environmental > Aquatic > Freshwater > Ice > Glacier...
AACGACGTCGCCCGCCTGATGAACCAGCGACCCCGCAAGACCCTTGGATGGAAAACACCCGAAGAAGCCCTGGCCGAAGAACTCGCGGCCTTCAAATCAAACGTTGCACTTGAAACTTGAATCCAAGCTGTGTCACGCTTTTGCACAAAATACGCCTAAATTGTGGCTGAGTTCTCAGATCAGCCCTCGCCAAACTCCCTAAGAACAAGATAAAATGAGATCTGGGGGCGTAACTGCCGAGTGTGTGTGATGGGCTGCTTTAAAAGTATTTTTAGCCGTGTGGCTGCTGGTTCGCCGGAGGCTGCGTTCGGCGCTCAACTGACTTTAGGGCCTATCAAGCCAACTTTGCACTCTTATTGTGTTGCGAGGCTTAACAATGGCATTTGAGTATTCTGACTTCGCCACGGGTGGACCTGATGCAACCGGGCATTCTTTCCCAAATATCGACATTGCCGTTCCGGGCTTGGGCGGTCGGGTCAAACCCTCTGGCACCTACCGCAACCTCTTTAAGCGTGCGTTTGATGTGGCAGCTGTTGTTCTGGCCGCACCGATTGTCGCCCCCCTTATTTTGGGTTTGGCGCTATGTGTGCGGCGCGATGGCGGTAGCGGGTTTTACACCCAGCTTCGTGTTGGCTTGGATGGGCGGCATTTTCGCATGTGGAAATTGCGCAGCATGGTCAGCGATGCTGATGACCGTATGGCCGATTACCTAGCGGCCAACCCGCAGGCGCGGCTCGAATGGGAGCAGACCCAAAAGCTGAGGTCTGATCCTCGGATCACTGCCTTTGGTCAATTTCTGCGCAAATCATCATTGGATGAGTTGCCGCAGCTTTGGAACGTGCTGTTGGGCGAGATGAGCCTTGTTGGCCCGCGCCCCATTATGTTGAACCAGCAGGCAATGTATCCGGGAACTGCCTATTATCGGTTGCGGCCCGGCATCACGGGGTATTGGCAAACCGCTGGCCGCAATGCCACCACGTTTGAGGCCCGCGCTGTTTTTGATGACGCCTATGATGCTGATGTGTCTTTGGTTGCAGACCTAAAGGTGTTGACGCGCACCGTGAGTGTTGTGATGAAATGCACCGGAATTTAAGACTGTTGTTAGCCAATCAAAAGCCCGCCCCAAGCGATTGGGGCGGGCTTTATACTTTGGCGCATTGGGCCATTCAGTACAGTGTTTTGGGCCTAAAGCGTTTTGCAATTAATCTCAAATCAGATTGATTGCAAACCAAGACATGCACTGGCTTGGTCATATTGGGTTTGATCTGACCGTATAGATTAAACCCAAAACCTTTTGGTCGGGCCTATCTGCGCAGGCATAGACCGCCTTAGGTCACCGCTGCGGCCACACCCACCAGCAAGATCACCAGCGCGCCACCTAGCACAGTCTGCGTCATGCCCAGATTCGGGCCCAGTTGCGCGTTTATCGTGCCTTGGCGCGTTATCGGCGTGTCTGGCAGGCGGCGCACTAGGTCGGAAAGCGATGGCAGGTCATTCATCAACTTGTGGCGCAGCGACAGGCCGGCAGGTCTGATTTCCGGGATCACGACGATGGGCTGCAAGTCCAGCTCTCGCTCCAACTGACTGCGTGTCCGCAAAACGGGGCGAAGATGGTCCAAGGCGAAGGCCATAACCACCCCAAGCATCAGGCTGGCCACGGCCCCCACAACCGCCAGTTTGCGCCGCCCGCCGCTGATCGGATAATCCGCCTCGGCCCCACGCTCCAACAATGTGAAGGTTTCGCCTTGCTGGCGGTCTTGCAGGTTGGAGTCTGTTTCGGCATCGGCGCTGCGGCGTGTGACCACAGCGTACTGGCTTTGCAGTTGGGCGAGCGCGCGTGTGTACTCATCCATCGCGCGGTCTACGTCTTGGGCTTTGGCCAGCGTCCCCAAAATCTCAGCACGTCGATCCTTCAGTGCTTTGCCTTGCACGGCCAAGGTGTCAATCTGCGGGGCCAAACTGTCGAGTTGCCTGCGGTCCGTGGCGCGTAGCGTGGATTTGCGCTCGATCACGTCACGCTCATTTCGGGCGGCCACCAACGCTTGGTCAAGACTGCGCAATTCAGTTTCCACGGCGGTAAGTTCGGTGCGCAGCAAATCGCGTTGGGCAGGAACTGCGTCACGGTTTTCGGATTGATAGGCAGCAAACTCGGCTGAAAGCGCATCAATCTGCACCTTCAGCTTTGACTGTTCCTCACGGTAAAAGGCCAATGCCTCACGCGCGCGGTTCATTTGGGTGTTGGCGCCGGCATCCAAAATGCCTTGGGCAAAATCATTGGCCACCCGCGCGGCTTGCGCCCGTGTCGCGGCATCGGCGCTGATCAACAAAGCAGACACCTCATTTGCCGCGCCAAAGCCCGAGGCCGCCGCGCTGGCCACCGTTTCAAACCGCAACGACATCCGCAGCAAATATACCTTTTCGTCATCAGACAGCGGAAGATTTTGATACAGGCCGTGGCGTTCGATCACCGCAAGCATCGCCTCACGCGTGGTCAGGCGCTGTTGGATCGCCTGCAAACGCTGGGCGGAATTGTCGCGCTGGTTCGTGGTTGCCGCATCGGGGTTGGCCACCGTCGGGCTTTGCACCTGAATAACAGCCGTGCTGGAAAACACATCTGGTTTGGACATGACATAAAGTAAGGTCATGACAATGCCGAACACGGTCACGGCCCCGATCAGCAGGCGGCGGCGCAACAACAATCCGATAAATTCATCAATACTTTGAATTTGGCTCATACTGGCGTCCTGTTACTTGTTACCATAGCGATAGCGGCGCAAGCTTCGGTCTTGCGCCCGGTTCAACACCACGCCCATCAACGGGCATTGATCTGCGAACAAACGTTCACAGGCCCGCACCTCATCTGCGGTGGTTTTGGTCCCATCGACCACCAGCAACACCGCGTCCACCTGCGGCAGCAAGGCCAGCACGTCATCGTTTACCAAGGCTGGCGGCGCATCAATAATCACCATATCGGGCTCTAGCTGCGTCATCATTGCGGCCAAGGACTGGGCGGTCGACGGCTCATGCAGCATTTCGGCGGCATCCGGCATCGGGGTCGAATTCAGTCCCAAAGCAAGCGTGCGACCGACGCGCCGGAAATGGCTTTCAAGCGGTTGATCGCTGCTTAAAAAATCACGGAGCGGGCCAATATCTTGCAGGCCCAACAGTTTCGCCAAACCGGGTTGGCGCAGTTCCAGATCCAGCAGCACGGTGCGGCTGGAGGGGCGGCGCGCAAGGCTTAGCGCAAGATTGGCCGCGACAAAGGTTTTGCCGCACCCGTGGGTGGGTGAGGTAATGGCGATCTTGGTCCAGCCGCGTTCATGCATCGCATGCAAGAGGCGGGTACGCAGAATGTCAAAATAGCCCGCCGATTTGGATTGTTGCGGATTGGTAAACAGACCTTTTCCAGTCAGCTTGGCGGCATCTAAGGCCACGGCGCTGAGTGATTCCCAAACCCGGTCAGGGTTGGTGTGCAGCATGGTCTGCGGCCGCACAGTCATAGCAAGCGATCTTTCGGTGGCGACATGGGGCGGATGTGCCGCAACACCAGCCGGGCGGAACAGAGAGACATCGGTCGCCCTGGGGCGCTTTACATCCTCTGCCATTTTCCGAAAGCTTTCGTCATCCATCGGCACCTGTCCTAAATCCTCTGGCTTATTGGTGGATGATAACAAGATGTCGTGGTTTGCCATACAAAATCAGGCTCCTGCTACCCAGCACGACGATGGCCGATCGGGACGATTACAAACATACGCGCCCACCTTGCAGCAGACAAGAACTCAGGACGTCACGTTCTGTTGTGCGCGCGTTGGCACAGGCCAGTCAGAGTCGTCCAGGCCCCCGCCCGACGCTCCATTCTTATCAGATTAGTCTTTGAATTGAAAGCGGTCTGGGGCTTTCGCGGGGCAAGGTTACCCTCCAAAAACTGCGCCTGCGGAAAGGCATAGTCAACGCATGTCGTGGCCCTTATGCTTGGGCCAGATTTCGCACGGAACCACCTTGAATGCCCTTATCCCCGCTCTCGCCCCAAAGTAACTCATCGCAGATCGATGCCGTTGTGATCGGCCGCAATGAAGGGGCGCGCTTGCGGTCTTGCCTCATCTCGCTGATGCCTCAGGTGGCGCGGGTGATTTATGTGGACAGTGGGTCCAGTGATGGCAGCGTTGATGTGGCCGCAGGTTTGGGTGCAACTGTTGTGCGTCTGGATATGACACAGCCCTTTACCGCCGCGCGCGCGCGCAATGCAGGGTTGGCAATAGTAGATGCACGGTTCGTGCAGTTTGTCGATGGAGACTGCCGGGTGCAGCCGGAGTGGATTGCCACAGCGCTTGCCTTTGCCGATGCGCATCCGTCAGCCGCTGTGATTTGCGGCAGGCGGCGGGAACGCTTTCCCGATGCATCAATTTACAACCGCCTGTGTGACCGCGAATGGAACACCCCGATCGGCCCGGCCAAGGCCTGTGGTGGTGATGCTTTGATGCGGACCGATGCGGTGCGCGCCGTTGGTGGCTACCGGGACGATCTGATCGCAGGCGAAGAGCCGGAACTGTGCTTGCGCCTTGCCGAAAACGGTGGCGAAATTTGGCGGATTGACGCGGAAATGACCTTGCATGACGCGGCCATGACCCGGTTTTCGCAATGGTGGAACCGTAGCCGCCGCGCGGGCTATGCCTATGCCGAAGGGGCCGCTTTGCACGGCGCAGCCCCCACGCGCCATTGGGTTACAGAAACCCGTCGCGCCTTGATTTGGGGTGTTGGGGTGCCGATTGCCACCCTGATCTTGGGGCTTGTGCATCCCGCCGGGTTTTTGCTGCTGGCCGTCTGGCCCTTGCAAGTGTTGCGGCTTAGCTTGCGGATGGGCTTTGTCGCGGCAGGGTTTTCCGTGCTGGGCAAATTGCCCGAGGCGCAAGGCGTGCTGGGCTATTGGTGGGGGCGGATACGGCGCAAGCGCAGCGCCTTGATCGAGTATAAATAACCGGCTAACCGCGCAGGCGCCACGCCCGCCAGGCTTGCCTCGGCAAAATCGCCGCGCAGCCCAAATAGCGCGGCACCATCCGCTTGGGGCTTTGCACCGCGCGCCACAGCCATTCAGCAGCGAAACGGCGGGTCCAATCGGGGGCGCGTTGTTGATAGCCTGACAAGAAATCAAGGCCCGCACCGATGCTTGCAAACCCTGCTTGGGGTGCAAGACTGCGACCAAGGGCTGCGAATTCTTCTTGCTTGGGCGCGCCCAGTGCAACCAAGCACAAACACGGGCCAATGGCGGCAATCTGGCCCAACATGGTTTTTGCCACTGCCCCCGTAGGGTCAAAGCCATAAACCGGGGCGATGGTCTGCGCGATCACCACCCCCGGCACTTGCGCGGTCAAGGCCGCCGCCGCCCCGGCCAAAGCCGCGTCACTGCTGCCAAACAAAACCACGGGCCGCCCCAAATCGGCGGCCAAACGCACCAAAGGCAAAACCAAATCCGACCCCGGCACAAGCGACACTGGCCTGCGTGCCAAGCGCGACAGCCAGACAATCGGGTTGCCATCTGCCACAACCATGTCTTGGGCCGCATAGGCCGTGCGAAACGCTGCATTGGCGCGCAGCTTTACAAGGTGGTCCAGATTGATCGTGGCCAACGCAAAGCCTGTGCCACGTTTCAACCGTGCCGCCACGTCGGCCAGCACCAACGCCGCATCGGCATGCGTTATCGCAATATTTGTGCTGCCGAAAACAAAGTTCATAGGGGCGGGCCTTGACCAATCATTCCAAGGGAGTAGCATAAAATATCCCCGTTTGCGATGGTTTGGCATGCCAAGAAAACGCAAGCGGGCGCAACACTCTGTTTCCAAGCCGATAGGAGAGGGAAGCGTGGAGCTTCCATTTTACCAGTATATTTCATAATGTTATGTTGAAAGCATGGCCGCGCCACACCGCCCGCATCTTTAAAAAGCAGGGCCACACCGCAACACTCGGCCCGTAGCGCATCTGAGCTGGATAGTCTGGCGCGCCCTTGCATGGTAATACTGCATGAAAGCTTGTGGCCCGATGAAACACCCATGGGCCGTCATTGGAACACTGACACCGCGATGCCCAACGCACTGGCCTACCTGATGCTGCTGATCTGGCCTGTCATAGCGACAGTGCTGTTTCAACGCTTGCCGCGCGAAAAGGCGCTGATCTGGTCTATCCTTGCGGCCTATATGATCCTGCCACCGCTTGCCAATATCAACCTGCCAGCGGTGCCGGACTTGGACAAATTCGCCATTGCGAACCTGTCTGCTTTGGCGCTGACAATCTGGGTTTTGCATGAGAAAGTTAGCCTTCTGCCGCGCAGCCGGATCGGGCGTGTGCTGATTGTGCTGTATATCGCCAGCCCCTTTGTCACTACATTGACCAACACTGACCCGATCCCAATTGTACAGGGGGATATCCCTGCGCTTAAAATGTACGACTCGGTCGCTACGGTCAGCTATCAATTCATCGCGCTCATTCCCTTCCTTTTGGGCCGACAATTGTTGCGCACCGAGGCGGCCTTTAAAGCGATCGTCGGCGCTTTGGTTGCGGCGGGGCTTATTTATTCAGTGCCGATGCTGTTGGAATCGCGCCTGTCGCCACAACTGAACGTCTGGATCTATGGCTTTTTCCAGCATGACTTTTCGCAAAGCGTGCGCGGCAACGGCTTTCGCCCGATGGTGTTCATGCCGCATGGGCTGTGGGTTGCATTTTTCGCGCTGATGGCGGCGATGTCAGCACTGATCATTCTGCGCACCAGCGAGGCCAAGAACCTCCCGCGCGATTTGATGATTTTCCTCTATCTCATGCTAGTGCTCTATGTTTGCAAAAGCGTTGGGCCTATCGTCTATGCGCTGGGCTTGACGCCGATTATCTTTTTTATTGGGCGGCGTTGGCAACTGCTTTTGGCCACAGCGTTGGCGCTCGTTGTCATTACTTACCCGTTGCTGCGGGGCGCATCTCTGATCCCGCTTGATAGCATTCTGGACTATGCGATGGCGCTCAGCCCCGAGCGGCATCAATCCCTGAATTTCCGGATCATGAACGAAGAAGAACTGTTGGCGCGTGCGTCCCTCAAACCCTTCTTTGGCTGGGGGGGCTATGGCCGTAACCTGATACGGGATCCGTTTGATGGGCAGATCCTGACCATTCCCGACGGTGGGTGGATCATCGTTTTAGGCACCTATGGTTGGTTTGGCTATATCTGTGAATTCGGCTTGCTGATCATGCCGCTGGTCTATCTGGGGCGCGAGGCGCTGTTGCAGCGTTCGGATGCGTTTTCTCCCTTCGCTTGCGGGGTTGCCCTGATCTATGCGGCCAACCTTGCTGACCTTTTGCCCAATGCGACCTTGATCCCCTTTTCATGGCTGATGGCTGGCGCCTTGATGGGCTATGCGGAAGCTCTGGCCATCAAGCGTGAAAAAGGCTGTGCTGCCAATTGGAAGGCCAGCTTGGCCGTGCCTTCAAGACCGCGCACTATTCTTTGACCCGTGTAATTGCAGGTGTGATTCGGAATTGGCCTGCGCTGCGCCCGGTTTATTGTTTCCTGATATCGCCCAATTGCAGGTTAACTTTTCTCGATACCGCAGCAATCTTGGTGGGTCGCGCCATGTTTTGGCGGGTAAAACGGCAAGACTGCGGCAACACGGTGGCATTGTCCCTGCTTGCGCACTGATCGCCGCAAGTACCCATACTGGGTATTAAAACAACGCGGTGTGCGCTAGTTTCAAGCCAATAGAATTGTTGATTTTTAAAGCGCAGGGTATTGAAAGCTTAGTTTGACTGATCAGTGGAAAGGGCCATAGGCAGGCACGATGGCAGATGCGACGAACACGACGGACCTTGGCGAGAATGATATCGCGATTATTGGCATGGCGGCGCACCTTCCGGGTGCGGCGACTGTTGCTCAATACTGGTCTAATCTGGCCGCCGGCGTCGAAAGCATTCGTCATCTGACCGAGGCTGAATTGCTGGCCGCAGGCGAAACCCCCGCGCGTATGCGCCACCGCAACTATGTGCCTGCCGCAGCCCCTTTGGATAATTTCGACCATTTCGATGCCGAGTTTTTTGGCTTTTCGCCCAAAGAGGCCGCGATCCTTGACCCGCAGCACCGCCAATTTCTAGAGGTGGCGTGGGAAGCGCTGGAAGATGCGGGCCATCCGCCCGAAAGCTTTCCCGGCACTGTAGGTGTGTATGGCGGCTGCGGCATGGGCAGCTATTTCTATTTCAAGCTGTGTTCCAACCCGGATCTGGTTGAAAACACTGGTATGTTTTTGCTGCGCCACACTGGCAATGACAAGGATTTCCTTGCCACCCGCGTTAGCCATATCTTTGATCTTAAGGGTCCGTCGATCAACGTCCAAACCGCCTGTTCTACATCCTTGGTCGCCGTGCATTACGCGTCCCAAGCTTTGCTGATGGGCGAGTGTGACATGGCGCTGGCAGGCGGCGTGACGATAGAGCTGCCGCAAGGGCGCGGGTACATCTTTAACGATGGTGAAATCCTGTCGCCCGATGGCCATTGCCATGCCTTTGATGCCCGCGCGCAAGGTACCGTGTTTGGCTCGGGTGCAGGCGTCGTTGTGCTGCGCCGCGCAGCCGATGCCGTGCGCGACGGCGACCATATCTGGGCGATCATAAAAGGCTCGGCTGTTAATAATGACGGGTCGGCCAAGGCAGGGTATTTGGCCCCTTCGGTTGATGGCCAAGCCCGCGCGATTGCCGAAGCGCAAGCCATTGCAGGCGTGAGCGCTGATACCATCGACTACATCGAATGCCACGGCACCGGCACTTTCCTTGGTGATCCGATAGAGGTTGCCGCCTTGACCGAGGCGTTTGCTGAGACGACATCGGACCAAGGTTTTTGCCGCATCGGTTCGGTCAAAACCAATATCGGCCATCTGGATACGGCAGCAGGGGTTGCCAGCCTGATTAAGGCCAGCCTTGCGCTGCATCACGGCCAAATGCCGCCCAGCCTTAACTATACCACGCCAAACCCCGCGATTGATTTTGAAAACAGCCCATTTCGCGTGAATGATCGGTTGACCGATTGGACCCGCCGCAAAGGCCCGCGCCGTGCGGGTGTGAATTCGCTGGGTGTGGGTGGCACCAACGCGCATGTGGTGCTGCAGGAAGCCCCGGCGCGCCCAGCCGCGGCGCAAAGCGATTGGCCATTTCAACTGCTAGTCCTCTCGGCCAAATCCAAATCAGCGCTGGACGGCCAAGCCAAAAACCTTGCCGCACATCTGCGCGCCCATCCTGAACAGCCTTTGGCCGATGTGGCCTGGACGTTGAAAGAAGGCCGCCGCGCGTTTGATAAACGGCGGGTGATCGTGGCCGATAGCCATGCCGCTGCCGCCGATTTGCTGGAGGGAAAAGACCCCCGCCGCGTGTTTAACCACGACCATCTGGGCAGCCCCGATGTGGTGTTCATGTTCCCCGGTGGTGGCGCGCAATATGCTGGCATGGCCCGCGATCTGTACCACACCGAACCGGAATTTGCCGATTGGATGGACCGGGGTTTGGACATCCTGCAACCCAAACTCGACTATGACATCCGCGCTTTGTGGCTGCCCGCAGCGGGGGCGGAGGTGGCGGCGAATGAAGCGCTGAAAAAGCCATCGGTCCAGCTGCCGCTGATCATGATCAGCGAATATGCGCTGGCCAAGCTGTACCAATCTTGGGGGGTGCAGCCGCAGGCGTTGGTTGGCCATTCGATGGGCGAAAACACGGCGGCCTGTTTGGCGGGTGTGCTGTCGTTCAAAGATTGCATTGGCCTGATCCACCTGCGCGGCACGCTGTTTGATACGGTTCCGGCAGGGGGGATGCTGTCTATTCCACTTGATGCCGCCCAAGTGCGCCCGATGTTGACCGATACGCTTGATATGGCATCGGTCAATGCGCCGGGTTTGTGTGTGGTGTCTGGCCCGGATGCGGCGTTGAAAACCCTTGCCGAAACCCTGTTTGCGCAAGACCTGGACACCCAGCGCATCGCGATTGATATCGCGGCCCATTCGCGCATGTTGGAACCGATTTTGCAGCGGTTTGGCGATTATTTGCGGTCTATCCCTTTGCACGCGCCAGAGCTGCCGATCATTTCCAACGCTACGGGTGTGGAACTGACAGCTGCGCAGGCCACCAGCCCCGACTATTGGGTGGCGCATCTGCGCAATACCGTCAATTTTGCCGCCTGCATGGACAGCCTTAAAAACCCCAGCCGGGTTTTTGTCGAAATGGGGCCGGGTCGCGCGATGTCTTCGCTCGCGCAGGCCAATGGCATAGCTGCAAGCCAAGTCATCGCGGCCTTGCGTCACCCAGACCAAATTATCCTCGATGATCAATGGCATATCGCGACCATCGGGCGGCTTTGGGCTTGCGGTGTTGATGTGGATTGGACCCCGATCTGGGGCGATGCCGCCCGCCACCGCGTGCCGCTGCCCACCTACGCCTTTCAGCGCAAACAGTACTTTATTGCACCGGGGCAGGCGGCCCAAACGGCCAGCCCCGACCTGCCGATGCGGATCCCGGATCTGGCGAACTGGGGTTGGCAACCCCATTGGCGCCCGCGTGCGGTTGACACGGATGTAGACATCGACGCTGGCTTGGACGACGCGGCGCCCCAAACATGGCTCGTGTTCATGGATGCCGCAGGGCTGGCCGAAGCGGCCTTTGCGCCCTTGATCGCAGCAGGCCACCGCGTGATCCCAGTGCGCCCCGGTGATGCCTTTGGCCCAGATGGAAACGGCGGCTATCGCCTGTCGCCCGAACGGGGCCGCGACGGCTATGACGCGCTGTTGCGCGAATTGATTGCGCAAGGCCAAACGCCGACCCGCATTGCGCATTTCTGGCTGGTAACGGACGCGGAAGCTTTCCGCCCCGGTTCCAGCTTTTTTCACCGCAATATCGAACAGGGTTTCTATGCGCTGATGTTCTTGGGCCAAGCCTTGGCCGAGGAAAACCTGAGCCAGCCACCCCATATTACCATCTTTACCAATGGCGCGGCGCAGGTGCGGGCCGAAGCGCTGGCCTATCCCGAAAAGGCGATGATCGCAGGGCCTGCACGGGTTATTCCGCGCGAAGTGCCGGGGGTGACGTGCAGCACGCTTGATCTGCAACTGCCTGCCCGGCCCGATCGGCGACCGCGTCGCGGCGAGGCCGATTTTTCCGCACTGCTACCGCAAGTGCTGGACGAATTGCTGGCGCTGCCCGCCAACCACACCGCCGCCTTGCGCGGGGCAAAACGGTTGGAACGCGGTGTGAAGGCGGTGGCTTTGCTTGATGCCAGCCTAACGATGCCACAGGGCGCGCCTGTTTTGCTAACGGGTGGTTTTGGCGGCATTGGCCTGGCACTGGCGGAAAAGCTGATCACGGATCATGGTGCCAAAATCGCTTTGATCGCGCGCAGCCCCTTGCCGGGCCGCGCCGATTGGCCTGCCTATCTGGCCAAGCACAGCCCGACCGATGCCACCTGCCGCCGTGTCCTTGCGGTGCAACGGTTGGAAAGCCTTGGCGGCGAGGTGATGGTGCTGACCGCCGATGTGACCAATGCCCAAGACATGCGCGATGCGGCGGCACAGGTAACCCAAAACTTCGGCCCCATTCACACCGTCATCCATGCGGCTGGCGTGATAGATGATGGCCCTTTGCTGGCCAAATCACCTGCAGCAGTTGAGGACGTTTTTGCCCCAAAACTCCACGGCACCCGCGTGTTGGAAACGGTGTTTCCCGATGGGTCCATCGAACGCTTGGTGTTGTTTTCATCCACCTCAACCGTCACCGGGCCTGCAGGGCAGGTCGATTATGTCGCTGTGAATGAATATCTGAACGCCTATGCTCAGTTTCGCAAAGCCGGCAAAACCAAAGTCACCGCGCTGAACTGGGGCATTTGGGCAGATGTTGGCATGGCGGCAGACGCGCTTGCCGATCGTACGGGAACACGGGCCGCCGCGCCTTTGCTGCCACTGGACCTGCCGATGTTGGATGCGGCCACGTTTGATGCCAAAGGGCATCGGCAATTCACAGCGCATTACGGGTTGGACCGTTGGGTGCTGGATGGTCACCGCACCAAGGATGGCCATGCGCTGATCCCCGGCACAGGCTACCTAGAGATTATGGCCGAGGCTGCGGCCCAAGACGGGCTGACCCCGTTTGAAATCCGCGACCTTTATTTCTTTCGCCCCCTTGATGTGCCGGATATCCGCGCGACCTTGACCCCAACCGATGAAGGTTATGGGTTTGAGCTGCGCTCTGGCGTTACCGCACAGGGCCGCACAGGTTGGCAGTTGAACGCACAAGCCCGCCTGCTGCCATTGACCGACGCCGCGCCGCAGCTTGATGCAGGGATAGCAGCCCGCTGCGCGCCGCCTGAAACCGGTATTGGCCTACCCTCGCCGCAAGAGGCGCATTTGACCTTTGGTCCGCGTTGGCGGGTGCTAACGTCGCGCGCCTATGGCAAGGGTGAAGGGATCGCCACGCTGTCCTTGCCTGCGGCCTATCAATCTGAGGCGGGGCCGTGGAGGCTGCACCCGGCGCTGATGGATATGGCGACAGGCTGGGCGATGGGGCTGATTGATGGCTATTCGCCCGATCATCTTTGGGTGCCGATGTCATATGCAGCGGTGCGGGTCTATGCGCCTTTACCTGCAAACATTACCTCTTGGGTGCGCAACGCCGCCCCCAACCGCGCCCATGATGCAACGGCGGTGTTTGATGTCACGTTGGCCGATCCCTCGGGCAAGGTCTGCGTTGAAATCCAAGGCTTTACCATCCGCAAGCTGGACGGTGCCTTGTCCTTTGCCGCCCCCGATCCGCGCGAACTGACCTTTGATGATGCAGGTACAAAACAGCTGTCCCCAGCCGAAGAACGGCTTGCTCATAGCCTGTCTCAAGGTATTCGCCCGCAGGAAGGGGCTGCGGCCTTTGCCCGCGCTGTGTCACTTGATGCCGCGCAGATCTTTGTCTCATCGCTTGATCTGCCTGCTCTGATCGCCCAAGTGGCCCTTACCGAGGCCGCGCCAAAACAAGGCCAAAGTTTTGAGCGCCCCGATCTCGACACCGATTATGTTGAGGCGCGCAATGATATTGAGCGCAGCTTGACCGGGTTCTGGCAAGGTTTGCTGGGCGTGGGCCAAGTCGGCATCCATGACGACTTCTTTGCGCTTGGCGGCCATTCCTTGATCGCGGTGCGCCTGTTTGCCATGGTGCGCAAAGCCTACCGCGTTGATTTTCCAATCTCAGTGCTGTTCGAGGCACCGACCATCGCCGCCTGTGCAGAACTGATCGAAGAGCGGGTTGGCCCGCAAGATGTGGCCAAAACCGCTACCCAAACCGATGATAAAGCACCCAAGCGCCGCTTTACCCATCTGGTCGCCATGCACGAACGCGAAGGCGGGCCGAAAACCCCGTTTTTCTTGGTGGCAGGCATGTTTGGCAATGTGCTGAACCTGCGCCATCTTGCGCAGCTTATTGGTGGCGAGCGCCCGTTCTACGGCCTTCAGGCCCGCGGCCTTTACGGCGATCAACCGCCCCATGCCACGATCCCTGACGCTGCCGCCGATTACATCGCCGAGCTGCGCCAAGTGCAACCGCACGGCCCCTATCTTTTGGGCGGCTTTTCGGGGGGTGGGCTGACCGCGTGGGAAATGGCGCAGCAATTGCAAAAGGCGGGGGAAGAGGTGGCGCTGCTCGCCTTGCTCGACACGCCCTTGCCGCTGCGCCCCAGCTTGTCCAAAATTGACAAAGCCATGATCAAACTGGCCGAGCTGCGCAAACGCGGGCCGGGCTATTTGGTCGATTGGGCAAAGGCGCGTTGGGAATGGGAGCGCCGCAAGCACAACGCCCCCGCCACGGACGCCGATGGCGCCTTTCATAACACAGCGATTGAGGCGGCGTTTCGGGCAGCCCTTCCGCATTACCCGCTGCCTTTGTACAAAGGCAGCATAGCGCTGTTTCGCCCACCGCTGGACCTGCGTTGGCAAGTAACCCAAGCGCAATGGGTCAGCACGGCCAAGGAATATGTGTACCCCGACAATGACTTGACCCGCTTTGCCCCCGCCTTGCAGGTAATCGAAGTGCCGGGCGATCACGATTCAATGGTGCTGGAACCGAATGTCCGCGTTTTGGCCGGCGCCTTGCGCCATGTGATTGCCGAGGCCGAACCGACCAGCCTTGCTGCGGCGCTTAATAAGGCGGCGGAATAAGCGATGAAAACCCTTTTGACCATCATCCTGAACTGGCGCACAGCCGATATGACCGTGCAGTCAGCGCAGGCCGCGTTGGAGGGGCTGCACGGCATTCCGGGTGCGGTGACGATTGTTGATAATGACAGCGGCGACGGCTCATTTGAACAGCTCAGCTCTGAGGTGGCCGCGCGCGGCTGGGACCGTGGTGAAAACCCGGTCCGCGTTCTGCAATCGGGCCGCAATGGTGGCTTTGGCGCGGGCAACAATGTGGGCATCCGGGCAGGCCTGCCAAATGGTGCGCGCCCCGATTACGTCTATATCCTGAACTCGGATGCTTTCCCGGATGCAGGCGCTATCGCCGCACTTTATGATCATTTGAACGCCAATCCTGCCACCGGTTTTGCCGGCAGCTATATCCACGGTGATGATGGCACCCCACATCGCACCGCCTTTCGCTTTCCGTCGACCTTGGGTGAATTTGAGGGGTCGATCCGCTTTGGCCCCATCAGCCGGTTTTTGGCCAAACATATCGTTGCCCAACCCATTCCCGATGCCACAACCCCGGTCGATTGGTTGGCCGGGGCCAGCCTGATGATGCGCCAAGATGTGCTGGATGCTATTGGACTGTTTGACGAAACCTTTTTCCTCTATTTTGAAGAAACCGAGCTGTGCCACCGCGCCGCAGCCGCAGGCCATCCCACCGATTATGTGCGCGAAAGCCGTGTCACCCATATCGGTTCTGTGTCTACGGGCATGAAAACATGGGGCCGGATGCCCGCCTATTGGTTCGACAGTCGCCTCTATTATTTCACCAAAGTGCATGGCCGCACGTATGCAGCCCTTGCCACAGTCTCGCTGATATTGGGGTCTATGCTGTGGCGGTTGCGGCTGTTGGTCCAACACAAAGATCGAGGCGACCCACCGCGCTTTTTGCGCGATCTGATTGCCCACGCCACTCGCAGCTTTGTGGGCCGTGGGCCTGCGCCCAAAAAGACCCCTGCAATTCAGCAGGCCAAACCGTGACCTCCGCCACCGGGCGGTAAGGAGAGTATGATGTCTAACGCCTTGATTATCGGCAACCAATCCCTGACGATCCAATGCGCCGAGGCGCTGTTGGCGCGCGGGCATTCCATTGCGGCTTTGGTAACCCATAACAAAGACGTGCGCGCATGGGGGGAGGCCAAAGGTCTGCGGGTTGAGGCGCAGGATAGTGGGCTTGCAGACCGCCTGTCCGGCCTGCGTGTAGATTGGCTTTTGTCAATTGCCAACCTAAATGTCATTCCGCAAACGGTGCTGGCCCTCGCGGATCAGGCTGTCAATTTTCACGATGGTCCCTTGCCGCGCTATGCGGGCCTGAACGCGCCGGTCTGGGCCATTTTGAACCTTGAGCCGCAGCATGGCATCACATGGCACCGCATGGTTGCGGGTGTTGATGAAGGCGCGATCATAGAGCAGCGCTTGTTCGACATTGCCTTGAACGACACTGCCCTCACGCTGAACACCAAGTGTTTTGAGGCGGCGATCAACAGCTTTCCCGCCGTTCTGGCCGCCCTCGAATCCAACGCTCCGGGTACCCCGCAAGACCTGAGCAAACGCTCTGAATATCGCCGCGCCGATAGGCCTGCCGCCGCCGCTCGGTTGGATTTTACCCAAACCGCCGAACAGATCGCAGCTATGGTCCGCGCTTTGGATCACGGTACCTATGCCAACCCATTGGCCCTACCGAAAATTGAGGTTGCGGGGCGCATTTTGCTGGTCACAGCCGCTGAGCCTTTGCCCGCAGGCGATGGCCCATCGGGAACAGTGACCGAAGCAAGCGAGGCCGGGTTGATCGTGACCTGCGGCAAAGGGGCTGTGCATCTGTCGGCGCTCATGGCGTTGGACGGAAACCCCGTTTGCCCGAAATCCCTGCAAGTCACCCAGCTTGCCAGCCCCGGTGCGGATGCCCAATCCATCACCGATGCTATCGCCGCCGCGGCACCTGGCGAAGGGGCCGCGCGCCGCCGCTTGGCTACACTAATCCCGCTTGATGTACCCTACCTTACCGCAACCACCGCGCCAAATTGGCAAAGCCTGCCGCTAGCCCAACCCATGGATCTGTTCACGCTTGGCCTTGGTGTGGCCCGTGCTTTGGGCCAAACGGCGGTGGATTTTGGGCTGAAAACCACCCTGCAATCGCCCTACCTGTCGGGCTGGACGCCCTTGCATCTGGATGCAAACGGCACGATTGAACAGGCGCAAGCGGCCTTTGCGGCGGCCCTGCAATCCGCCGAAGCCGCCCCCGGTTTCGCCATTGATTTGCCGCGCCGTGACCCAGCACTGGCGGCTTTGCAACCCCCTGCCATCGCCTTGTCCAATGACGGCCCCGTCACAGACTCGGCCATTACCCTGACCACGAGCGCATTGCATTTTGACGCGGCCCGCGTCAGCCAAACCCAAGCGCAGACCTTGGCCGCACGCCTTGCAACCCTTGCCGAAGCCTTGGCCAATACCGCACCGCAAACCGCTTGCGCCGACCTGCCGATCTTGCCCGCCACTGAGCGCGATCTGATCTTGAACCAGTGGAATGCCACGGCCAAAGATTATGACAAAACCCTGACCATTCACAGCGCCTTTGAAATCCAAGTAACCAAAACGCCTGACGCTATGGCGGTGGTATTTGAAGGCAAATCCCTGACCTATGCCCAGCTGAACAGCCGCGCCAACCGTGCCGCCCATGTGCTTATCCAAATGGGTGTCACCCCCGGCACGCTTGTGGGGCTATGCGCCACCCGCTCGCTCGATTTGCTCATAGGGGCCTTGGCCATTCAAAAGGCAGGCGGCGCCTATGTGCCGATGGACCCATTCTATCCTGCCGAGCGGATTGCTCTGTTCATCAGTGACAGCGCCGCACCCGTTATCGTGACGCAAAGCGCGCTGCTTGATACCTTGCCTGCGGGCAGCGCCCAAACCTTGTGCATCGACACCGATCCGCGCATCGCAAACGCGCCAGATACGAACCCAGAAACCAAAGTCACCTCGGCCGATTTGGCCTATATGATCTACACGTCCGGTTCTACCGGGCGGCCCAAGGGGGTGATGGTCGAACACCGCAATGTCGCCAACTTCTTTGCCGGTATGGACGACCGCATCGACCATGCCACCGGGTCGGTCTGGCTGGCCGTCACCTCGCTGTCCTTTGATATTTCCGTGCTGGAACTGTTCTGGACGCTGGCGCGCGGGTTCAAACTGGTGCTGTCATCAGATGAAAACCGCGCTTTGGTGTCGTCTGGCACCATTACCTCAGCCAAGGGGATGGAGTTTTCACTGTATTACTGGGGCAATGATGATGGTGTCGGCCCCAAAAAATATGAGATGCTGCTGGAAGGCGCGAAATTCGCCGATACGCACGGCTTTTGCGCAGTCTGGACGCCGGAACGCCATTTCCACGCCTTTGGTGGCCCTTATCCAAACCCCTCTGTCACCGGGGCGGCTGTGGCGGCGGTTACCAAAAACATCGGCGTGCGCGCAGGCTCTTGCGTGGCCCCCTTGCACCACCCGGCCCGAATTGCCGAGGATTGGGCCGTTATCGACAACCTGACCAACGGTCGCGCAGGCCTTGCCATGGCGTCGGGCTGGCAGCCTGATGACTTCCTTTTGCGCCCCGAAAACACCCCACCCAACAACCGCAAAGCATTGTTTGACAGCATTGACCAAGTGCGCCGCCTGTGGCGCGGCGAGGCGGTCGAATTTCCCACCGCGACTGGCACCCATGCCGTAGTCACCCAACCGCGCCCCGTGTCGCGCGAATTGCCGATTTGGGTCACCACCGCCGGAAACCCCGCCACTTGGGTTGAGGCGGGTGAGATTGGCGCGAATGTCCTGACCCACCTTTTGGGCCAATCGGTGACCGAGGTTGGCGATAAAATCAAACTCTACCATGATGCGTTGCGCAAAGCGGGCCACGACCCGGCGCAGTTCAGCGTCACCTTAATGCTGCACACCTACATCGCCCGCGACCGCGAATTGGCGCGCGAAATTGCGCGTGAACCGATGAAAGATTACCTGCGCTCGGCGGCTGGCCTGATCAAACAATACGCTTGGGCGTTCCCAGCGTTCAAGAAACCCGCCGGCGTTGAAAACCCGATGCAGATTGATCTGCAAACCCTGTCGGAGGAAGAAAACGAAGCCATCCTCGATTTCGCCTTCAAGCGCTATTTTGAAGATTCGGGCCTGTTCGGCGCGGTTGAGGATTGCTTGGCCCGCGTCGAATCCCTTAAAAGTATCGGCGTGACCGAGGTGGCCTGCCTCATCGACTATGGCATCGCCACGGAAACCGTGATGGAGGGGCTTTACCCCTTGGCTGAGGTGCTGCGCCGCTCCAACCAATCCGGCCCCGAGGCGCATGATTTTTCCATCGCAGCCCAACTGATCCGCCATAAGGTCACGCACTTGCAATGCACCCCGTCGATGGCGCGGATGATCGCGATGAACGATGACAGCCGCGCGGCGCTTTCCGGCGTCAAAACCCTGATGTTGGGCGGTGAGGCGCTGCCCTCGGCGCTGGTTTCGGACCTGTCCAAGGCCACCAATGCCCGCATTGAAAACATGTATGGCCCAACAGAAACCACCATTTGGTCCACCACCGAAACGGCCAGCGCAGGGCAAGGTGTGGTCAATATCGGCACCCCTATTGCCAACACGCAGGTCTATGTGCTAGACGATGCCCAAAATCCGGTGCCGCTTGGCGTGGCGGGTGAATTGTGGATTGGTGGCGATGGCGTGACACGCGGTTACTGGCAGCGTGATGACCTGACCGCTGAGCGTTTCCTACCCAACCCTTTCCACGCAGGCCGCATGTACCGCACGGGTGACCTGGTGCGCGGGCGGGCGGATGGTAAGCTGGATTTCCTTGGCCGCGCGGACCATCAGGTCAAACTGCGCGGGTATCGGATAGAGCTGGGAGAGATTGAAACAGTCCTCGACTCCCTTCCCGGTGTGGCCCAAGCCGTTGTTATAGCACGCGAAGATGCCCCCGGTGATCTGCGCCTCGTGGCCTATTTGCGCGGGTCAGCCACCGCCGCCACCTTGCGCCCCGCGTTGGAAGCGGCCCTTCCTGCCCATATGGTCCCGCAGCATTTCGTAACGCTGGACGCCTTTCCACTAACCCCAAATCGTAAGGTTGACCGCAAGGCGCTGCCCGCGCCTACAGCCACAACCAAGACCGCGCCGCAGCCCGAAACCTACATCGCGCCCAAAGGCACAGCACAAGCGCTGGCCGCCGTGTGGTCGCGCGTGTTGGGCGTGGCGCATGTTGGGGCCAAGGACAACTTCTTTGCCCTTGGTGGGCATTCCTTGCTGGCAGTGCAAGCCCACCGCGAAATTCGCGCGGACCTTGGGGCTGTGAAACTGTCAATCACCGATATTTTCCGCTTTCCGGTGCTGGAAAACCTTGCGGCCCATATCGACAAAACCAATGGCAGCGCGGTCGCAGCACCCCCTCCGCGATCATCAAACCTTACGCAACCAACCCCTGCGCAACCAACCAACGACCGCGCCGATGCGCGTACGGATGCCATGGCGCGTCGGCGCGCGATGCGGGCAGGGCGGGCGGCTGGCTGATGCCCGACCTTGTGGCCCTAATCGCAGCGGCGCGGCACCTTTTGCCCGCCGCTGTCGCCGTGGCCGCAGCCAGCCCAACACAGACCGCGCCCCCGCTATGGCCGGATGAAGTGCTGCCCAATGCCGTCCCGCGCCGCTTGGCTGAATTTGCCGCCGGGCGCGCGGCGGCCCGTCAGGCCTTTGCGCTACTTGGCCACCCGGCGGCGAGCATCCCCCAAGGCCCAGACCGCGCCCCCATTTGGCCGCGTGGCTTGAATGGATCAATCACCCACAGCGCCACGCTTTGCTTGGCTGCTGTCACCCGTACGCCGCAGTTAATCGGCATAGATCTGGAACCAGCAACCGCCCTTGCCTTTGATCTGTGGGATGTGGTTTTGCGCCCTGCTGAACAGGCAACCCTGCAAGGCAACCCAAACGCACCCTTGCTGGCAAAGCTGATGTTTTGCGCCAAAGAGGCTGTTTACAAAGCACAATACCCCCGATCCAAAACCCTGTTTGGCTTTGATGCGATCGAAATCACCTTGGCGGAAAATACCTTTACGGCCCGGTTCGCAAGGTCCGTGCCGGGTTTCGATGAGGGGCATGTTTTACACGGGCGCTACACAGAAATCGAAAGCCATTTCCTGTGTGCCGTTACCGCCTAAAGCGTTTTGCGTTTGATCTGAGCCATCAGATCAAACGCAAAACGCAATATGACCAGGCCCCGTGCATGTCTTGGTTTGCAATCAATCTAATTCAGATTAAGTGCAAACCGCTTTAACTCCACGCCACATCACCCAAAAAGATATACCCTGCCCCATATATCGTCTTGATCAACAACGGGTTTTTCGGGTCCTCGCCCAGCTTGGTGCGCAGGCGAGAAATCCGCACATCCATCGCCCGGTCAAAACTGTCACCCGCAGCCCCGCCAAGGCTGGTCTGCATCTGCGCGCGTGAAATCAACCGCTTTGGCGCTTCTAAAAACAGCCGCAAAACCTCGCCTTCCGCATGGGAAAACGGCACCTCGGTCCCGGAATGGTCAACCAAGACATAGCGTTCAAAATAGGCGGTCCAGCCGGCAAACCGCGCCACTTGCGCCACCCTCTCGGCCCCGCCCCGCCCTTTGCGCAAGCGCGCGCGGACGCGGGCAACCACCTCGGCCGGATCAAAGGGTTTGATGATGTAGTCATCGGCCCCCAACTCCAACCCCGTCACCCGGTCTTGCACCTGCGCGCGGCCCGAAATGATGATGATCGCCGCCCCCGATTCCAGCGCCAGCCGGTGGACCACCGCCAGTCCATCGCGGTCCGGCAGCCCCAAATCAACCAAGCACACATCGGGCGTCACCCGGTTCAGCGCCGCCTCAAACTCGGTCGCGCGCCCAAAGGCCGCACAGCGAAACCCTGCATCCTCTAGCGCGTCTTGCAGCATGCGGCGAATTTCCGGCTCATCGTCCAAAATCGCAATCAAGGGGGCTTTTGCGGTCATATCGCCTCGCGGGTTAAAAAGGCGGCAAGCTGGCCTTCGTCAAAGGGTTTTGTCAGCACCGGGAACTGCGCCGCCCCTCGTGCGCGCAACGGGTTTGTGGCGGGCAACGAGGTCATCAAATACCCCCGCGCGCCCCTGTCACCTTGCGCCAATTGTTCCAACAAATCCACGCCTGTCAGGGTGCCGGGCAGGGTGACATCGCTCAGCACAATCTCTACCCCCGGCAAATTGGCCAGCGCCATGCCTTCATCGGCGCTGCCCGCCTCTATCACCGAATGGCCCATGCTGCGCAGCATTTCGCGCACACCTTCCCGAATATCCACGCTGTCCTCAACCAGCAAAACCAACCCCGGATCGCGCCCCGGCACCACGCGCCGCAAGGGCAGGCGCAGGGTCACACAACCGCCGCCCATCTCGCGATTGGCCAGCCGTACCGTACCACCCGCCAGCGTGATCTGGTCATACACCATTGCCAAACCCAACCCAGACCCTTCGCCGCCTTTGGTGGTGAAAAACGGGTCCAACCCGCGCTCTAAGGCCTGATCGCCAAAGCCAGGGCCATCATCCTCAACCACAATTTCCAACCATGTGTCGCGCAGCGCCCGCGCGGTCAGGGTGATTGCACCTGCTTTTGATGACATGGCATCGCGCGCATTCAAAATCAGGTTCACCAGCGCATCTTGCAACATCCCCGCATCCAGCCGCAAGGCGCTGTCCAACCCGTCCTCTGCCATGCGCAGTGCAATCGCTTCGGGCAAAATCGGCCCTGCCAGCACTGATAAATCGGCCAGAAACTGCGGCATATCGGTGATTGCCGGTTTTAACTCTCGCTTGCCCGAAATCCCTGCAATCCGGTCCAGCAAAGTGCCGCCCCGCCGCGCCGCTGCTGTGGTGGCCTTGACCATATCACTGGCATCGGCTGGTAATTCCATGCGTTCCAACCGCCCTTGCAGGCCCAAAATAATCGTCAGCAAATTGGCAAAATCATGCGCCAAACCGCTGGTCAATTGCGCTGCAAGTTCCCGCTTGCGGGTCTGCATTAGGGCCGACCGCGCTTGCACCTCCTCGGTCACATCCATTGACAGAATATACACCCCGTTGATCGGCCCATCCCCGGTTTGGTCCGGGGTAAACGCGCCCCTTATCCGCCGCCCGCTTTCATCATCGGCAAATTCAAAGACTGACGCCTCACCCTCCAGCGCGCGGTGCAAATACGGCTCAATCTTGGAAAACGCCGCCTCGCCCAAGGCCTCTCGCCCCGTCAGCCCCAAAATGCTTTGCGCTCGCCCCGGCCCTGGCATCACCGAAGACAGGCGGCGGTTGGAATAGGTATAGCGCAAATCGCGCCCCACATGGGCAATATGGGCAGGCATCATTTCGGTAGTAAGTCGGGTCCGCGCCTCCATCTCGGTCAATTCGCGCTTCGCTTCCTCAAGCGCTGCATTGGTCGCGGCCAGCGCCCGGTTGGCTTGTGATAACCGCTCGGCATTGGCCAAAACCTGCTCAGACAATTCCTCAGACCGCGCGCGCAGCAAGCCTTCTTGCATCTTGATCTCGGTAATATCGGTGTAAACCGTCACCCACCCCCCCGTGGTCAAAGGCGCGCCCTCTACCGAAATCCAACGGCCATTCGGGCGCAACCGTTCCATATAATGCGGCTGAAACGTCCGCGCCGCTTCCACCCGCGCGGCCACCGCCTCATCAAAATCCTCGACCTCGCCGTATTCCCCCCGCGCCACCAAATAGCGGATAGTGTCTTGAAACGTCGCACCGGGCGTTGACAATTCTGGCGGAAAGCCGAACATCTCTACGAACCGCCGATTGCACACCGCCAGCCGCAAATCGTTGTCATAGATCGACAGCGCTTGCTGGATCAGGTTCAGCCCGGCGGCGGTCATCGCGGTGTGGTCAATATGGCGTTGGGTCATCGCACCTCTCCCTTGGCGCCATTCAACACCCTTGGGTCGCGGCGCGAAAGGCGCAAAACAGCGTTGTTACAATTCGCAAGGATTGCGAAAAAGTCACGCAAGCATTGGTCGTAACGACTAGGGTACAAAGACGGGGCAAGGCTGCGGACGCGTGACCCTGGCCCAAGGGGGGATTTGAATGACCAAAACTCAGCCACATGCGCAGGCAACCACTGGCCTCGCTTCTATCCCGGCGCTTTTGGCGCGCAATGTGGCGCAGCATGGCGGCAAAGCGGCCTACCGTGAAAAAGAGTTTGGCATCTGGCAAAGCTGGACATGGGCGCAGGCAGATACCGAAATTCGTGGCATCGCGATGGGCCTTTTGGCGCTGGGCCTGAACCGCGGCGATCATGTCGCCATCATCGGTCGCAACCGCCCGCAACTTTACTGGTCAATGGTTGCCGCCCAAATGTGCGGCGCGATCCCCGTGCCTTTGTACCAAGACGCGGTAGCCGAAGAAATGGCCTATGTGCTGGACCATTGCGGCGCGCGATTTGTGGTCTGCGGCGACCAAGAGCAGGTTGATAAAATCTTAGAGGTCGAAAGCGATTGGCTGACCGAAGGGCAAAAGCCCAGCGTCGAACAAATCGTCTATATCGACAAGCGTGGCATGCGCAAATACGACCATTCCCGTATGAACGCCCTAGAGGATGTAATCGCCGAAGGCCGCGCCGCCCACCACCGCTTTGACGCCGATCTGGCCAAGCGCACCGCCGAACTCGACTACAATTCCACCTGCGTCATGCTCTATACCTCGGGTACCACGGGCAAACCCAAAGGCGTGGTTTTGTCCAATCGCAACATCATTGAAACCTCAAAAAACTCATCCGATTTTGACCATCTACAAGCGGGCGAGGAGGTCTTGGCCTATCTGCCGATGGCTTGGGTTGGTGATTTCATCTTTTCCATCGGTCAAGCGATGTGGACCGGGTTTTGCGTGAATTGCCCCGAATCCGCCGAAACCATGATGACTGACCTGCGCGAAATCGGCCCCACCTATTACTTCGCCCCGCCCCGCGTGTTCGAAGGCCAGCTGACCAACGTGATGATCCGCATGGAAGATGCGGGCCGCTTCAAGAAATGGCTGTTCGACAAATACATGGCCGTGGCCCGCCGCGTTGGCCCCGATATTTTGGATGGCAACCCGGTGTCGGGCGCTGATAAATTCGCCTATTGGTTGGGCAATATCCTCGTTTACGGCCCGCTGAAAAACACGCTTGGCTTCAGCCGTGTCCGCGTTGGCTATACGGCTGGTGAGGCGATTGGCCCTGAGATTTTCAGTTTTTACCGCTCGCTCGGCATCAACCTGAAACAACTCTACGGCCAGACCGAGGCGTCGGTGTTCATCACTCAACAACCCGATGGTCAGGTCCGCGCCGATACCGTGGGCGTCCCTTCTCCGGGGGTTGAGGTTAAAATCGCCGACAATGGCGAGGTGTTCTACCGCTCGCCCGGTACGTTCGAATTCTATTATAAAAACCCCGAAAGCACCGCCTCGACCAAAGATGCCGAAGGCTGGGTTGCCACTGGTGACGCTGGATTTTTCGAGGAAGGCACAGGCCATCTGCGCATCATCGACCGCGCCAAAGACGTGGGCAAAATGGCGGATGGCAGCTTGTTCGCGCCGAAATACGTTGAAAATAAGCTGAAATTCTACCCGGCGATTTTGGAAGCCGTGGTCTTCGGCGCCTCCCGCGATTTCTGCACCGCCTTTATCAACATTGATCTGAACGCCGTTGGCAATTGGGCCGAGCGCAACAACGTCGCCTATTCCAGCTATCAAGAACTCTCACAGCACCCGCGCGTGCTGGAAATGATGCGCGGCCATGTGGCCGAGGTAAACCAATCTGTGGCCGCTGACCCGATGCTGGCCGGCTGTCAAGTCCACCGCTTCTTGATCCTGCACAAAGAACTCGACGCCGATGATGGCGAAATGACCCGCACCCGCAAAGTGCGCCGCAAAGTGGTTGAAGAGAAATTCGCCGACCTCATCACAGCCCTCTATGGCGGCCAACCGCAGGTCTATACCGAAACCGAAGTCACCTATGAAGACGGCCGCAAAGGCGCGATCAAAGCCACGCTGACACTGGCCGACGCGACCGTGGCACCCGCACAAAGGATGGCTGCGGAATGAATATGCAAAACCCAGACGGCTACACCACCGCAGACGGTCGCCAAATCGGCGGCGTGATGATGGAGATGAAAAACATCACCCTGCGCTTTGGCGGCGTGGCGGCGATTACTGATATTTCCTTTGATATCCGCGAAGGTGAAATCCGCGCCATCATCGGCCCCAACGGTGCCGGCAAATCCTCGATGCTCAACGTCATCAGCGGTTTCTATGTCCCACAAGAAGGCGAGGTTTGGTTTCGCGGTGCAAAACGCCCGCCCATGCGCCCATACCAAGTCGCAGGCCAAGGCATCGCCCGCACCTTCCAAAACATCGCGCTGTTTGAGGGCATGTCGGTGCTCGACAACATCATGACAGGTCGCCTGACCCAGATGAAATCGGGCCTGCTGGCCCAAGCGATCTGGTGGGGCCGCGCGCAAGCCGAGGAAACCGCCCACCGTGAAAAGGTCGAACGCGTCATCGACTTTCTAGAGATTCAGCACATCCGCAAAACCCCCGTGGGCCGCTTGCCTTACGGTTTGAAAAAGCGGGTAGAACTGGCGCGTGCCTTGGCCGCCGAACCCAAACTTCTGCTGCTCGATGAACCCATGGCCGGCATGAACGTCGAAGAGAAAGAGGATATGTCCCGCTTCATCCTCGATGTGAATGATGAATTTGGCACCACCATCGCCCTCATTGAACATGACATGGGCGTGGTGATGGACCTGTCTGACCGCGTGGTCGTGATGGATTACGGCAAGAAAATCGGTGACGGCACCCCGGATGAGGTGCGCAACAACCAAGCCGTGATTGATGCCTATCTGGGGGTGTCGCATGATGAATAATCCGCGCACCACTCACCCGAAAAAGGGAACTTGCTGATGCCCGATACCTTCTTTTACGCAACCGAGGTGATGATGAACGGCCTGATGGCCGGCGTCATGTACTCGCTCGTGGCGCTGGGCTTTGTGCTAATTTTCAAGGCCTCCGGCATCTTCAACTATGCCCAAGGGGTGATGGCCCTGTTTGCCGCGCTCACTCTCGTAGGCCTGCAAGACGGCCAAATCCCGTTTTCCCACGTCATTAACGCCATTTTCGGCACCGATTTGCACAACTTTGGCTGGACCTTGCCCGCCGTGGTCGCCATCGCGCTAACTGCACTCGTGATGGTCGGCATGGCGATCATCATTGAACGCTATGTGCTCAAACATCTGGTCAACCAAGAACCCATCATCTTGTTCATGGCCACCATCGGCCTTGCCTATTTCCTCGAAGGTTTGGGTGATGTGATGTGGGGGTCCGACATCAAAAAGCTTGATGTGGGCTTGCCCCAAGGCGTGTCAGACACAATTGAATCCGTCACCTATAACTGGTTCGGCTACGGGTTCTTCATCGACAAACTTGATATCGTCGCCGCCCTCGTCGCCGCCCTTTTGGTCATCAGCCTGACCCTGTTTTCCCAATACACCAAATATGGCCGCGCCTTGCGTGCTGTGGCCGATGATCACCAGGCAGCCCTTTCGGTTGGCATTTCCTTGCGGTTCATCTGGGTGCTAGTCTGGTCAATCGCAGGCTTTGTGGCCTTGGTCGCGGGCATCATGTGGGGCAGCAAATCTGGCGTACAATTCTCGCTCTCGCTTATCGCCCTCAAGGCGCTGCCTGTCCTGATGCTCGGCGGCTTCACCTCAATCCCCGGCGCTATCGTCGGCGGGCTAATCATCGGGATGGGTGAAAAACTGTTCGAATTCTTCGCAGGTCCCCTGATCGGCGGCGCAACCGAAAATTGGTTCGCCTACGTCCTCGCCCTGTTGTTCCTCGTCTTCCGGCCCCAAGGCCTGTTCGGCGAAAAAATCATCGAAAGGGTGTAAGCAATGCCGTCCCGCATCATCTGTTCAAAAATATCCTCCGAGGTTGTCCATTGGGGCGCCATTGCTTCAAGCCCAATGGACGACGGGGTGAAAAACCCCCGGCTATCAGCAACCAGCCCAGCGGAGGCCGAGTAATGTTTTACCGTGAGGCAGGCGACTTCAAAACCACCTACCCCGAGGATGGTCAAACCTTCCCGATCAAATTTGATCGCATCCGCTACTATGCGGTGCTGGCCGTGGCCTTTGGCATCATCCCGTTTTTCATCAACGACTACTGGGCCAACGCCGTATTCGTCCCGTTCCTCATCTATTCCATCGCGGCCATCGGTCTGAACATTCTGGTGGGCTATTGCGGGCAGGTGTCGCTGGGTACGGGCGGCTTTATGGCCGTGGGCGCCTATGCGGTCTATAAGCTGATGACCTCTTTCCCCGAGGTGTCTATCCTCATCCACGTCCTTTTGGCAGGCGGTATTACGGCAGGGGTCGGTGTTCTGTTTGGCCTGCCCAGCTTGCGGATCAAAGGGTTTTACCTTGCCGTGGCAACGCTCGCCGCACAGTTCTTTCTGGTCTGGCTGTTCAACAAAGTGCCGTGGTTTTACAACTACTCCGCCTCTGGCCAAATCTCGGCCCCCGAACGGTCCATCCTCGGCATCATCATCACTGGCCCCAACACCACAGCGGCGGCGAAATACCTGTTCTGCGCCGCCATCCTGTTTGCATTGGCTTGGCTTGCCCGCAACCTGACGCGCGGATCTGTGGGGCGCAAATGGATGGCGATCCGCGATATGGACATCGCGGCCGAAATCATCGGCGTAAACCCCCTTACCGCCAAACTGACCGCCTTTGCCGTGTCCAGCTTTTTCGTCGGCGTGGCAGGGGCTTTGTTCTTTGCCGTCTACCTTGGTGCGGCCGAAGTGGGCGAAAGCTTTGGCATCCAAAAATCATTCCTGATCTTGTTCATGGTCATCATCGGCGGGCTTGGCTCTATCTTTGGCAGCCTTGCCGGGGCCGCGTTCTTGGTGCTGCTGCCGGTGTTCCTTAAAAACGTTCTGGTCGGCATGCTGGGCTGGCCCACTGACCTTGCAGCCCATTTTGAGCTGATGATCATCGGCGGTCTTATCATCACATTCCTGATCGCCGAACCGCATGGCATCGCCCAGCTTTGGCGATTGGCAAAAGAGAAACTACGCCTTTGGCCCTTCCCCCATTAATGGGGCCAAAACAACCACGACATCAATAAACTCTGGGAGGAGACTTAAAATGAAAACGAGATTTGCAGCCCTAGCCGCCGCCGCCATGATGGCCGCCGCCCCCGCGATGGCCGATTTGGTCGTGCCGAACCTGTCCTACCGCACGGGCCCTTACGCCCCCGGCGGCGTGCCTTATGCTGATGGCTTTCAAGATTATTTCACCTTGCTGAACGAACGCGATGGCGGCATCGGCGGTGAAAAAATTCAGGTGCCAGAATGCGAAACCGCCTATAACACTGAAAAAGGCGTGGAATGCTATGAGGCGACCAAAGGCGGCGGCGCGTTGGTCTATAACCCCTTGTCCACGGGCATCACCTATCAGTTGATCCCCAAAGTGACGGCCGATGGCGGCACGCTTTACACCCCCGGTTATGGCCGCACCTCGGCATCCAACGGCAAGGTGTTTTCCAACGTGTTTAACTACCCGGCGAACTATTGGACAGCGGCCAGCGTTGCGGTCAACTATCTGCTCTCAGAAAACGGTGGCGATCTGAAGGGCAAGAAAATCGCGCTCGTCTATCACAACTCGGCTTACGGCAAAGAACCGATCCGCACGCTGGAAGAGCTGGCCAAAAAGCACGGGTTTGAGCTGAGCCTGCTGCCCGTCGATCACCCCGGCCAAGAGCAAAAGTCGCAGTGGCTGCAAATCCGCCGTGAAAAGCCGGATAATGTGCTGATGTGGGGCTGGGGCGTGATGAACGCTGTTGCCATCCAAGAAGCTGCCAACATCAAATACCCGATGGAAAACTTCATTGGCGTTTGGTGGTCGGGTGCTGAACATGACGTGCTGCCCGCAGGTGATGGCGCGAATGGCTACAAATCGCTGACCATGCACGGCACTGGGATGGATTATCCGGTCTATGCTGACTTGAAAAAATACGTGGCCGATGCTGGCAAAGGCGCTGGCGCGGGCGATCAGGTAGGCACCGTGCTTTATTCGCGCGGCATGTATGCCGCGATGATCATTTCCGAAGCACTCCGCAAGGGTCAGGAAATGGCCGGTACGTCAAAGGTGAATGCCGCCCAAGTGCGCGATGGCTTTGAAAACATTGACATCACTGAGGCGCGGATGACCGAACTTGGCCTGCCCGACTTTGGCCAAGCGTTCAAAGCGTCTTGCGAAGATCACGGTGGTCCAGGCATGGCGCGTATCCAGCAGTGGGACGCTTCGACAAAAACCTGGAGTCTGATCACAGGTTGGATCGAGCCTGATATGGACGTGATCCAGCCGTTGATCATGGAAGATTCTGAGGCCTTTGCGGCCGAAAACAAGATTGAGCCGCGCTGCAACTAAGGCGCATCCCCCCGGCCGCAACACCCTGCGGCCGGGGATTTATTTGAGTATTTTAGCAAAGATGAAACCCATGCTGGATGCACCCCAAACCACCGAGACGCTGCTTGAGGTCAACAATATCGAGGTGATTTATAATCACGTCATCCTCGTGTTGAAGGGCGTCAGCCTGACCGTGCCAAAAGGCCGGATCACGGCGCTTTTGGGCGGCAATGGGGCTGGTAAAACCACCACGCTGAAAGCCGTGTCAAACCTTTTGCGGTCTGAACGCGGCGAGGTGACCAAGGGGTCAATTACCTTTAAGGGCCAGAATATCGCCAACCGTGACCCGGCTGAAATGGTGCGCAACGGGGTTATCCAAGTGATGGAAGGCCGCCATTGCTTTGAACACCTGACGATCGAAGATAACCTGCTGACTGGCGCCTATACCCGCAAAGAAGGGGCAGGGGCCATCACCGCCGATCTTGAGATGGTCTATACTTATTTTCCCCGTCTGCGCGAACGCCGCAAATCGCAAGCAGGCTATACCTCAGGCGGGGAGCAGCAAATGTGTGCCATCGGGCGTGCGCTGATGAGCCGCCCTGAGATGATCTTGCTGGATGAGCCATCAATGGGCCTTGCCCCGCAATTGGTTGAGCAAATCTTTGAAATTGTGAAGGCTGTGAATGCCAATGAAGGCACCACGTTTTTGCTGGCTGAACAAAACACCAACGTCGCCCTGCGCTATGCCCACACCGGATATATTCTGGAATCGGGCCGCGTGGTGATGGAAGGATCCGCCGCCGATCTGCGCGAAAACCCTGATGTAAAAGAGTTCTACCTTGGCATGTCTGACAAAGGCCGCAGGTCTTTTCGCGATGTGCGCAGCTATCGCCGCCGCAAGCGGTGGTTGGCATGAAGGATTTGCCCATGACCCATTTTGACGCCTTGGAAACCCGCAGCGCAGATGCGCGCGAGGCCGATCATTTGGCCGCCTTGACTGCTCAAATCGCACGGGTGGCCAACGCCCCCGGTGCTTGCCGCATCACAGACAGCGCGCCCAAAATGCTGGCCGATCTGGCCAAACTGCCCGTGTTGCGCAAATCTGATCTGACCCAGTGGCAAAAGGACAATCCCCCCTTTGGCGGCATTCCCACTGCCAATATTCACCATATTTTTCAATCCCCCGGCCCGATTTATGAACCCGGTGGCAGCAGCCATGATTGGTGGCGCATGGGCCGTTTCTTGCACGCTTGCGGCATCGGTGCTGCCGATATCGTGCAAAACTGCTTTGGCTATCACCTCACCCCCGCCGGCATGATTTTCGAATCCGGTGCGCGGGCCGTGGGCGCACGCGTTGTTCCCGCAGGCACGGGCCAAACCGACCTTCAGGTGCGCGCGGCTGTTGATATTGGCACAACCGCCTATGCCGGCACGCCCGATTTCCTGAAAATCATCCTTGATCGCGCCGATGCACTGGGTGAGCGCTTGAAAATCACCCGTGCGGCTGTGGGTGGCGGTGCCTTGTTCCCATCCTTGCGCAAAGAATACACCGACCGTGGCATCCAAACCCTGCAATGCTATGCCACCGCCGATCTGGGCAATATCGCCTACGAATCCCCAGCGATGGAGGGGATGATCCTTGATGAAAATGTCATCGTCGAAATCGTCCGCCCCGGCACAGGCGATCCGGTCGCACTGGGCGAGGTGGGGGAGGTTATCGTCACCACCTTGAACCCCGATTACCCTCTAATCCGCTTTGCCACGGGCGATCTTTCGGCGTTTATGGAGGGGCAGTCGCCTTGCGGTCGCACCAATGCCCGCATCAAAGGCTGGATGGGGCGCGCCGACCAAACCACCAAAATCAAAGGCATGTTCGTGCGTCCTGAACAGGTCGCAGCCTTTGTAGCACACCACCCCGAAGTGGCCCGCGCCCGCGTTATCGCCACGCGCAAGGGCGAACAGGATGAAATGACGGTCAAGGTTGAAACCCGCGCCTCCAACCCTGATCTCTATGCAGGAACAGTGCTCGAAACCCTGAAATTGCGCGGGCGCATTGAACTGGTACCGCCGGGGTCACTGCCCAATGACGGCAAGGTGATTGAGGATCTGCGCCAATACGACTGACCGTATTTACCGCCGCCTGCGCTGGGCCATATCAAACAACGCCTGCACTACAGGCGTCAGCGGGTCACGCGGGGCGGCGATCAGACCTACCTGATATTCGGCTTCGGGTTCCACAATCGGCAAGGCGACCAAATCATCGCCCACCACCATTTGCGCCAACCCCATCGGCACCACTGACATCCAATCGCCGCTGCGCACATGCGCAATCAGCGCGATCGACGAATTGCTTTCCACCCGTGCCTCCACCACCGCCCCCGCTTCGGCGAGTTGCTGGTTGATGATGCGGCGGTTTTGCATATCGCTGGTCAGCAAGCACAAGGGCTGCGCCGCCACTTCCGCCCATGTCACCTGCGACCGCCCCCCGAGCGTCGACCCTTTGGTACACAAAAGCCGGTAAAATTCGGTATAGACCGGGACCGAAATCACCCGCCCCAACGGCTCATTGTCCAAATAGGTCAGCCCCGCATCCAGCTCCAACCGCGCGATCCCGGCCAAAATCTCGGCCGAGGTGTGTGAGGTGATCTGCACCCGCAACGCCGGGTGCCGCCGCGCAAACGGCCCGGTCAAATCGGCCACCATCGGCAATGCGGTCGGAATAACCCCCAGCCGCAGCACCCCCGTCAGGCCTTCCTTTGCCGCCCGCATCTCGGCCTTCAGCGCGCGCGCATCCCCCACAATCCGCTCGGCCCAGCCCAAAACCCGCTCACCTTCCGGCGTTAACCCTTGAAAGCGCGACCCGCGAAAGACCAGCTGCACGCCCAACTGGTCCTCTAACTGGCGCAGCGCCGATGACAGCGTGGGCTGCGTAATGCCACAGCGCAGCGCCGCGCGGCCAAAATGCTGCTCGGCGGCCAAGGCCATGAACATTTCCAATTTATCAATCATTGGCCCTTCAACTCCCGCCGCTAACCCAGTAACTCGCAGCAATTGCCACGCAACGCAAGAAATCCACCGCCAAACGCGCAGGGGTTCTTGCCCCGCCGCACCTCCAAGCCTACATCTTCTGTCATGCGCAAATTTATCCCCTTCGTCAAAAAATCGCCCTTCGTCCCCGTGATCCGCCTGTCCGGCACCATCGGCGGGGGCAGCCGTTTCAGCCCCGCGTTGAATGATGCCGCCTTGGCGCCGCAAATTGAACGCGCATTCTCGCGCGGCAAACCTGCGGCCGTGGCGCTGATTATCAATTCGCCCGGCGGCTCTCCGGTACAGTCCAGCCTTATCGCCGCCCGCATTCGCAGGTTGGCTGATGCGGAAAGCATCCCCGTCCATGCCTTTGTTGAGGATGTCGCCGCATCGGGGGGCTATTGGCTCGCCTGTGCCGCCGATAATATCTGGGTTGATAGCAGCTCTATCCTCGGCTCCATCGGGGTGATTTCGGCCAGCTTTGGCTTTCCGGGGCTGATGGCCAAATACGGCGTCGAACGTAGGGTTCATACCGCGGGCAAATCCAAATCCCTCGCTGATCCGTTCTTGCCCGAAAAGCCCGAAGATGTCGCCCGCCTCAAAGCGCTGCAAGAGCCTATCCATGAGGCGTTCATCGCCCATGTCAAAGCGCGGCGCGGCCAGCGTTTGTCTACTACCACAGACCTGTTCAACGCGGATATCTGGGTCGGTCAAGCTGCCGTCGATCACGGGCTTGCCGATGGCGTGGCCCATTTGGTGCCAAAACTAAAGGCGCTTTATGGCGATGATGTCGCTTTGCGCGTGGTGGGCGAACGTAGGTCCATGCTGCAATGTTTTGGCCTGAACACAGGTGCGCTGGGCGCATCGCTCGCCGCCGGGGTCATAACCGAGGCCGAAGATCGTGCGCTTTGGGCGCGCTATGGGGTGTAAGCGGTGGTAAAAGTAGTCTCTCTTTTTCTGGTCGTCGTCCTTGTCCTTGCCATGTTTGGCAAGCTGGGTTGGCTTGGCACTCTTGCCCCTAAAAACCTGCGCCGGGGCGGGCGGGCCAAGCCTGCGCTTTGCATCAAATGTGGTCGTCATGTCATCGGCTCCAAAGGCTGCGATTGCAGCCAAACCCATTCCGATAAAGGATAACTTCAACGATGATGATGGACCTGGTCTATGTGGCCGTTGGCCTTGTGCTGCTCGTTTTGGCAGGGGATGCCTTGGTGCGCGGGTCAGTCAACCTCAGCCTGCGCCTTGGCATTCCGCCGCTAATCGTGGGTCTGACGGTGGTTGCCTTTGGCACCTCGGCCCCGGAACTTCTGGTGTCCATCAGGGCTATTTTAGATGATGCGCCGGGCATCGCCTTGGGCAATGTGGTTGGGTCAAATATCGCCAATATCCTGTTGGTTCTGGGCATCCCGGCCATTATCACCACCATCCATTCCAGCACTCTGGGGGTCTCGCGCGGGTTCATCACCATGCTTGCCGCCACAGCACTCTTCATCGGTCTTTGCTTTCTGGGGCCGATCACCTGGTGGCACGCGGGCATCTTGCTGGTAGGTCTTGCACTGATGATCGCCGACAATATCCACAGCGCCCGCGGCCATATGAACGCTGCCGAAGACGATCTGGAAGGCGCAGACCCCTCCGCCCCTTGGTGGAAAATTATCGGTTTTCTGGTCATCGGTCTTATTGGCCTGCCCTTGGGCGCCGATTACTTGGTCAAAGGGGCCGCCGATATCGCCCGTCTCTATGGTATTTCCGAAACCGTAATCGGCCTGACATTGGTCGCCGTCGGCACCTCATTGCCCGAACTTGCCACCTCGATCATCGCCGCATTCAAAAAGCAGGCCGATGTGGCGATGGGCAATGTGATCGGCTCTAACGTGTTCAACCTGCTGGGGATTATCGGTGTGGCGGGCTTTATTGGCCCCATCCCCGTGCCAGACAGCATGCTGCACTCTGACCTATGGGTCATGGCCGCAGCCTCGTTGCTGCTGATCCCCTTCATCCTCATGCGGTTCAACATCACCCGCACCGTCGGCATCATCTTTTGCGCGGCCTATGTCGCCTATACCGTATCATTGGTGGTTTGAATGGCGCGCGCACTCATCACCGGGGCAGGGCGGCGCTTGGGCCGCGCGATGGCGCTTTATCTGGCCGGCCGTGGCCATGATATCGCCGTCCACTACGCCACCTCAGGCGATGAGGCTGACGCGCTGGTGGCCGAAATCACCGCCCTGGGCCGCCGCGCCGTGGCCTTGCAAGCCGACCTGTTGGACGATGCGCAAACCGAAACCCTGATCCCCCGCGCGGCAACAGCACTCGGCGGCCCGCTGACCGTCTTGGTCAATAACGCCTCAATCTTTGAATACGACACTATCCACACCGCGACCCGCACCAGCTGGGACCGCCACATCGGTTCAAACCTGCGCGCGCCCTTTGTGCTGACCCAAGGTTTCGCGGCCCAAGCCTTGCCTGCCACCGTTGATGCTACGGGCGAACCCCTTGCCCCCTCGCTCATCGTCAACATGCTTGACCAACGTGTCCGCAAACTGACGCCTGAATTCATGACCTATACATTGGCCAAAATGGGCCTTTGGGCGCTAACCCAAACCACCGCGCAGGCGCTCGCACCTCATATCCGCGTCAACGCCATCGGCCCCGGCCCCACCATGCGAGGCGCGCGCCAAACCCTCCAGCACTTCACCACCCAGCGCGCCAATACCGTCCTGCAGCGCGGTGCCAACCCTACTGACATCACCGCCGCACTGGGCTTTTTCCTCGACGCCCCCGCCGTCACAGGCCAACTTCTCTGCGTCGATGGCGGTCAGCATTTGGGCTGGAAAACTGCCGATGTTCTTGGGGTAGAGTAGCCCGCACCCCATTCCCCTCGCCGAGTTGTACACCGCCCCCGAAATCGTTACTAAAACGTTACGAATTCTTGTGCCTTTTCAACTGTTTGCCGCATGAATAATTAAATATACTCCGAGTCCTGCAGGAGCCGAATTTGATGGCTTGACGGCGGGGTCTGGAAGGATTCAGTTCTGCATATGATCCAGCCCGGCTTTCTTTCCGTAGCAGAGCGCCTTGAGCTTGAGGCTTGCGTGCGTCGTCAGCGCGAAGACCACGGTATTGCCCGTCGGGCAAATGCGATCCTACTGCTCGACGACG
>Ga0209390_10002130_pt1 | contig 35851 bp, 19 predicted proteins | sample BON01_FD_187212 | JGI IMG/M metagenome (GOLD analysis project Ga0209390, IMG submission 187212) | Freshwater microbial communities from Lake Bonney liftoff mats and glacier meltwater in Antarctica - BON-01 (SPAdes) (version 2) | ecosystem: Environmental > Aquatic > Freshwater > Ice > Glacier...
GAACGACAAGTCGGATCCGAGAACGCGTGTTTGCTCTGGTTTCGAGCGTTGCATTCACAGACGAATCCACAGGTCGTTTTCTGTGGTATCCACATTCGCCGCTGGAAACGACTGACTACCGACATCCGGCTAACGAGGACGCACGACGCCCGGTCGACGAAATCTCTTTGGCAGAATTATGCGATTTTGCCGTTAGCCATCGCGAGGTACTGCAGGAAGCTGATCAGCCGCTGGCTCTGGCTCGAAAACTGGGCATCGGGCGACTGACCGCAAGCGCGAGAGACCGACTGCACGAAGCCATCAGCCGTGCTCAGGATATTGTGGGAAGTCCTGGTCGCATTCAAGGGCTGGTCAATCAAGCCGGTGAATGAGATTCAACTGAAAAGTGATCGTGGATTGCCGGCTATAGTCTGGACGTGAGATCCCATTGCGGCATGCGGAGATCCAGAAAATATTCGGTTCATTGGATCGTGATGGTCTGTGGAGGCGGCATTCGCTGTTTCAAAATCTGGAAACCCAGTTGCTCAGCGAATTAAGATTTCGTCAGGACAACCACACATCACTGCCCTGAACAGCGTTTCCTGATTACGCCTGCAGACCCGAGCGAGGTCTTCATTCGGATTTCTCCGAGCGATTCTTGAACTGTCGACGATCGCTTATCATTTGCGGTTGTGGATCTGGCCTTCCACTCTATCTAATAAACTCGATTTTCCGTCTGCACAACAGCCATTTTTTTCCGGACTGCTCCTGCACCATGTCCACCTCCCTCGCCTCAGAGCATCTCACAGAAGTCCTTCACCGTCTGGCCGGCCGGCACGCCGTTCCCCGCGCCGACCAGCTCGCCGCAGTCGATGCCGTTCTCAAACCGGCCGCTCGTGTCCTTGTGGTCCAGGCCACCGGCTGGGGCAAAAGCGCCGTGTACTGGGCCGCAACCAGCGCGCTGCGAAAGGCTGGCGGCGGAGCCACTCTCGTAATCTCCCCTCTGCTCGCACTCATGCGGGATCAGGTGGCCGCCGCTGGCAGAGCGGGCCTCCAGGCCGAGAGCATCAACAGCACGAACATCGACGAATGGGATCCCATCTTTCAGGCACTGGAAAACAACCGGCTCGACGTGCTGCTCGTTTCACCCGAACGACTCGGCAACCCGGCCTTCGCAGAACGGCTGCCTAGACTGCTCGCTCAAACCTCCCTCATTGTCATTGACGAAGCCCACTGCATTAGCGACTGGGGGTTTGATTTTCGCCCCGATTATCAGCGAATCGCTCGCTCGCTCCTCGCCGCACGAAACGCCGCTGTCCTCGCCACCACCGCGACCGCCAACCAGCGAGTCACCGATGACATCCGCAGACAACTGGGCAACGGTACCGCAGTCTTTCGCGGCACTCTCGCCCGAACTTCGCTCCGACTCTCTGTCATTCCTGGACTTTCCGCTGCAGAACGTTTCGCGTGGATCGCCGACGCCCTATCCACACTGCCGGGTTCTGGCATCATCTACGCACTCACCGTTGCCGAAGCCCAACGGGTAGCCGCCTTTCTTCGTGAATGCGGCTTCGATATTCCGGCCTACACCGGCCAGATGGAAACTGCCGATCGTCTGAAAATTGAACAGCAACTGCGGAGCAATGAACTCAAGGCCGTCGTCGCGACCTCCGCACTCGGCATGGGCTATGACAAGCCTGACCTGGGATTCTGCCTCCACCTCGGCTCACCCGGCACTCCCGTGGCCTACTACCAGCAGATCGGCCGCGCCGGCCGTGCGCTCGACCACGCAGAAGCCATTCTACTTCCGGGCAGCGGCGATGAAGCGATCTGGGAGTATTTTGCAACGGCCAACATTCCTAATCAGGACAATGCAGACCGCGTCCTGAAATCGCTCGCAGAACAGCCTCAGTCGGTCGTGGACCTCGAAGGAGCAACGGCAATTCGTCGCGGACGCCTCGAAGCCCTCCTTCGCATCCTTGCCGTCGATGACGCCGTCACAAAGGACGGCAGCAAATGGGCCGCTACCGGACGACCGTGGATCCACGACACATTCAAATGGGACGCTCTCGTCGCAGGACGCCATGAAGAAGCTGACCTGATGCGCAGCTATGCCCAGGGCCGCGGCTGCCTCATGGCCTACCTCCAGCAGGCACTCAGCGATCCGAGTCCCGCGCCCTGCGGAAAATGCTCTGTCTGCACTGGGCAACTCCCGGAACCCGGACTCCGCCCCTCCGCGAAAGCAATCAGCAAGGCACGCAGCTTCCTCCGCGAGCGAGATTTGATTATCGAACCCCGCAAAATCTGGCCCAAAGGCTGCACTCGCAAAGGGAAAATCTCGGCAAAACTCATCGCCCGCGCCGTCGCCTTCGCGGACGATCCAGGCTGGACTGAGGAGCTGGATGAACTTGCACGCAGTGGTCTGACAATTGTCCCAGTCGGACTGCTCGATGGAGCTGTCAGCCTGCTGCAACGCTGGAAGAACAGCTGGGAACAACGTCCGGCACTGATCATGCCGGCCCCCGCTCCCGATCCTGAAATGCGGAGCAACCGGCAACTGGCCAATCACCTCTCCACCATCAGCCGACTTCCTCTGCTCGATGCGTTCACCTGGCAAGGGCCTGCCTGCCCGGAAAACCTCCCGAGCATTTCATATGTCAACCATCTGGAAAAAACCATTCGCCTCAAGACCGTCAGCAACCGACCCGTCGGCCCCGTTCTTCTCTGTGCCACCACCGCCCGCACCTGCTGGACACTCACCCTCGCTGCAGCCCTACTCTCAGAAGCTGGCGTCGAAAGCGTCATGGCAGTCGTCCTACACCGACGACCATAGCCTCGGTCGCTCCTTCACAAGCTCACCTTCCGCGAAAGGGAGACTCCCAGTACTAGCCTCCATCCGGTTGTGTTTCAATGAGTGCATAACGATCAGGGAAACGTTGCCAGAACTCTGTCAGCAGCCGCCAGGAGAGCGTTTCAGCGAGTTGGGTCATGCTTTTCACTGTCCTTTTTATGATGGGAGCTTCGCTATGCGAACAGAAACTTCCTATCTCTTGCTTCCTGTAATGCGACCTTGCGCATCGTAATATCGAGTCGTGTTTCTTGAAGTCTCAGCACGGCCGAAAAATGCTCCTCGGGAGTCGTAGAATCGAGTGCTGTTGCCATGCACAGTGCTGCGACCGTTGAACGCTCCTTTGGAATCATAGAACCGAGTGTCGTTGCCACTTGTGGCTGTTCGCCCGGCATAGGCCCCCGTTCTGGAGTAGGCTCGCGTGGTTCCTTTCGAAGATTCCACTCGACCTGCTGTTTGTCCCTGACCATCGTACAGACGTGTGGTCTGACCTGACGTGGCACTGCGTCCGGCAAATGCTCCTTGCCCGTTGTAGTAACGACCGGACTGCGTGCTGGACACTGCAGGTCTACCGCCGAGGATTTGCTTTGGCGACTTGTCAGCAGCCTCGAGTATGCCAACCGACGCAAAAATCAGCAGGACCCCGGTCAAGTGTCTTCCGGACATGCATAGCTCCCCATGTTGAACTCAAAAAAATGAAGATCCCGCCTTGCAGATCGCCTGACGTGCGCATCGAGCGAAAGCACCGCAAACTCTCCCCTGTGTATATTCTGATTGCGTTCGCCGGACAACGCTCAATTGCCTTAAACGCAGCAAATCGTTAAGAGACCAAACCGGAGAATGAGGTGACTTTCCGTTAATTAAATCTTGAAGTGCGGGGTGCTTGATCACGTAAAGCATCGCAGGGGCGTCGTCGCGTGCAAAGCCGTTCAGGTCCCTGTATGCTGGTGCTGAATGAGGAGGAGGAAGAAGACCTGCTTCGATCTTAATCCAGGACTTCTTCACTTTTTCCCCATCGTCTGCGACCACGGAGTTCTTGATGTCGACACCAGACAAGGTGATCACCCTTTGCACGTCCTGCGGCGCGAAACTGGCGGTACCGGCAACGGCGGCTGGCAAGAAGATTCGCTGCCCGAAGTGTCAGACAATCGTCGCAATCACGGCTGAGATGGTGACTCAGCCGCCGGAAAAGATGACTCCGCCTGCGGAAGTTCCCCAACCGGCTCAGCGGCCGGAAATCAGTCTGGGCGGTGAGAACACGTTCGCCGGGGCCAAACAGAAGAAGTATGCGCCCGAAAGTCTCGGGGACGAGGCCACGTTTGGCGGAGGTTGTGCGGCTGCCGATGACCATTTCACGGACGACATGGAGATTGTCGATCTGGCCGGCCGCTACAAGGTGGAAGGCGTGCTGGGCAAAGGCGGCATGGGGGAAGTGCAGCTGGCAACAGACAAGCGTCTGAATCGTAAGGTCGCCATCAAACGTATGCTCGGCGACGCCGCGAAGAGCCGCACAGCCGTCAGTCGATTCCTGATCGAGGCCAAGTCCATCGCCGCACTCAATCATCCAAACATTGTCCAGATCTACGATTACGGGCGCGACAAAGACGGCCCGTTTTTGATTTTGGAATACGTCGATGGCAACAGCCTGCTCGACAAATGCCACACCGCGGCCCTTTCCCTGGAACTGGCTGTCGATCTGACCTGCCAATTGTGTGACGGACTTGGCAAAGCCCATGAGGCGGGCATCATTCATCGGGACATTAAGCCGGCCAACGTGCTGATGACAAAGGATGGAACGCCCAAGCTCACCGACTTTGGTCTGGCTCGCGTTGAAACAGGAGATACGGGTCACACGATGGCGGGCGGCGTGCTGGGCACGCTGGACTTCATGCCACCTGAACAGCGAAAAGACGCCGCATTGACGGATGCCCGAAGCGACCTTTGGAGTCTGGCCGCCACGCTGTATCAGATGGTGACTGGGGATCCTCCTCGTGTGATCGACTTAGATGCTGTACCGCCACAATTGCGAATAACTCTGTCTCAGGCCCTGAAGGCGAAGAAAGAAGACCGCTACCAGACAGCAAGAGAGTTCCGGGACGCGTTGAAGACGGCGTTGTCCGCACAGGCTGGTCCTCTATACAAAGCTGGGGATGAGCTTGGGACCGGCGAATGCGCGAAGTGCCGCACGAGGAATGACAGCAACCGGAAGTTCTGCAGTCATTGCGCAGCGCCTTTGCGTATCAGTTGCCTGAAGTGCACGGAGTCGATTCCCGTCTGGGACGCCGTTTGCGGACAATGTGGAGGCAAGCAGTCCTACTTAATTCAGGTCCGAGTTGCGGCATACGGCACTCAGCGTGAACAGGCCGAACAATACCGAAGCGATTATCAATTCGAATCAGCCCTGGAAATTTCGCAGGCCGTGGCTGCCGTCAAAGACGAGCGGATTGCTGAGCACAAGCCTTGGGCGGACGAGTTTATCGTTAAGACGCAGACCCAGTGGCAGCAAGAGAAGGATTCGGCTCAACAGCACTATGCAGAGGCTCAACAGCACCGTGCTGCATTTGATTATCCATCGGCCATGCATGCGATTGAACAAATTCCTGCCGTGATGCGGTCTGGAGAGATTGAACGCTATTTGGCGGCTCTTCAATACTCGCATTCGGAGGCCGAAGAACTGATTGAGTCAATCGCCGATCGTGTGCAGCGTCTTGATCTGGACGGCCTGCGGCCGGAGGTGGAGCGTGCGATTGATCTACGGGGTGATCGAGTTGATCTTCAAAAGCTCCGCGGGCAACTGCATGCTCGTGAGTCAAAGTTGATTGCTCAGCGGGACGAGGCCTATGCGAAAGCCGCCGAGTTATTGAGCGTTGGCGATGCTATGGGTGGCCTGGACTTGCTGAAGAGCGTGCAGTGGAAGGAACTGCGAGAATCTGACACGGTCTTACAGCAACGTTTGCAGGAGATTGTGGACGCTGAACAGGAGTTGACGGACGTGGTGCACCGGTGCCAGTCGGACGGTGTACTGGAAGCGGATGAGGTGATCGAAATGTACCTCGCTGCCAATAGTTATTCGAAGCTCAATCCACGGCATGCAAAGATTCAAGAAATGCATGCCCAGTTGGCAGTGCGGATGCAGAAACAGAGTCTGCTGGCCAAGGTTTCTGCCGACCGTTTTGCCCCTGAATTGCTGGGCCAATTGCCGGTGTCTGTGTTGTCTAATCTGCCCGTGGCCGTGTTGTCCAATCTGCCGGCGAATGTTTTAAAGCTACCAATTCACAAGAACTCGATCGGTATGTGTTTCAAGTTGCTTCCTGCAGGTAAATTCATGATGGGCAGCACGGCATCGGAACAAGGAAGAGAAAACAACGAGACTCAATACAAAGTGACGCTGACGAAGCCGTTTTATCTGGGTATTCATGAAGTGACGCAGTCGCAGTATAAGAAGGTAATGCGGACCAACCCGAGTAATTTTAAGGGAGCACACAACCCAGTCGAGAGCGTGTCATGGGATGATGCCGTGGCGTTTTGCAAACGTCTTTCGGCTCTTCCGGCCGAGCAAGCGGCAGGCCGGGTTTATCGATTACCAACGGAAGCGGAGTGGGAGTACGCGTGCCGGGCTGGCACCAATACGGCGTACAGTTACGGCGAGAGTGCAAGCGTCCTTCATGATTATGCGTGGCACACTGGTAACAGCGGAAATACGACGCACGCGGTAGGCGAAAAGCGTCCAAATGCATGGGGTTTATATGACATGCACGGTAATGTAGGGGAGTGGTGCGATGACTGGTATGGTGCTTATCAAAATTGTCCCGTGATCGATCCGTTAGGCGCCGATAGTGGTTCGGACCGGGTGTCCCGGGGCGGCAGCTGGCGCGGCACCGCCGGGCACTGCCGATCGACGCGCCGCAGCATGAGCGACCCGTCGGACCGGAGCCACCACCTAGGCTTCCGCATTGCCCTGAGAATCCCCCAGTAGGCGGAGCCGTCGACAGGATAATTGACCGGAAGAATGAGCAGGCACGGAGTTCGCAAGGGCGGTAGCCGCGACTGGAGGTGGCGTAACGGAGTGCGCAGCGACGATTAATCGAAGGGGTGCAGGGGCACCGCCCCTGCCCGCGCTGAATTTCAAAAAACTGTCATGCGATATCGGGGACTAATTGCCGGTTACGCCGAAGTAGGATTCCGACTCAGTCTTCTGATTGTATAACCGTTAAAACACCCGGAATGACTAGGCGACACTAAAAACGGTCTCCAGAATACTTCCTGTCTCCGAGTGTGCATCCAACACGAAAGCGTTACTTATGGCTATAAACCTGCAGCACGACCGCTGGTCAGTCTCAGACTCGGACTTTGCCGTTCGGGTCATGGTTCCTGATCTGAAAGGGTTCTTCGACAAACTGCCGATCATTGGCGGTGCTCCCAAGGGGCGTTCGCTGGTGATTGAACCGGGGACTCGGGCTTTGGTGGTCGATGAAGGCGTGTTGGTCGGAGAAGTGCCTGCCGGATCGTATTCGATGGAGTCGTTCGTCGAACGACTCCAGTTCTGGCGTAACAAGCAGACGACAATCTTCCTCACTCGCTGCGATGAAGTGCCAATTGAAAGTTACCTCGGAGGCGTTCCGTGCCTCGACAGCGTCTGCTTTGATGTGTCCTATCGGTGGACCATTCAGGTCAGCGATATTGTCTCGTTCATGCACAACCTGATGGGCGCTCGGGATGTGCTCACGTTACAGGAACTTGAACAACTGCTGACTCCCGTCATGAGTCAGGCTCTGTATGGTGCGATAGGACGATCCAGCTTTGACGAAGTTCGGAAACCGGATTTTGTCGGCAAGCTGACCGATCAATTGAGGGAATCGGCCGGTCTGAAGATTCAGCGTTATGGCCTGGTCTTTATCGATCTGCAGTCGGCCGAGTTTGGCTGCGACGATGGCGGCCTTGCCGAACGTAAAGGCGAACTCTGGCTGCAGACACGGGAAACACAACTCCAGCGTGCGGCTTCTCAGGTCGAGAGCGAACAACTGGCTGCCAGACTTGATGACATCCGCAGCAAGGTGCCTGTCAGGAAAACTCTGCGAGATGCCGTCTTTTCTGATCAGCTGAATAAAATTCAGAGTCGGGAAGGTTTTGAAAAGGCTCTGGCCGACATCGACAAAGGTAAGCTGCTGAGAAAGGAAGAACGCGAAGCACTGATCAGTGCTTATGAAGAGCGCAAAGGTAATCGTCAGGATCTGCGCGAGCACTTATTGGCCACGATCGACATCCAGCGTGAGCAGGAGCTTGGGGAATTGCGTGTCGACCTCGATTACGCCGTGCAGATGCGATCTCTGGAAAAGGAACTGGCCTTGTCTCGATTGTCCATGAATCAGGACAACGAAAAATGGCAGCATGAGATCCAGCGGGAGAAAGATCAAGCTTCCCATCGACATGAGCAGAAGCTGGGCAGCGTCAAGGCCGCTATGGAACGGGCTCGCGAGGTGCGTCGCCAATCGCGGGACGATACGTGGGAAGCGGTTCTGCAGGAACAGAAACTGGAAGATGTCCGTGGCGATCTGGAGCTGACTCGAGCAGAACGGAAGTCACGCATCGCCATCATGCAGGGGGAATTGAATTCCCGCCTGCAGCTCGAAAAGCTGGAGATGCAGAAACGTCAGCAGGAATGGGATCTGGAATTCAAACAGAAACAGTCCGGCAGTCAACTGGATCGTCTTCAGCGCGTTCAGGACATGAACGCCCAGTTTGTCGAACGTCAGCATCGCATGCAGATTGAGGTGGAAAATCTGAAGGCCGACAGTTCCAGCAAGCGTGAACTGGATCGTATTCAGGTCATGAGCAGCCTGAGCACAGAAGCCCTGATCGCGACGGCCGGAACATCGAACGCTGCATTATTGGCGGATCTGAAGAAGCATGAAGCGTCTCAGGAAGCCGCAAAGGTTCAGGCCACAGCGAACCCGACAGCTCAGCTTAATGAAGAGCGTCTGCGGATGTACGAACGCATGAACGAAACAGAGCGATTTAAGGCGGACGCGATCGCGGAGGCCTACAAGATGGCCATGCAGGCTCAGCACTCCAGCGTGAATCAAATGATCGGCGGACTATCGCACGCAGCGACCCCCCCGGCTGCGATGCCGATCCAGTCCTGGGGCGCACCGCCTCCCATGGCGGTTGCCGAAGTCTGGTATGTCTCCCTGAACGGACAGCAATCGCCGCCGCTGCAATTTGCTCAAGTTCAGCAGTACGTTCAGAACGGACATGTGAATGCCGCAACCATGGTCTGGAAGAACGGCTTGCCGGCCTGGGCTCCCGCTGGACAGATGCCGCAGCTTTCAGCGTTGTTTGGATCTGCTTCACCGCCACCGATGCCGCCTGGTCCTCCACCGATGTAAGCTTCACGCCGGCAGGAACGAGGGCCTGAATTCTCGTTCCAATCATTCTCGTTCCAGGGCTCCAGCCCTGGAATGCCATGCACTGGAGGCTCCTGCCTCCAGAGACACGTTTGCGAGGCCGGAGCCTCCGGAGCAGTGTGTTCCGAGGCTGGAGCCTAGGAACAAGGATAATGGATGTCCCAAACCGACCTGACCTTGGTGGAGTGTGAATGTGGACGTGCAGGGACCTTCCGGAATTCTGTACAACATCGTCAAGTCGCAACTGGGTGCTTCGGCGACCTTGATCGAGATTGAAACGCAGGTTCAGGCGGTAGCGACGGCAGCCGGTATTCCAGACGCAGTGGCGGATGAGGTGCTGACGCGATTTCGTGCGGAGCTTCAGTCGTCCGGCAGCGGACGCGATGTCGCTCCTCGGTTGCTCGTCGATTGGGGCGAACTGCCTCGCGTTGGAAATCAGATTCGTCCGGAATTCAGCTTGCTGTGTCCCAAGTACTCATCAAAGCCGGAGCTGCAGATCAATGTCGATCGCGACCTTGATCATAATCCTCAGGATCCGCTAAGACGCCCTCAGGAGGATGAAGCCGGCCTGTGGACATTTCATGTGCCGTTTCGCATGACGTCCGACGGTATGGACTGCCGACCGGGCCATTACCTCATCGACGTGGAATTGTCGTTTCGTGATGTGCCTCCCGACATGCCCCGGTTTTATCGGTGTCGGATACGTCTGAACGTTCCTCAAGCGGGTGCTGATGAAGGCGGTGTGCTGGAGATCGATGGCGATGGTCAGTCGATGGTGAATCTTCAGGGATACAACCTGAAACAGTTTTCGAAGGTCATCCTGAAAGGTGGGCAGGACAGCGTTATCAATCTGCAAAATGCCATGGGTGGACCGCCTGACACCGAAAAACGCAATGACACAAAACCGGCCACGACATTTGAGTACCAGCTCAAGGTCAACACGGAAAAACAATCACGGTTGCCCGTCATTTCATCAACATTCCGGCAGCGAGCCTTCCTGGACGCGGCCGGTTTCTTCTTTGAAGATGGTCGTCGAACTTTGGTGATCGCTCGGCCTCGCATCACTTTCGGACGAAGCCGGAATAATGATGTGGTGCTGCGGTTTCTTCCTCGGTCCGAGGAGAATGACGACCATTCTCGCAACATTTCACGCACACATATTCTGGTTGAACTGACCGTCGATGGTCTTGAATTCCGTGATGAATCTCAAAGCGGGATTGAGGTCAACTACTCAGTCGTTCGAGATCGTCACGTTGTGCCACCTCTGCGTGCCGGAGATGTGACGCATATTGATCTTGGCGTCACCGGTGCGGTTCCCAAACAGTTTCGCCTGGAAATGCTGATGCTGGCTCCAGATCGGAAAGAGGATCGCGAAGAACTCGAATACTGGGATGAGTTGTACTGCGAATTGGTCGGTGGCCGCATGTCACGCATTGCTCGTGAGGCTCTGGATTTGCGACTGAACGCGGTACGCTTCGATCGAGTGGAAAATCTGGCTGGCGAAGAATCGTATGTGATGTTTCTGCGCGAAGCACTCATCGGTGGTTCACCGGCACAGTCGGCCATTGTCCTGAAAGAGAATGGTTCACGAAGTCGAGCTCGCCTGCTGCATATGGACCGCACTTTCTGGCTGGAGCCTCTATCCGGGGGCGGTCCAATCAGCATTGATGGTCAGCCGCTCGGACCACGTTCCCTGACGCCGTTGAGTCCAGGCATGCAGATCATGTTCGGAACGGAAGCCGCCAAATTCGATCGGCCGATGCAGCTGCATTTGGATTGAAGAGCGTTTCTCGCTCTGCGGGTCGACGTCATCCCTTAAGCTCTGATGTGTTGTAGTTTTTCGATCGAAAAGAATTGTGGATGGCCAGTCTGTTTGCAAACGAAGAAATTGAGTTTCTCCGGCGTGAACTGGAACGGCACAACCGTCTTTATTACGTGGACGCTCGGCCGGAAATCACCGACCGCGAATATGACTCGATCATGGCCAGATTGATCGCTCTGGAGAAAGCTCATCCGGAGTTCATGACGCCGGACAGCCCCAGCGTCAAAGTCGGTGGCGCACCGATCGCCGGCTTTTCTCAGGTGACTCAGCCGCCGGAAAACATGACTCCGCCCGCGGAAGTTCCCAAACCGACTCCTCAGCGGCCGGAAGTGAGCTTGGGTGGTGAGAACACGTTCGCTGGAGCCAAGCAGAAGAAGTACGCGCCCGAAAGTCTCGGGGACGAGGCCACGTTCGGCGGAGGTCGTGCGGCTGCCGATGACCATTTCACGAACGACATGGAGATCGTCGATTTGACCGCCCGCTACAAGGTGGAAAGCGTGTTGGGCAAGGGCGGCATGGGTAAAGTGCTGCTGGCGACAGACACTCGACTCAAACGCAAAGTGGCCATCAAACGTGTGCTGGGTGACATGGCAAAGAGCCAAACCGCGGTGCGGCGGTTTCTGACAGAAGCGCAATCCATTGCGGCCATCAATCATCCCAACATCGTGCAGGTGTATGACTATGGACGTGACAAAGACGGCCCGTTTCTGATCTTGGAATATGTGGACGGTCAAAGTCTCTGGGATCGCTGTCAGCAGGGGCCGATCCCACTGCAAGAAGCCGTCGACCTCACGTGCCAGTTGTGCGATGGACTGACGCGGGCGCACGAACTCGGGATCGTGCATCGAGATCTCAAACCCGCCAACGTGCTGCTCACGAAAGAGGGCGTACCAAAGCTCACGGACTTTGGTCTGGCTCGCATGGAAACAGGGGACACTGGCCAGACGATGTCCGGAGCCGTGCTGGGCACGCTGGACTTCATGCCGCCTGAGCAACGTCGAGACGCAACACAAGCAGACGCTCGCAGCGACCTGTGGAGTCTGGCGGCCACGCTGTATCAGATGGTGACGGGGGATGCCCCTCGCGTGATCGACTTAGATGCGGTGCCTGCGCAACTGCGAACGTGTTTGTCTCAGGCACTCAAGACTAAGAAAGAGGATCGCTATCAGACTGCACGTGTGCTTCGGGACGCGTTACAGTCGAGTTTACGGCCAGCGGCTCCGGCGATGATGGCAGAAGCCGATCTGGATGCCGGTGAATGCCCGAGGTGTCACACGAAGAACGACTCAAATCGCAAGTTCTGCAAAGGCTGCGGCGGCTCACTGCGTCTCTCATGCGTTGCATGTACGAAGCAAATCCCGGTTTGGGAGCAATTCTGCGGCGAGTGTGGAGCCAAGCAGTCCGACGTGATTCAGATTCGGGTTGCAGAGTATGGGACTCAGCATGAACAGGATGCAGCCATTCAGCACTTTGCGGAGGCCCAAAAACATCGTGCGGCATTTGACTATCCATCCGCCATGCATGCGATTGAACAGATCCCAGCCGTCCTGAGGTCTGGAGAGTTGGATCGCTATCTGGCGGATCTTCACTCCTCGCATTCGGAGGTCGAAGCTCTGATTAAGTCAATCTCGGACCGTGTGCAGCGTCGCAATCTGGACGGCCTGCGGCTGGACGTGGATCGTGCGATCGCCCTGAGAGGTGATCGCGTCGATCTTCAAAAGCTGCGAGTGCAATTGCATGATCGCGAGTCAAAGCTGATTGCTGAGCGGGACGAGGCCTATGCGAGGGCCGCCGCGTTGTTGATCGCTGGCGATGCTGTCGGTGGCCTGATCTTGTTGAAGAGCGTAAAATGGACAGAATTGCGAGAATCAGACAGGGATCTACAGCAACGGTTGAAGGAGATTGTCGACGCTGAACAGGCATTGACGGACGTGGTGCAGCGGCGCAAGGCGGACGGCGTGCTGGAAGCGGATGCGGTGATTGAAATGTATCTTGCTGCCGACGATTACCTGAAGCTCAATCCGTGCCATGCGAAGATCCGGGAAATGCACGCCCAGTTGACCGTGCGGATGCAGAAACCGAGTCTGATGGCTAAGGTCTCTGCTCAACGTTTTGCACCCGAATTACTGTCCCAGTTACCGGTGTCTGTCTTGTCCAATCTGCCTGTGGCCGTGCTTTCCAATCTGCCCGTGGATGTCTTATTTAGTCTGCCGGTGAATGTTCGACTCACGCTACCATGCTGCACCAACGCGAATATATCGTCGTTCAAGTTGCTTCCCGGTGCCACATTCACGATGGCGGCGGAGGGTTACGAATCTCAAACGGACATCTGTGAGTCATATCGAAAGTATCTGCCGCCACGTAATAGTCGGATTCAATTCTTTGCGAAAAAAACGCTTCCGGGACATACAGTCGGCATCGATTTGGGAGCCACGTACAGTGCCATTGCGATGCTGGACCATGATGGCAATCCGAAGGTTTTGCAGAACGCGGATGGCCGAGATATTACTCCCTCTGTCGTGCTCCTGGACGAAGATCGAGTAGTAGTCGGGCCTTCATTTGAGCGAATTTCAGTCGCCAATCCGGAGTCGATCGTCGAAGCGATCAAACGCGAGATGGGCAACAAGAACTTCTACGTGGCGTATCAGAATAAAAAGCTGACCCCGGAGTTCATCTCAGCCCTGATTCTGAAGAAGATGAAACAGGACGCTGAGAAAATCATCGGACCAATCGCTAACGCCGTGATCACTGTTCCGTATTACTTCAACGACGTTCGCCGCAAAGCGACTCAGGACGCGGGTCGAATTGCCGGCCTGAATGTCATCGACATCATCAGCGAGCCAACCGCTGCGACACTGGCCTATACGTGGAGTCAGGGCGAACCGGGACGTCCGGATCTGAAGGCGGACGAAAAGACGATTCTGATTTATGACCTCGGGGGCGGTTCATTCGACGTGGCCGTGGTTCGATATACCCCAACCAGCCTCCGCGTGCTGGCGAGAGACGGTGACGTGATGCCAGGAGGTCTCGACTGGAGTAAGCGACTGTCCGACCATCTGGTCGAACAGTTCAAGTGTAAGTTTGGTGCGGATCCAAGTGAAGATCCTGAAACCATGTTGACGCTCCGTCAGGAAGCGGAAGATGCCAAGCGTGACCTCAGCTGCAAGCTGCAGGTTCCGATCAGCGTCTACTTCAAGGGCAACACCCTGTCCGTTTCGCTGTCGCGTACTGAATACGAACGCATGACAGCCGACCTGTTGGGCCGCACGAAAGACACAACAGAGCTTGTATTGCAGCAGTCTGGTGTGGCTCCGGGAACTCTGGACGAAGTGGTTCTGGTCGGGGGTTCAACCTACATGCCGGTTGTTAAGCAGATGCTTCACGAGATCTGCCAACGCGAGCCATCTCGGGCATTGGCTCCTGAACGAGCGGTAGCCGAAGGAGCAGCGATTTACGCATCAATGGTACAGGTAAGATCTACGCTCGATTCATTTTGTTTCAATGCTGATACAAAAGAGCGGCTTCTACATTTCGATTTGCGTGAGATCCTTTCCAGGTCATGGGGATTGGCTGTTGTAGATGAGAATCAAAACTCTCGGATTGTGAATCACTTAGTGCTTATGAAAAATAGTTCTCTGCCATGTCGCAGCTCTCTGCGTCTTGAGTTGACAGCGACCGAATCGGCGAATTTTCGACTGAAGATTCTTCGCGGCGATGCTATCGATACAGGGGCGTGTGATCATTATTGTGACGTGTTGGTAAAAACTGGATCTCGAGGTTTTGTCAAGGGTTACAAAATTGATGTTATTTTCTCGTGTGCCAAAGAAAACGACGTTGCGATCCTGGTGTTTGACGCAGTTAGCGGGAATAAGCTCGAGTTGGTCAAAGAATTCCCAAGCACGTTTCTTGCGTCCGGCAAAGATATTCAGAGTTGCGCTGACTCGATCCGAAATGAGTTCCATTTGGAGTAATTGCGTGCGATTGGTAAAATATTTGAGTTGCCATAGCTGTTTGGATATAACCGAATCTGGGCGAGCAGTGGTGCTCGACAATGAGTTCAAAATCAGCTGCGGATTGTTGTGCGAACTGTGTGGCTAAGGTGTTCGTGATCCGTTATTCGGTGAGGGCGGCAGAGGTCGCTTATGATCATCACGGAATCGCCCCGCCAGGTCTCGTGTTGACAAGTGGATACGGCTCTGTGCGGTTCGTCGCGAGTTCGATTAATGACGCCACCAAGTTGCGACGTGCAGACGATGTGGGTGGTTTTGGATTGGCCGATCATGGCCTCGTGGTGTCATAAATTTTGCAGATCACCCTCTCCGACAGGATCTTTTGCCGGGCGGCGTACCGCGACTAGGTCGTTCCGCTTCATGGACCGCGGGTTCCGTCTGGCCCTGAGTGCGTCTGACAAGTAAGCCGGAGGCGGTCGGAGCGGAGCATGGAGTGTAGGCCCAGAAGGAGCGAGCGGTAGCCGCGACCGGAGGTGCCGAAGTGCGGAATACGGCGAATGTGACACAACAATCCTCGGCTCATCCCAACATCATCGTCGAGCCATCCCACTCGCCGAAATTCCCTGATTTCCACTGTGATATCAGGACTCCTAATATTCTCACCGGACGAGGGATTTCAATCGGCTGCCGTGACCGTTCTTAGCTGGTTTTCAGTCCCATTGTGGTCGCGGCGATTGATAAGTACATTGATTCTGGGACACTCCACTGTTTGTAGTGTATACCGCCCGGAAATCTCCGAATCTCGATTGCAAGCCTAACTTGAGTTAAGAAATCAATGTCCAATCAAAGTGCAGTTGCAGAAGTCATCGGGGTCAGTGCAGGCGGAGTGGCTGTCCAACTAACTCCGATGGCTGGAGTGTCTACTTTTTCGGTGGGAAGTTTGTGTCTGATTTGGGACGAAACTTCTCATTTACGAATCGTAGCCGTTGTTGAGTCTATTCGCGGAAGAGCGATGAATGAACCGACAGCGGCGATTGGAGACGCGGCATCTCCTGTGGCTCAATTAACGATCCTCGGGCAAATTCTTGAAGACAGTTCTGGAAACAAGCCGTCATTCAGGCGAGGCACTCACTCGTTTCCGACACTTGGTTGCAAGTGCTCGGAAATGACGGGCGATCAACTGAATGATCTACTGGCTTCTGTGACGGCTTCATTTCGCAGCGAAGAACTGCTGGAACTGGGGACGTACATTCTTTCAAACACGGCCCGCGCTTGCGCAAGTGGAAGCAAGTTTTTCCAAAGACATGCGGCTGTAGTCGGCAGTACTGGATCCGGAAAAAGCTGGACCGTTGCTTTGCTGCTGGAAAGGGCAAAGCAACTCAAAGGTGCCAACATCATTCTGTTTGATCTCCACGGTGAATACGGTCCACTGGGAGATCCGAATAATGGCTTTGCGAAACGTCTTCGGCTTGCAGGCCCGGGCGATCTGGAACAACCGGCCGAAGATGTGCTGTTCCTTCCGTATTGGCTCCTGAGTCGAGATGAAATGTTCTCTGTCGTGGCCGATATCCGACAGGAATCCGCCTATAACCAGGCCTCTCGATTTGCACGTCACATTTCCGATCTGAAGGAAGAGTGGCGGGATAAGCACGGACTTCGGGAAGAACTGAAATCCATTACGCTCGATTCTCCAATCCCCTACGATCTTGATGAGTTGCTCAATCGGCTGAACTATGACGATACGGAAATGGTAGAGGGGGCACGTGCCGGTGCTGAGAAAAAGGGTCCATGGAACGGAAGTTTAACCAAAGTCATTGAACGCCTGTTGGCTCGTATTGAAGACCGAAGAAACGGATTCCTGTTCAGTGCGCCCGCAGAGAGCATGTCGCCCGAGTGGCTGGGGAACATGGTTTCACAAATCATGTGTGCCGACAGTGAGCATCGAGGGATCAAGATCATTGATTTTTCGGAAGTGCCTGCCGATCTGTTGGCCGTTGCTACCAGCATGGTAGCACGGTTGCTGTACACGATTCAGTTCTGGATGGAGCCAGACAAACGATCTCCATTCTGCCTGATTTGTGACGAGGCCCATCTGTACCTGCCCAAGGCTGAAAGTGCAGACAGCGGTCAATCAAGGGCACTCGAAACATTCGAACGAATTGCGAAAGAAGGTCGAAAATACGGGGTTTCCCTGCTGGTCGTCAGTCAGCGTCCGTCAGACGTCAGTACAACGATCCTGAGTCAGTGCAGTAATTTTCTGGCACTGCGACTGACTAATGAACGGGATCAGTCGGCGGTTCGCAACTTACTTCCTGACAGCATGAAAGGCATTTCTGATATTCTCCCCATCCTTGATACCGGCGAGGCATTGTTGATCGGTGATGCCGTGATGTTGCCCACACGGATTCGGCTTGATAAACCATCAATTGCCCCAACGAGCACGACGATGGATTTCTGGGTGGAATGGCAAAAACACAGTGGTGGTCCGGACACGATTGCTGCTGCCATTGGCAATCTTCGGCGACAGTCCCGGTAAGTCACGGATGAGGTTCACTGGGGCCAGGCAGTGCGGGATCGAATCTGACTGCCATAAATTGACACCACTCACACTCAGCAGCCGCGGGTGGTGCCAGATCCAGCAGAAGACAGTCTTTTGCCTTAAGAATATGAGACTCAACCCACGAATCATTTTCCTCGTGGGGAATCACAGTCGTCCGAAACTGCAAAGTCTGGCTAAACGCCTCTGACTCCACATCGCCATTCGCATAGACCCAATACGCACGATTGGAAACACGATGGCCGTTTTGACGAAGCAGCCACTGATACATTTCCAATTATCGCTTGTACGCCATATGCCATTCTGCGTTCAACTCTGTGATTGGCGATGCTTTTGCCGTCGCCTTGTAGTCGACAACGATCCATTCACCGGACGCTGACTCCCACAAGTCATCGACTGCACCGTAGATCAACAGGTTGTTGGATTAAGGAAAACTGGTTGATGCAGTTCTGGGAACTCATTTAGACTCATTGAACGCCATCATCATCCGAATCAAGTGTGGCAAGTCGTCTGCTCTCATCTTGTCGTTAATGCGGGCTCGATGGGCTTCAACTGTTTTCAATGTGATTCCGAGTTCCTCTCCAATCTCACGACTGGAACACCCATCGACAACTCTGTCCAGAATTGCCCGTTCCCGATCAGTGACGCGGGCCAGGCACTGCTCGATTTCATCCAGATCTTCCCCAACAAACTGCCAGTCAACACTATAAAACGCGGCGTATGCGCGAGCGACAGAAGCATATAATTGATCGGCCTTAACCGGTTTGAGCAGAAAATCAAGTGCACCATTTTTCATGCTGTCGATGGCGACCATAGCGTCTGCTGGCCCTGCGATTAACACGAAGGGAAGATGGATTCCTTTACTGTCGAGCATTCCCTGAAGCTCCCGCCCTGACGTTCCCCGTAATCTGGTCTCAGCAATGAGTACACCTGGTTTTCTTTCCCGGTAGTCTCCGATGAACTCCATGGCCGTCATGTATTCGTGTGTGCGAACGTCGTGCTGACGCAACTGTGACGAAAACCCGTCTCGAGTCGACCGATCATCCACTACAAGGAAGACATCAAAAGGTCTGCGTCTGCTTGGCTGACTAAATTCAGAATTCATCATTGTGCCTGATTGCATCAAATTGTTTCTGCATCGAGTAAGGAGCGAGACTCGCCAACGTTATCGTGCGTCAGCAAGTTGCGCGGCGTACCACTTCATGCGGATAATAATAGCGAACACACAGTCGATATTGCATCCTCCGTCTTGTTCCTCATGCATGGATGCCTCGGTTGGAAGCACTTTTCGGAATTAAGAACGCACTCTGCCGTCGTGCAGCCAGGTTTCATCGCCTTGAGTTGATCGAACACGGGCCAGCTGCTCCACGGAATCCGCGCCGTACCTGCGCATCGATTCACAACTGAAACAGCGAACAAACGCTTGATGAAATTAAGGAGCAAAACCACTAAGCTGGATCACCTGCTGCGGCATTACCGGCCAGAGATTCGGCCACGATAACCCGCCCTTCCCTCGCGTCTCCACCGATTACAGCGAGGCAAAAGCAGCCGGCCATCGGACTCCAGCCTCATTTGACGACACATCAAGTTTAACAGTGACAGGACCACAAAATACTTGAGATTTGTTCGCATGACAGTGTCGCCATCCCGCATAAACGACGAAAACAGGATCTCCTGCCGCTGCAGAGATCATTCGACGGGAACAAACTGTTCAGTGAATTGTGAACGCTGGAACCAGCCCGTAAGCTAGTGATCTTTGTCACTGAACAACGCAAAACCTGCGGCAGTGTTGGGCAGTCGACTACGTGCTGGCCGATTCCTTATCAGCCTCCTTTCTGGACTGCGTCTTTTCAGCCTCGCAAATCAGCCCATATGGACAGCAAAGGCAACTGGATCACCGTTACCGAGTCTGGGTACTCGTGGGAGCGCGACGCACTGAATTTTATCCGCGAGAGAATACCCGCGGATGATGCGTACTGCGCTTGGTCAAATTTTGAGTTCATTGCGTCTGATGGTTCAATCAATGAAGTTGATTTGCTGATCCTGACACCACAGGGGTTCTTCCTGATTGAAATCAAGAGCCGCCCTGGTCGGATTTCGGGCGATGCAGGAACCTGGAAATGGGAATCAGAGTCAACCTTCGCCGTTGACAACCCATTACTTCTGGCAAATCAAAAAGCCAAGAAGCTCAGCAGCCTCCTGAAGCAGACCAAAACGTTCCGAAAGGATGGCCGAGTTCCATTTCTGGAAGCAGTGGTCTTCTGCTCGGCTGAGCAGATTCAATCTGATCTCGCCGGTGTTGCCGCTTATCGAGTCTGTTTTCGCGATCCTCCGAAGGGTGAAGGAAAACGTCCGGGCATTCTGAATGCGATTCTGAAACGCAGTTGTCCGGGTCTGGAGACCGCACCCCGAATACCTATCGATCGGCCGATGATCCGGCAGATCATGAAAGCGATGTCCGAAGCCGGGATTCGTCCATCGCAGAGAATCCGACGCGTTTCTGACTACGTGCTGGAACAGCTCATTGACGAAGGTCCGTTTTATCAGGACTGGAGAGCAAAACACGGCAGAATGGACTCAATGGTTCGGCGGATCCGCGTCTATAACATCGCCTCCGGAGCAAATGCCGAGCAGCGAAGAATCCTGGAGAGAGCTGCCCGACGTGAAGCCCAGATTCTTGACGAACTGCGTCATCCCGGTATTCTCAGATTTGAAGGACTGACACAGCATGAACTGGGGCCAGCTCTGATTTTCGAGCATGATGCTTCGCTGATCCGCCTTGATCATTATCTGCGAATTCATCAGGACCGACTGACCGTCGATGATCGTCTACAGCTTGTTCGCCAGATCGCTGAAGTTCTGAGCTTCGCCCACGAAAAGAAGATCTTTCACCGGGCACTCAGCCCACGCAGTATTCTCGTACAGTGTGTGCCGGGTGCACGCGTTCGAGTTCGAGTCTTTAACTGGCAACTGGCAGCCAGGGACGATGTGGACAGCCCTAACGCAAGTCGCAGTGTGCTGAACGCTACATCGCACATCGCTCATCTTTTGGAAGACTCCAGCCTGGTCTACTTGGCTCCTGAAGCCATGGAGGGCTCCGCTCAGGTCGGCGAGCATCTGGATATTTTTTCCATCGGTGCAATCACCTACACCATCTTTTCAGGCAAATGCCCGGCGGCAGACCGTCTTGAGCTTGCTGACAAGCTTCGCCATTCAGGCGGACTGCAAATCAGTGATGTGCTCAACGGCGCCGGAGAGTGGCTGCAGGCCCTTATTGCCGATGCGACTCATCCGTTGGTTGAAGGCCATCGCACCAGCAATCTGCAGGAGTTCCTCGATACACTCGATCTGGTGGAGGAAGAAGTTACGACGCCGGACGATTCACAAATCGAAAATCCTTGCGAAGCACAGCGGGGAACAATGCTGCAAGGCGGGTTTGAAGTGTTGAAGAGACTGGGCGAAGGAGGTTGCGCCACTGCTTTGCTGGTCAAACGGAACGGTGAACAGTTTGTTCTGAAAATTGCAAATACAGAAGCCGACAATGTCAGGATCATTGATGAGGCCGAAGTCCTGGAGAGGCTTCATCAGCATCAGCATATTGTTCGATTTCGCGAACGTGTGCGAATCAGCGATCGAGATGGAATGTTACTCGTTCCGGTGCTTGTCACGCTGCAGGACCAGCCGCAGGTTGAGACACTGGCCAAGCGATTGCGCCGAGATGGCAAGCTGAACATCGATCTCCTGCAACGATTCGGCGAAGATCTTCTGGGGGTTCTGGAATACCTCGAAGAGCAAGGGATTAACCATCGGGACATAAAGCCGGACAACATCGCCATCGGCTACGTTGGCAGCGGGAAGAAGCTGCATCTGACACTGTTCGATTTTTCCCTGGCAAAGGTACCAACAGATCAGATCCGTGCCGGTACCCGCAACTACCTTGATCCGTTTCTTGAGGAACGCAAACCGGCGCGCTGGGACCTTCATGCCGAGCGATATGCTGCGGCCGTGACTCTCTATGAGCTTGCGACAGGTCCGAATATCTATCCCATCTGGGGCGACCCCAAATCCAGTCCGACGCTGCAGGAGTGCGATGTCACTTTACACCGCGACTTGTTCGACGCTTCAGTCCGCGAACCGCTGACCGTCTTTTTCGAGCGTGCCTTCCGTCGTAATCCAAAAGAGCGTTTCGATAATGCCGAGCAAATACTGGGCTTGTGGCGAGACGGTTTCAAGGATGTTCGTCTCCCGGAAGGTGAGCAGCTGTTTGAAGATGAGGAGGCACTCGGGAAACGGCTGGAGTTTGCCACGGAAAGAACACACACTGCAGAACTTGGATTGTCTGCCGCTGCGACTGATGCCATGGATCACTCCAATGTCCTGACAGTTGCCGACCTGATTCGTGAAACGCCACGCTCTCTGCAACGATGGCGAGGCATGAGCAATCAGACGCGGCGCGAGATTCAAGCGGCAGCTAGAATTCTGCGCAGACGACTTGGCACGAAAAGTGACGATGGGACAATCGCGATTCTACCGTCTCAGTCCAGCACATCTTCTCTGCAGTCAGAAACCTTGAGTGTCGATGCCCTCGCCCGGCAGGTCATCCGGGCTGGCTCGAAGGATGGCAATGACGGACAGCGAATTCTGTATCTCATCCTTGGCCTGTCTGAAGACGCTGGTTTTTGGCCCAGCCAGGTTGACGTTGCACAAGCTTCAGGATTCTCTCGCGAGCGCATCTCGGAAGTGATGACTCGCACGCTGAATCGCTGGAAGAAAGATTCAGCGATCACACAACTGAGATCTGAAATTGAAGACCTGCTGAAATCGGCCGGTGGGGTTGCGTCTATTCGCGAGCTCTCTTCTTTAGTTCTTGCTGCTCGAGGTTCAGTACACGAGGAGCCGACTCGAAATCAGGTTGCCGTTGCTGTCTGTCGGGCTGCAATTGAAGTGGAACGTGTGATGACGCAACCGCGTTTTCATGTTCGCCGTGACAGTCTGAGAGTCCTGATCACACTTCAACAACCGTTTGCAACCTACGCTTGTCGACTTGGCGATCTGGCCGATCAGATCGCTGCCGAAGATCCACTTGCAACTCCAAATCGAGCGATTGAGTCGCTCAGAGAGGTCCCGGCACCAGACGGTTTTGCGGTGCTGACCGAATCCAGACTTCTTCGACTTGCGGCTGCATGTTCCGCTCAGGCGGCCGTTTCCAGCAGACAGGAACTTTATCTTCGGGGCATGAACGCGGCTCGCGCGCTGCGACTTTCACAAGGAGCGCTCTACGGGGCAGCCAGTCTTACACTCGATCAGATTCGCAGCAGAGTCTCAGGACGTTACCCTGAAGCCGAGCCACTGCCAGGTCGACCGGCATTGGATGCTCTTCTGGCGGACGCCGGCCTTCCTTTTCAATGGAACGCGGATGCAGGAACCGACGGAGCGTTTATCAGTACATGGACAGATACTCTTTCTGTCACAAGTCGCAGCGAGTCCATTCGAAGGAAGCCGACATCGGAAAACGCTTCAACCACTGAAGTGCTCGATGAAGAAGAGTTCGATGCTCGACAGTTCCAGGAACGCATGCAGCGAGGATTACGGGAAGGGGTCTTTCAGGTGTTGCTGGTCACGCCTCGGTACTATCAAATGGCCGATCGACTCATTGCCGGGAAATTTGATGTGCAGCGGGTGGATTTTGAGGAGCTGTTTATTGAGAAGCTCAAAAAAGTCGCTGAGCAGCTGAAAGTGGATTGGCAACTGATTCTGCAGACAGATGCAAAACCCGATTTTGGAGACTGGAAAAAGCTGATTCTGCTGGTCAATCGTGTGATGCCTGAAATTGAAAAATCGCTGCACCGTTGTGAAAAGTCTGTCTTTCTTGTTTACCCTGGCCTGCTGGCTCGTTATCGCCAGCTTGGAATTCTGGAGAGACTGCGTGACGGTATTGGCCGCAAGGAGCACATTAAAGGACTGTGGCTGCTGCTGCCTGGTGACCATCAGGTTGTCATGGATGGCCACGCAGTCCCCGTGATCGGCCCCGGTCAAAAGGTTCAGATTCCGATCAGCTGGCTTCGCAATGATCATAACGGAACGCAGCCGCAGGCCCTGGCCGAAGCATCGTCCTGATTCCTCATACCCAGAGTTCCCTGATTCCATCTGTTGTTTGAAGTGCAGGCTCCTCAATGACGCTACTGAAAGAACTGATCGACATCCCCGAACACCTTGATCAAGGTCAGTTCGTTCTGCGTTTGACGGAAGGTGTTGTGCATCCCGAGGCCACCGTTGGGTCCTACGTGGCCACGGATCAGCTTGTCAAAGCGTTCGACAATGCCCTCGGGTTTATCAAAGGGGCTGTGGTCGAAAACAAGAGTAAAGCCAGCTATCTGCACGGCAGCTTTGGCAGCGGGAAAAGCCACTTCATGGCGGTTCTGCAGCTCATTCTTGAAGGTCATCCGGCAGCTCGAGGAATCGAAAAGCTGGAAGATGTCGTTACGCGACATACCGAGTGGACTCGGGGACGCAGCTTTCTGCTTGTGCCGTATCACATGCTTGGGGCCACCAGTGTTGAGGAAGGGATCTTCAGCGGCTACGTGAAGCACATCCAGAGACTGCACCCCGAAGCACCGATTCCCGGAGTCTATCGCGCTGAAAGCATGTTTGAGGACGCTCAGACGCTGCGCGGTCGCATGGGCGATGATGCGTTCTTTGCCACGCTGAACGAAGGCATTACGGGAGATTCAGGCTGGGGCGATCTGGACGCAGCGTGGGACCTCGATCGCTTTGAGACCGCAATCGCGGCCGCGCCGGCGAATGAGGAACGCTCGCAACTCATCAGCATTCTTGTTCGTAAGTTCTATAGTTCCTATTCAACACAGACCAGCGGGCGAGATGAAGAGTTTCTGCCGCTCGATCAGGGTCTGGCTGTCATCAGCCAGCATGCGAAGAGTCTGAAGTACGATGGAGTAATCCTGTTTCTTGATGAATTGATTCTGTGGCTCGCCAGCCGCGCCGCTGATCTGGCGTTTGTCCATCGAGAAGGCCAGAAGCTGGTGAAGCTGGTCGAATACCAGGATGCTAACCGGCCCGTCCCGATTATCGCATTTATCGCTCGACAGAGAGACCTGAGTGAGCTGATCGGGGATTCCGTCCCCGGAGCAGACAAAGTCAACTTCTCAGACGCATTGAAGCACTGGGAAGGACGTTTCCACAAGATCACGCTGGAAGACCGCAATCTTCCAGCCATTGCTGAAAAACGAATCCTGAAGCCTCGAAGTGAGGCGGCCCGCGCAGAGCTTCACGCTGCGTTTACAAAAACGGCAAAGATGAAGGACAGCGTGCTGAATACGCTGCTGACAAAAGAGGGGAACCTTGACGAATTCCGCCGAGTCTATCCTTTCAGCCCGGCTCTGATTCAGACATTGATCGCAGTGTCCAGTGTGCTGCAGCGTGAACGTACGGCCCTGAAGGTCATGATGCAACTGCTGGTGAATCAGCGCGAAACTCTGGAGGTTGGAGGTCTGATTCCGGTGGGCGACCTTTTCGATGTGGTCGCCCAGGGCGCTGAAGCTTTCAGTGCTTCTATGGCCCTCCATTTTGAAAATGCGAAACGCCTGTATCTCCGCAAGCTTCAGCCATTGCTGGAGACAGAATACGGGCGGCGTGAAGACATCGAAAAGCTGCCCTGGAATGACAGCCGACGCGTTGGATTTCGGAACGACGACCGCATCATGAAGACGCTGCTTATTGCTGCGCTGGTTCCAGAAGTGGAAGCCTTGCGAGCACTCAACGCAGAACGCCTGGCGACGCTGAACCATGGAACAATCAAGTCGCCGATTCCTGGCGGTGAAGTTCAGATGGTGCTGGCCAAGTGCCGCAAATGGTGCGGTGTTGTTGGCGAACTGCGAGTCGGCGAAGAGGCCAATCCGACGATCTCGCTCCATTTGTCGGGCGTCGATACGGACCGTATTCTGGCAAATGCAGAAGCCTACGACAGCCGTGGAAATCGAATTCGACTGGTTCGACAGTTTCTTTACGACTTGCTGGAAGTGAAAGGGCAGGACGAAACGGAACAGTACTATGCATGGCTGTGGCGCAATACCCGCCGTGATGCAACAATTCTGTTTTCCAACGTTCGTGAATTACCGCCAACGTCATTCGAAAACAGCCAGGGAAACTGGAAGTTGATTATCGACTATCCAATCGACGACCCGGGCTTCGGTCCTCGTGATGATTTGGCGAAGGTTCACGAATTCAGTGAGCAGCATCAAAACAGTACAAAAACGCTGGTCTGGCTTCCCAGGTTTTTCAGTGAAGCGGCTGAGAATGATCTGAAGACACTCGTGAAACTGGAACATATTTTTACAGGGAACTGGTTCAACGAATACTCGAATCATCTTTCTCCACTGGAGCGTCAGTCGGCTCGAACAGTTCTGGAACAGCAGCGACATTCACTGCGTCAGCGCGTTCGCAGTCATCTGGAAGCAGTTTACGGATTGACAGCGCTGCTCGACAATTCCATTGATACTTCCCGCGACCTGCATCCTCACGAACAGTTCACTTCACTGACAAACGGAATGGACCTGCAGCCGCCGAATTGCGGCAATCTCAAGCAGGCCATGGAAAGCCTGCTGGAACAGGCTCTGGCGTCCGAGTTCCCCGGTGCTCCTCTGTTCGGAGAAGAAGTCAGGACGGTTTCGCTCAAGAAGGTGCACGCGATTCTGTCGGCAGGTCTTCAGAAGGGCGAGAAAAGAATTCTGGTGGAACCCTCTGATCGAAGACTGCTGCGTCACATCGCCGAACCGATGATGTTGGGCGAAATGCGGCATGACACCGATAATTTCCTGCCCAATTCGCACTGGTCAGATCACTTCAAACGAAAGTCTCACCAGGCAGGGGGTGTTCTGCAGGTTCAAACCCTGAGAGACTGGATCGACGAACCAAAACCAATGGGGCTGCCAGTCGAAGCGCAGAACCTGATACTGATGCTCTTTGCGGAGGAAAGCAATTACACATTCATGGAGCACAATGGGCCTGAGGAACCATCGCTCACCAGACTTCGAGACACCTGGGTTCTTAAGGCTCAGTCGCTCCCCGATGAGACAACGTGGAGAATGGCGATAGACCGGTCTGGCAAATTGTTTGGCATGAAAACCCCACCATTGCTGAATGCCACCAATGCGTCGCAGCTGAGCGGTCGTCTTCTGGAATCCGCAAAATCGTGTCGCAGTGCGGTCAACGAATACTACACATTGCTTCGGAAGCGACTGACTGATCTGGGTGTGGACCTTACAACTGCGAACCGCCTGAAGACGGCAGATGCCTCAACAGAACTTATTGAATCGCTGGCCAACGCTCGCGACACGGAAATCATCAATTGCCTGGCGAATGCCAGAATTGAAACCAGTGAAACCGCAATGGGGACAGCCATCGGGCAGGCCGATCGGTTTCGGCAGTCTCTGTCGAATCAGGCCTGGACGATTTTCAGTGGGCTGATCACAATCCAGGACCAACGCCAGGCAGATGCCCGAGCAATCCTGAAAGACCTTGTGGAAGCTCTGACATCCGACGAACACGTCATGCTGCTGGTGGAAACAGCCGACAACTGCCAATCCCAGGCGCTCAGGATGTTAACAACCACAACTCCTGCACCCGTCGCTCCACCAATTCCCGGTCCGCAGATTGCGGTGCCGGTCACACACCCGGTTGGACCGGCCAGTACCGCGCCCGACGGAATGGTTTTGCCTCCACGCGGACAAAACATTAAAGCCGATCTTTCGGCGGACTCCGCCATGGATGCCATCAAGCAGATCAAGAAAGAACTCAAAAAAGGACAGTCCGCCCGCATCACCATCACCTGGACCATCGACCAACCCTAACCGTCTGTTGTTTTACTGCGTTTTCACAACCCGACACGTCAGTGAGGGATAAAGTTGCCGCGTTTTTCACCCACAATCCCTCGCTGAGGCAACGGGTTATGATTAAATCAACAGCCTGCTAACCGTCCCCAGTCCCCAGTCCCCTGAACCCAGTCCCCAGTCCCCTGAACCCTGAACCCTGAACCCTGAATTCATGTCCATCACGTTCAGCCAAATCAAAGCTCAAGTCGCTGCCGTCCGGCGGAAGTATCCGGACTCGCGCGCGATCGCCATCAAAGTGGCTGGCCGCTGGACCGACGATCCGCTGCAAAAAGACGGCGACGAGCAATACTTGATTCGGTACTGTGAATCGCCTCTCGCGATGCGATGCGCCCTGCGAGAAGGCTCGGACGATCTGACGCGTGTCCTGCTGACGAATCTGGATGAACGCGATGTGGGTACCGATCTCCTTGTCCGGCTTAGACCCGATCGCCTGATTGTTATGAACAACTGGGAGATCGTGAAATCACTCTTCCAGGCCAGAGCTGTCGATCCACGTCTGGCACAGAATGCCTGGCTGGCCTCAATGTTGATGGATTTATCGGCGAGTGGCTTACCCGTCGTGCCCGGTGGTTTCCTGGATGCAGAGACGGTCTGGGGAATTTTGCTGCAGGGAACGTTGAAGTTTGAGGCCGACCACCCGGATCTGTATGCCGTCCTCAAGTGGACCACGGACAATGACAACGTAATGCGGCTTCGAAGGGCCGGCAAGGATTTCCAGCAGGCTGCTATCGACTGGCTGACTCGTCAGTGTGGCCCCGCCGCGCAGGTGATTCTGGAATGTGCCATTCGTCTTGATCTGCCAGAAGCATTGCCCATCGGCCTGGCCGCAGGAGTTGTTTTTCATCAAGACTGTACGGCAAAGCTGGAGCGTGCTGCTATTCGGATGGAGGAACGATTTTTCAATCGTCAGCGTCCGACTCAGGAGATCCTGCAAACCTGGGCGTCAGCCGCCACGCATGTGGTGCGGATGCAGTTTGGCCCGTCACGTCCCAAATCACAGATCCTTGAACGAGCGGACCAGATTCTGAAGGAGGTTGAGGCAGAAAAATACAGCTTCCTCAGCGATACGTCTCCCGTTGGATTTGATCAAAGACTAGCGCGATTTGGCAAAGCTCTTAAAAGTACTCTGACGTCCACAAAGATTACCAGCACGGAACATCTGATCGAGCTTCGTGAAGACCTTCATCATCACGATCAGCGAGAATCAGAGACCCGCAGGCTGCAGCGCGTGGATATGGCTCTGCGTCTTGTAAAATGGCTGGCAACCGAAACACCCGAAACCCATTCTCTGGCGGACGCAGGTCGGTACCATCTCTTTGAAGGCGGATTTGTTGACTGGGCTCGCTACTGTCTGCGGGCTCCTGATCCAGTCCGAGAACTGGCGGAAGCCTGTCGGTTGCTGTTCGAAAAAGCGTCGGCTCGTCAAATGGCTCAGTCTCATCGCTTCGCGAAGTTGCTGGCTACATGGACCAAAGAAAATGGGTCCAGTACCGAGATTATTCCTGTTGAACAAGTGCTGGATTGTGTCGTCGTTCCTTTAGCCCAACAGCGTGCTGTACTGGTGATTGTGCTGGACGGTATGAGCGTCGCCGTGTTTCAGGAGCTGCTCAGCGACATTCCTTCACACGAATGGCAACTGCTGGCTCCGGAATCAACAGGATTGTTGCCTGGACTGGCGACCGTACCAAGCATCACAACGGCCTCTCGAACCAGTCTGCTGACCGGGAAACTTCAGGTCGGCGGCCAGGCCGAAGAATCCAGAGACTTTGCCGAGCATCCCGGATTGAAAGGTCCTGGCCGAAACCAGGCAGCTCCTGAATTATTTCACAAGGCCGATCTTCATGGCTCGGTCGACGGCACGATTTCCGATGTCGTCCGCAGGCAGATCAGTCTCGATGGACCGCATGTGGTCGGTGTCGTCATCAACGCCATTGATGACCATCTGGCAAAAGGCGAGCAGATCGACACGCTCTGGACCCGTGAAACGATTCACAGCCTGCCGGTGCTGCTGCATGAGGCACGCGCAGCGGGCCGAGTGATTGTTCTGCTCAGTGACCATGGTCATGTTCTGGACTGTGGTGCAAAGAAGAAAACTGAGTTGGAGCACGAAGGGCGATTCCGTTTGGATGACGCCCCGGCCGATGAAGAAGAACTGATGATCACCGGCCGACGAATCCTCTGCACCGATCGACGGCGGCTGATTGCCCCGACCAGTGAAAAGCTACGTTACACATCCAAAGCAAACGGCTATCACGGTGGCTTGACGCCTCAGGAAATGATCGTTCCGATCGCAGTCCTGGCCGCTTCTGAACCGTGGCCGGACGGATTCGTCGAAGCCGCAATTGACAAACCGGACTGGTGGACAGTGTCCCCGGAATCAATGCTTGATGAACTTCCCGAACTGAAGACAACCCGACGCAAACCCGCGGGCCGGCTGTTTGATCCACTGGATGAAGAATCCAAACCGGCCGCCACGTCTTCCTCGACGGCTCCGGCCGCAGCCACGTGGATCGACCTGTTGCTGGCGTCACCCGCCTTTGAATCGCAGAAGCAGGTGGCCGGTCGAGCTGTTCCGTCGGATCAGGACTTTCGAAAGATCCTGCAGGCGATCGAAGGCAGACGAGGCAAAATCACGTCTTCCGCCCTGGCACGAGCAATCGACATCACGCCGTCCCGTTTGCGAACGATGTTCTCCGTCATCCAGCGAGTCCTCAACATCGACGGCTATGCCATCATCCGCCGCGATGATTCGTCGGACAGCATTGAACTCGACCGCAATATGTTGCTCAGGCAATTCGGGCTGATTTGAAGGTCGGGAGCGGGGAGCGGGGAGCGGGGAGCGGGGAGTGGGGAGCAGGGAGAATGGGGATTCACAACTATCGGGATCTGGAGGTTTGGCAGAAGAGCATGGACCTTGTTGTCTTCTGTTATGACGTGGCGAAACAGTTTCCATCGGACGAACGTTATGGTCTGATTTCTCAGTTACGGCGGGCGGCCGTATCAGTACCCGCCAATATTGCTGAGGGGCATGCTCGAAACCACACAAAGGAATTCCTGCAACATCTTTCGATCGCTTATGCCTCTCTCATGGAAATCGAAACGCACCTGCAAATCGCCCAGCGGATCAATTACATCAATGACCAACAACTGCATGATCTGCTTCAAAGAACCACCGAGATCGGACGCATGCTCAATGGCCTCAAACGCTCCTTAGCCAAAAACCTAAACTCCTGACACCATCGCGTCTTTTCCCCGACCCCCGACCCCTGGCCCCTGGCCCCCAACCATGATCAACCGGTCTTCTCTTCTTTCCGATCTCCAATCTGTCCTCCGCCAACTGGAGGCTGATCTGATTCAACGCAGCACATCTACGGATGTGCCGGAGGTCGGTGTTTGGCTGCAGGCGGAGTTTGCGAAGGCGTCAGAGGCCAAACGGACGGCTCAAAACTATACGGACTGGCTGGATGATTACGCGACGCAGGTCGCGGCGGGCTGGGTTTTGAGCTGTGTGTTCGTGAGGTTTCTGGAAGACAACGGCCTATATGAAACACCGTTGATTGCCGGGCCATGCGGTCAGACAGGCAATGGGAATAATGTGAATGATGCGAATCATGGGAATCATAAATCCCATGACTCCCATAAATCCCATTCCCCAGAAGCCACCGACAATCGTCTCCAACGAGCCAAAGATGAACGCGAACTGTTCTTTCGGCAGCATCCGGGTCTGACGGATCGCGATTATCTGCTGCACGTGTTTCACACCTACCGAGACCTGAAAGGCGGAGTCGTCAAAGAAGTCTTTGGCGGGCACAATCCGGTCAATGAGTTACCCAACTGGCTGGGCCCGGACGCGGCGGGAGTTTTGTTGAAGTTCTTTCAGCAGATCAACCCGGACACCGGCGACATTCGACATGATTTTACGGATGCGACATGGGACACACGGTTCCTCGGCGACCTGTACCAGGATCTGTCAGAAGCCGCCCGCAAGAAATACGCCCTGTTGCAGACCCCTGAATTCGTCGAAGAATTCATCCTCGACCGCACCCTCGATCCGGCATTGGATGAATTCACACTTTCTCCCTCGCCCCCTTCAGGGGGAGAGGGCCGGGGTGAGGGGGCTGCGATTGAGTCCCGCTTCAAAATGATCGACCCCGCCTGCGGTTCCGGGCACTTCCTGCTCGGCACCTTTCCACGAATACTCGACCGCTGGCAGCGACGCGAACCGGCCACCAATGTTCGCGAGCTGGTACAGAGGACACTCGACAGCATTCACGGCGTGGACGTCAATCCGTACGCCATTGCGATCGCTCGGTTTCGATTGTTGCTGGCGGCGATGAGAGCGTGCAATGTCACGCGGCTGATGGACGCACCGGCGTTTCGGATGAATCTGGTCTGCGGCGACTCGCTGCTGCACGTGCCGTTGAAGTCTGGAGGCACCAAGTTTACAAAAGGCCAGCTTGAATTCGATGCGATGGTCACGGACGCCGGTGATGAGGTCAATCACGCGTATCAAAGCGAAGATCTTGAAATGCTGAAACGATTGTTGAAACCGGGGCAGTATCACGCCGTCGTCGCCAACCCGCCGTACATCGTGCCGAGAGACCGAGCGTTGAACGAACAATACCGTAACCGATTTGACGCCTGCCACATGAAGTATTCGTTGGCCGTGCCGTTCATGGAGCAACTTTTTCGGTTAGCGGTCAGTGAAAAGGCGAGCGGGGGACGTCAGTCCCCTGATTGCGATACTGTTCGGGAAGCGACGTCTGGTCGGAAAAATCAGGGGGTTGACACCCCCCGCTCGCCAAATACCGGTGCTGGCTACACCGGCCAGATCACCGCCAACAGTTTCATGAAGCGCGAGTTCGGCAAGAAGCTGATCGAGACGTTCTTTCCGACCGTGGACCTGACGCACGTGATCGACACGAGCGGCGCGTACATTCCCGGCCACGGCACACCGACGGTGATTCTGTTCGGACGACATCGACCGCCGCTGGCGAGCACGTTGCGGACGGTGATGGGAATTCGAGGCGAGCCTTCAACGCCCGACGACCCGGCGCGCGGCTTGGTCTGGTCGGCGATCGTCGCGCAGATGGATCAGCCCGGCTCGCAGAGCGAGTTCGTGAGCGTCGGCGACTCGCCGCGCGAGCTGTTCCACAAACACCCGTGGTCCATCGGCGGCGGCGGCGCGGCGGAGTTGAAGGAGCAGTTGGATGGCGACGGACAGTCCACGCTTGGATCGCTGACTGATTCAATTGGCTTCGCGAGTTTTCCAGGTTTGGATGACGCATTCATCATGGACCGCAGCAGTCTGTTGCGACGCGGCACTCCTCAAGACTACGTGAAGTTATTCGTGTTCGGTGAAGTTGTTCGCGACTACGGTGTTAACGTCGATCTCTTCGGACTGGCTCCGTACGACAGGGACTTCAATGCGGTTTCACTGAATTCATCCGCTGGCTGGGGACGACATCTCTGGCATTATCGTGCGTGCCTTGGGGGCGTAGTCTCCTTTGGCGGAAAGACTCGCCTCGAACTCGGCGATCAATGGTGGGGATGGTATCGGTGGGTTCCGGAGAAGTATCGCACGCCGTTGTCGATAGTGTTTGCGTTTGTGGCAACGCACAACCATTTCGTGCTCGACCGGGGCGGGAAGGTTTTCAACCGCTCGGCGCCGGTGATCAAGCTGCCGCGTGAGGCGAGCGAAGACGACCACCTCGCCCTCCTCGGCCTCCTCAATAGCTCCATTGCCTGCTTCTGGATGCAACAAACGATGCACAACAAGGGTGGTCCCGGTGGCGGATCCTCCAAAGACGAAAAATGGCATGACTTCTTTGAATTCTCTGGAACGCGTCTGAACGAATTTCCGGTGCCCGTGGATGCCCTGCTTCTCATCACGAAGCGACTTGATGAATTCAGTCGACAGCGGCGGACGCATTTGCCTGATGCTCTTGTGCGGTCATCCGCAATTACAGCCACAATCATCGAGTCCGCAAAACTTGACGCAATTGAACTATTGACGCAGATGATTTCACTTCAGGAAGAATTGGACTGGAAGTGCTATCATATCTACAGCCTCTTGGAAGAGGATCTGACAACTGAAACACCACCCGTTATCGGCGTAGGTCAGCGTGCGTTCGAAATCGTGATGGCGCGACAGATGGTCGCTGGAAAACTGCAAACGAAATGGTTCGAATGGCTCCACTGTCAACCAATGACGGAATTGCCATCAGAATGGCCAGACGAATATCGGCGACTCGTTGAACGGCGAATTTCGTTGATCGAAAACGATCCCAATATTCGCCTTATTGAACAGCCAAACAGTAAACGCCGGTGGGAAATGGAGTCGTGGGAATCCCAGCTCGAACGAGCTCTCCGCAACTGGCTGCTGGATCGGCTGGAGAGCTATTTCGATTTCGACGGACGGATGAAGGATATTCACCACGGAGAACACGGAGAGCACGGAGAAGACAAAAAGAACAGCAGTACAGTTAAAGCAGACCGCCCCTCCCAATGCGATTCAACCTCCGTGAACTCCGTGCCCTCCGTGGTTCAAAATGCTCTCACTGACATCCAGCTAGCCAGTATCGCGACGCTCGCGGATGTTGCGTCCAAAGATGCGGACTTTATGCAGGTGGCGGAACTGTATCGGGATGATCCGGCGTTCAGCGTGCTGGCTCTGGTCGAGGAACTCGTCACAGCCGAATCCGTCCCGCTCCTGCCCGTCCTCCGCTACAAAGAATCCGGCCTGAGAAAACGGGCCGAATGGGAGAAGACGTGGGAGTTGCAACGCCGCGAAGACGCGACGAGTAATCAGTTGGCAGTCGTCAGTCGTCAGTTGGAACAGGCGACCGACGAAGGCGAGAAGAAACGGTTGAATGAGCTGATCAAAGAACTGACCGTTTCGATTGCGGTCCCGCCGAAATACATCAGTGCCGATTTCCTGTCTACCGGTGGAGCTCGGTACTGGTCTCTGCGGGGCAAACTGGATGTGCCGAAGGAACGCTGGGTCAGTTTTGCTGGTTGCGAGGCCGAAGACGGCAGCACGATGATCGGCTGGGCTGGTTATGACCATCTCCAGCAGGCTCAGGCCATCAGTGCGTGGTACGTCGAAATCCGAGACCAACAAGGCGGGCACGCAGACCGACGCCTCGTCCCGCTGCTCGCCTGTCTGCTGGAACTGCTGCCCTGGATCAAACAATGGCACAACGATCCCGACAACGAATACAACATGGCCATGGGTGACTTCTTTGAAGGCTTCATCAAAGAAGAATCCCGACAACTTCCACGGCCTGCCGAAGCGATCTCTGAAACCGACACCTCAGACCTGTTTCCGGACGCCAGCAACAAAACCTACGGCTGGAGTCTCGCCGAAATCCAGGCCTGGAAACCATCCACCCGACGCCCGGCCAAACGAGTGGCCAAGAAAGCTGCTTCAAAGAAGGCAGCAAAGAAACGTGGCAAGGAAAACGACGAGTAATGCGTTTGCTTCTTACTTTGAATTATCAAGCAGTGGGTCAGCTGAAACAAAATGAATCGTCCTGAACAACCACCGGCCGAGAAACAAGAGCAACGATTCTGGTCGACTCCAACGTTCTGGATTCGTCGTCCCGGTATTGAAGACGAAGCGGCCTTTCGCTCATCGATTCGCTCCAAGTTTCGAGCGTTAAAAGTTGAGGACACCGATGTTCAGATTGTGAACAGTCGGGGTGAAACCGCGTCGGTCTTAGCATTTATCTCAGACCAGGCCCCGGCGCTGGTAGAGCCATTCGAAGTTTCAAATTCTTTAGCGTACCACTTGAAGTACAAGGAGTCATGGGTTGAGGACTTGAGGCTCAAGCATCTGGCTCGACTGGAAGGATTGTTGCGGTGGGAATTCAAACGACTGCGTGAAAGGATGCAGTGCGAGGAACTCAATGCTTTGTTTATGGATGAATGCTGGAAATCAATGAAGGACGTCGCCTTTGTAGATTTCGTCGTAAGATATTACACCACACTTGGCTTCCAGTGCGGGTAGTCGTTGAAGAATCGCAAATGGGTGCCGACATTATTGCATTCACGTCATTTGGTGTGAGAGCCATTCGAGTTGTTGGCCATTGCGAGGCTGTTGATATTGACGCTGTTCAACAAGCATACGCTGCTGCTGCCTATCATGATTGCCCGGCAGCAATCGTGTTGACATGCTCGGACTTTACTCCGAGGGCGCACAAGCTGTCTCGAAAAATCGGTGTTGGCCTAATGAACAAAGACATCATTGCGGATTGGAGATCGGCTTGTAAATCGGACCCACTTCGGCGCGGAAAACGGACCCACCTGGGAAACGATTTGACCACGGGGAGCTGCGTGGTATTTAGGCACTCGGTTGTTTGAGGCTCAGCAATTGGGCGCT